>Ga0163144_10005431_pt1 | contig 28283 bp, 25 predicted proteins | sample OliLak19BULKMAT1_FD_123175 | JGI IMG/M metagenome (GOLD analysis project Ga0163144, IMG submission 123175) | Freshwater microbial mat bacterial communities from Lake Vanda, McMurdo Dry Valleys, Antarctica - Oligotrophic Lake LV.19.BULKMAT1 | ecosystem: Environmental > Aquatic > Freshwater >... | reverse complement strand
GGGAACTCGATTTACTGGCCGCGACCCACCGCCTCATCCACGCCCGTCGGGCCCGCCACCGGGCGGATGACGCCGCGCAGCTCACACTCTTTTAATCAACGCTTCTGCTTACCGCCCCCCCTCGCTGTCCCACCCTCAATTAGCGTGAACGACTCGCCATCAACTACCGCGCTCACGCTCAAAAAGGAAGTAGACAGAAGCCGGTTCGCTTCCCTGGTTGCTCGTTTCTTATTTCAGTCCGCGTTTCTTCTTTCTTCTTTTCCGCCAGTCCTTCTCTTCCGCCGCTTTTTAGTTTCTTCTTTTAGTCCGCGTTTCTTCTTTCTTCTTTTCCGCCGACTTCTTCTTTTCCGCCCCCCTTTCTTCATTTCCGCCCGATGACCTTCGACGCCGCCCTCGCTGAAACGCTCCGTACCTTCCAATCCCTGACCACGATCCGTTCCGAGATCGAGCAGGCGTCGAAGCTCATTCTCACGACCCTGCAGCGCGGCGGAAAACTTCTGATTTGCGGCAACGGCGGCAGTGCGGCCGAGGCTGCGCACTTTGCCACCGAGCTCACGGGCCGTTACGCCAAGAACCGGCGCTCCCTCCCTGCCCTCGCCCTTTCGTCGGATGGTTCGCTCCTTTCCTGTATCGGCAACGATTACGGGTATGAACACGTTTTCTCGCGGCAGGTCGAAGGGCTCGCCCAGCCTCATGATCTCCTCGTGGTGCTAACCTCGAGCGGGAACTCAGGCAATATTGTTGCTGCGCTCGAAACCGCCCGTAAACGCGGGATTGAGAGTATCGCCTTTCTCGGCCGCGGCGGCGGCAAGGCCAGGGGACTTGCCACCTGCGACTTGATTATACCCGGGAACCATGGCGCGTCCGCCCAGGAAGCTCACTTGTTTCTCATCCATTATTTCTGCGAGCAGGTCGACGCCGTGTTTGATTGAGCCGAGGGATCTAAACGACTGGTTTGGTTGCCGGCCCAAAAGCGGAAACCGCGCCGACAGACCGACTCCCCCGGTCGACCTCCGGACGTACTGATGGGCGCCGCCCCCATTACTCGTCAATAAACACGCAAGCGCATCTCGTGATGCGCTTGGCGGTGATGCATGGATCTACTGCCTCAGACCGGATGCAGGAATTGATTAACTAGAAAGAGGCCTGAGTGAGTCGTGGCACCGCGAATGCTAAATCCGACAACGCCAATCGTCTGATTTAACCCGCAACCATGAACTCACCCGAGCTATGCCGAGACTTGTCCGCGCCTTAATACTTGCAACGCTACTGCTACCGGCCGCTTCGCTCCTGGCCCAGACCAAGCCGCCCGAAAACCAGAACGCCACCGGCGAACCGGTCATTACGCTGGAGAAGTTCGTCACTTCGGAAACCAACGAGGATCCGAACTATCTCCTTCCCGCGCAACCGGTGGAGAGTTCATTTGGTTTTAGCAAGACGCTGATGGAGACCCCAAGGTCATCATCTCTCATCAGTGCTGAAACCATTGAGCGCTTTTCACTCTCCGCCGTCGAGGATCTCGCCCGGGTCGTACCCGGTGTCTTCACCACGACGCGCTTTGGCATCCAGGGCGGCATCGATGTCCGTAATGTCCCCGCCGATACCTACTTCCGCGGCATGCGCCGTCTCTCTCTCCAGGGCAATGCCCGGAGCGTGCTCGCCGCGATGGACAGCATCGAGGTTGTTAAGGGCCCACCATCGCCGATCTTCGGCATGGGTAAGATTGGTGGCTATACCAATGCCACTCCTAAGTCCGGCCGAGCCAAGGACGGAAAATACCTCACCGAGCCACAGGGCTTCATGCAGGCCATCTTCGGCTCGTACGATCGTACCGAGGCTTCGTTCGGAGTCGGCGGTCCACTGGGTATCGGTGGCCGCAAGGGTGGATTCTATGTCTACGGACTTCTCGAAGACTCTGGTTCCTTCGCCAAAGGAGTGCCCGTCGAGCAGGAGATCGTCCAGGCATCCATCAGTCTCGATGACTTGCCTTGGAAGCTTCGTCTTGAGTCCGGGGTTTCGATCCAGGTTTCCCGCACCGCGGGAGCTTTGACCGGCCGCTTCACTCAAGACCTCGTCGACACCGGCCGCTACATTCGCGGCGCCGCGTTGGTGAACCTTGATCTGAACGGCAGCGGCGTCATTGGCATTCGCGAAATGTTCCGCGCGTCACCTGTCACCGGCGGCATCAGCGGAAACAATCTGCCCCTGATTCAAACCTTCGCCTGGCCGCTCGACTCCTCCGGCAAACCGCTCCCGGTCGACCAATTTCCCAAGGTTCAGGGCATCCCGCTGAACATGTATAATTACCTTGTCGCGAATCCTTCCAAGGATCCCACCGGCCAACTCCGGGCGCAAGGAATCGGCGGGCCCCGTCCAGGCACCACGCGCACCGGCCAGGTACCGGTCGGGATGGTGCTCGATCCCACCACCACTGGCTACGACACGCTCGACATGCGTCGCTCCGCCGCTTTCGAGCGCAACCTTCGCGCCGAACTCGTCACCGGTTATTTCGATCTGATCTACGACCGCAATCCGGAGTTCACCGTCAAGAACCAGGTTTTCTTCGACAGCATGGATCAATATAAGATCTCCAACCAGCCATTCAGCCCGAAGAACGACGTGCTGCTCTGGGAGAACAAACTTACCGTTGTCAAACGGCTCAGCGGTTTGCCGGACGGAATCGCGATCAACAGTCTCGCCTCGGTGAACTTCCGCTACACACGGGCCAACACCAAGAGCAGTGGAGGTGACTATGGCACGCATCGTTCCGACGCGATGGCTGCCACGTGGGTGGACGAGCGCGGGGGCATGACCCCTAATACTACCTTCGCCAATCCATTTGAAAACGAAGATCCGTTCAGTGATGACAGCTTCCCTTTTACCTCGCACGGCCGCACCTCATTCACCGAAACCGGCGCAGGGATGATGTTCGACATCGATCTGCAACGGAAAACGAATCTGATCATCGGTGGCCGCTGGGATGTTTCGCAGGCGGAAACCAACAACTACGCAGGGGTTTGGGCTCTTGGCGGCACCGGCACCTCGAACGCTAATCCGCTGCGCCAGATCATAACTGGAACCGAAGCCAAAGGCACGGATGACGGGTTCTCCTGGAGCACCAGTCTCTCCCGTCAGCTACCCTATAACGTCCGGCCTTATATTACCATTGCCCGATCCAGTCTCGCCCTCGATGGCAGCGATAATCGGATCGCAAACAATATTATTGCCGCCGGCCATATTGGCAGCGCGGAACTCAAGGAAGTCGGCGTTAAGTCGAGCCTGCTCAAAAACACCGTATTCCTTACCGGAGCGGCGTATGAACAGACCCGCATCATCCTTCAGGCCGAAGACGAGGATCCGGCCGCATTCGCCGCCACCTCCGGTGCCTTCGCCAGCTCAACGACGACCAGTGGCGCCGAGTTTGAAGTAAAGTGGGTGCCGACCCGCAACTTCTTCGTCACCGCCTATATTCTCAAGCAGCGCACCGAGTTCACGCCGAACAGCGGCGGAACCATGCTGGTCGACGCCCGTACCCTCGGCTTTAAGGACGTGATCGACCCGGCCACGGGACAGGTAATCTACCCGGCAGAAGCCTTTCTTTATGGCGGGCGCAGTCGCGTCACCCTCCCTGAGGATGTCGACGCCTTCAAATACAAGGGTGGAAATCCGGAAACCCAGGCCGCGATCACCAGTGGTTACACCATGAAAAACGGCCTCGGAGGCACGCTGAGCGGAAACTACAACTCCGCGGTCAATACCGGCCGCCTCGGCATTGTGCGGCTGCCTTCCGCCTATATCTATAACGCCAACGTTTTCTGGGGCACCAAGAGCTGGTCCGTCAAGGTCGACCTCTTCAACGCCCTCAACGAGCGCTATTTCAAGCCACGCACCGGGGATACCCTGGGCGATGCCTTGGCCCAGGCCATGCCCGGCCGTCGCTGGCAGGTCACATTGCGTCGTAACTTCTAGGATCGTCACGGCCGCCTGCGGGCGGCCGTTTTCGTTACCCTCCGTTCCGGGAGCACGTCCCTCGACGCCTTCCCTCTCCGTTTATCCGGTTAACCGTTTGTATTCCACACCCATGCTCTCACCTCGACTCCTCGCTTTCGTCGCGACGCTCGCGCTCGCCCCGCTCGCTTCCGCCGCCACCGCCACTTTCGATCTTGCGACCGCCAACGTCGCCGACATCAACGCCGCCTTCGATGCCGGGGCACTGACGTCAGAGAAACTCCTTGGCCTCTATCTCAAGCGGATCGAAGCCTATGATAAGACAGGCCCCAAGTTAAACTCCGTCATCACCCTTAACCCCACCGCGCTCGCCGAAGCCCGCGCGCTCGATGCCGAGCGTAAAACCAAGGGCCCGCGCTCGCCCCTCCACGGCATTCCTGTCGTATTAAAGGATCTCATCGACGCGACCGGCATGCCGACGACCGCCGGGTTCACCCCGTTCGGCAAGCCCATGCCTCCGCGTGATGCCACCATTGTTGCCCGCATGAAAGCGGCGGGAGCGATCATTCTGGCGAAGGTTTCCACCACAAACTGGTTCGGTCTCGGCTTTGAAGACCACCCCATTGGTGAAAGCCTCAATCCCTATAACCTCGCGCTCTCACCCGGAGGGTCCAGCAACGGCTCCGGTGTCGCCATGGCCGCGTGGTTTGCCACCCTAGCGATTGGCACCGACACCAGCGTTTCAGTGCAAAGTCCTTCTTCAAACTGCAGTGTCGTCGGTCTCGTCGGAACCTACGGCATGGTCAGCCGCGCAGGCATTATCCCACGCGGCGCCACTCAGGACCGTCCCGGTCCGATGGGCCGAAGCGTCTATGATGTCGCGACACTTTACTCGATCATCGCAGGCTGGGACGCGGAGGATTTCACCACGTTTAGCCCCATGGGACACTTTCCCCAAGACAACTGGGCGGACCATCTGAAGGGAGCATCCCTTAAAGGCCGTCGCATTGGCGTCCTTCGCGAAATGATCCCAAGCGGCGCCGAGTTTGACGAGCCGCGCGCCATCTTCGAAAAAGCAATCGAAGACCTCCGCGCCGCCGGCGCCTATATCGTCGACCCCATTCTCACGGGAAACCCGGACATCGCCATTGATACCAGCCAGGGCCGGGGTCGCACCGCCGAGTACGAGAAGTTCGCCTATACCGACGCCTATCTCGCCCGCCTCGGCGCTGCGGCGCCGTTTAAGAATACCGCCGAGATGATGCAGAAGGTCGGGTTCGATAAGTTCGGTCGCTCGATGCAGACCGCCGTTGAACTGGGCGCTCCGGACAAGAGCCCCGATTACCTCGCCCGGTACGCAGCTCGAAAAATGTATATCGATCTAATCGCCGAGCTCCAGGACCGCTATAAACTCGATGGCTTCGTTCAGCCGTTCACCTTGTCCGTGCCGTCGCCCTCCTCCGCTCGGACGGCATCAACCGCGACGCGCGGCGGCAGTTATGGCGATCGCCCTGGGGTTAACAACCTCACTTCGACCAACGGCCTTCCGGCGGTGGTGGTTCCCGGTGGTTATACCCCGAAGCAGAACTTCCCGATCGCGATCCAGTTCCTGGGCAAGGCGCACACCGACCTCGAAGTGATCAAGCTCGCCCACGCCTATGAAGAAGTGACCAAACACCGCAAGTCGCCCGCCACCACGCCGGCACTGCCCGGCGAAACCTTCACCTACGAATCCTCCTCCGATGCGCGCATTGCTACACTTCGCTAGGTCCGCCTGCCTCGCGACCGCCCTCTCGAGTGTGGTCGCCCGCAGCGCGACGTTCGATCTGCAAACCGCCACGGTCGCAGATATCGCCGCGGCCATGGAGGCGGGCGCTCTCTCTTCGGAGAAATTGGTCGGTCTCTATATCAAGCGCATCGAGGCGTACGACAAAGCCGGTCCTAAGATCAACTCCATCATCACGCTGAATCCAAGGGCGTTGGAGATTGCCCGGGAACTCGACGCGGAACGCAAGGCCAAGGGGCCCCGTGGGCCCCTGCACGGCGTTCCGGTGGTGCTCAAGGATCTCTTTGATACCAAGGACATGCCCACCTCGGGCGGATTCCTACCCTTGAAGGATTCGGTTCCTTTATACGATGCCACGGTGGTGGCACGCCTGCGTGACGCAGGAGCGATCATCTTCGCCAAGGTAAATATGAGCGATTGGTTCGGCAGTCCCAAACCCGGAGACCAAAGCACGGTCCTCGGGCGAACCAATAATCCCTACAATCTGGACCTCTCCCCCGGCTTCTCGAGCGGGGGCACGGGGGCGGCCTTGGCCGCGGCATTTGGTCACCTCGGACTCGGAAGTGAAACCGGCGTATCCATTCGCAATCCCACTTCGAACAACAGTCTCGTCGGTCTCGCCCCCACCCGCGGTCTGATTCCCCGCACGGGTCAGATCATGACGTCCTTTACCCAGGAGCGTTGCGGCCCGATGGCGCGAACCGTCTATGATGTCGCGGCCATGACGACTGTTGTGTCGGGCTTTGACGCCGAAGATCTGCTCACCATCAGTTCCCCCGGTATGACCCCGAAGGAGCCCTACACGGCCTTCCTCGATAAGAATGGACTTCGCGGCGCCCGCATCGGCGTTTTCCGGGATCTATTCCGCAAGGGTAAGAGTCACGCCGAGGGCACGGCGATGATCGAAACGGCGATCGCGCAGATGAAAGAGGCCGGCGCCGTGATCATCGATCCAATCTCCACCGGGCTCGATCTGTTCACGCTCCTCGCCGAAACTCGGACGAATTACTACGAAGCCCAGTTTTCATATAATCTCTATTTCCGGCGACTCGGACCCAATGCCGTCATCCGCAATATGGATGAATTGTTGGACAAAGGCGGGGCACTGGTAAAACCGAACATTGCGCGTGGCTATAAAGAATTTAATTCGTTGATGCATCAGCCTGACTTCGTCGCCCGGCGCGAGACCCAGGAGGTCCTCCGCGCCGAGATCCTCGCGCTGATGGATAAACATCGCCTTGATGCGGTCGTCCACCCGTTCAAGACGCTGCCCTCGTCCCCGCATCTCGAACGCGGCCCGGAACAGGATAACCCGTTCAGTTCGGTCACCGGCTTGCCCGCGCTCCTCGTCCCCGCAGGCTACACCGCAAAGGAGAACGGACCCATCTCGATCGAATTCCTCGGGCGCCCGTGGAGCGAGCCGACGCTCTTCAAACTCGCCTACGCGTACGAGCAGATCTCTCGCGTCCGAAAAAACCCTCCCACCACGCCGCCCCTTCCCGGTGAGCAATTCACCTATACACCTGCGGCTCCCACGACCGTCGCCACCGTGAGTCAATAAATCCACCACCGCATCTCTTTGCTCCCGCCCATGTCTACTATTGATTTAATTCTGCGTCGCCACCGACCCGCATTTGCCGGTCTCGCTTTCGCCGCGGCCTTTTCCTTCGTCAGCCCTTCCGTCAGCATCGCCGCCTCAGCCAAGTTCGATATCCTCGAAATTACGGTGGCCGATGCTCATGCCGCCATGAAATCGCGTAAACTCACTGCGCGCCAACTCACGCAGCTGTACCTCGATCGCATTGCGGCTTACGACCTGAAGGGACCGGCGATCAAATGCATCGTGACGGTCAACCCATCGGCTCTTTCCGACGCGGATAAACTCGACGCCGAATATGCCCGAACCGGCAAGTTGGTCGGTCCGATGCATGGCATTCCGATCCTCGTCAAGGACGAGATCGACACGGCCGGCATGGCCACCACGCAGGGCACCGTCATGTTCAAAGACTACATGCCACCGCTCGATGCCTTCGCCATTACCAGGTTGAAAGCGGCTGGCGCGATTATTTTGGCGAAGACCACCCTCAGTGAATACGCCGGCGGCGATACCTATAGCGCTCTGACTGGCAACTCACGCAATCCGTATGCACTCGACCGGACGGTGGGTGGTTCGTCAGGTGGCTCGGGCGGTGCGCTCGCGGCCAACTTCGGGCTGCTTGCGATTGGGGAAGAGACCAGCTCATCGCTCAAGCGCCCCGCGGCGTGGGGAGCCCTCGCCGGCATGCGTCCCACGCCAGGACTCATCAGCCGCAGCGGCATGTGGGATGGCCATCCCGTACCCACCGCGCAGATGGGACCAATGACCCGCACGGTGACTGATCTCGCGAAGATGATGGCCATCATGGTCGGCTATGACCCGGAAGACCCGATCACTGCTTTCGGCGTCATGCACACGCCGAAGTCGTACACGGCCTCACTCGATAAGAACGCGTTGAAAGGTGCCCGCATCGGGGTGATTCGCGAACCCATCGGGAGCAGTTCCCGTCCTGATTCCGAGGACTACAAAAAGGTCGATGTGCTGTTTCAAAAAGCGCTCTCCGACATGAAAGCCGCCGGAGCCACGCTGATAGATATTGTCATTCCCGATCTGAAGGAACTCTCCGCGAAGCGCGCCACCGACCCGGCGCGGACCGAGGAGGCTCTGCATGTTTATCTCTCGCGGAACCCCAACTCACAATTCAAGACGCGCGCTGACTTCACCAATCACCCCGCGACGCCGACGAGCTTTAAAGAAATTGTGGCAAAGTACCGCGCCGAAAACCCGGCCAGCAGCGCGGCCGCCGGCGTCGGTTACGGCGGAGGCGGCAGTGGCCGCGGTTCGGGTGCAAGTGGCGTGACGGATCACGCGCGGGTGCTCGAATCCCAACGGGCCCGCGAACAACTCCTCATGAACATGGCGAAGGTCATGGCTGACCAAAACGTCACCGCACTTGCCTACAAAGCCGTGGAGCACCAGCCGACCTTGATCGAGGAAGCCACGACACCGCCCTACAAGAGCAACGGCGGCGTCGTCTCCCTGAACACGTTCCTGATTCACACGCCGACGATCACGATTCCGATGGGATACACCACCGATGGGATTCCCGCGGGCGTGGCCTTTCTGGGCCTTCCGTTCAGCGATGCCGAACTGATCAAGCTCGCTTACGCCTACGAGCAAGCGACGCATCACCGCAAGCCGCCCTCCTCGACGCCGGCTCTTTAAGCGCAACGCTTCGCCCAGAGGCGGGGAACACCGGTTCCGCGCGGGAGCGACCAACGTCGAACGCTAACGCTCAGGCCGTCGCTGCGAGTCGGGGACGAGTATCGCAGCGCGGTGGGGAGTCGGCAGACGGGCGGAGCAGGCGGAGAAGGGAGTATTCACTTTGGCATGACGGAGAGAGTCCTATCCATGGCTCAATCGATGCGGATGAAAACGTTTCATCCAATGCTCCCTTTACGATTCGGCGAAGTGTCCTATGGTATTGGTACTGCGCAGGGCTAACCCTACTAACCCAACGGCCCTTCTGCGCGGAGCACGTCAATCCATCAGTTATGAAAACCCTATATCGTCTCTTCCTCGCAGGCGCCTTCGTGGCCTCTGCCTTCACCCTCCGCGCCGAGGTCTCAGGCCAGGCCTGGCTCGAAACATATTATCTCAATCCGCAGCCGGCTCAAGTGCCCGCTGCGATTGCCAAGCTGAGCCGCGAGGGCTATTTCGATCGCGCGGAAAACACCGCGGTCGCCATCGGCTTTCTCAGCACCGTCTTCGCGCAGAATTCCGACCGCGTCGAGTCCTGGGTTCGGGATATGAACGATCTGCCGGCCAAACACCAACGCCTGCTCGCGGCTGCTCTCTGGCAGGCGGGACATCCGCTCGGCTCGCAGCTTCTCGCCAAACTCGGTCAACAATCACCCGTGCGCAACGAAGTGCTGCGCCTGGCTGACATGCCGAGCCAGCCCGTAGTCGTCACCCCCGTGCGCTCCCCGTCCTCGATGCGGCTGCAATGGGGCGCGTTTCTCGCCACCGGCGACGAACGTTACATCGTTTCCATCCTCGACGCTTTCGGCCTCGACGAACCCGCCCTGCACTCCGCTACGCGCATGGCCCTCGCCCAGAACGCCGCTGCTCACCCACGCGTGATGGAAATCTGCCGCGCCCAACTTGATCGCCAGCCCGAGGAAATCCGCAGCGAACTCCGCGCCGCGTTGAACCAGGCCGCCCTCGCGGCCCCACGGTCGTAAGGTTGAGCGTTAGCCTTTCGTCTCCCTTAAGCCGGTTCCGCTGCCAAGCGGAACCGGTTTTTTTATGTCCGCCGGCCTTGCTCGGGCCATCCACATCTCGCCCCATTTATTAAGCATACCGTTCCCTGTATAAATCCATGCATGCATGACGCTCACCGAGTGCAGGTGAAGTCGGATTATAATTCATCCGCCAATAAACCCGCGGCGGCGGCATTCAGTCTGCTACAAAGGACCCATGATAGCGTCACGGAGCCTTCGTACGTTTCTCACCAGCACGGTCGTCGCCTTCGCCGGTTTGGTTTCCAGTCACGCCGCATCCTCTCAGCCCGCCGGAGTCGGAGTCTTGCACAGCGCCATGTGGTCCCCCGGGGACAGCGTTCGCGACGGAGCCGGTGAGTTCACCGTTTTTCTCCGTACCGCCCAGCTCCAGCGGGAACATCGCGCAACCGGCTTGATCGCCGTCGGCGATCGTCATGGCATGCTGCGCTCCGGCGGAGAACGCGCACTACGTCGAGTCGTGCTCACGGGTGTTGCCGTGGTGAAACTCGCCCCCGGCGGCGAGATCGCCGACAGCGGCCATGATGTATTTCTCGACGGTGGGATCCTGGATGCGAACGCCGCCTCCAGCGTCCTCCTCCAATGCCTCGAACGGTTCGGAGCCCCGCCCGCCGTCAGCGATCCCGAAAAGCCCACGCGGGCAGAGCTCGCGGCCATCCGCCGCCATCTGCAGCCCTTTCAGCAAGCCCTGGCGCTCGCGGCCGGAAATCTCCTCGCAAGCCGGTAAGAGCCCCAAAAGTGAAACAGACATTCCTGTCTGTAACTCCGGTCGGTTCGAAACCCCAGCACCCTCCCGACCAACGGCGCAACCGTCCGTCGCAGCGACAATCACTCAGCGGAAACCGGATACGAGGTGACTGACACTGGCCAAACAGGCAGGAATGCCTGTTTCACCTCACCGGTCATCACCATCTCATTCACCCAGTGTCCGGAACGGTGAAACAGACATTCCTGTCTGTATTTCCGGTCGGTTCGAAATGCTTGTATCAACGGTCAAAACCAGCGCCGCGGGCCTCACTGCCGCGTCGGCAGCGATTTCTCGTAACGGCTCCAGTTTTTCACCAGTTCGTGAACGACCCGGCTGCCGACCTTATGCGCGGCCTCGAGGGAAGGCAGATAGGCGGAATAGCCCGGCCCGAGCTTCTCGCCGCTCAGGCTCTCCGCCGCATCGCCGCCCGGCCATTGCATGTCGAAATTGCTCGCGGTGCGAAGCACCAACACGCGCTGCACATCCGCTCGCTTCGCCCGCGTGAGCCAGGTGAGTGACTGAAGGGTGCCGGTGTCTTCCATCGCCGTCGTGACATAGTTGCCCGTGCCATCGCTATAGTATTTCACCCAGTCATTGGCCCACTGATTGAGATAGGCTCCATGCCAATACGACATCGCGGCCAGGTTGTCGCCCTTCATCACGAGCGGCGGCCGCTGCGCCTTGGGAAAACCGGTATAGAGCGCGCGGCGTTTCTGCATTGCCTCCGTATCGGCAAGCGGAGTGTCCTTGGTGAGCTGATACGCCCATTCCACGAACGCCGGATTTAACCGATACGCCCCACCTTCGCTGCGATCCGCCGGCAGCTCATACGGTTTTTTCTTTCGCAACGGAATGGTGCCCGTCGTCCACCCGCCGGGCATTTCCCGGGTGTCGATGCGATGGTTGAGGTCACCATCGACGATCCATTCCGCCCAGACCGCGGCGCCCAGCGGGCCATCATGCGGATCAATGCCGGCGATACCGGCGACGATCCAGTAGGATTTCGACAGATCGAACCGCGCGTCCAAACCGAGTGCCATGATCGTCGCCGCACTGCGCGCGGTGCCGACGCCGGTGACGACGCCGAGGACACTTCCATCGGCATTCGTGCGCAGATCGCGATAGCCCTGCGGAAACGGCAGGGACCGGGTAAGCTTTTCCCGTTCGACCCAGAATTGAAACTCCCCCGGCCGATCGCCGGTATCGTCGCCCGCTTCGAACATCGTCACGACGACGACCTTCGGCCGGATAACGTCTGCGGCCGTGACAGTGGACGCCAGGAGCGCCGAGAAAAGGAGTAACCAGCGAACGTTCATGCGCCACATTCAGCAGAACCCGGGCCGGATCCGCAAATCGGTTCTTGCGACGCTCAACAACGCCAGTTCGCTGTTCGTTCTCATATGAGCAAAACAGCCGCTGCCAACGAAAACGCCGTGATCAAGACCTCTCACGGAGAAATGACGCTCGCCTTCTGGCCCGACGTCGCACCGAAGACGGTCGAAAACTTCAAGAAACTCGCCCGCGACGGTTTCTATGACGGCACCGCCTTCCACCGGATCATCAAAGGTTTCATGGTCCAAGGGGGCTGTCCCAACACCAAGCCCGGTGCGAGCGGCATGGCGGGAACCGGCGATCCCGGTTATAAGCTGAAGGCGGAATTCAACGCGAAGCCGCATGTACGTGGTGTGATTTCGATGGCGCGCTCCTCCCAGCCCGACTCCGCCGGTTGCCAGTTTTTCATCTGTCACGGTGACGCCCGTTTCCTCGACCGGCAGTATACCGCGTTCGGCGAACTCGTCGCGGGTGATGATGTCTTGGAAAAGATCGCCAACATCCCCACCAAATCCGGTGGTGGCGGCGAGAAAAGCACGCCAATCGAGCGCATCGAGGTGCAAAGCATCACGATCGTGCCCGCAGTCGTCGCTTGATTGAAGTTGGCTCGTCACCGGGTTGCGCGCCCAGCGCGCACCCCGCTGAAGGAACGGCACGTTAAGCGCGGGACCCACGTTCCCTGATTTTGAATTAGGGCAGCAAAGTAAACCACTCAGGCCGACTACACTTGAGTGCGACCTTCGCGAACTCCGCGTTAAAACGGCCCGAGGTTCGAGGCCCGGGATTTGTTGCGCCTAAAACCTCCGGTGGCTGCGCGTCGCAAACCGCACACTTTTAATAATCGAGTGTTCCTGAACCCGTTCGACGCCTCAATCTGATCATGCTTAGTCAATTATGTCTCGATCAACGCCCTTTCCAAGTGCGGGGGTGCATTCTTGGGGAAATCCGCGATGCTCCGCGAATGGCTCCGCCGGGGCCGCCAGCCAGGCGGGCAACGGCAAAAGTGGGCGCTGCCGCGATAGCCGCTGCTCCTCCGAATTGATAACGGCAAAAATAGCAGTTGACGGACGCAAATGCCCGCCTACTTCTTGCACCCTGTTTTGCGGGCGTAGCTCAGTTGGTAGAGCACTACCTTGCCAAGGTAGACGTCGAGAGTTCGAGTCTCTTCGCCCGCTCCATTTTAAGAGAGCGTCCAGTGGTGTCACTGGGCGCTTTTTTTGTGTCCTGAAGCGACAGACTTCACGGACTTACGGAGTCATAAAATGATCGCAGTTGCGACGGCTCGCGACCCGCCGGGACCCCTGTTTGTGCATGCCCGTGTGCATACCTTTGTGCATGTTTTCGCGGCATTCATGGCTGAAGGGTGCTGCGCTAGAGCCCTGATTTTTTAGAGGTAAATCCGAGGCGAGGCAGCCGGTTTTGTCGGTGTGCCGGGGATGTTTAGGGAGGGCAGGCGGGCGGTCTCCGCGATCACGGGAAGTTGCGCGACATCCGTGTATACGCTCATGGTCAGCTTCATGTCGCTATGGCGCATGAGCTCCATGGTGACCCGTGGAGAGACCCCTGCGGCGGCCAACATCGTCCCATAGGTTTTTCGTAGTGCGTGGATGTCGATCCTACGACCGCGTATGTCTTCGAAGGGAATCCCCGCCGCCGCCAAGTCCCGCTTGAGGGTCGGAATCCGCGGCACCATTCCGCGAAAGACGAAATCGTCCGGGTTGGCATCCGCTGCCTTCAGGGTGGTAAGCGTAGCGACCAATTCGGGTCGCAGGTAGTGGACCGACTCTTTTCGGTTCTTGGACAGCGACGACGGCACCCGGACATGCGGATGGGCCTCGGTCAGCTTGAAGTCGTCCCATTTCAGGCCGTCCATCTCCGAGCGTCGTAAGCCGGTGTAAACAATCATCTGGTAAACCACGGCGCGATGACGGGGCGACGTGGTGAGCATCCGCTGGATTTCGTCGACGGAAAGTGAACGCCGAAAACTGCCGACATTCGGATCGGACACTTTCCTCACGTCTGCGAGCGGATCGGCGATCAAGAGCCTTCGACGCTTCATCCAGAGAAGCATCGTGCGCATCGAACCCAGCATATCGTTCACGGTCTTGGGCGCTAGACCGCTGGTTTCACGCCATTCGTTGAAGGATTGCGCCAGTCACGTCACGAATCGTCGTCCACCCGCAGCGGCCAAACAGGTTCGGCAGACTGTGGCGGTATTTGTTGAGCGTATTCCGGGACAATTTGGCCGCTTCGCAGGCGGCGATGAATGCTTGGTGGTGATCGCGGATTGAAGTGCGCAACGCCTCGCGGATGGGCTTGGGGATTCCGACCCCGTGGGTCTCGCGTTCGAGTTCGGTGATCAGCGTGCGCAGAATATGATCCGCGACGCGCTTGTCCGTGACATGAAGCGTAAAATACCGCGGCTTTGGCCATTCATCCAGGCGGATGCGTGCGGACCAAAGGCGGGATTTTTTGCCACTGGCTGCCAGGATGAAAGATATACGCGGTCATGAGTCCCCCGGCTTTTCGCCGCGCTGGCGGCAGAGTTGATCGAGGTAGATGGAAATGTCCGTCCGCGGGACACGCGAGGATCGGCCGATCTTTACCGGGCGCGGAAACGCGCCGTTCGCGATCAGGCGCTCCAAGGTGTGCTTTGAAACGGAGAGCTTGTGGGCTGCGCGGGGCAGCGTGAACAGGTCGAGGTCATCGTTTGTCGCAAAACAAGGTGGCGACTTACGATCCGCTGTGGACGAAGGGACAGAGTGAGCCATGGACGTGACGATTTCAGGTTTACGATCTTCGCGGTTCACCATTTCGATGGCGCCGCCGGCGATGCGAAGCCGGGTTTGTCAGGCGGTAACGGGGCCTTTCTCAGGCGGGTTGCGCTCCTCTGGTGCGAGCAAAGTGGGACAACGGTTTTTCTCGGGTCAACCCCCGTGCCCAGGGCGCGGATCGACGCCTTCAACCACTAATCGCGAGCATCTCCGGTGGTGTCTGTCGCCAATCAAGCGCGGCGTTAGGGTCGGTCACCCTTGAGATTCGTGTAAGGAGCGGGCTCGCTTCGCCAGTCGAGAGCGAGCGCCGCACGGACTTCGAACAGATCGCCGTTTTCGACGAAGATCTCGTCGTTTCGGCCTTGATCGTCAGCAACTCGGGCTCGCCAACCCGGTGCTCCCACCGTTGGAGGTGAACCGCAGGAAAAGAGACCCAGCAGCCCACGAGCGCGAAGCGCACGACGAGGGCCGTTTCGCCCATCGGCGTGATTTCTCCCCAGATCGAGGGCGCGGGCCGGGCAAGAGGTGCGGTGCCGGGAAAGACTTCGAGGCTCATGCGGCTGTGGCGTGGAGGGTGTCGTAGGTGCCGTTCATGATGCACACGTGGGTGTGCAATTGCGGATCGAGCGCCCTTTTGGCGTCATGGGTAACGACGTCCGCCACCATGTTCCCGGCGCGACGTTCGGAGTTTTCACCGCCTCGCCGCATGCGGGTCGCCGACAGTGCCTTCAGCCCTCGGAGGGTTTCGGCCACGGCATCCTGCCACCAACGACAGTTCCGCTCGCCACGTCGATTTGAACCTTTGTCCCGCACCATAAGTTTCTCCCCGGAATCCGGGTGCAGTCCCGCGCACAGTTTTTCGAAAGATGAGAGGTGGCACCCACCGGATAAACCGAGCCGTTTGGCTCCGTCCCCCCGCCAAATTAAAGTCCCTTCACCTTCCGGGTGAATTGCGGCTAGATGCCTTTCCATCAGTAATCCTCTGTATCCGTAGCCATCGGTGTAATCTGTGGTTAAAATAAAATACTGAATTTAGGCTGAAGCGTTTCCGAAAAGTGTCACGGACTACGTGACATTCTGGACAATCGAGATTTCCGCGTGGCTCACATTTTCGCGACCTATCTCCGCCGTGCCTGGCTTCGCGGCAGGTCTCGATCCCCGCAACTCCAACGACCCCCACAGCGGCCTTGGCAACACGCGATTCCACCCCGCCCTTTCGACCGCCCGCACAGTGTCACTTATTACGTGACATTGTAGAGCATCAGGTTTTCCGCTGCGGATCAGGTTTTCCCGACGTGCCTTGGTTGATCGGACCAATGGCCCGCATGATCAGTTTGCCGGCCAGTGCTGCTGGATTTTCCCGCGCACGAAGCGGGCGCTCTCGGCGAGTTGCTCCATACCGTCGACGCCATCTTCAATGCTGATCCAGCTGTCGAAGCCCACGCTGCGCAGCTCCGTAAAGATCGCATCGTAGTCGTTCAGACCCTTGCCCACCGTCCCGTGGCGCAAACGTTTCACGTAGCCTGCCGAACCGTCTTCCTCACGCCGCAAATCCTCCAGCGTGCCTTCCGCCAGATAGCGATCACTCGCGTGCATCGTCACCACGCGATCCTTCACTCGGCGCAACAACTCCAGGGGATCGTCCCCGGCAATGAACGCATTGCTCGGATCGTAATTCACCCCGAAGTGCGGATGCTGAATCCGTGCGATCAATTCGCAGAAAACATCCATTTTCTGCGCAAACTCGGGATAGCTCCAAAAATCATCCTTATAGTGATTCTCGATGATGAGCGTCACCCCGCACGCCTCTGCTTCGGGCAGACACGCCTCGATCGAGGCGACGACGAGATCGATTCCTTGCGCACGCGTCAGCTCGGGACGGCGCTGGCCCGACAACACCCGACAATACCGCGCACCGAGCGCGGCCGCCATGCGGATCCAGGTTATTTCCTTTTCCACTTCGCGAGCACGGAAGTCGACATCAGGGTGCGCGAAATCAGGTGAACAACATAGCATCGGAATAACCATTCCACGGCTCTCCACCTCGCGCCGCGCCGCGGCCCAATTTCCTGAATCCGCCAGCTCGATAAATCCACTATAGTATTCGAGTCCATCCAAGCCGAGCGGCTCGGCGAGATCGACCCACTGGCGCAAGGTCATGGTGCCGTCGCGCACCAGTTGGCGCATGAAGGCTTTGGGGAAAGCGGCGAGTTTCGGCATGAGCGTAGGGTGCGGGGGCAAATAAATACGGGCGCCGGTTTAAACCTTCACCGGATTGCGCCCGTGAATGGAGAACTGCTCGATCTCGAGCACAACGCCATTAACCGGCCGTGACTCGTCGCTCAGCCAGTAAACCGACGCCGCCGCGATCTCCTCTGGCGTCAGCAGGCGGCCGGCGGGCGCAATTGAAACCGGCAAACGCTGAGCCCAGTCGACCGGCTGACCATCGCCGACCTGAAGCGCCTGTTCGCGCTCCGTGAGTACCCAACCGACGTTGAAATGATTCACCCGCACCTTTTCGCGCGCATGCGCATTCGCCAGGTTGCGGGAGAGAGTTTGCAGCGCGCCCTTGGAAATCGAGTAGTCGAGCAGCGTCGCCTCACCACTGAGCGCGTTGATCGAACCAATATTCAACACGCAGCCCTCGTTTCGCTTCAGCTCGGAGAACGCCGCCTGAATCAACAGCAACGGGGCACGCACATTGATGGCCATCATCCGGTCGAAGAACTCCGCCGTGGTCGTCGCCAGCGTGCTGCGCGCCACCAGCGCGGCATTGTTCACGATCGCGTCGACTTTGCCAAAGGCAGTCATCGCCGCCGCGACGATTCGGGTGCCACTCGCAGGATCAACGAGATCGTCCAGATGCAGCGCCGCATTAGCCCCGAGGCGAGCGACGACGTTTTCGCCCGCTGGACGATCGATGCCGTGGATGAGAACGCGGGCGCCCTCGGCGACCGCGCGTTCCGCAATCGCACGACCGATCCCGCTGGTGCTGCCTGTGACGATGATGACTTTGTCGCGAAGTTTCATGATTCAAGTACCTCCGGATAATCACGCGAATGCACGCGTTTTAATCCCGTACCCATGGCCGCAAACCCACCCCGGAAAGCAACGAGTCTTTCGTCCTGATCTCCCTTGTTCCCCTCCGTGGTGGCCGTTAAAATTGATCGAGATTCAAGTTCCGCACCGCGCGCTTCGCAGGACAGCGCTCGGCGCCATTTCCTCACTGGGGCTTCAGCACGGCTTTCACGATCGAACCGCCATGCATTTTTTCAAAGGCCTCGTGCCATTGTTCCAACGGCCACACCCCGCCCAGGATCGGACGCACGTCGAGTCGGCCGGACGCGAGCAGCGCCAACACGCGTTCCCAGATCGGCCAGTTGTGGCTGAAGCTGCCCTGCAGCGTAATGTTCTTCTGCACCAGCATATCCAGCGAAAACCCGATCGGCTGCGGCCCCCAGCCCACTTTGCTAACCCAGCCCGCTGGCCGCACGAGTTCCAAGGCCGTCTTTAACGCCGCGGAAACACCGGCTGCATCCACGACTCCGTCAACCCCGAGCCCATCGCGTTCTTTCGCCCAAGCAGACGCATCGCCAATGACGACTTCGCAACCATACGCCCGCGCGATCTCAAGCCGCGCCCGATCGCGCTCGAGGCCGACCAGCGCGACGTCCGCACCCGCGAGACGCGCCATCGCCGCACACAGAATTCCAATCGGTCCCGGCCCGAGCACGATCACGCGATCACCGGGCTCGATCCGCGCGTTGTGAATCACCGCATTGTAAGCGACACAGCAGGGCTCCGTCAGCGCCGCATGTTCCATCGCGAGCCCGTCCGGCACGCGATGCAGGCAACGCGCCGGCACGCGCACATAACGCGTCATGGCTCCATCGACTCCATAGCCGAATCCTTTGCGCGTCGGATCGAGATTATACAGTCCGGCCCGCGTCATCGGATTATTCGAATCAATGACTGCAGCCGTTTCACTCACGACGCGGTCGCCTTCGTTCCACGCGCGAACATTGCTGCCGAGCGCATGGATGCGTCCGCCAAATTCATGCCCCAGCACCACGGGATAGTTTACCGGCCAGCTGTGACTGCTCGTCCACTGATGCAGATCGCTGCCGCACACGCCCACAGCTTCGACTTCCATGATAATATCATCCGGACCGGGCTCGGGACGCGCAAACTCGCGCAGTTCCACACTATGCGGTTCACGGGAAAAATTAACAACAGCAGGGCTTTTCATCGGGTAAGATTCGCTTTCGATTTTACGGCCACGTCGCCGTAGGCATGCACGCGCTCGCAGATGATGCGGAGTATGCCTTCGAGATTCCCATCCGCGGTGCGAAACGCATCCGCGTCGACAGCGAGTGGTGCACCAATCACCACGAGTGGCGCACCGTACTCCGGAGTTCGCACCGCCTGCTCCAAGGTCAGCCCTCCCACAGCCTGCACTGGCACGCTCACCGCGGCGACAATCTCGCGCAGTTGATCGAGCGGACTCGGCATCCGGTGGCCACCCGCCGCGAGTCCGCGGCGTTCATCATAGCCGATGTGGTGGACGATGAAATCGCAGCCGAGATCTTCGAGCATTCGGGCGCCCGCAATCATATCGGGTTCACCGAGGTTGTCGCCCATCACCTTGATCCCGTAGTCATGCCCGGCTTTCACGACAACCTTGAGGGTTTCAGGATGCGCCCGACTCATCACGACCACGTGGGTCGCACCGGCCTTCGCCATCATCCCGGCCTCGAGATAGCCGCCATCCATGATCTTCAAGTCGGCCACGATCGGCGTATCCGGAAAACGCTCACGCAACGCGCGCACGCCGTGCACACCCTCCGCGAGAATAAACGGGGTGCCGGCCTCCAGCCAATCGACGCCCGCCCGCAACGCCATTTCGGCGGTACGCAGCGCTTCGGCGCGATCAATGAGGTCCAGAGAGATTTGAACAATGGGGCGCATGGGGATCCCTCATGACGGCCCACAGCGTCGAGGGCGTCAATCCACGACCCGCACTCCGCGTTTGTTTCAGAGGCGCGAAACCGGATGAGAAATGGGCGAGACGTGACGGTGCCGGACAACCCCATAACCCGTGTGCCTCGCGCAAGGAACACGCGGTCCCGCCGCCACCCGGAAACTCAACGCCCAAGAAGGCAAGCAACCTGTTTCCTGAAAAAGATCTTGATTCAAACAATCGTTTTAAACAAACGTTTGAACATGGCTCTCCCGAATCGTGATTTGCGTTCGCCTTCCGAAACTCCTTTGGGAACGGAAACCCGGGAAAACCTGCTCAACGTTGCCGAAACGTTGTTCGCCGTTCATGGGTTTGAGGGCGTCTCACTCCGCACGCTCACCGAACAGGCGGACGCCAACCTGGCCGCGGTCAATTACCACTTCGGTTCCAAGGAAGCGCTCTACGAACAGGTCTTTGTCCGCCGGATTGCTCCGATGAATGCCCGCCGGCTCGAGCGGCTTGCCGCGGCTTCCGAAGCCGCCGCGGGTAAAAAAATTCCCCTGCGGCAACTGCTCGACATTATCCTTCGTCCGGTCGTCGAGTTGGCCGCATCGACCCGGCCCGACCCGCATCCGTTCGCCCGCGTGATGTTGCGCAGTTTCATCGAACCCCAGCCCTTTCTGCGCCCGGTGCTTGCCCGTGAGTTCGGCCCTCTCTTCGTGCGGCTCTTCCCTGCCATGCGCGCCGCTCTGCCCCAGATGGACGTGCCGACCCTTGCATTCCGTTTACGACTCGTGATGAGCGCGGCGTTGATCAACTACGCCACGGTCCCGCTCCTCCCGGCCAATCCGGTTTTCGATGCCGCGTTGCCGCTCTTCGCGCGTCCTCCCGAGGAGCAACTCGCCCACCTGCTTGCCTTCATCGAAGCCGGCCTCCGCGCGCCATTGCCGGACGCATCACCGATCATCTGAGGCCTCATCGCAAACGCCCGCGACCATGAACCGTCTCGCCCTCCGCATGCTCTTTGGTGATCAGGCCAAATACCTGATGCTCGTCAGTGGGATCACGTTTGCCGCCATTCTCATGGCGCAGGGCATGTCTCTCTTCTCCGGCCTCATGATGTGGACGTCGTCCACCTTGCGCAATGTGCGCGTTCCAATCTGGGTCGCCGATCCCACGGTTGAACAGGTCAATGATAACAAACCGATGCGCGATACCGCCGTGAACCTGGTGCGGTCCGTCCCGGGCGTGGCCTGGGCCGTCCCCTTATATCAAGGCAACACCCAGGCCAAATTGCCCGATGGTTCCTCGCAACTTATCACGTTGCTCGGTCTCGATCCCGACACCCTCATCGGCGCTCCCCAGGTTTTTATAGCGGGGGATCTCGCCGCTCTGCGCGCCCCCGATACCGTCATTATAGATGAATATGCCGTCGAACGCCTCAGCGTCGGCCGACCACAGCCGATCGGGGTCGGTGACACGTTCGAGCTCAACGATCGCACCGCGCGCATCGTTGGAATCTGCGAGGCGCATCGCTCGTTCAGCGGTGGCCCGTATGTTTATACCACGTACGACCGCGCCGTAAGTTTTGTACCGAATCAGCGCAAACTCCTCAGCTACGTGCTCGCCGCTCCGCTGCCGGGCGAGGACCTCGCGGTTGTCGTTGGCCGCATTGCTGCGACCACGCGCCTGGCGGCCTTCACCGCCGATGACTTCATGTGGTCCAGCATTTGGTGGTATATCATCAACACCGGTATTCCCATCAATGTCGGCCTCATCGTCGGCATCGGATTTATTATAGGAACGGCCGTTTCCGGTCAGACGTTTTATTCCTTCATTCTCGAAAACCTGCGCAACCTCGGCGCGCTCAAAGCCATGGGCGCGAGCACGGGCATGCTCTGCCGCATGTTGATTCTGCAGGCCTTCTCCGTCGGCTTCATCGGCTACGGAATCGGCTTGGGCGTCGTCTCGCTGCTCGGCTACGGCGCCATCGCGATCAAGAAGGTCCCCTTCCTGCTGCTCTGGCAGATTCCCGCCGCGGTCTTCCTGGCCGTTTTGTTTATCTGCACGCTCGTCAGCGTCATCGGCATCGTGCGCGTCGCGCGCCTCGAACCCACCATCGTGTTTCGCTCCTGATTTCGCCATGGTCGCATCCACTCATTCCCTTCGCACCGCGTCCGCCGGTGAACCCGAGTCAGTCGTGCGCCTCACCGGGATCGACAAGGCCTTCGGCCTCGGCGCCGCGCGCACGCCGGTGCTGCGCCAAACGACCTTCGAAGCCCGCCGCGGCGAGCTGCTCATGATCGTGGGCCCGTCCGGTTGCGGCAAGACCACCCTGCTCTCGATGATCGCCGGCACGCTCGCCGCCGATGCCGGAGAAATCGAAGTGCTCGGCCACGCCTTACATCGCCTGCCGCAGGCCGCGCTCACCCGTTTCCGCAGTCGTCACCTCGGGTTCATCTTTCAAAGTTTTAACCTGATCCCGACGCTCAGCGTAGCCGAGAATGTAGCCGTGCCGTTGCTCATTCAGGGCCGCCCGTGGCGCGAGGCTCACGACCGCGCCTGCGCCATACTGGCGGCCGTCGGCCTCGCCGGTCGCGAGCGCGAACGGCCCGGACGGCTTTCCGGTGGACAACAACAGCGCGTCGCGATCGCACGTGCCCTCGTGCACGAACCCCCGCTCCTCATCTGCGACGAGCCCACCAAGTGCCGAGGAACTCGCGGTGCGGCGCGATGATGTCACCGTCGCCACAGCCCAACTCGCCGTCGCCAAGGCCACCGTGGCCCAAACGGAAGCGTTGCTCGATCGCCTCACGATCCGCGCCCCGATCGACGGCACCGTCCTCCAGGTCAACGTTCGCCCGGGCGAATTTATCAACCCTGTCAATGCCACCGCTCCGCTTCTCCTCGGCCGCATCACCGAGGTGCAAGTGCGCGCCGACATCGACGAACAACTCGCCTCGCGCATGCGCCACGCCGCCGCCGCCGTCGGCTATGTCAAAGGGGACCCTGGCCGACCCATCACGCTGCGTTTCGAACGCATCGAACCATTCGTTGTCCCGAAGCGTTCTCTCACCGGCGCCCCCACCGAACGCGTCGACACGCGCGTTCTCCAAGTGATCTACTCCTTCGTCAACCCCGTCGATCGCCCGGTCTACGTCGGGCAGCAGATCGATCTCTTCATTGAGGGCTAAATGATGCCCACTCTGATGCCCCGCATTCGCGCTCCATTCGTCGCGCTGACGTTCAGCCTCACCCTCACGGGTTGCCGCACGGTGGGGCCCGACTTCTACCAGCCGAATCCCGCCGCGCCGTCTGCCTTTCGCCACGCCGCCCCGGCCGCTTCCGTTGCGAGTCAGGTGGAGCTCCCCGCTGGGGACGAGTGGTGGACGCTCTTCGGCGATTCGCAACTGGACACCTTGCAGCGGTCGGCACTCGCCCGCAGCCCCACCTTGGCCGCCGCGATCGCGCGCGTCGACGAAGCCCGCGCCCGACGCGGGGTTGTCCGCAGTGATCAACGCCCCGGACTCACCGTCGATGCCACCGCCCAGCTCGCCGGCGAAAGCGCCGAGCGCACCGTCCCGGGTATTGGAGGCAGCATTACGTCGCGCACCACCGGTGATCTCTATCGCGCGCCATTTAACCTGAGTTACGAACTCGATCTCTGGGGACGCGTGCGCCGGTCCGTGGAAAGCGCCGACGCTCTCGCCACGGCTGCGGAAGCGGATCTGATCGCTGTGCGCTTGAGCCTGGCCGCGGAAGTCGCCGCCACATGGTTTCAAGCCCGCGCCTGGTCGGCCGAGGCCACCGTGCTCGCGGAATCAATCGATTTGCTGAAAGAGCAAACAGCGCTGCGTCGCTCCCGATCCGAAGCGGGATTAGCCAACGAATTCGATCTTCTCCGCAATCAAACCGAGCTCGCCCAAACCGAAGCCGAGTACATCGGCGTCGTGGCCATACGTAACCAAACTCTGGTTACACTCGCGGTCCTGGCGGGCACCGCGCCGGCGGACTTTCCGGCCGACGGCGGCGCTCTGGCAACCGCGCTGGCTCCTCCCCCAACCATCCCTGCTGGACTGCCCGCAAACGCGATCGCGCGGCGCCCCGACATCCAGGCCGCCGCGGCGCGTCTGCATGCCCGCACGGCAGCCATTGGCGTCGCGCAGGCGGCGTTTTATCCGACCATTCGGCTGACGGGCTCCGCCGGTTTCGAAAGTCCCGAACTCGGCGCCTTCCTCGCCCGCCCCGCTCAGTTCTGGGGAGCGGGGCCTTCACTCACACTGCCGCTGCTCGACGGAGGACGCCGAGTCGTGCAACGCGATCTCGCCGTGGCGCAGGCCGCCGGCGCCGAGGCCGAGTACCGCGCCAGTGTCCTGCAGGCGCTGCGCGAAGTCGACTCCGCCCTCATCGACTTGCGGCGCTGGCACGACCAAGGAGAGGCGCAGAACCGGGCCCTGGCGGCAGCGCGCGACACCGTTACACTCTCTCGCGCGCGCTATAATCAAGGCCTCAGCGACTTTCTTCTCGTGATCGAGGCCGAGCGCGCCGTCCGAAACGCTGCGCGTGCCCTCGCCCGCAACCACGAAGATCGCCGCATCGCCACGACCCGTCTAATCGCCGCCCTCGGCGGCGCCTGGGACAACTAACGAATCACCCCAGCGCCCCGGAAAGACTTGGCTCCCGCGAAGCCGCCCAGTCCCAAAGTCACGCAATGCGTGACACTTTTCTGAAAAACCCATTGCGGGCGAAAATCCGAAAATGTCACGTAATGAGTGACTTTGTGGCGGGTTGATATCCGGGAGTATGAGGTCGGCGGCCCGCTCCGGCCCTGCTCATTTCTGCGCGAAATGAGCGAGCGTGCGCACGAAGATTGCCATGACACGTGCTCCGGGATCAGCGTCGCGGTTTTAACACTAACGCACGCGTTTTATTCCCACCACGCTCATGCTCACAGCCGAACGACATCGCGCCATTCTCCGACTGCTTTCGGAGCAGGGCCGGGTCGCGATCGGCGAAATTGCACAGCGGTTCAATGTCTCCCAAGCCACCGCGCGTCGCGATGCGGTTTTGCTCGCAGAAGCCGGCAAGGTCTCCCGCGCGCATGGTGGACTGCTCCCCGCTAATTTTTTCCAAAGCGAGCCCCACTTCCGTGCCAAGGCCAACCGACAGATGGGGATCAAAACCCGCCTCGCGATGAAGGCTGCGGATCTCCTGCCGCACGAGGGAAACGTCTTCATCGACTCCGGCACCACCTGTCTCGAGGTGGGCCGCATCCTGATCGAGCGCCCCAATCTCCGCATTTTCACCAACTCGATCCCGCTTCTCGTCTGCACCGCGCAGGCGCAGGCCACCATCACCAGCATCGGCGGTGAGGGCCGCAAGGTCTCCCTCGCCCTTACCGGTGCGCTCGCGCAGACGTGGTTGTCTCACCTCCGCTTCGACTCGGCCGTGATCGGCGCATCCGGGCTCGACCTCAACGGCGGCGCTTACACCACGGAGATTCATGAAGCCGCGATCAAGGCCGAGGTACTGCGTCGTTCCGGTATGCGGATTCTGGTCGCCGACGCAGAGAAATGGAATCGACCCGCAGCGGTCCACTTCGCGCCTTGGAGTGCATTCACGTCTTTTGTCACCAATCAACAACTACCGCGTGAAGCCCGGCTGAAGCTCGGGTCGGAGAACGTCAAATTCTGTCTCGTCTAAAAACCCTCTATGAAAACTCCCCGCCTTCACCGGCTCTTTAACCCGAAGACCGGCCGTTGCTTCGATGTCGCCATCGATCACGGCTTTTTCAACGAAGCGTCTTTTCTCGCCGGCATCGAAGATATGCCGCGGACGATCGCCACTCTGGTCGACGCCGCGCCTGATGCGATCCAGCTGACCATCGGTCAGGCGCGTCACCTGCAAATGCTGCCCCAACGCGGTAAGCCTGCGCTCGTGCTCCGCACCGATGTCGCTAATGTTTATGGCACGCAGCTTCCCCGCGCCCTGTTCTCCCGGATCATCGAAGAACCCGTGCTGCAAGCGGTCCGCGTCGATGCCACCTGCGTGGTGGTAAACTTGTTTCGCATTCCCGATCAGCCCGAGGTCACCGACCAGTGCATTCGCAACATCCTCCAGCTGAAACCCGCCTGTGATCACTATAACATGCCGTTGATGATCGAGCCGCTCGTCTTCCGGCCCAACGCCAGCGCCGGCGGCTATATGGTCGACGGTGACGCGACCAAGATCATCCCCCTGGTTCGTCAAGCGGTCGAGCTCGGAGCTGATATCATCAAGGCCGATCCCACTGACGACGTTTCCTTGTATCATAAAGTCGTGCAAACTGCCGGCGGAATTCCCGTATTGGTTCGCGGCGGCGGCAAAACCACCGAGCGGGAGATTCTCGTCCGCACCGCGGCTCTGCTCGAGCAGGGCGCCGCCGGAATTGTCTACGGTCGCAATATCATTCAACACGCCAACCCGGCTGGCATCACTCGCGCATTAATGGGCGTCGTTCACGATCGGCTCAGCGCCGACGAAGCCCTCCAACGCTTCCTTCCGCCATCATGAGCACCCCCGTTTCTGCCGATCCTGTCCGCATCGGAATCATCGGTGGCGGCCTGATGGGCCGCGAAGCCGCCTCCGCTCTCGCCCGGTGGTTTGCCCTGGTCGACTTTCCGGTGCGCGCCGAGTTGACGGCCGTCTGCGAGCTGCACCCCGGCCGGCTTGACTGGTTCCGCCAAGTCCCGACGGTGAAGCAGTTCACGTCGGATCATCACGCCATGTTGGCGAGTCCGGATATCGACGTCGTTTACGCGGCCGTGCCGCATCATCTGCACGAGGAAATCTACCTCGATGTCCTCCGCGCCGGGAAGGACCTCTTTGCGGAAAAGCCGTTTGGCATCGACCTCGCCGCCGCCCGCCGGGTCCGTGACGAAGCCGCGCGTCTTGGCCGCTTCGTTCGCATCTCCTCGGAATTCCCCTTCCTGCCCGGCGTGCAGCGCGTCTTCCAACTCGCGCGCTCCGGTGCACTCGGAAAGCTGCTGGAGATCCGCGCGGGCTTTCTGCATTCGAGCGATCTTGATCCCACCAAACCGATCAACTGGAAACGCCAGAATCAGTTTTGCGGCGAGATCGGCGTCATGGGCGACCTTGGCTTGCACGTGGCGCACGTCCCGCTCCGCCTCGGCTGGCGGCCGGTCTCGCTCTACGCCCAACTCCAGAAAATCATCACGCAGCGACCTGATGGCAAGGGCGGTATGGCTAACTGTGATACGTGGGACAACGCGATTCTGCACACCAACGTGAACCTGGCGGAGCAGACGGTTCCGATGACGCTGGAAATGAAACGCATGGCACCGACCGAGACAAACACGTGGTACCTTGACGTATTGGGAACGGACGCCGGTGCGCGTTATTCCACCAAGGAACCCAAGACATTGTGGACGTATCGTCGCGAGAAGGAGCAGATCTGGAGCAAGACCGACCTCGGTTTCACCATGCCGTTTCCGACCATCACCGGCGCGATCTTCGAACCCGGGTTTCCCGATATCCTGCAGCAAATGTGGGCGGCATTCCTGGCGGAACGCGCCGGACAACTGGGCGATCGCTTCGGATGCGCCACGCCGGATGAAGTCGTGACCAGCCACGAAATCTGGCACGCCGCCCTCACCTCCCATCGCAACCAGTCCGTGGTTGCGATCACCTAATCCGCCCTCCCATGCGTTCAGGCATCCTCGCCGGCGGCAACTGGCTGATCGACCATGTCAAGATACTGGATACATGGCCGGCCCAGGACTCCCTGGCCAACATCCTCCGCGAATCCGCCAGCAATGGCGGAGCGCCGTACAATGTCCTCAAGGACCTCGCCCGCTTGCGCGCGCCGTTTCCGCTTTCGGGCGTCGGTCTGATCGGCGACGATGCGGATGGCCGACGCATCCTCGAAGACTGCCGCGCACACGGTATCGATATCACGCAGCTGCAGACGACCTCGGCGGCGGCGACCAGTTATTCCGATGTGATGACCGATCAGCGCAGCGGGCGGCGAACGTTCTTTTACCAGCGCGGCACCAACGCGCTGCTCGCGCCCGAGCATTTCGATTTTGGACGCACGACGGCGAAGCTGTTTCACCTTGGCTATCTTTTGCTGCTCGACCGGCTCGACGCCATCGAGTCCGACGGGGTCACGGGCGCCGCCAAGGTCCTGCAGGCAGCGCGCGCCGCCGGATTACGCACCTCGCTCGATTGCGTGAGCGACAACAGCAACCGCTTCAAAGCCGTCGCGGCGCCCGCGCTGCCGCACGTGGATTACTTCTTTGCCAACGATTTCGAAGCCACCCAGCTCACGGGAATCTCGCTGCTCGACGACGCGGCCCGCGATCCCGTGGCTCTCAAAGCCGCCGCCGGGAGATTGCT
>Ga0163144_10005430_pt1 | contig 28287 bp, 26 predicted proteins | sample OliLak19BULKMAT1_FD_123175 | JGI IMG/M metagenome (GOLD analysis project Ga0163144, IMG submission 123175) | Freshwater microbial mat bacterial communities from Lake Vanda, McMurdo Dry Valleys, Antarctica - Oligotrophic Lake LV.19.BULKMAT1 | ecosystem: Environmental > Aquatic > Freshwater >... | reverse complement strand
GATCAAGCTCGCGCAACTCCTCGCTCGCCCAACTCATGGATTGCCCTCCATTGCTCAAACCAACCCAGCCACTATGCTATGACTGCAGTGAAGATTGTGGCAAATGGAAAGGTCTGTGACCCCTGTGTCGCACCGTGCGACGTCGCGCTATCCAGTGGCCGCGGGCTTCCCGCGTCGCCGAAGTCGGCTACAGGGACACGGCGCTTCGTAGCGACCCCAACTCGCCTGCCTTTCCCCCCGCCGGCCCGTTCCTTATAATGGCCCGACCGCCTCGCCGAAGGGGGCCGAAACACGTTTATTGCCGCAATTGCCTGAGAGTCGCCATGGACAAGGAACTTACTGACCGCGCCGAAGCCATCCAACGCCGGATCGTCCAGCTACGAGACTCTCTTTGACTACGCGGGCAAGCAGGAACAAGCCGCCGCGATCGAGGCCCGCATGGCCGGGCCAGGGTTTTGGGATAATCCCGAAACGGCTCAGACCACGATCGCCGAGCTGAAGGCGCTAGGCGCGCTGCTCAAGCCGCTGGAAGAAGCGGTCCGCGCCGGCGGCGATCTCGACACGCTGGTCGAAATGGTGGGCGAGGACGAATCGCTCGCTGGCGAATTGACCGCCGAGCTCGATCGCCTGGAAACGCTGGTCGCCGAGCTTGAGCTCAAAGGGCTGCTCAGCGGACCCTACGACTCCAAGGGGGCCATCCTCACCATCCACGCCCGCGACGGCGGCACCGACGCCAACGATTGGGCGGAAATGCTCCTGCGGATGTACATCCACTGGGCCCAGAAGCACAGCTATTCGGTCGAAATCCTGGACCGGCAGGACGACGAAGTGGCTGGCATCCAAAGCGCGGCCCTGGCGATCCGCGGCCCGATGGCCTACGGCTACCTGAAGGGCGAGACCGGCATGCATCGCCTGGTGCGAATCAGCCCCTTCAATTCCGAAGGCAAGCGGCAAACCAGCTTTTCCGCGATCGACGTCTCGCCGGAAGTCAGCGACACGGTCGAAATCGAGCTGCGCGACGAGGACATTCGCGAGGACGTGTTTCGCGCCAGCGGCGCCGGCGGCCAGCACGTCAACAAGACCTCCAGCGCCATCCGCCTGACCCACCTGCCCACCGGCATCGTCGTGCAGTGTCAGAACGAGCGCTCGCAGCACAAAAATCGGGCCACGGCAATCAAAATGCTGCGGGCTCGGATCGCCCGGATGGAAGAAGAAAAGCGTGAGGCGGAACAGGCGGCCAAGTATCAGGAGAAGGCCAAGACCGGGTTCGGCTCGCAGATCCGCAATTACTTCCTGCACCCTGACCAGCGGGTCAAGGATACCCGCACGGGTCACTACGTGGGCAACTTTCAGAGTGTGCTCGACGGTAACATCCAGGGCTTTTTGGACGCCTACCTGCAATGGCGCGTGAGTTAACCATCGCCGCCGGCCAGGCCGCACGGCCGGATGAGGCCCCCTGGCTGCGCGCCGGCGAACTGGCGGTCCGATTCGCCTGGCGCGGCGATCGATTTGGCCACGAACTGGGTTTGGTGCGTGACGACAAGTTCTTGCCGATCATTTGCTCGCTCGAAGGCACTGCCCAGGACGATTGGCCCGCCAGTCCCGCGTTGCAATCACTGGACCTGAATTCTGGACCCGCCCCCAACAGCCTGGCGCTGCTCGTGGGAATGGCAGGCAAGAGCCATTGGTCGGCCAGCGTCGAGGTCCACGGCGCGGAATTGCGATTTGACGTCGCCTGCCGGCTGCGACCGCACGACCTGGGATTGCTCGGCAGCACTTACGTCGCGCTCGGCCAACCGCGACTGCAGGACCCGCGCACGGCGCGAATCGCGGTTGCGGGCAGCGCGGCGAAATCGGCCGAGATACTCATTTCACTCGATGAGCAGTTTCCCGGCACACGCTGGGAATTCGCCGGCGATCGGCTGCAAGTCTTGCCTGCCGCGACGGCGACCAAGGTCGCGCAGACGGTTCGCTGGGGTTACCGGGTGGCGCTGGCGCGCTCATAACACAACGCGGCAAAGCGGCCAAAGACCCGCCGGGTCACCGGCGCCATGGCGGCCAGACCGTCGGGCGTGCGGCGGCGAATCTCGGCGGGGTCGATGTAGTCCAGCGGATCGATCTCGCAACACATCTCGGGTTCTGCCAGCCAATCTGCGATCATGGCCGCCGTGATTTCCAGATGGAACTGCAAGCCCCAGGCGGCCGGGCCCAGGCGAAACGCCTGGTGGTGGCAGGTTGAGCCTCGAACCAGATGCACGCCGCCGGGAGGCAGGTCGAAAGTGTCGCCGTGCCACTGAAATACCGTTTCATACCGCTGGCAGCCGGCAAACAACGGATCGTCGGCCGCCGCTTCCAGTTGCTCAACCTCGTACCAGCCGATTTCCTTGACGGGATTGGGCCGCACGACGGCGCCCAGCGACCGGGCCAGCATCTGCGCACCCAGGCAGACACCCAGTGTGGGCAACCCGGCGGCAACGGCCGCGCGCAGCCACTCGCGCTCGGTGGCCAGAAACGGGTACTCGTCCGTCTGGTCGACGTTCATCGGCCCGCCCATCACGATCAACCCGGCGAGCTGCTCGGGGTCAAATCCGGCCTGCACCAGGTTGGGCCAATCGGGGCCAAAACAATCGACCTGGTCTACCGCGAGCCCCGCCGCGGCCAGGTAATCGGCCAACGAGCCGATCTCCTCAAAGGGCACGTGTCGCAGGACCAGCACGGGTTTCATCGCAATCTCGACCGACGCGACATTCAGAATTTCTGTGACGGATTGTGCCCGCATTGTACGCACGGGCTCGGCGCGTGACCATGCGACCTGCACGCCTCGCGCAGTTTGCCCCTTGTCGGTTTTCCGGCACGTTTGTTACCTTGGCTAACTTACAGCGCTGGCGGCAGGCCCTGCGCCGCTGCCGCCCTGGAATCTACTTTTACTGCCCGCTCTTGGCCATTGAGGAAACCCGGTGAAGACCAACCTAGTGAAGCTCAAGACGCGGCGCGAGGACGTGCCGGCCGGCTCGGTGCTCTGCGATCACTGCACAGCCAAGTGCTGCCGCTACTTCGCGCTGCCGATCGAAACCCCCGAGACGCTGGAAGACTGGGAGTTCGTCCGCTGGTTCCTGCTACACGAAGGGGCGACCGTGTTTCGTGAGGACGACGACTGGTATCTATTGGTCCACACGACCTGCAAGCACTTGCAGAGCGACAATCGCTGCGGCATCTACCACACCCGGCCGCTGATCTGCCGCGACTACTCCACGAACGACTGCGAGTACGAGGACGACTGGCTGTACGAGCAGTACCTGGAAACGGCCGAACAGGTGGCCGAATACACGGAAGCCATCCTGCCAAAGAAAAAAGGCCAAAGCCTCCGCAGCCCCAAGCCGGCGCTCTTACCGGTGCTGGCTGTCTGACGCGATCCCTCTCACGCCCGGCAAGACCGTGAACGAAATCAAACGCATCGAGCCTCGCACGCTCAAGGGTTTTCGGGACTATCTGCCCGAGGCCATGATCGCGCGCGAGTGGCTGATCGACACGGCCCGTCGGGTCTATCGCTCCTATGGCTTCAGCCCGATCGACACGCCGGCGCTTGAGTACCTGGAGATCCTGACCGGCAAGGGGAGCGATGAGACCGACAAGCAGCTCTATAAGTTCGAGGACCACGGCGGCCGCTGGGTCGGGATGCGATTCGACCTGACGGTGCCGCTGGCAAGGTTCGCCGCTCAGCACATCGGCCAGCTCGGCACGCCGTTCAAGCGCTACCACATCGCCTCGGTGTGGCGCGGCGAGAACACGCAGCGGGGCCGCTATCGCGAGTTCATGCAGTGCGACTTCGACACCATCGGCACGCGATCGCAGGGCGCCGACATCGAGACCACGCTGGTCATCCACGACCTGTTTCAGGCCCTGGACATCCGCGACTTTACGATCCACGTCAACAACCGCCTGGTTCTCTCGGGGCTGCTCGAGCGGTTTGACCTGGCAGACAAGACCACGCCCGTGCTGCGAGCGCTCGACAAGCTGGCCAAGATTGGCCGTGAGAAAGTGGCAGACGAGATGGTGGCCGTGGCCGGCGCTTCGCGCGAAGGAGCCGAGAGCGTGCTCGCACTTGCAGAGATCAGCGGCGACAACGCCCAGATTCTGAGTAAGCTCGAAGCGCTCGTGGCCGGCACCGAAAAAGGGGCCGAGGGGGTCGCCAAACTCCGCGACCTGGTCGCCGCGGTGACGGCCGTCGGCGTGGAGCCCGCCCGGGTGCGGATTGCGCCTTCGATCGCCCGCGGCCTGGACTACTACACGGGCACCGTCTTCGAAACTTTCCTGGACAAGCTGCCGGCGATTGGCAGCGTCTGCTCGGGGGGCCGCTACGACAACCTGGCCGGCTTGTACACCAAGGAAGAGCTGCCGGGTATCGGCGCGTCGCTGGGCCTGGACCGCCTGCTGGCGGCACTGGAAGAACTAGGACTGGTGCGCAAGGTGAGCACCACGGCGCCGGTGTTCATTCCGCTCTTCGATGCCACGCGGCTGCACGATTACCTGCGGCTGGCGGCGGCGATCCGCCGGCAGGGCATCGGCGTGGAAGTCTACCCGGACGCGAAAAAACTCGGCCAGCAACTCAAGTATGCCGACCGCCGCGGTTTCGCCCTGGCTGTGATCGTCGGCGGCGACGAATGGGCGGCCGGCACCTGTCAGGTCAAAGACCTGACGACCGGCACCAGCACGACGGTACCTTTGGCGGAAGTGCCGGAGACGTTAGGTAAGTGGCTAGTGTCTAGTGGCTAGTGACAAGTGATTGTCCGTTACCACTCTAGCCACCAGCCACTAGCCACTCTCTTGCCTCCCCCCTCCTGCGCGGTACACTGACCGCACGACGTTCCGCCACGCCTCGTCCCGCCAGGCTGCAGCCATGGCCAATCGCGAGAATCACTACGAAGCGGCTTTCGAGGCTTATCTGCGCTTGTGGCAGGTACCTTATGTGGCGGTCGACGAGGCCAAGCGCAGTTGCGCGGCCGAGGGATCGCTCAAAAGCCTCGACTTCATCGTCTCGCCTGCCGGCGGCCCGTCCTGGCTGGTAGACGTCAAAGGCCGGCGGTTTCCCTCCGGCGAGCAGAAGCAGTACTGGAAGAACTGGTCGACGCGCGACGACCTCGAGAGCCTGGCCCGCTGGGAGCGGCTGTTCGGTCCGCAGTTTGGCGGTCTGTTCGTCTTCGCTTATAATGTGGTAGGGCAGCGGTCGCCGCTGCCGGAGGACGAGTTGTTTTCGTTCCGAGGCGGGCTGTACGCTTTTATCGGCATCCGCCTGGAACACTACTCGCTGCACGCCCGGCCGATTTCACCGAAGTGGGATACGCTGGCAATGAGCGTGGGCCGGTTTCGGCAGTTGGCAGCGCCGATGCACGAGCTTTTGAACATCGAACCCGCCGATCGACGGCTGGAGGCTTTGACCGCATGAATGCTCGCGAGCAATTTAAGAAAACTGCCCGACGATTGGCCGTCTGGCTGCTGGTCATGACGACCGTGGTGCTGTTCACCGCATCGCCGGCCTGGGCCAAGCCCAAGAAACAAGAGAAGGAGGCGCCGCCCTCCAAGAGCTACGTCGTCCCCTACATGGTCGTGCTGGCCATGATCGGCGTCGGACTGATGGCGGTCTGCCGTCCGGCCAACCGGCTGGAGAAGCCGGACGATCGGATGAAAAAGGAAGAAGACTAGTCCTCCGGTGGCGCCGCGGCAATCGTGGCTCAAACGCTCGGCGCTCTACCCGTGCAAGCGCGGCCCGTGAAAGAACGAGCCGATCTCGTCCACCACGGTCTGCTGCTCGGCCGCTGTGAGCTCGGGAAAGATCGGCAAAGCCAAGGTCTCTTGCGCCGCCCGCTCCGTCTCGGGCATGCTGCCAGGCTCGTAGCCCAGGCTGGCAAAGCATTGCTGCTGATGCAGGGGCACGGGGTAGTAGATCTCGGTGCCGATCTTTCGTTCGGCCAGATAGGTCCGCAACGCGTCGCGCCGACCCTCGCCCACGCGGACGATATACTGGTTCCAGACATGGCGGCGGCTGGGCCCCGTGACCGGCAGACCCAGGACCGTGTCCAGACGCTTGGCGGCGAACAGCTCGCCGTAGCGGGCGGCATTGGTCTGTCGGGCGGCGGTCCAGGCGTCTAGATACGGGAGCTTGACGTTGAGCACCGCGGCTTGCAGCGTGTCCAGCCGGCTGTTCATGCCGACCACCTGGTGATAGTAGCGCGGTTGCATGCCGTGCCCGCGCAGCAGCTTGACCTGTTCGGCCAGCCGCGAGTTGTGCATGGTCAACAGGCCGCCGTCGCCAAAGCCGCCGAGGTTCTTGGTCGGATAAAAGCTAAAGCAGCCCACCGCGCCCCAACTACCCGCGCGGCGGCCGGCAAACTCGGCGCCCACGGCCTGGCAGGCGTCTTCGATGAGCGGGATGCCGTGCGCCTGGCAGATCGCGTCCAGGGCCCGCATGTCGGCGCATTGGCCATAGAGGTGCACCGGGATCAAAGCCTTAGTGTGGCGCGAGATCAAGACCTCGACCTTGGCCGGGTCGATGTTGTAAGTCACCGGGTCGATGTCCACGAACACCGGCTTGGCCCCCAGCCGCCACGCGGCGCTGGCCGTGGCAAAGAACGTATAGCTGGGCATCAAGACCTCGTCGCCCGGGCCGACGCCGTAGGCCATCAGCGCCAACAGCAGCGCGTCGCTGCCCGAGGCACAAGCCACGGCATGCGGCGTCTGGCAATATTCGGCCAGCTTCTGCTCCAACTCCTCGCACTCGGGTCCCAGCACGTAGCGGCCCGAGTCGCAGACCCGTTCCACCGCTTTCAGGACTTCCTGGCGAATCGTCTGGTACTGTCGATTGACGTCCAGCAAGGGCACACCCCGACTGGGCGCTGCCGGGGCCGGCTGCGACGAATCCCAACGATGCGGAGCCACGCTCATGATTCACCTGCTAGCATGGAGGTAGTGGAACGGGCGGTCGCTCGAGCGTCGCCGAGGGAGATACAAAAACTCCTCCGGTCCCCGCTTGAGGGTCGCGAACGGTACCGCAATGGCACGTGGCACGTCAAGGTCGAACGTGCGCCGCGGCGACCTAGGCAACTCGCCGCGCGATAAAATGACCCGAAGGGCCGCAGAAAGCAACCGGAGTGCTGGCATGGCAGACGGCGAGGCAGCAAGTGCGGGCAAGCTGCAGTTTTTGCTGCGCGCCCTGCGCCATCGCAACTATCGGCTGTTCTTCAGCGGCCAGATCGTCTCGCTCATCGGCACCTGGCTTTCGATGGTCGCCACCAGCTGGCTGGTTTATCGGCTGGCCACGGCCGAGGGTCGCCCCGCGCCGCTGCTCTTGGGGCTGGTCGCCTTCGCCTCGCAAGCGCCGATGTTCCTGCTCACGCCGCTGGTCGGCGTCTGGATCGACCGCTGGAACAAGCACCGCATCCTGATCGCCACGCAGACCCTCTCGATGTTGCAATCGTTCACACTGGCCGTGCTGGTGCTGGGCGATTGGATCAACATCGCCGAGCTGGTCGTGCTGGGTATCGTGCAGGGTCTGATCAACGCCTGGGACGTGCCGTCCCGGCAGTCTTTCACGGTCGAGATGATCGAGGACCGCGAGGACCTCAGCAACGCCATCGCGCTGGGCTCTTCGACCATGCACGCCGCGCGGCTGGTCGGGCCGGCGATCGCCGGCTATTTGATTTATGCCGTGGGTGAGGGGTGGTGTTTTCTGATCGACGGTTTCAGCTTCCTGGCCGTGCTCACGGCGCTACTCTCCATGCGCGGGCTCAATCGGGCCGTGCCGCCAAGAGAGCGGCTGCGCGCCTTCGAGTCGTTCAGCCAGGGGCTGCGCTACGCTTTCGGCTCGGTGCCTATCCGCACGCTGCTGGTGACCGTGGCCGTGACCAGCCTGACTTCGATGTCGCAGAGCACGCTGATGCCGATCTTCGCCGCCCGAGTGCTCGACGGCGGTGAGCGGACCTACGGTTGGCTGTTGGGCGCCACGGGCGTCGGCGCGCTGGCCGGCAGCCTGTACCTGGCCTCGCGCCGCTCGGTGCTGGGGCTGGGACGCGTGATCGCCGTGGGCTGCGCGTTGGCCGGCATTGGAATGACCGGCTTTGCCTGGTCGACCTCGATCTGGCTTTCGATGCCGCTGTTGGCCGTGGTCGGCTTCTCGCTGGTCTCGTCGATGGCGGCCTGCAACACGGTGCTGCAAACAATCGTCGACGACGACAAGCGGGGTCGCGTGATGGCCCTGTTCACCATGGCCTTTCTGGGCGTGGCGCCGCTGGGGAGTCTGGCGGGCGGCACCATTGCCACATTTGTCGGCGCACCGCTGACGGTCACGTTCTGCGGGCTGGGCTGCCTGGCGATGGCCGGCGTCTTCATGCTCCGATTGCCCACGCTGCGACCGCTGCTGCGGCCGATCTACCAGTCCAAGGGCATCCTGCCGCAGGTCGCCAAGGGTCTGCAAAACACCGAGGCGATTTCGCTGCCCAGCGAGAGTGAGTAGCGCCGCACAGCTGCTGCGACTCCTGTGTTTCCGTTGACGCTCTGTTTGGACTGCGCTACAATCCGATTTCCGCCGTAAGAACCGCTCGCCTGGACCCCGGCTCGCAGTCCGCGATGAGTCGATACCTGCCTCCCTTGCTGCTGTTCGGACTGTTGGCCGTAGCCACGGTCGTCGGCTGGGCGCGGCCGACAGACGGCAACCCAAATCGCATCAAGATCGTCTCCAGCATGCCGCGGACCGGCAGCGCCAAGGCCCAGACCGACACGATCGTCAACGGCATCAAGATCGCCCTGGAGGAATCGGGCCATAAGGTCGACGACTTCGAGATTGTCTACGCCGATTGGGACGACGCCACCGCCGGCGCCGGCCAATGGACTGCCGAGGCTGAAACAGCCAACGCCACCCGGGCCGTGCACGATCCGGACGTGATGGTCTACATCGGCACCTACAACTCGGGCGCCGCCAAGATCTCGATGCCGATCCTCAACAAAGCCCACCTGCTGATGGTCAGCCCAGCCAACACCTGGCCCGGGCTCACCAAACCCGGCAAGGGAGACCCCGGCGAGCCGCAGATCTACCAGCCCTCGGGAAAAATCAACTACGTCCGCATGGTCCCCACCGACGACCTGCAAGGTCCGCTGGGCGCGCTGTGGGCCAAGGAGCTGGGCGTCAAACGGGTCTATGTGCTCGACGACAACGAGGTCTACGGCAAGGGCATCGCCACCTTGTTCATCGAAGCCTGCCAGGACCTGGGCATCGAAGTGCTGGGGCACGAGAGCATCGACTCCAAGGCCCAGGAGTTCAAACCGTTGATGGCGATGATCAAATCGCAGCAGCCCGACCTGGTGTACTTTGGCGGCACTACCCAGAGCAAAGGGGGCCAGATCGCCAAGGACATGATCGCCGCGGGTCTGGATTGCAAGCTCATGGTGCCCGACGCCTGCTACGAAGAGGCCTTCATCGATTCGGCCGGCGAGGAAAACGTCAACGGCCGCTGCTACGTCACTTTCGGCGGTTTGCCGCCCGATCAATTGAAAGGTCCTGGCAAGGAGTTCGTCGAAAAGTACAAAAAGCGTTTTGGAGGCGAGCCCGAGGGTTATGCGATCTATGGCTACGAGGCCGGCAAGGTGGCGATCGAGGCCATCCGTCTGGCCGGCAAGAAAGACCGTGAAGCGATCTTAGACGCCTGCCTGGCCATCAAGGACTTTGACAAGGGCGCGCTGGGCAGCTGGTCGTTTGACGCCAACGGCGACTCCACGCTCCGCACGATCAGCGGCAACATCGTCGAGGACGGGCACTTCAAGTTCGTCAAATTGCTCGGCCAGTAGCTTTCACCTCCCATTCTGCTCCCCTCGATCCCGATGCAAGCCCGACAAAGGACCCACCCGTCGTGATGCCCAGCGAGCTTGTGGCCGCCGTCGACTCCGCCGGTCTGGTCGAGACCTTCGTGCAATATGCCCTGATTGGGCTGACCAACGGCGCGCTGTTCGCGCTGGTGGCCCTGGGCTACACGATGGTCTATGGAATCATCGAGCTGATCAACTTTGCCCACGGCGACGTGTTCATGCTGGGCGCCTTCCTGGCTCTGGCTCTGATCGGATTGCTGGGGCTGGAAGAGGCTGGGCCGGTGGGGATGTGGCTGGGCATCGCCCTGCTACTGTTGGTCGTGCCGGCGTTTTGCGCCGTGCTCAATGTCTCGATCGACCGCGTGGTCTATAAGCCCTTGCGCCGCGCGCCCAAGCTGGCGCCGCTGGTCTCGGCCATTGGCGTGTCGTTCATCCTGATGAACGTCGGCCTGCTCTGGGGAGGCGCGGCCGATCGCCATTTTCCCGACCTGGTCTCGCGCGAGAACCTGTTGGGTGCAGATGCCGCGCTGAGCTTTACCTACAAAGATCTGATGGTCGTGGCCATCACCGCGCCGATCATGATTGCACTGACCGTGTTCGTCAAAGGCACGCGGCTGGGCAAAGCCATGCGGGCCACGGCCCAGGATCCGGTCGCGGCCCAGCTGATGGGCATCAACGTCGACCGCGTAATCGCCGCCACCTTCGCCCTCGGCGGCGCCTTGGCCGGCGCGGCCAGCGTGATCTATGGCCTGTATATCAATACCGTCAGCTACCAGATGGGCTTTCAAAACGGGCTTTACGCCTTCACCGCCGCGGTCTTGGGGGGCATCGGCAATATCCCCGGCGCCGTGCTGGGTGGGCTGATCATCGGGCTGGCCCGATCGTTTGGCAGCGGCTACGTCGGCGAACGCTGGACCAGCGCCTTGGTGTTCGTGATCCTGATCGCCATTCTGGTGTTTCGCCCATCGGGCTTGCTCGGCGCGCGGACGAGGGACAAGGTATGAGTACGCCCCAGCAAGCGCGAAATACCGTGCCAACGCGAAACACTGTGCAACCGCGAAACGGCGCCGCCGGCGGCATCCCCGTGAGCTGGCTCTACCTGGCGCTGTTGCTTGTCTATCCGCTGTTGTTCTATCCCGAGCAGGTGTTGTTCAGCCTGACCAACGTCTCGATCGGGATGCAACTGACCTACATCTTCATCTATGCCATCCTGGCCCTGGGTCTCAACGTCGTGGTCGGTTACACCGGCCTATTGCACCTGGGCATCGCCGCGTTCTTCGGCATCGGCGCGTACATCACGGGCATCGTCACCGTCGCGGCCTTTCCGTTTCAATTCGGCTTCTGGATTGCGTTGGCCCTGTCCACCGGGGGCGCGGCGCTGGCCGGCGTGCTGCTGGGCGCGCCGACCTTGCGGCTGCGGGGTGATTACCTGGCGATCGTCACGCTCGGCTTCGGCGAGGTCACGCGGTTCACCCTGCGCAACCTGGAAGAAATCACCGCCGGCACCCGCGGGCTCAACCCCGTGCCGCCGCCGTCGCTCGGCTGGTTCGGTCTGCACCCCGACTGGAGTCTCGACTATCGCTGGTTTTATTACCTCACGCTCGGCTGCCTGGTGGCCGTGATCTGGCTAATTTCGAACCTGGAGCGTTCGCGGCTGGGTCGCGCCTGGATCGCGATTCGCGAGGACGAGCTGGCCGCGACCTGCATGGGCATCAACGCCGCGCGGGTCAAGCTCTCGTCGTTCGCCCTGGGCTGCGGGCTGGCGGGCATGGCCGGCTGCCTCTATGCGACGGCCCTGACCAGCACGGCCGGACCCGACGCGTTTGACTTCAACCGATCGATCATCATGCTCTGCTGCGTGATCCTCGGTGGCCTGGGGAGCCTGCGCGGCACTCTGTTGGGCGTGTTCCTCTTGATCGGGTTTGACAACGTGCTGGCCCCGGTCCTCGACAGCCTGATCCAGGCGGCCAACATCAACCCGACGAATAGCCCATTGTTGTCGTTCTCAAGTTGGAAGCTGATGATCTTCGGTCTGGCCTTAGTCCTGATGATGCGATACCGCCCCGAGGGCTTGCTGCCGTCAGACCAGATCGAAGCCGAGCTGAGCCACAAGCGGCCGCTCGGCGCCGCGGAGGTTCGTTAGATGGCGCTGCTGGAGCTCGACAAGTTGACCATTCGCTTCGGCGGGCTCACCGCCGTCGAAGGGGTCGACTGCGCCGTCGATGCCGGGCAGATTTTTTCGATCATCGGGCCCAACGGCGCCGGCAAAACCACGGTTTTTAACGCCATCACCGGCATCTACGAACCGACCTCCGGCTCGATCACGTTTCATGGCCGACCGCTCGAGCGCCCCTACTCCTGGCGCGTGGTCGTCGCTTGCATGGCGATCGGATTGCTCACCGGGCTTTCGGCGGCGCTACTGAGCGTCGACGTCAACGCGCTGTGGCGGGCCACGATCAAACGCAACTACGCCGGACCAGGCGACACGTTTTCCTACGCAGCCGCCTGGCACGACGCCTGGAACTATTGGAACGGCCGTGTAGCCCTGGAAGCCGTGCGCGGCAATCGCTGGGCAGTTCGCACCGCCGACGCCCGCCGCACGCTGGGTTACGGCGCCACTCGGGCCGAAGCCGAAACCTTGGCAGCCCAACAAGAAAAGCTCGTCGAAGCGGCCGCGGCCGGCGTCATCGCGACCAAGCAAGGCGATCGCTGGATCATTCCCGCACCTGACGGCGACGACCCGCTGGCGACCTTCGACAACGAGCAGGACGCCCAGGCGCAGCTCGACAAGTACCGCTCGATCGCCCGTGATTCGGCCACGCGGCGCCGCGACGCCTGGATCGCGCTGGTCGCAGGTATTGCGATCGGCGCCGCGGGCGCCTGGGCCGTGTGGAACCGCGCTCGCCGCACCCCCGAGGTCATCTCCCGCTCAGGCATTGCCCGCACGTTTCAAAATATTCGCCTGTTTCAGAATATGACCGTCGAGGGCAATGTCTTAACGGCCATGGATCGCCAGATCACCGGCGGCGTGCTGCGGATGGCGCTGCGCACACCCGCCATCCGCCAGCAGGAACAGGCCGCGAGACGAAAAGCCGCAGGGCTCTTGGACTTTGTCGCGCTGGCCAACCGCAGCGGCATGCTGGCCAAGAACCTCCCCTACGGCGACCAGCGGCGGTTGGAGATTGCCCGCGCGCTGGCGACCGAGCCGCAACTGATTCTGCTCGACGAACCGGCGGCCGGCATGAACCCGACCGAGAGCGTCGAGCTCAACGGCCTAATCGAGCGGATCCGTGCCCAGGGCGTGACCGTGCTGTTGATCGAGCATCACATGAAGGTGGTGATGGGCATCTCGAACCACATCGCCGTGCTGGAATACGGCCGCAAGATCGCCGAGGGAACGCCCGACGAAGTGCGCCGCAATCCCAAAGTAATCGCCGCCTACCTCGGCAGCGAAGAGGTGGAGTGATGCCGGCGCTCTTGGAAATGCACGACGTCTACGCCGGCTATGGGCCGATCGAGGTCCTCAAAGGCATCTCGTTGGAGGTCCGGCCCGGGGAGATCGTGGCCCTGATCGGCGCCAACGGCGCCGGCAAGACCTCGACCCTGATGACCATCTCTGGCTGCCTCCGGCCGCGCCGGGGCCAAGTGCTCTGGGAAGGACGCGCGATCCAAGACTGGCAGCCGCACCAGATCGTCCGCGCCGGCATTTGCCAATCGCCCGAGGGTCGCAAGATTTTTCCTCGGCTGACGGTGCTTGAGAATTTGCAGATGGGCGCGTTCACCCGCGACGATCAGGCCGGGATCGACCGCGACCTGGCCCATGCCTTTGAGCTGTTTCCGATCCTGGCCGAGCGCCGCGCCCAGGCCGGCGGCACGCTCTCTGGCGGAGAGCAGCAGATGCTGGCCGTTGCCCGGGCCCTGATGGGCAAACCCCGGCTGCTGCTCTTGGACGAGCCATCGCTGGGCCTCGCGCCAATGATCGCGGTGAAAATCTTCGAGGTCGTCCGTCAGCTCAACGCCGAGGGCATGGCCGTGCTGCTGGTCGAGCAGGCCGCGCGAATGGCGCTCAAGCTCGCGCACCGCGGCTACGTGATGGAAACCGGACAGATCACGCTCGCCGACAGTGCCGAGGCGCTCTTAAACAATCCCCGCGTGCAAGACGCGTACCTGGGTCAGTAGTTTAACGCCGCGGGTCGTTGCAGCACGCACGCTCCTCCGCCAACCCGACGCGCCACCGAGGGAACACCGCGATTGGACGCTCCATTCCACAGCTCCCTCGCTGGCGCGTCCGTTTATATTTGATTGCGCGGGCAGTCTCGGAGGCCGTTGACCTTGCCCAAGGTTCGCCAGCGCCTTAGACTGCGCGACAGTCAAACCTTCGACAGGACACCGATCTAAAAAGGCACGCGCAGCAGTGGTGCGACAAGAACAACTCTGGGCCCCCTGGCGTTTGGCGTTTGTCAGCGGCGAGACGGCCGGCCAGACCGCGCTCAAGGTCAAACCGGCCCACGAACTGCTGCCCGGCGCGGACCCCGACTGCTTCATCTGTCGCGCGGCGGTTGACGACTCCGATCGCGAAAACCTGCTGGTGGAGCGCAGCGAGAGGTCGTGCGTGATGCTCAATCGCTATCCCTACAACAACGGCCATCTGTTGGTCGCGCCATTGCTGCACAAGGGCCGCCTGGACGAGTTGGTCGACGCCGAGCTGTTGGACTTGCAGCAGTTGATCGCCAAGTACGTCGGCCTGCTCGGCCGCCTGCTTAAGGCCGAGGGCTTTAACGTCGGGCTCAACCTGGGCCGGGTGGCCGGCGCGGGGCTGCCGGGCCACGTTCACTGGCATATCGTGCCCCGCTGGAGCGGCGATACTAATTTCATGCCCTCGATCAGCGGAGTGAAGGTCATGCCGCAATCGTTGGACGCCCTCTGGGAATACCTCACCGAGGCCCTGGCCGCCGGCAACGGCACGTCGTAACGACGCCCCCGGCGCCGCCGCTCATGGAAATCACCCCGGTATCGATCGACGCCCGCGAGCGGGCCCTGCTGGCCCCTTATGCCATGCCCAGCGCGCAGTCGGCCGGGCGCGAGCACCCGGAGCCGGAGCATCCTTATCGCGGACCCTTTCAGCGCGACCGCGACCGCATCGTTCACAGCGCCGCCTACCGCAGGTTGAGCGCCAAGACGCAAGTCTTCACCGGCGATCTGGGTGACTACCACCGCACGCGATTGACGCACACCATCGAGGTGGCCTCGGTCGCGCGCACGGTGGGCCGGGCCCTGGCCTTGAACGAAGACCTGATCGAAGCTCTGGCCCTGATCCACGACCTGGGTCACCCGCCGTTCGGTCACGCGGGCGAAGAGCTGCTCGACGAGTTGCTGGCCGACGAAGGAGGTTTTTCACACAACGCCCAGGCGCTGCGGATCGTCCGCGAGCTGGAGATCCGCTATCCGGAATTTCCCGGGCTGAACCTGACCTATGAGGTGCTCGGCGGTCAGCAAACGCGGATCGACCATGACACCAGCACCGAGCGACCTTTGCTGGAGGTGCAGGTGGTCGAGGCGGCCGATAGCATCACCTACGACACGCACGATGCCGACGACGCGTTGGAGTTGGGGCTGCTCACGCTCGACGAGCTGTTCGCCACGCCCCTGTGGGCCGACGCCGCCCGCCGTGTCGGTCGCCGCACGGCCAACCTCAAGCCGCACGAGCTGAGGCGGGCCGTGCTGCACGAGCTGATCGACTGGCAAGTGGGCGATCTGCTCGCGCAGTCGGCCGCGCGCATCCAGGCCACCGGGGTCGACAGCCCTCAGAGCGTCCGCCGGGCCGATTGGATCGTCGTGGCCAGTGCCGACCTCGCCGCCGCCAAGCGCGAGCTGGAGGTGCTGCTGCGGACCCGGGTCTATCGCCATGCGACCGTGCTGGCGCATCGCGGCGAGGCGCTCGATCGGATGCGGGCATTGTTTGAACGCTACGTCGAGCGGCCCGAGCTGATGACCGAGAACTTTCGCCGCCGCGCGGCCCAATTGGGTGCCCCCCGCGCCGCCGGCGACTACCTGGCCGGCATGACCGACCGCTTTGTCTATCGGGAATTCGCCCGACTTTTTTCCAGCTCGGGTGCGGGACTGGCACCCCCCACCGATGAGACCTAGAATAGACTGGCGAGACCTAAAATAGAGTGCCCCGACCTCGCGTCACGACGCCCCCTCAGGATCTGCGAATTCTAGTATGGCTCTCATCATCCTGCGGTTCGTGTTCTTGATGGTCGCCGTGGGTTTGGGGTTTCAGCTCAGCAACTCCGACTCGCTGGGCACCACGCCCGCGGCGCTGCCCTACCTGGCGTTCGGCGGCGTGGTGTTGGTCGCCGTCGGTGTGATCGCGGCCGATATTATGTTTCGCCGCAAAAGGCTCGACACGGTCTCGGCCGTGTACCTGGGGCTGATCGTCGGCCTGTTTCTCACCTACGTGCTGCGACTGGCCTTTAGCTCCGTGATTCCCGAAAAGTCACCGGCCAGCCAGTGGACCTCGCTGGTGCTGGGCATGGTGCTGTGTTACCTCTGCATCAGCCTGCTGCTGCAGACCAAGGACGACTTCCGCTTCATTATCCCTTACGTTGAGTTCGTCAAAGAGGTTAAGGGGCTGAAGCCCTACGTGCTCGACACCAGCGTAATCATCGATGGCCGGATTGCCGACGTCGTCGACACCAAGATCCTGGATAACCAGCTCATCATGCCACGGTTCGTGATAACCGAACTGCAAGCCGTGGCCGACAGCTCCGACCGCTTGCGGCGCAGCCGCGGCCGCCGTGGGCTGGACATCCTCAACCGCTTGAGCAACAACGCCGACGTGGACTTTAAAATCTACGACCGCGAGCTGCCCGAGTTCGCCGGCCAGCCGGTCGACCTGAAGCTGGTGCTGTTGGCCAAGTACCTGCAAGGCAAAGTGGTCACCAACGACTACAACCTTAACAAGGTCGCGCGGCTGCACGGCGTGGGCGTGATCAACCTGAACGACCTGGCCAATTCGCTCAAGCCGGTGGTGCTGCCCGGCGAGAACCTGGACGTGCGGATCGTCAAAGTCGGCGAGGAAGCCGGCCAGGGCGTGGGCTACCTGGACGACGGCACGATGATCGTCGTCGAAGGGGGCCGCGAGCACGTCAACAAGACCGTGCGGATCGCCGTCACCAGCGTGCTGCAAACCAGCGCCGGCCGCATGATCTTTGGCCGCTACGAATCCGCCGCCGTGACGGCCAAGGTGTAGGACGCACGCGGGCTAAAACGACTCGGCCGTCACATCTTGTCGACGACCGCGATGCCCAACAGCTCCAATCCCTGCTTGAGCGTGCGGGCCGTCAGATCGCACAATGCCAGGCGGCTGCCGCGGGTCGCTTCGTCCGGCGCCTTGAGCACCGGACATTGCTCGAAAAACGTCGAGTAGCGGTTGGCCAGCTCAAACAGGTAACCGGTCAGCAGGTTTGGGCGATACTCGGCCGTCACGTCCGACAGCGCTTCAGAAAACCGCGCCAGCTCCATTGCCAGCGCTCGCTCCGCCGGATGGTCGAGCATGATCGTCGGCGAAGTGGCCCGCAACTGGGCCACGTCCACGCCGCCCCGGGCAAAGATCGACAGCACCCGGGCGTAGGCGTATTGCATGTACGTGGCCGTGTTGCCATTCATCGCCAGCATCCGGTCGTAGCTAAACGTGTAGTCGCTGGTACGGTTCTGCGCCAGGTCGGAATACTTGAGCGCGCCGATGCCCACCACCTCGGCGATCTGCTGCCGTCGCTCGGGCGAGATCTCGGGGCCCGCTGGTTTGCCGTTGTCACCGGCGCTGACGATCTCGTGCGCTCGCCGCACGGCCTCGTCCAGCAAACCGTTCAAGCCGACCGTGTCACCGCTGCGAGTCTTGAACGGCCGTCCATCGTCTCCCAGCACCGTGCCGAAGCTGATGTGCTCCAACTCGACCTTTTCGTAACCCCAGAGCCGGGCCGTGACGAACAACTGCTCGAAGTGCAGGCCCTGCCGGTGGTCAACGACGTACAACATGGCGTCCGGATGCCAGGTCTCGGCCCGGTACTGGATCGTAGCCAGGTCGCTCGTGCCATACAGAAACGCGCCGTCCTGTTTGCGAATCACAAACGGCGTGGTCTGGCCCGGCAAAAAGACGCAGATCGCGCCTTCGCTCTCGCGCGCCAGTCCGCGCTTGGTCAAGTCCTTGACCACGCTTTCCAGCCGGTCGTGATAAAAGCTCTCGCCCAGGGTCACGTCGAAGGTGACGCCCAGCCGGCGATAGATCCTGGAAATATCCTCCAGGCACGGTGGCAGAAATTCTTTCCAGAGCGCCAAGTTCTCGGGATCGCCCTGGTGCAGCCGGGCGGTCTCCGACAGCACATCGCGGCCGATCGTGGCGTGGGCCTGGGCCATTGTGAAAAGTGGCTGGTCGGCCTCGACCGCGGCCAGCTTGGCCTGGAGCGCGGCGAGCGACGCGGTGAGTTCCTTGAGGTTGGCTTCCGCCCGGCGCTGGGCCTTGGCGGCGTTTTTTTCACCCGCTTTATCGGCCGGCGGCGGCGCGGCGGCCAGCCGTGCGACCTCGACCCGCTGACGCTCGACCTGCTCGACCAGGCCCGGCAGTGCAGCTTTGGATTCGTGGTAGTCCGCCAGCCGGCTGACCAGGCGATACAGGCGGCTTAACTCCTCCACTGGCTTGTCGGCATAGGCCGAGCGATCCAGAAAGTGCTTGAAGCCGAAGATGATCATGCCGAACTGGGTGCCCCAGTCGCCGATGTGATTGTCGGTGACGACCTTGTGACCCAAAAAGCGGAGCGTGCGGGCCAGCGCGTCGCCGATCACCGTCGAGCGAATGTGACCCACGTGCATCGGCTTGGCCACGTTGGGCGAGGAGTAGTCGACCACGAAGGTCCGCGGCGGCGCGGCCGGCGCCACCCCCAACCGGTCGTCGGCCAGCATTCGCGTCGCGGCGGCGGCCAGCCAGTCGGTCTTAAGCCGCAGGTTGATGAAGCCGGGCCCCTCGACGGTCGGCGAATCGCAGAGGTCGTCCACCACCAGCTTCGAAACCACCTCGGCCGCGACCTCGCGGGGCGGGCGCCCCAGCCGTTTGCCCAGCGGCATGGCAAAGTTGGCCTGGTAGTCTCCAAACTTGGCGTCCTGGCTGGGCCGCACCAGCGCCACCATTTCGGTCGGGTCATCGACCAGACCGGTCAGTGCCCGTGCAAATCGCCCCTGCAGCTCAGAGAGAATGTTCATTGGGCAAATGCAATCAATCGGCCGCGAGGAAAAACGGAAATCGGCCGCTAAGTTTGCCAGTTGCCGCGCGGCCCCTGCAAGCCCAAACATCGGACGACCGCGAACCGTGCGATGCTGGCCAGGCTGTCAACGCGGCCCCGCGAAAAGCCGGCGAGGTAGAGACCGTTATGCCTGCGGGGCGGACCCTTCGGGTCGGATAGCCGGCTGCACGGGCTCAAAGGGCACGCGTTTGGCCCCGGCCCAGAGATGCTCCAGGTCGTAGTAAGACCGGGTCTCGGCGTCGAAGATATGGATTACCACGTCGCCGTAGTCGAGCAGGATCCAGCGGCTTTCGGCGTAGCCCTCGATGCCCAGCCGCTTGTCGTTGAAATCACGGGCCAGCACGTCGTCGATCTCTTCGCTGATGGCGTGCAACTGCCGTCGGCTGCCGCCGGTGACCACGACGAAATAGTCGAAGACGGGCGTCTGCCCGCGGAGATCCAGAATCGTGATGTCGCGGCCGCGGTTAGCGTCGGCGACTTGGGCGGCGGCCAGAGCCCGCTGGAGACTGCGGTTGGCGCTCTGCCCGACATTTGCGGCGGCACTTGCGATAGCCAAACGTTGCCTTCCTATGATCGACTGGGCCCGCGTAAAGGGGCCGGTGAGAGACTTTTTCCGCTACGCCCCTATTCTACACAGCGGCCCGGAGCAAGCGAAGGGCCCGCGGACGCGGACTGCTGGGGGGTGGACACGGGGTCTCACGCCTCTTGCCCGCGGTGCGGCGGCCGGTATGGTAGATGCTCAACCTAGGTGAACTAAAATCCCCCGGAGATTGTCCGCTCATGGCCGACTGGATCGAACCCGGCAAGCGCGCCCCCGACTTCACCCTGCCGGCCGACGACGGCACGAGGGTCAAGCTCTCGGCCCTCGGGGGGCAGCCCGTGGTGTTGTACTTTTACCCCAGAGACAACACGCCGGGGTGCACGCGCGAGGCCTGCGCGTTTCGCGACCGCCAGAAGGACCTCAAAAAGCTGGGGGCCACGGTCCTGGGCGTCAGTGCCGACAGCCTGGCTAGCCATGAGAAATTTCGCGACCAGCACAAGCTGAACTTTCCGCTGTTGTCCGACGCAGATCACAAGGTGGCCGAGAAGTACGGCGCCTGGCGCGAGAAGGTGCTCTACGGCAAAAAGTCGATCGGCATGCAGCGCTCGACCTACCTGATCGACGCCGACGGCAAGGTCGCCAAGGTCTGGAAAAAGGTGAACGTCGACGGCCACGACGACCAGGTGATCGCCGCGCTCAAGGAACTAGGCTACGGAGCGTGCGGGGCGCCGTGAGGGTGGACGTCCCGCCGCTACCGGCGCCGCGCCCATGACCCACTGCACTACTTTTCCAGCACCTTGATCGCGCCGTCGTTTTGCACCTCGATCAACTTGCCGTGCTTATGCAGTTCGGTCAGGTAGTCGAGCGTGGCCTTGGTGATTTTGAACTTGGGCGGCCCGCCGATCACCTTTTCCTTGCCCGGGACACTCTCGAACTTGAGCGTGCTCAAGGCGCCGCCGACCAGGGCCGCGTCCTGCGAGATCAGCAGGTTCGCGCCCAAGAGCCCACACGCCACGACCGCCAACAGCCCGCTTGCCACACGTTTCATCGTTTCATTCTCCCGGATCGAAGTGTGCCAGGTACTTGCCAGGCGGCCATTGTACCGCTCGGCGGCAAGCTGTCTGTCCCGCTTGCCCGCCAGCGTGCCGATGGCGCCCAGCTGGCCGCTGGAATTTCGTTGCACGGCGACCCAGGAAAGGTAGACTTTAATGCACACCTCTTAGCTGCTCTTTGCAATTCGCCTGGCTTTTCTGTCCACCTTTGCTTCCTTTTCTTGGAGGGCGGGATCATGGACTTTGTCAGTCTGATCGTCATTTTGGTCAGCGGCGCGGTCGGCGGAAACGCGGCCGGCGCGGTGATGAAAGACAAGAGCCTGGGCACCGTCGGCAATTCGATCGCCGGCGTGCTCGGCGGCGGCCTGGGAGGCGTCATCCTGCAAATGCTGGGCGTGGTCACGCAAGGCGGAGCGCTGGATCTGACCAGCATCGTCGAGAGCATCGCCGGCGGCGGCGCGGGGGGCGCAGTCCTGCTGGCCGTCGTGGCGCTGGTGAAAAATGCCATGGGTCAGGCCGGACCGAAGGCCCACTAACTGTCGCGCACCATCTCCGGCGCGGGCGATCGGGCTCGCGCCGGGGGGGCGCGAGAACGCCTCGGATTCCGCGCGCTACGGACCGGCAAGCTCGGATGGGTCGAGGGGCTGCATCGCAGCGCGGCGGATGTGCAATACGCGCACTTCCATCCCGACAATTAAGTAGAGAGCCCGCCAAACGTGCGGCTTCCTGCCAAAGAGAAGTTGTCGCACTTCGAAATCGCAATCACTGCTTTCCGGAGCGATCCCGCAACGCTCTGGAAGTGATTGCAAACTGGCCAGAGCCTGTTGAAATTTCGCTAACCATCGCGAGGCCCTTTCCGGCGCACGAGCCGCGGCCCAGAGGAATGCCTGCTCCAAGTCAGCTTCCGCACTCGGCGCGATGACAACCGTGAATTTCATGAGTCACGGTCGAGCCCATATTTCTCACGGAGTCTGGCGAACACGTCATCGAGCTGTGCACCCTCACCGCGCTGCCATTCGGCGATTCCTTGGCGAATACCCGCGAGGGCTTCCTCTCGATCTTGTTTCAACAATCGAATGCCCGCCAGCATCAGCTCCTCTTGCGACGCGAAGCGACCGCTGGAGACTTCTTGCTGCATAAAGCTGGCCAGCTCAGCCGGAATATCGAATTGCATGGTACGGGTTCGCTGCTGGTTTAAAGGGACGGCAACAACCTGACACCTTACCTTAAGGATACCAAGCCGACCGACGTGTGCCAGTAAATCCCAGCGAAATCGTTCCCTACGGCGCCAGCAGCAGCCGGCCGGGGACCTTGAGATAGTTGATCACTTCGTTCAGGAACCGCGCGGCGGCGGCGCCGTCGACGATGCGGTGATCGTACGACAAGCTCAGCGGCATCATCAGCCGCACTTCCAGCTTGTCACCCTCGCCCACGATCGGCAGCTTGCGCGAGCGGCCCACCAGCAGCACGGCCACCTCGGGCGGGTTGATGATCGGCGTCGAGTACGTGCCGCCTACCGCTCCCAGGTTGCTGATCGTGAAGGTGCCGCCGCGGAGGTCGTTGAGCGTGAAGCTCGCCTTGCGGGCGCTCTCGGACAACGCGGTCAGCGACTGAGCGATCCGCGGAATGCTCATCTGGTCGACGTCGCGCACCACCGGCACTATCAGACCGCGCTCGGTGTCCACCGCCACGCCGAGGTTGACGTACTGCTTGTAGATGATCTGCTCGCTCTCCATGTCGACCGAAGCGTTCAAGATCGGATGCAGCTTCAGCGACTGGGCGACCGCCTTCATCACGAAAGCCATCATCGTCAGTTTGATCTCGGTGCCGACGTAATCGGCCAGGCCGCCTTTGCGGATCCGTTCCAACTCGGTGATGTCCGCGTCGTCAAAGTTGGTGACGTGCGGAATCGTCGACGACGACCGGGCCATGTTCGTGGCGATCGATCGGCGAATGGCCGGCATGTTCTGCCGGCGGACCAGGCCCCAGGAGTCCTTCTCGTCGACGCCGTCGGGCAAGGGCGCCGCGGGCGAGGTCACCGTGTTGCGCGGAGCGGAAGTCGCGTGTTCGCGCACGGCGGCTTTGACATCGTCCTCGGTGATGCGACCGTTGGGGCCGCTGCCGGTGACGTCGGTCAGGTCGACCCCCAGTTCGCGCGCCAGCCGCCGCGTGGCGGGCCCGGCTGGCGGTGTCTTGCCGGCGGGCACCGGCTCGGGGGCAGGCGCTGGCGCAGCCTTCGGCGCGGCGGCTTTCGCTGGCGCAGCTTTGGGCGCGGGAGCTTTTGCGGCCGGCGCGGCGCCGTCTGTGGCTGGCTTGGCGGCGGCCTTGGGCGCGGCAGGTGCTTCGGCCGGCGGATCCGCAGCGGGCTTTTCAGCCTCCGGCGGCGCCTTGGCGGCGGGGGCCGAGTTGGCCGCGCCGCTGCCTTCGACCGTCAACAACGGATCGCCGACCTTGACCTTGGAACCCTTTTGCACGTGGACTTTGGTGATGCGGCCGGCGATGGGGCAAGGCAGCTCGACCACGGCTTTGCCGGTTTCGATCTCCATCACGCTCTGGTCGGCCGAGATCTCGTCCCCCTCCTTGACCATCACGTTGACGATGTCGCCCGATTCGACGTTCTCACCCAGGTCGGGCACTTTAAAATCAATCGCCATCGAAAACTGACTCCTCGCTATATCTTCCGCCGACGGTGCGGGCGGAAGCATTTCACTTTGTAAGTTAATCCGGCCTGGTTATGCCCGGGACGGGTCGACCTTTTCGGGGTCGATCTTGAACTTTGCGATCGCTTCGGCCACGACGTGCGGCTCGACCTGCCCCATCTTCGAAAGTTGATAGAGCGTGGCGACGACGATCGATTCGGCGTCGACCTCGAAATGCCGCCGCAGATTATCGCGCGTCTCGCTGCGGCCAAAGCCGTCGGTGCCCAGCACGAACATCTCGTGACCGGGCAGGTAGGGCACGATCTGGTCGGCCAACGCCCGCACGTAGTCCGAGGCGCTGATGATCGGACCGGGCTGACCCGAAAGTTGCTCGTGCAGGTACGACCGCCGCGGCTCGCTGGTCGGATGCAGCATGTTCCACCGCTCGGCCGCGATCGCGTCGCGCGCCAGCTCGGTATAGCTGGTCACGCTCCAGACGCTGGTCGAGATGCCGTAGTCGGCGGCCAGAATCTCCTGCGCCCGAATCGTCTCGCGCAGGATCGCGCCCGAGCCAAACAACTGAGCCTGCGGGCGGCCTTCGCCGGCGTCCTTGTTCGAAAACTTGTACAAGCCGCGGATGATGCCCTCTTCGACGCCCGCGGGCATCGGCGGATGCGGGTAGTTTTCGTTCTCGACCGTGATGTAATAAATCGCGTCTTCCAGCTCCTCGTACATCCGCCGCATGCCGTCGAGCACGATGATCGTGGTCTCGTAGGCAAATGCGGGGTCGTAAGCCCGGACGGTGGGAAACGCCAGGGCGTTGAGCAGGCTCTGGCCGTCCTGGTGCTGCAATCCTTCACCGGCCAGGGTGGTGCGTCCGGCGGTGCCGCCAATCATGAAGCCCTTGCAGCGCGAGTCGCTGGCGGCCCAGACAAGGTCACCAATCCGCTGGAAGCCGAACATCGAGTAGTAGATGAAAAACGGAATCATGTTGATCCCGTGCGTCGAATAGGCGGTGCCGGCGGCGACGAACGACGACATCGACCCGGCCTCGGTGATGCCCTCTTCCAGCAACTGGCCGTCTTTGGCTTCGCGATAATAGGTCAACATGCCGGCGTCGACCGGTTCGTAAAGCTGGCCGACGTGCGAGTAAATGCCGCATTGACGAAACAGCCCTTCCATGCCGAAAGTGCGCGACTCGTCGGGCACGATCGGCACGACGAACTTGCCGACCTGTTTGTCTTTGAGCAACTTGGTGAGAAAGCCGACGAAGGCCATCGTGGTCGAGACTTCGCGCTCGCCGCTGCCTTCGAGAAATTCTTTGTACGCGTCGATCCGCGGCATCTCGGTGCGCACCGGCTTGGTCGACCGCTGCGGAACGAAGCCGCCCAGCGCCTCGCGGCGGGCCTTCAGGTAGCGAATCTCCTCGCTGTCGTCGGCCGGCTTATAAAACGGCGCCTTGGCCACTTCCTCGTCCGAGATCGGAATGCCGAAGCGGCTGCGAAACTCACGCAGCTCTTTCTCGCCCAGCTTCTTCTGCTGGTGCGTGACGTTGCGCCCCTCGCCGGCCTCGCCGGTGCCGTAGCCCTTGATCGTCTTGGCCAGGATCACTGTCGGCCGGCCCTGGGTCTCCACCGCCGCCTTATAGGCCGCATAGACCTTCTCGGGGTCGTGGCCGCCGCGCTTCAGCTTCTTCAGCTCCTCGTCACTCATGGCCCGCACCATCTGTGCGAGCTCCGGATACTTGCTAAAGAAGTGCTCGCGAATGTACTCGCCCGGCATGACCGTGTACTTCTGATACTCGCCGTCGACGACCTCGCCCATCCGCTTGACCAGCGAGCCGTGCTTGTCCTTGGCCAACAGTGGGTCCCAACTGTCGCCCCAGATCACCTTGATGACGTTCCAGCCGGCGCCGCGGAAGATACCTTCCAGCTCCTGGATGATCTTGCCGTTGCCGCGGACGGGGCCGTCCAACCGTTGTAGATTGCAGTTGATCACGAAGATCAGGTTGTCCAGGTTCTCGCGCGCGGCCAGCGTGATCGCGCCCAGGGTCTCGGGCTCGTCGGTTTCGCCGTCGCCCAAAAACGCCCAGACGTGCTGACCATTGGTCTTGCGCAGGCCGCGGTCTTGCAGGTATTTGTTAAAGCGAGCCTGGTAGATCGCCATGATCGGCGCCAGCCCCATCGACACGGTCGGAAACTCCCAGAAGCCTGGCATCAGCCAGGGGTGCGGGTAGCTCGACAGACCGCCGCCAGAGGCCAGCTCCGCGCGAAAGTTCACCAGGTGCTCTTCGGTCAAGCGGCCTTCCAGGAAAGCCCGCGCGTAGATGCCCGGCGAAGCGTGACCCTGGATATAAACCTGGTCGCCCGAGTAGTCGTCTCCCTTGCCGCGAAAGAAGTGATTGAAGGCCACCTCATAAAGCGTGGCGGCAGAGGCGAACGTGGAGATATGTCCGCCGATGCCATCGTGTGCGCGGTTGGCCCGCGTGACCATGGCCATCGCGTTCCAGCGGATGATGCTCTTGATCCGCCGCTCCAGCTCACGATTGCCGGGATAGGGGGGCTGCTTGTCGGCGCCGATGGTGTTGATGTACGGCGTGGTCGCGGTGAACGGCAGCTCAACCCCCTCGCGATGGGCCGCCTCGCTCAACTGGCCGAGCAGAAAGTTGACACGCTCCGGACCCTGGTTCTCTAGAACCGCGTGCAACGACTCCAACCATTCGGCGGTTTCTAGCGGGTCGGAATCGTCGGCACGGTGGGAAATCGTGTCAGCTTGTGCCATCATCCAGACTCCATGGCGAGGGACGGTCGTAGGTGGGGAGAATCTACGCAAGCTCGGACCGGGTCATGCCCCGAAGGGTCGTGCCCCAGACCTTGCCTGCCCGCCGCGGTCAATCGACCGAGAGGCGCTCCGCCCTGAGCGTCCGCAGTGATTCGTGCCGCGGCGAAGAACTGATTATCGTCCAGATACGGATTTGGGTAAAGGGCTCTAAGTCCAAGTGGCGTAGTCCGTTTTGCCGATTCCTCGGCGTCAAATCGCGCGTCGCATCAGGCGGCGCGTTGCTGGAGCGCTCTAGGCCTTATGCGCGGCACGCGGACGATAGATCTCGGTCGCCGTGCCCAAGAACGCCTCGGCCGCGAAGCCCAGCGTCTCGCTCAACGTCGGATGCGGATGAATCGACTCGGCCAGGTCGCGCGCCGTGGCGCCCATCTCGATGGCCACGACGGCCTCGGTGAGGATGTCGCCGGCGTTGATGCCCACGATGCCGATGCCCAGGATCCGCTGGCTGTCCGGATCGATCAGCAGCTTGGTAAATCCCTCGGTGCGGCCCAGCGCCACCGCGCGTCCGCTGGCGGCCCAGGGATAGCGGGTCACCTCGACCTCGATCCGTTCGGCCTTGGCTTGCTCTTCGGTCAGCCCGGCCCAGGCGATCTCCGGATCGGTAAAGACCACGGCCGGAATGGCCTGCGGCTGAAACACGGCCGGCTCGCCCAGCAGGGCCTCGACCGCGACCTTGCCCTGATGCGAGGCCTTGTGCGCCAGCATCGGCTCGCCCGCCACGTCGCCAATCGCCAGGATGTGCGGATCGGCCGTGCGCTGGCACTCGTCAGTCACGACAAAACCCTTTTCGTCCAATTCTACCTGCGTGTTTTCCAATCCCAGTCCGGTGCTGTTGGGCCGTCGACCGACGGATACCAGCACGCGGCTGAACCGCTCGCTGCGCGGACCCTTGGCATCCTGAAAGCCAACCTCGATCGAATCGCCCTTGTCGGTGAGCGAAGTGACCTTGGTCTCCAGGTAAATGCCGGTAAACAATTTGTTGAGCCTGGCCTCCAGCGGGCGCACCAGGTCGCGGTCGCACAGCGGCAACAAGGTCGGCGTCAATTCGACGACGCTCACCTTGGTGCCCAGCGCCGCGTAGACCGTGCCCATCTCCAGGCCGATGTACCCGCCGCCGATCACCAGCAAGCTCTCGGGGATGTCCTTCAACTCGAGCGCGCCGGTGGAGTCCATCACGCGATCGGTGCCGAGCTTGAACGCGCCGGGCATCGCCGGCAGCGACCCGCTGGCCAGAATGCAATGCTCAAACGTCAGCCGCGACTCGGCGTAGGTCGCGGGGTCGCCCCCTTCGAGCTTTAGGGTCTGCGAATTCTCAAACGTGGCCCGGGCGTTGATGACCGTGACCTTGCGCTTCTTGGCCAGTTGCTGCAAGCCGCCAGAGAGCGTGCTGATGACCTTGTCTTTGCGCGCCCTGAGCGTGTTGACGTCGATGCCGGGCCGCTCGAACTTCACGCCCCAGTCGTCCACCTCGTGCGACTCGCTGATCACGCGGGCGACGTGCAGCAGGGCCTTGGAGGGGATGCAGCCCTTTAGCAGGCAGGTGCCGCCCAGCCGCGGGTCGGCCTCGACCAGCGTGACCTCCAGCCCCATGTCGGCGGCCAAGAATGCGGCGGCATATCCGCCCGGCCCACCACCCAACACGACCAACTGCGTCTCCATGGCACGATCTTTCGCAAAGCGGGGAAAAGTTGTTTGGACAGCAGATTATACGGAGCCGGGCGAATCGTGGTTTTTCACGCTCTTTTCGCGGCATTCCGCCGGCCATCATACCCCGACTGGCCAAGGGCTCAAGGCGTGTTTTGAGCGGGCGACAAGGTCGCCGACGAGCGTTTGACGACCCAAAGAGTACGGGAGGGCGAGGCTCCCGCCGAGCCGGAAGCGAGTACGACGTCAGCGCAACAAGCGGGCCGGACGCACGAAAATGTTGACCAACGCGCACTGCCTGGCTCAGCAGGAGCTTCGCCCCACTGCTGTAAACAAGCTATCGGGGCGGCGGTTTAGCTTGTTGGATGAGTTTCCAGGCGGAGCTGTGGTTGCCGGGCACGCGCTGCTTGGGCTGGGGT
>Ga0163144_10005429_pt1 | contig 28291 bp, 26 predicted proteins | sample OliLak19BULKMAT1_FD_123175 | JGI IMG/M metagenome (GOLD analysis project Ga0163144, IMG submission 123175) | Freshwater microbial mat bacterial communities from Lake Vanda, McMurdo Dry Valleys, Antarctica - Oligotrophic Lake LV.19.BULKMAT1 | ecosystem: Environmental > Aquatic > Freshwater >... | reverse complement strand
GTCGCGCTGAACGGAAAACTCGGAATCAACCGACTGGGTAGTGGTCTCGTCGGTGATCGTCCCGGTCTCCCGGCCCCGCCTCGCAACCTCCAAAGCCACAGCCGCTTTTTGAAGCTCTTGAACTGTGTTGCTCAGCACCTCCTCAAGATCCGCGAGCCCGCTGCGCACCAGCGACTGCGGGGCCTCGAGGTTGAGGTCCAGGTTGCCAAAGGACTCCTTGAGCTTGTCGGCAGACAGGACCGAAGCCTGCACAGCCTCAGGCACGGACCCAATAGCCGATCGCACAAGGTCGAAGACCGTGTACAGGGCGAAGGCCGCGGATATCACAAGACCGATCGGCCCCAGAGTGGCCCCGGCGCCAACACGCACAGCAGCGAACATCCCCGCCCCAGCCACCCGCAGTGTCGTGAACACGGTTCTCAGCCGCCTCAAAACCCCTGCTAGGGCCCCCACACCTGCGAGGACCGGGCCGAAAGTCAATGCCAAGCCTGTAAAAGTCCCCGCGAGCTGGGCAAGCCCCTCAAAGCTGCCTCCCCCGAGACTCGCAATGGCTCCGAAGTCGGCAATCGCTTTGGCCAGTCCTTTGAAGAAGGCTGTGCCGAGCTTGAACGTCGTCTCAAGCAGCCCGCCGATGTCCTCTACAAAATCTTGGAACCGGGAGAAGTCGATGTCCTCGATGCCCGAGCGCACATCGCGCAGGATCCTGGAGAGGGACTCGAAGATCGGCAATAGCGAGGAAACTGCCTGGGGGTTGGTGAGGCTGGAGCCCGTCCCGCGCAGGGTGTCGAACACCGCCTGCATGGTCGTGCGCAGTTCCTCGAACGCGCCCGCTCCCGCTTCGCCTGCGACCTGCTGGAAGATGTCCGAGATACGCCGACCCAAACCCGACACCGACCCAGCCACCCGATCCGCAGTGAGCCCGAAAGCCCCCAGGCGTTCGGTGAGGAACTCATACAACCGGCCCTGTTCCTGCGCGGAACGGACCTGGCTGTTCGTCAGGTTGAGCGCCGCAGCAATCCGCGTGTTGCGGATGTTGATCGTGCCCTGGAGGATCGAGCGGATTTCTTCGGCGAGCTGGTTCTGCTGCAACCCCAAAGCGGTCGCAGCTTGGCTGATGAGCACCGTCACTCGGCGGATTTCGTTCAGGCCCAAGCCCTGCGAAAGGCCCGGCGCAATCGAGACTTGCAAGGCACTGAGCAGCTCGTTGAACGAGGCCGCGGTGTCCAGCGCGTCCTGGCGCAGCCCCTTGGATTGTTTGGAGGCGAGAGCCAATGCGGGACCGAAAGACGCAGCCGGGGTCAGCGCCTGCCCCCACACGTCTCGGAGCTGCGTGGCGCTCAGGATCAGGCCCGCCGACGAGATCTCTGCGCGCTCGAGAAGCGTGTTGAACGTGACCGACTCACGCACCAGTGCCTGGAAACCTTGAACCGCCAGGCGGAGGGTGCCGAAGACCAAGATCGCTGCCGCAACGCGCTGGAGCGAAGGGCCAAGGCGCCCCACCAGGTTGTTGGTCTGCGCGAGCCCCCTGTTCATGCGCAGGATACTGCCCGAGGCCCGATTCAAGAGTTCAGGGCTGACCGCAAGGCCCTGTTGTCGGCGCAGGCTGATCTCCGCCACAGCTTCCCGCTGGGCAGCGAGGGCACGCTGAACGGACAACGCCGCGGCTTGGCCAGGAGTCCGACCCGTGGGGGACAACTGCTGGCCGCGCAGGAGGGCCATGCGCTCCTGCTCCACTCGCGCTTGGCGCAAAGCAGAAGCCACGCGCCGCGCGGCCTCTGCCTGTGCCGTGAGGCCGTTGGCCCCCAAGCCTTGGGCTTCGAGCTGCCGCAGGCGCTGCGTCTCCCTGCGCGTGCGCTCAAGCAGTTTGGCGATGGAGCGGCGAGCCGCTTCTTCGTCTCTGAGGCCGTCGCTGCCTAGCCCTTCGGCTTGGAGCTGCCGCAGGCGCTCCGTCTCCCTGCGCGTGCGCTCAAGCAGCCGGACAATGGTACGGCGAGTTGCCTCTTGGTCTTTGAGGCCGTCGCTGCCCAGCCCTTGGGCTTCGAGCTGCCGCAGGCGCTCCGTCTCTCGGCGCGTGCGCTCAAGCAGCCGGACAATGGAACGTCGAACGGCTTCCTCGTCTTTGAGGCCGTCGCTGCCCAGCCCTTGAGCGCTGAGGAGCTGCGCCTTGCGCTGCTCAATAACCTGCTGGGCAAGCAGGGTGCGGACCCGGGCTTCCGCTTGAGCTCGAAGCGCAACTTGCGCATTAGACCGCTTCGCTAGGTCCAACCCTTGGACGCCGACCTCGAGATCCACCTCGCGCTCGAACGCAGCGTTGTCCGCGCGCCGAAGTGCGACATCCGCCGGATCCCTTCCCCCGCCGGGCAGACTGCGCATGCGGGCTGCCTCGGCCCGACCCGCTTCGCGTTCCGCCGCGGTCACCTCCTTGGCAGCTTTTACCTGCGCCTTGGCCTGGGTTTGGACTACCTGGGCCTTCGAACGGCCGGCTGCTTTCTGGGCGCGCAGCTCTTCGGAAAGCGACCGCTCGAATTCGCGGTGGATCCGCTTGCGGTCGTTGGCCTCCTCCTTCAGAGCGCGGGTGAACTCCTTGTCCACCTCGCGCCGGCGCGCGCGCCCTTGTTCTGCCAGGTCGGCCTTGGCTGCAACCAGATCCGCGTTTGCGGTTTTTGCGCGGACAGAGGCATCTTGCGGGGATCCCAAGACCCCCGCTGCCATCTCCACTTTCAGGGCAGCGAATGCCGCTCGTGCCTCCTCGATATCGGCACGGAACTTCGCAGTCGCCGCGCTGAAAGCGTCCTTGACCTTGATCGTGTAGTCAAGCCCGTGCTGATTGAATGCCATGTCAGGAGACGTTCACACCAAGGCGACGTTGGATGTCCTCAGAGGACGGCAGGTCGAGGGGTTTCTTGCTTTTAGATGCGTCCGGGGGCACCCACGGCTCGGATTGCGCGCGCAGGGTCCGAGTGAAGGTGCTGGCGTCTTTTGCCTCCATGTAGGGCAAGCCACAGGCTTGTGACATGTCCAGTAGTTCTCTGCACCGCAACCTCTCCATGCTGGCTACGGCTTGCGAGATGTCGTCGAGCGTCAGTCCTCCAACGTCGGTGAGGGAGTACCCGTTGCGGATGAGGGTGTTGATGGAGTCGAGGAGCCCGAACCACTCGGCCCCGTCTTGGAGGATTGCGTCGGGGCGGATTGCTGTTTTTCGCGCATTGCGTGGAGTCGCGCGAGCCCCTGTTGGACGAAAGGGATGCCGACTTGGGCTTCCGCCCATCCAGCGAGCATGGCGAAAATCGTGGGCACCTCCGTCTCAGCGAGGCGCTCAATGTTGTGCTCATCCTCGGCCAGCCGCAGGGAATCCAGCAAGAGGGAGAAGATCAGCGCACGGGCGCTTTCGTCCGTGAACGCATCGAACACGGCTTTGGCCGCATCGATGCGCTTCTGCTCCTGGTGCTCAAGCACCGCCAGCGGGATCGGGGAGATCTTGCTGACTACCTGGTGCACGCCGTTGTGCGTGTCGGTGTTCTCGATGGTTTCGGACCCCCCGGGGTCCGCGTCCGGAGCCGTGATTTGCATGACCGCGGAGAGCAGCGCACCCCCCTCGGCACGCAGCCGCTGGATGGTCTTGAAACGGGCGGGGTAGAACCGCAGGTTCGCGCCTGCGACCTCTCGCTCGATAAATGTGGTCTTGAACTCGGGCAGCTTGTTCATGGGTGTGTGGGTGTGGGTGTGGGCGGGTCTAGGAAAAGGGCCTCCGACGCAATGGTAGCGCCGGAGGCCCTGCATTCAAAGCATCAGGGGCACGGATCAGACTTGATCCCAGCCTTCGAAGTGGAAGAAGGGCGAAGCGATCGAGCCCAGGATCGTGTTGCGCTCGACGGTGCCCGTGAAGGCCATCGTGGTCAGGTCGTCCCCGATGAGCGCCAAGTCCCCGTCCGGCACCATCCGGGTCTTGTGGACTTGCAAGTTCCACAGCCGGTCGTTGTTGGCCGGGTTCTCGGCGACAAAGAACAGCGCCATCTCCCAGCTCGAGCGGGTCTGCCCGAGCACGCGGTAGGCGTTTCCGGCCAAGATGCCCGGGGTGGCGTTCAGCGTGTAACTCCAACGCAGCGGCCGACCGGTGACGGCTGCACCATTCGCAAGGATGGTGATGAAACCGCGCGCGGCGTCGAATGTGTAGGACGTGCCGAGGACCAGGGGCACCGCCGTGCCGAAAAGAGCCGGGGCCACGCCGTCCCCCATCTCCACGAGGAGCTGGTACTGCCCTGTGAGGGGAGCGCCAGCCACCTGCACGCCGGTGAAGCTGCGCAGGTGGACGCCGGCAGAGGTGAAGGTCTGGTAGACGTAGCCCTTGACCAGCGAGGTGCTGATGGTCACGGCAGACACGGGGAGGTTCAGCGGGAGCACGTACGAGGTAGAGGTACCGAGCGCAAACTCGGCCAGGTTCTCCATGTTCAGCTCGTCTAGGGTGAACCCCAGCGCCCACTCGTTCGACAAAGGGATGCGGGCGTCGATCACCTTCAAGGCCGCGGTGTAGTTGGGGCGCGCCAGGGTCTCCACCGTGGGCGTCAGGTTGAGAGCCGTCATGTTGGCGAGGAACCGCCAACCAGAGGGGGCGAGCGCGCCTGTGGCCGTTAGGGCCCCGGCATAGGCTCTGCCTCGACCAAGGTTGATGGCCGTCGGGGATTGTTGGCCGAAGGCCGGGAGGAGCGTAGACATGGGTTATACGGGGTTCGCGGAACGGGCGGAGGAAACTTCGACTAGGACGCGAGCGAAGGTTCCTTGGGGGGATTGCTCTTCGCGGGGATGCTCGACTTCGGACTTCACGATCTGGACAAACAGCGGGCTGCTCTTGATGGATGCGATGCCTGGGATCGTGGGCACCCTCAAGCACAAGGCCAGCTCAAGGGGCTCGATGGTGACGCGTGTGGCGAACTCGAGGAGAATCTGCCACTGGCGTACGATGGGCTCGCGCATCAACGAGGTCCTGTTTCGGGAGGGCCCGAAAGCCGAGGCGATCTCGTTGTAGTAGACCGTGGGTTGGGATGTTTCGGGCCCCACCCGCACGTTGCCGTTGGCCTGCGTCTCCAAAACGTAGAAGGGCACCGAAGCGATGATAGTGGAAAGAGCGTTGTGGATCAGCTCGTAGGTCGTCTCGATCCCCTGCCCACCCACGAGAGAGGGCGGCAGTACCTCCAAGGAGGTGGCGAGCGGGCTGAGGATCAGTGTAGGCATCGGGGGGTAGGGGGAACAAGCACGTGGCAGTCTTTTATCTACAATCAGGCCGGAGCGATTGCCCAGGTGCCGCCATTAACCATAGTGGCCTTGTACCGGGTGCCGTCTGGCGAGGCGAGGATGATGCCCCGGCCTACTACGTGCAGCTCCATGTCCCCGTTGGAAAGCACGGTCGCGATCTTGGTGCCGTCGCCCCCCGTGGCGCCCGAGTGGACCTCCACGTTCGTGGGATTGGTGCGCACGGTCGTGCGGTTCGTGGTGTTGTCGGTAGCGATGTCGACCTTGGCGCGCCCACGCAGGAAAGTGGGGAAGGTGTCTGACGCGCGGGAGACCTGCAACCCCGCAGCCCAGCCCGCTTGGTTGAAGGTCGCTTCGATGTTGTTCTTGTCCGCGCTGAACAGCGTGAACGCTGCCCCGCTGGCTGTGTGGTGGACCAGCATGCGGTACGTAGGATCTCCCGCCGGCGAGGCTTGGAGGTCCATAATCATCTGGAAGACCCCGGCGCGCAGGGCAAAAACCGTCCAAGCGTCGGTGCCCGTCGGGTAGTTGCTCGCCCCGAAAAGGAGGCCCGCCCCGAGCGAGCGGCCGAAAGCGTGCGCCCATGTATGAGACGGGGAGATGACGTCCAGGATGCCGTAGCCTGCGAAGGTCCCAAGGCCGCCGAACAGTGCCGTGTTTTGGAGGTTGACTTGGAAGGCGCCTGCGGAAACCAGCGTCTTGCTCGTGAACTCGACGTTGCTGGTCCGGATCTTAAGCCACTGGTTTGCGTACAGGTCGGTGCGCGGGTTGTCCACGAGGGCGAGGAGGATGTCGCCGGCGAGGACCTCTAACCCGTCCACAGGCAAGCCCGCGAGCGTCTGGGCGGTCGCGGTGTAGAAGTCCCCCTTGCGCGCGTTGGCGGGGAAGGACGGGGGCGTGTTCCCGTTGGGGGCCCAAGTCCCGCGAAACTCCAGGTTGCCACGCAGCTCGGCCTGGGCGCGGTTGACCGCGCGGAACAGCCTGCGGCCAAGGCGCCGTTGTGAAACTGCGTCCCAGTGAATCGTGTCGAACAGCACGAGGCCGTTGCTCGGCACGTAATAGAAGTTCGTCTGCTCCCTGCACATCTCGGTGATCGCTTCGTGGATCACACGCATGTTCGCGGCGGGAACACCCGGGTCGACGGGGGCAAGGATGTTCGGCGCAACGCCGTTGGCGATCCAATCGTCGTGGAAGCTGGCCAGCATCCAGGGGCGATCGTCCAGCGGCCCGGATACGTCCGAGAGGCCGTCAATCAGGTACGTGCGCATGGCCAGGTAACGCGCCTTATAGGTCGCCTTGGTTTCGCCTGCGAAACCATCCGACTCGTGCCCTTGCCACCACACGCCACCTACGTGGACCTTGATTGTCGAGTTGTTGAGGACCGTTGAAAGCATCCCCCGCAGCTTCGCGATGTTGGCGCCCAAGGTCGCGGGCGGAACGTCCCACTGGGCGTTGACGAGCTTGGTGCCCCCGAGCGCAGCCGAGCACATCAAAATCTTTCGCTCAGGGTACATCTGCGCTCGCAAGCGGCAGAACTCCCAGAACGCACTCACCCCACCTATCGAGAAGTTGCCGCCGGGGATGGGCCCGAAGTGGTGCCCCGCTCGAGCGCCAACGATGGTGCCCTCTCCCTCAACCATGAACAGGTTGGGTACCGGGGCGAAGTTGCCCCCCGGCAGCATCTCAGCAACCGTGGGGAGCTGGGCCCCGGCGGAGTTGGACTGCCCGCCGCACAGCCACATTTCGAACTCGTACGGCGCGAGCATCGCACCCCGAATCTCTTGGGTGTCGAAGGGCAGGCCGGAGGCCAGTCCTAGAAACTGGGTTGAGTCGGTCATGGCGTGAAGATTGAAAGCTCGGCCAGCTTGTTGGCAAGGGTCAACCCGGGCTGCCCCTCACTTCCGGGTAGCTCGAACTTGGTGCCGCCCAAGGTTCCTCGCAACACGACGTTGCCGTCCGCCACTCCGGGGAGCGCTGTCATGTAGAGGAAGGGGCTGGGCGATCGGCTCAAGCCCCCAAAGCCCGCGATCTGCCCCGTGCCCAGGATGGGCGTGTAGCCGAGCACCTTGCTGTAGTGGTTCAGCGGGTTGCTCCACTGCCGCCACTCGATGTTGGTGCCGTCGGCGTACTTGAGGCGGAAGTAAAAGTGCTTGTCTGACGCGCGCCCCTGGGCTTCGAGCAAGTTCAGCCTCGAATACTGCGCTGCCGTTGCGGGGGTTGCCGCAGGCGTGTTGATGAACAAACCCCAATCGCCCCACAGGTTGGCTTGCGTCGTCGCGTCCTGCCTGTAGTAGAGACCCGTGACCGTCGTGGGCACGCTGGAGAAGATCGAGCACGTCACCGTACCGTTCGCGGCCGAGTTACCCTCGAGCGCTTCGAAGACGATGGTGTTCAGCCTGTCGGGCATGTAGTTGCCCCGAATCAGGATGCACCGGGGCGGCAAGGTGATGAGACCCGCGCGCAGCCGCATGATGCACCGCGCACCAGGCTCAAGAGCGCCCGGCAGTGCGATGTTGAGCGTGCCCACAAGCGTGGTCTCCGGCTGGAGACGCACGCCACCGCTGAGATCCAACGTGCTGGCGAAGATGACCGCCTTCGCCCCCAGCAAGTCAAAGTTGGCATTGATGATCGCTCCGCCTGTGCGGAGGGCGTCGCCCGAACCGTCGTCCGGGAACGCGCCGAGGTTGACAGCAGTGAGCGGCATGTTAGTACGGCGCGCGGATCAGGCCGCCCGCGGACAGGGGGGCTTTGAGAGTGAAATCCGCCCCGTCAGACAAGAGCGGGAAGTTGGGGTAGCCCTGGGTCTGGTCGATCCAAAACAGCAGGGGGTTCAAGGTGTCATTCGAGCCCGTGCGCAGGAAGAACACCACCGCGCCGATGTTGGAGTTGGTCGCCCCTCCCAGTGTTGCCCACACCGCGGGAGCAGACAAGAACACGGACACGAAGTTGCCGAGCACGCCGACCTCAAGCGCGGTTTGCGCCCGCACGTAGTTGGTCGCCAGCAGCTCGGACGAAGCCAGGTCCGCCATCGCCGTGTGCGTGCTGTTGTAGACCGTGCCCGCTGTCACCAGGGCAGCGCGCACGTCGCCTTGGAGGCTTGTGGTGCTCTCGAGCACTCCAATCAGGCCAGTGGGGTACCAGCGGTTCATACGGGGGGCTCGGAGGAGATGTAGGGCCAGAAGGGGAGAAGCGAATCGCCCGCAGTGTAGGGCGGAGAGCCCTTGAGGCGACCGATGACTGCGGAGCGGTAGGCGGGCACGGGCACTCCCAGCACCTCAGAGCCCGCCAGTAGAGACCAGTTGCCGAAGACCTCGCGCTCCAGGTCTTCAATGAGCGTCCACAGGTCAGGCGTCTTGAGGATCGATTCCTGGTTCCATGCGCTGCGCGCGGCAGGAGATGTGTCCAAGAGCATCACCGGCAGCGTCTTGAGGATCTCGATGCGCACGAGCCTGCCCTCCTGGATCGCAGCCAAGGAGCGCAGAATGCCCCCCTCGGACAACCCCGCGGGGTCGGGGGTCATGGCCGCAAGCTCCACGACGCGCGGGACGCCGAGGTAGCTTGCGAGCCGCGCTTTGGCGATGCCGATGGCGTTGGACAGGATCGCATGGGCGTCCGTTTCCTTGCCTTCGATCCCGGACAAGCGCAAGCCCGACCGGAGTTCCTCGAGCGTCTGGAAGACGGGTAGGTTCAAACGTTGCGGGTCCTGCGGATGAACGCTTCCATGCCCGTGGTGCGGGCGTTTTGGCTGTCATGGTACAGCGCAGCCGTCTGCGCGCTGAACGATTGCTGCACCCATCCCACCAAGGCGTTGTACTTCACGGCATCTGTCTGCGTGATGTACCTTTTCGCTCCCCACGACCCGAAGTTGCTTGACTTCTGACAGTCGTGGTAGTGGGTCAGGGCTGTACACCCGTTGTCGTCCAGCATCTGGAGGTACTCCGTATAGCAGTTCCCCATCGTCCCCATGCTATCGGCAGCGGTGAGCAGCGCCGTGAGTTCCAGGTTGGCCGCCTGGCCCACGAGGTTGAAGGCATGGTTGCCCCCCTCGTAGGTGACGTACTTCAAGTTGTAGGTGGCGGCCGCGGCTGCGCTGGCTGCTACCACCCCAGGCAGGTTGCCGCCAGCGGTGCCCGCGACCTGCGCTCTGCACTGCTCCACGACCTGTGCCGCCGAGAGGTTAGCCAAGGTGGCCGCCCAACTCGCCTCGTTGATTAGGAACGACCCGAAGTAGGGGGCCGTTGACCAGTGCGTGGCACTCAGGTGGGCGGACTCGAACGGCAGGATCATATTTGCCGACTCGGCGCCCGTGTTCTGGCCCGAAAGGACGCGCTCGATTTGGGACGCGTACCCTTGCCCGAAGACCACGGAAAAGATCTGAAACACTTGGCGCGCGCGGCGAGCGTACCAGTTCTGGCTGGCCGTGAACTCGGGGCCTGGGATACCCGCCGCTTGGGCCTGAGCTACCGCATACTGCGCCTGCTGAAACTGGCCGTTCCAACACTCGTTGGTGTACTCGACCATCCACCGCGCTCCGGGGTTGCCGTCGCGCAAGTACGTCGCAAAGCTCGTGACGTACGCGTCTGTGGCGAGGTGGGGGATGCAGACCCACACCGGCTTGCCCGTGGCCTTGGAGAGGTCCACCAGGAACTTGGGCGGGACACCCTTCGCGGTCCCGTACCCCAGCCGGGTTTCGGACTCGCTGTCCGCCCAGTGGGTCAACGGCGAGTTGTTCGTCCGCTGCCAGTCCATGGTGCGCAACCACGAGAACGGCGCGTTCATCGCCAGCCACGCCGGGTTGAAGGGCTGGGTCTGGTAGGTGAACTCCATGCCCGGCAGGATCAGCCGGAGATTGCGCAGGGGGTTGGCGGGGTCCATGCTGGTCAGCGCCAGACCGATGCCTCCGTTGATAGGCTCGGCGAGAGTCAACACCGCCCGGCCGGGCGTGGTGTTGGAAAGCACTCCGCCCCCTTGGCGGATAGCCCACGTCGCAGCGCCCTCCCAGAGTAGGGTGTATGCGCCTGCGGGGAAGCCCCCGTTGGAGTCGTGCATGAGCAGTGTCAACGCGACCTGCTGGTAGGGACCATCGGTCGTCGGTCCGAGCACCGTGGGGTAGCCCTCGGAGTTGATCGCGATGGGGTTCGTGGTGTCGTCCCAAGCGCCTGCTTTGCCGAGCCCTGAAGGCCCGTTGCCCTGGCTGATCCACGCATCGTGCATGCGCATGACGTCGCTGAAGCAGACGTTGTTGCCATAGTTCACGATGGCACTCACGTTCATGCCAACGAGCCGCTCTTGCTTCTGCGGCGGGGCTAGGCCCGCAATGGCGGATTCGTGGCAGTGGCTAACCCACGTCCGCGCGGTGTCCAGCAAGGCCAAGGCATTCGCCAAGGCCAGGTTGAGGTCGTGCTCGGGGATCGGCTGCCCCTGCCAGGACGACACCGCCTTGATGGCCAGGTTCTTCACCGCTTCCCCCGCGCTCGACGCGTAGTTGGCCAAAATGCCAGCGATCTGAAACGTGTTGAGTCCGGGGGGTAGGGGCATGGGAAATCAGTCCTGGTAGTCGGCCGAAAGGATGGAAACCGCTTCTTCGTGGGTGGCGGGCAGGTCGTATTCTACGACGCCTTGCGAGGCCATCTGCCCCTTGATGATCGCCTGCATTTCGGCCAGCGAGCGGTCCGCGAGGCCCTGGGGGTTGTGCTGCCACGGGCTCTTGGCCTTGGGCTTCTTGGAGGCTTGGTCTTTGGCTTTGGCCTGCTTGCTTGCAGGGTCGGTGCCAGTCAACGCCGCTTCGTTGTCGCGTGCGGATTGCACTTTGCTGCGGACCTCCTCGTGCTCGGAGTACACCCCGATGCGCCCTTGTTCGAGCATGTCGGCAAGGTTTTTCTTGGACGTGATGTCCTCGGAGATCACCGTCCCTGCCGCCAGAACCTCGCTCTGGTGCAGGATGGAGTGCCCGGGCATGATGAAGTACTTTGTCATTGGGGGTGTGGGGTTGGGGGAAGGGGTTTCAGGGGCTTCTCTTGTACCTCCAACCCGATCCGGAGGCAAAAGAAAAAGACCCCGGCGAGGGGGCTCGTCGGGGTCTAGGTTGTCCCAGCCTGTGGAAGCTAGCGTCGGTTTGAAAAACCGGAGGTTGTGGGCATCAGCCTGAGACGACCTTTGCGGATAGGTAGGCGTTGGCCCGGCGGGCCACGGGGAGAGGCGCGGTCTGGAGCATCGCCTTGTACACGCTCGGGTCCTTGAGCAACTCCGCCTTGGCGAAGCGCCGGGTCGGGGCCAGGCCCGCGCTCCGGATGCCGCCCGAACTGCGGAGCATGTTGTCCCAGTCGGCGATTGCGCCGTAGTAAAAGACGTTCTCGTCGAAGAGGTTGGCGGTCACCACTTCAGCGTACTTGGGACGGATGAAGGCGGTTTCAACACCTGCATCGTTGATGAAGGTCCGGGTGTACGACCAGAACCGGATGCCGAACAGGTCGCCCAGGTAGCGCGCACCGCTCGTCTGGAACAGGCTGACGAGCGACTGGTTCTGCCCGAAGGACAGAAGGCTGTTCGACACCAGCTTGGTGCCTTGGTCCAGAAGGTACGGGGAACTCTGGAAGTGGGTAGTGGCCTCCGAACCCAGGATCACGTCCGTCGCGTTGCGTTGCACCGCGTTGAAGATGATGGTCTGAAAGCTCTTGATGTTCGTGGGGATGCCGTTGCCCACGAGGCCACCGCTCACCGCTTGATCCCAGAATACCGACAACGTGACGTTGTTCGCCGCAGGGCGAGGAAACGTAATGGTGAAGGCGTCGTTACCAATCGACGAGTAGGAGATGGTTCCGGTGAGGAGCTGGGCAATCATCCACTCCTCGCGGTCATCCACCGATTGGGTGAGTACATCCAGCGTTTGCCGGATGCGCCGACGGATCTGGCGGTTCATGGCGTCGTCGCTGGGGTACAGCTCCGTCTGCATGACCGTCGGGGCCCCGATCAAGGACCAAGGCTCAAGCGGCGTGTTGATGCTGATGTAAGGCCCATCAACGTACTCTGCCTTTTCCGTGATGCCTCCAACCATCAGCGAAGCAGATCCGCGCGTGACGAAGGGGGCCAGCCGGCGCGTCTTGACGAGGCGCTCGATCTTGATCTGCTCGGTGGTCAGGAGGACCTCCGAGGCCCGGCTGAACAGCAGCGTGCGCAAGAAATTCGGCACCGGGGGCTCTTCGTTCACTACGGGCGTAAGAGCCGTGGTGCGAAGGTTTGCGGGAATGAGTGTCGGCATTTTGTTGTGTCCAGCAGGCTATCAGACGCCCGCTTGTTGGACCCCCTCGATGAGGAATGAGTTGAGGACCGTCTGGGTGGCCAATGCGGTGAGCAGGGTGGCGCGAGTCTGGGCGGCAGGAGTGGGGATGTCGTCGACGTGCAGCGTGCCCTTGAGCATCACGGTGTGGATGACTTCCGCACCCGCCACAAGTTGGACCGCGAGGGGGTAGACGAACGCGACGATGGCGTTGGTCGTGGTGTCGGCGTCAGCCCACGCGCGCAGTTGGCTGGCGCTGGAGTCCTTGACCAGCGGCGTCCCTACGGGCAGCAACGCGGTGCCTGCGAAAAACAGGGCCGGTTTGGTGCCGTCGGGATGGGGGTGCATCCGCAACGAGAAGGAAGTGGTCTGCGCGGCGGAGTAGAGTTCTTTCGGTTGGATGGCCATGGTTGTTCCTCAGTTTTCAGCGGAGGTTGAGTTTTCGTTCTGCGCGGTCTTCGCGCAGTTCCTTCAGCATGAGCTGGCCGTATGCCAGTCCCGCACGGTCGAGTTGCGCATCTTGGTCAGGACCGAACGAGTCCGAGGCAAGCACGAGGTCCCCCGGGAACACTACGATCGCAGGCACGGGCAGTCGGCCCTGGGCGATAGCGCCCACTCGAGCCGGACCTTCGCCCGCACTTGAGGCCGCGGGTTTGCGCGGTGCGGGAGCGTCGAGGGCTTCGAGTTCGGCGGCCACCTCTTCGAGCGTTTCCGGATTCTCCGGGTCAGCATCCAAGCGGGCCACGATGGCTTCGCGTCGCGCGTGGCGCGCACGCTCACGCAGGGCCTTGGGGCTGTTGGGGTCGAGGGGCGGCGCCTCAGCCACAATCGGAACCGGGGGGGCAGGCAGGGCAGCGGCACGCGCAGCGAACGCCTGGGCGATGAGTTCTTTGATTTCTTCGGGGGTCATGTCTTTCGAGGCCAGGACAGGCTCTTCCAGATGAAGGAAGCCGTACATGGAAACGCCGTCCCACTCACCAGAGCGGTACTTCGCGGCAAGGTCGGGGTCGGGAACCCGGATGACCAGCCCCCACCCGCCCGTGGAGTCCACAGGCTGGCCGGAGGCGTTGTTCAGGATCCCGGAAAAGCGGGCATCTCCCGCTTGGACGACCAGGCTCTGGGTCAAGTATGCCTTTGACGCAGGGACCTGGACGAAGTTGTGTTGCAAGTCGATCTTGAAGCCCCCTTGGCCGAACGTGTCGACCATCTCCTTGACGGCTTCTGCGCCGGCAATCACGCTCGGCTTGTCTCGTCCCATGAGGGGGGTCGCGACGTCGGGCAGGATCGCCAAGGCGTAGACCTCAAGCTCTCCGCTGCCGTGCTCCTCGCCGCGGGACGCAAAGACCAGTTCCAGCGTGGCGTGGTCGGGGTCGCCATCGGCCAGAACAAGCCGGGAGTTCAGCTCGTTCTTCCCCCGGGGCACGAGGGAGACCATCAGCACGCGCGCCTTCTTGACGCGCCGGGTGGCTTTGTTGGGCAGCATGGGGCTAGAATAGCCAGGACGCGATAGGCGGCACAATCCCCCGGTCTGTTTTTATCTACAAATGGCAACGCCCGACCAGCAGTCGAAGACCCCCCAGTCCTTCCGTGTCCCGCGCCAGTTAGGGGCGATCTTCGACACCTCGCCCTTGGCACAGGCGCGGAGGGTAGAGATCAAATCCCTGCTCAGCGGGCTGCACGAAATCCAGGCCGCATCCGAGGACGGGTCTGGCGTGCCCGCCTCGGGCATGACGGACGAGCTTTTCGGGGACCTCATTGGCGATATCGTCGAGGAGCCGATCAACCGGGGGGTGGCCCGGCAGATGAGCTACGACAACGAGTATGCAGCGAACTGCCTCCGCACCGCGGTGACCTCCGCGGTAGGGCACGGGCACGCGGACGAGGAAATCTACGACGCCCTGAACCCCCTGGCAGTACACAACTGGCAGACCGTGCTCGACCAGGCCGTGGACGACTACTTCACGGTCGGCGATGGCTTCATCGAGGTCGTGCGCGAGGGGCCCTCGAAAACCTCCAAGATCGTGGGCGTCCACTACGTGCAGGCCGTCACCATCTCGAAGATCGTGCGCGTCTACGAGGGCAAGTACCTGCTGTCCTACGCGCACGGCGGCACCCACGCGTTCCCCGTGTCAGGCTCGCAGGCGGTCTACCCCGCATTCGGCGAGACCGAGGAGCACACTCGCGCGCACGGCCACTTGGCCCGCAGGGATAACAAGGACGGCAATTACTCCAGCGAGATCATCAACCTTCGCCACCCGACAACCCGCTCGCGCTGGTACGGCTGCGGCGATTGGGTGGCCAGCGGCGCCAGCGTGGATCTGATGAAGGCCGTCTCTCAGTACGAGATGGACTTCTACGTCAACCGCGGCGTGCCCGAGTTCATGATGTTCATCACCGGCGGGCGCATCGACGAGAAGGCGTGGCTGGAGATCAAGGCGGACATGCAGAGCATCGTGGGCTTGGGCCAGTCGCACCAGGCGCTGGTCTACAACTTCGAAGGCCAGGAGATCGAGGTGAAGATCGAACGGCTCGCGATCGACGACCCACAAGGGCAGCAGTATTCCGACAAGCGCACGGGCTATGCCTTAGGCGTTGCCACGGCCTCGGGCACGCCGCTCGTGCTCGCGGGCATCCAAGTGCCCGGCAAGGTCGGGGCCAACAACGAGGGCCCCAACGCCATCGCCACGTACCAGGCCATGCGCATCCACCCGCACCAACGGAACATCAGCGAGATCCTCGCAGCCACCCTGGGCAACCCGCAGATCAATGGGGGCCTTGCGGTGAGCGCTGAGATGTTCTTGGGCAAGACGAAACCCATCGAGCACCCCCAAGCGAAGGAACTGCTTGCTGCGGGGATGCCGGTGCCTCAGGCCAAAGAGCGCCACCGCAACGGGTTCAGGACCTTGACGGAAGCTCTCGACCTCCAAGCCATGGAAGGCGTGTCGAAGATGCGCGAGCCTATGGCGGGCTCGGGGCGCGACCCGAAGGAAGGCACGCTTGAGCGCGGGGAAGACCGTGGCCGCAGAGCTTGATCCCCAGAAGGTCATGGGGATTGCGCGGCGCATCCTGGCCCACTCGATCTATGACGCGCTGCTCGTGCTGACGCCCTCGAGGGGCTTGCGGGCGGGCCTGTACTTGGACGTGCAGAATGCCGTGACCAAGCTGGTCTACTCCCACTTCTGGGCGCAGTACCTGCACGACGGGCGCGGGGTCGTGAAGCGGCGCTACAAGCAATGGCTCGTGTACTGGCCAGATGACAGGGGGATGGACCCGCGCATCGCTCCCATCCCCCATGGCTACCCGACTCGCCGGAGCGAGCAAAAGCGGTTGACCAAGGCGCAGTTTTACGACGCGCTGGCGCAGTTCGAAGACGCTTTGAATAGGGGCGTCCCTTCTCCGGTCATCATCACCCGCGGGCCGACCGGAAAGGCAGATGGCGATCCTTGGCTCACCAGTACGGGAATGCGGATGGCGGAAGACGCGGCGTCTCTTCGGGCTTCGACAAGGGTTGCGACGATGTTTGACCTTCACCTGCGTCGAGGGGAGAAGTCCTCTGCTGGAGGGAGGTGAGTTCCTCCCGATACCCCTTGATCGCCTCTAGGAGCCGCAGGACCAAGCTGGCGGGGACCATGCCGGCAATGGATCGTTGACGGAGCGGGCCCGGCAGAGTGTCGGCGTGGGCCGTCTCCGAGTCCGGGTCGAAGCCGCATGTTCGCAGGGCCTGGTGCAGACGGGCAAGGTTTAGGTTCATGTTTTTGCCGCGCGGAACTGATGCTCGAGCCACATGGCAATCCCGATCGCGTCCAGGATGTCTGACCACTCCGCCCTCGTAGGTTGCTCGTCCCAGAGCAGCGCAACTGGCACTGCGTTCGGGTCGAACCCCGTGGGGTAGGCGTGGCGTTTGTTGCTCGCGAACTGCCACCGAAGAGCCTTGCAGATCTTGGTCTGCCCGGACACCTTGGGCAGCGAACTCTGCTGCCACTGGGAGGGGATGGGATGCAGGATGGCCGCGTCGCCAAACTCCATGTGGGCTGCTTGCAGCAAGGCGCCCGCCTTCACTGCCAGAGACAGAATCGACTCCGGCTTTTTGGTGGCGCCCCCGGGGTAGATCTTTTGCGCCTCGACCGCCACCCCTTTCAGGGTGTGCCCGCGGGTATCCCCCCCGCGGACCGTCCCTGCCATGGCTGCGTTGAGCTTCGGTCCGAACTCGAAGGGCATGAACCCGATCAACAGGCTCGGTGCCGACCGGGCCGACCGGCATAGCAGGGCAAACGCCGTCTTGAGCCCCGGGTCGATGCCGAGGTAGGTCGACAACGGGCAGGCATCATTCGGAGACATGAGGGTCAGCATCAGGGGGTCTCCGTCAACTTCAAATACTCCGCCACCCACTTGACCGGGTGGCTGACGGCTTCTTCGTTCTTGGGCTCGGGCACCCAGAAGACGAACAGGGGTATGTCGGTTCGCGTTGCTCCCCAGGCGCTCCTGGAGTCCCCCTCGAAGGTACCTCCCTCGCAGTGCAGCTCAACCACGTACGGCCGGAACTCGGTGTCGGGGCGTGCGCAGCGCAGCGCCCCGAGCAGCTCGTCCGCCTCCGCGGCAAAGCCCGAGTCGGTGAACACGATCGTTCGCGTGCCCGGCGCGCCCTCGTAGAGGTCGCTGTGTTCGCCCCTGCGGAGGAAGTCCAACACCGACTCTGCCGCGCAGCGGCCAAGGTACCCCTGCCCAAGCAGGGGCTTTATCAACTGCTCGCTCATGGCGATCATCGCCTGGCGGAGCGTGCCACCCGTGCCGGCATCAAAGGGCGTGTCTTTGGTCTGCTCGTAGTCCCCCACCGGTACCCCCACCGCCTCCAAGGCAGCTTCGGTCGCTGCCCGTAGGGGGGAGGCGAACTTGAAGGTGTCCACCCTCTGGTATTTCTTCGCCAGGCTCCGCCCAAAGGCGTCCTTGCCGCTGCGTGGCGGGCCGTTGACGAAGATGATAGTCACTAGCTTGGTTGCCATAGTATCAGCTCTCCTTTCTCGTTCAAAGTTTGCTTTGCGTCCTTGGACCAGCTCCTGCACAGCACAGGCTCTGCGCGGCAAGTCACGTCGGGGAAGACCACCTGCATCGCCTGCTCCATCAGCCGTTGCAGCTCGCGCGCGGCCAAGCGGGGGCGCTCAAGCCCTCCGTCCTTGCCACCCAAAGGCGTCTCGAAGAGTATCTGGTCGTGGATCGGGGCCACCACGCCACCGCCGTACAAGGGGCTCCCTTCTTCTGCCACCATGCTCGGCCACAGTTGGGCAACCATCGCCAGGCTGAATCCCTCAGCGGAAGGCGACTGCATACCTATCCCGTTGCAGAGCGCGGTCCAAGAACACCCGCGGCGGGTGACGCCCATGGGTGTCGTGTAGGCGTAGGAAGCCTTGGGCTTGCCGTCCGCCCAGTACCCCCGCACGGGGTTAAGGGTGTCCCGTTGCTCGTTGGCCCAAGCGAAGAAGACCTTCATCTCGGGGTACAGCTCGTGCCAGTACAAGCCCATCTCCTGGGCCTCTTTCTGGCTGAAGGACACGCCCATGCTCGCAGCGTATTCCACGAGGGTCTTGTCCCCCATGCCCCCCGGCTTGCCCAAGCCCACGGGCTTCGCGAAGGTGCGAAACCTCTTGTAGATCTTTTGCAGCTCCTCCGAAGAGCCCCTCTCCATCGTCTTAAAGAGGCGGTAGATCTCCTCCCGGGTGGAGGCCCCCGAGGCCCGCGCGTATTGGGCGAACTCGGGGCTCTTGCGTTGGGCAAACAAGCTGCCCAACCAACTGTGCAGGTCTACCCCCGCGTTGATGAGTTCGCGGTGCGCACACCGCACAACACCCGAGCGGCCGAAGAGGTCCCATGTGGTCTGGCCCACCGAGCACAGCTCAAGCATCGAGTAGTCGCAGTCGATGTACACGTACCCCTCGCGCGCAACGAACGCACGGCGGGGGTCGATGTCCCCGATCGCGTTGGGTATCTGCTGGATGTTGCCCGAGGGGTAGTGGTCCGAGCCGTAGCTGCTCGCCCGCATGGTCTCCTTGACGGAGTCGAAGTTGGGGTGCAAGCACTCCGCGCCCAGCATCGTGCGCACCAGCCCCGACTTGGCCGAAAACAGCTTGGCCACGCTCTTGCGCCGTGCGTACTGCTCGATCACCGGGTGGCTTTGCGCTGCGAAGAGAAGGTGCTCCGCAGCGAGCGACGCGAAGCTCAAGGCCGCGTCGCGCTCCTCTGGGGCCATACCCTCTACGTCGTCGGAGTGCAGCCACTCCGTGCCGAAGACCTCCTCGCCCTTTTCCGTCAGCCGCATCGGCAGCTCGTTCGTGAGCAGCCATTCGCCGACCCACTTGCGCAGGGTGCCCTCCCGGACTTGCTCGTCCACGCCCTTGGTCATCTTGGGCTCGCCCGTGGCCTTGTCCACCGCGCCGTTCTTGTGCGGGCGCGGGGGCTCTGCTGGCAAGAGGAACCCCGCGGCCACGAGGTCGGGCATGGTCCCGATGTCGGTGATCGCCTCCAGCTTTTCGGCCATGTCCAGCACGTAGTCTTGGTCCAGGGCAATCCCCCGAACTGTGACCATCTGGTAGGCGAAGTCCAGCAGCGCACGAAACCTGCACGAGTGCAGGCTGCCCCTGCCTTCGAGGTCCCGGGCCACCTGCGCCTCGCGCACGAGCAGCGCTCCCTCCGCGTCCTGGAGGGGGTACTCGAACCAGTCTTGAGGGTACTCCGACGCGCGTTCGCCGTCGCGCAGGTAGTAGTGCATCCGCAGAGCGTCGTCGCCCGCCTTCTCCCCTCCCCGATCGCGCCCGATGTAGGTGCGCTCAAGGACCTGTAGGCTGTAGCTCAGCCGCTCCCAGGTCCCGTCAGGGCGCTCGAGCAGGTCCGTACCGCCGTGGGTCGAGACGTTGAGCAGCTTCTCGTTGAGCTGCACGTCCTCGATTTCGCCGGACATGTACTTGCGCAGCACGTCAGGAATCAGCTCGGGCCATGCAGCGCAGATGACAGCCATGTCGTAGGCGATCTTGGCGCCCACAAGCAGCACGCCTTCGGCGCGCAGCACTTGTTCGACCCGCTCCCTCATGCCGTCTTGTGCGTGGTTGCCGTGCAGCTCCGCGACCACCTGCCCCGTCTCGTCGCGCCAGGCGACCGCCAAGCATACAGGGGGAGGTGCAATGCAACCCGCCGTGAAAGGCCAGGTTTCAAAGTCAAGGGCCACCACGAGATGAGTCTCAGGGGCCACGAAGAGATCGCTGATGTTAGGCACGGGGGTGTGTAGGTGCCGGGCGATTAGTGCCAGCCCGGCAAGGCAAGGGGACCTCGATGCGCTACCCGCGCATGAGAGTCTGACGACGCTGGTAGACCGCTTGGGGCGTGATGCCGAAGGTCTTCGCAATCTGGACCACTGGCGTGCCCTTTCCGATCGCCGAGATGATCGCAGCGTTTCGCGTTGCGGCCTTCTGGCGCTTGAGCACGTCGCGCTTCGCGCGGGCGCTCATGGCTGCGGGTGTCTCAGGCTTCTTGTGCTGCTTCAAGGGTGCATTGCTCCAGGTACGCGGCCTCAAGGTGCTTCTTCCAGATGTTCTCAGGGATGAAGCTCCTGCACTCATCCAGATCTGCGCTCGAGCGCAACGCGCGCTCGAACTCCGTGCGGTACACCAGGTCGCCCCCTTTGCTGTAGATGGGCTGGCCCATGTTCTCGGGCTTCTTGCCGATTGCGATCGTGCGGGTCACTTCCACGATCATCCCGCCGAGGGTGTGCCAGGGCGAGCCGTCGTCGTTCGTCAGCGGCTGGAAGTTGTCGTCCAGGGAGTCTACGGCCCTCGACAAGAAGTCACCGTCGATGCTCTCTTCCGGCTGTCCGAGACGCACGAACATGCGCTTCATGTCGCTCTCGAAGAAGCCGTTGCTGTCGGTGAACCACACCAAGGACACTTCCGTCCCCGGCTGGTTGAACCCTTGGGCCACCGCCATCGGCGGGGCCCCTTGGGGCATGACCAAGCGCCCCGTCTCGTCCCGTTCCGCCACGACACCCAGGACCGTGAGCGTCATGCGGACGCCCGTGGCGGCCCTGTTCCGTTCTCCCTGGAAGCTTCCGTGGGATTCGATGCGGCACACGTAGGTGCCGATGCGCAGATCGGGCAACCGCCCTTTCGTGATCGGGGTGTCTGAATCCACCTGGTCGAACAGCCGCAAGGCTCGTGCGGGGCTTTCGCGGAGCGCCGCGGGGCGGGACGCCGCGGGCGCCAGGCGCCCCGGCGACTGCGGGGTGACCGCCGGGTTGGGTTTGCCGGGCAGGGGGCGCATTCCGTTTTGGATCGTCATAGTCTCTTTCTCTGGGGTTAGGGGTCAGGGGTCTGGCTGGAAGCGTGCTCTCAGGGCGCGACGTTCGCGCTCATCAAGTACACGGCACTCGAGCCCCCGCGCATGCAGGAACTCGGGTGGGTAGAGCACCGGCGCGGTGCGCCATGTGCCATATATGACCTTGCGCGGATCGCCCAAGGTGAAGTGTTGGTACAGGCTGTCAACCAAGCACGCTGCGAGCACTTCATCGTCAAACGATGGACCCACGCATAGCGGGTAAAGCAGGCTGTCAGCAGTTTGCCGGGTGCGGTGCGTGCGTCCAAGCATCTGTTCCATCGTCTTTGCCTGCCGGGGCGGCTGCACGATGTAGTTGTGTTGGAAATCATGTAGTTGCTTGCTCTGCCCGTGGGCAGGGATCGACGCCAGCACGAAGCGCGTTCGGGCTTGGGGGCTGGCGATGGCTTCGTTCGACGCCTTACCTGCCGGGCAGTGTAGCGTCGGCAATCCTGCCTTGTCAAGGGCCTCTTTTAGCCAGATCCCAGTCCCGATGTTCTCGTACCAGATCAGCGCTCCCGGGCACACGCCCTTGTGCTGCTTCAGCAGGGCCTGGGCCCACCGCACGGCAGCATCTACCTTGTAGGAGCTGACCCGGACGAAGCGGCTGTTGCGCTGGAGCATTCCCGGGAACTCCGCAGCCTTCGCCGCCTCCCACAAGGGCCAGAGGTGCTCGGGCAGGACCCCCGGGCCCTTGGTCCGCGCGAAGTAGGCACCCACCAGCGCCGGGGTGTCCAGGCGAAGGATAGCATGGTCGTTGAGGTACGCACGCAGCTCGCGGTGGTACTCCTGCACGATGTCCAAGTGGGCCTTGCTGCGGTCCAGCGTGTCCTTGGGGGCGTCCTCCGGCCAGTATAGCAGGTGGTAGTGCCCCGCGGCGAGGTCGCGTAGGTACCGCCACTTGTGCATCTCGCTGTCGATCTCATCCCCGCTCGGGGTCTGGCCCGCTTCAACTTGCGTGGCCATCTCGAGCACCTGCTGGATGCCCGGGTCATCGGCCGGCATCGGCACTCGATCGAGGTCGAGTTCCACGCTGGTCTTGAGCGTCTGCTGCGGCATCGTGATTACGCCCGGAGCCGTGACCATGCGCAACTTGTAAGCGCGGCGCAGGCCCATCTGGCCGGACTCGACGTTGATGCCCAACGTGGTCCGGGCCCAGCCCGGCAACGAGAGCAGTGCGGGCCCCGCCTGCCCGATGCCATCGGAAGCGGCGTCAAGGGACGCGCCCCAGTTGTAGAGCACCGTTTTCGATAAGGGCATCGGCGAGGACTCGCCGAGCGCCGCGGCCATGAGGTGTTGGTAATCCCCCAGCCGCTTGTCGCTGATGGTGGCAGACATGGCGATGACCCGGCAGGGGCGCATCTTCTCCTCCGCTTGGGCGAGGAACCCGTCGCGCGCGAACACGCGGCTGCTGCGCACCGCACTCGATTGGGCGACGTGGTGGGCCTCGTCGAAAATCAACATCTGCGGGTGCAAGGCTTCGAGCATATCTGTGCTGTCCTTGCGGCTCAAACTGTGGTAGCTGCACAGGTACACCCCCGGCGCTGCCACGCGGTACATCGCATCTCGGGCGCGAGGGCCAGGGGATGAGACGTCGCGCACCTGGTAGGGAAGCTGCGCCATCCGTCGCCACATAGGCACGTCGATCTGTCTAAACTGAAACAGCGCACTGGCGGGTACGACGATCATCACGCGGGATGCGCCCTGCTCGATCGCCACCTTGGCGGCCAGCAGAGCGCATCCCGACTTGCCGTAGCCCACAGGGACGGGCGCGAACGCTCCCCCATGAGGGCTTTCAAGCAGGGTCAAGTACATTGAGGCTTGCGGCTCCAGGAGCCGCTCGCCTTGGGCAAACACGGACGCACGCAGTGCCATGCGAGACGCTTCCTCAACCTCTTCTGGGGCCAAGGGGCCTAGCACGGGCAGCTCGAGGATGCGCATCCGCTCGCGCTCCTCCCACCCTACCGACATCAGGGCGTGTGCTCTGAATTGCATGGCTCAGTAGCTCTCGACAATCTGGCCGTAGATGCCTCGCAGCACCGCCAACACTTCGAGCCCTTCTTGGCCGGGCGTTTTGGACGCGACCAAACTGCGGGGTTCGGCCTGCACGGCCTGCACCACCGCCGCAACCAGGGCATCGCGACGCTTGAAAAAGTCCATGCCCCACCAGGCCGCCAACTGGCGGCCGTCCAGGAGTGCCACGCGCGTCTCGGTCAAGAGTTCGTCCATGGTTTGCTCCATGACTCCCACGGGGGCACAGCCGATGTAGAGCACCGGGGGCTGTTGGGACGGCACCGTAGCCGCCGCAGCCTCCACCTTGGCCTGCGGGGCCACGTTCCCTGCCACGTGGAGCCGCTCAACAGGCTTCCACTCCGGCACCGTAGCCTCCGCCTTGGCCGGCGGGGGCGGGGTGGCGCTCGGGGCGGGCACCAACCGGCGCACGTCGGTCAAGGGCTCGATCTTGATCGCGCCCGAGGGCGCGGGCTTGGACATCACCGGAGCAGTAGCCAGAGGCGGCCCGGCATTCACGATGCCCGACATGGCCACAGGGCGCAGGCCGTGCGGGGTCAGCGTCGGGCGCTTGATGCTGCCCCCTCGTCCGCTCCCGCGCTCAAGAGCGCCCTCCACAACAAGCATGTCACGCGCGCGGTTGTAGTCGTCTTGGCTCAGCTCGACGCTGAGACCTTGGGAGACTAGCCCGCGGCACCGCACGTTGCCGATGGCGCTTCCATCGGCGGGTAGCAGCCCCAAGATCGCCTGCTTCACCGTCTCCACTGACAGCGGCTCGTTTTGGGGCAGGGCATCCTGCTCTTGCTCTTCCTCCGGCTCCGGCTCTTGCTCCGGCTCCGGCTCTTGCTCTTGCTCTTGCTCCTCGTCAAAGGAGTACTCTGCTTCGTCTACTTCCTCAGCCAGTTCGGCTGCCGGCTCTAGGCGCTGGGTCTCGACCGCTGCCCCGCCCCCGGCCTCGCCCTCCGGCGTCTGCCACACCAGTACTCCGTTCACGACCTGCGCATGGCAAGCGGCAGACGTGGGCAGTCCCCCGCGCGCAGCGCGCCCGTCGCAGATGCGACACGGGTAGCCCTGGGAGTTGACGCCCGCCCCTTTGCATGCAATGCAGCGGGGGTCCGCCCAGGGGGGGTTGGTCTCCCGTGCCTGGGCGGGTTGCGCCTGGGCCGAAGCGGCCCGCGCTTGGACGGCCACCTTCGCCGCTTCAGGGCGGGGATTGATGTTGGAGGGGGTGGGGATAGGTCCCGCGGAGGGCGACCCGCCGGGGCGCTTGAATGCAGCGAAAAGGTCTTTATTCATCGGAAAAGGTGTGCTTGGGGACTGGATCTCGGGCGGCCCGAACCGGAACTTGCCGCCTTGCTCCCCCGCCTGCTCTACACGAGCCATGCGGAGGATGTATTGTTTGGGGGATTCAACGTGGGTGCATAGGGGCACCATCTCGCACCCCCCGTAAGCTGAGCACGCACCGACCTGCGTGGGGGCATGGATCTTCTCCCATGCTGTCTCCTTGGCGATTGCCATGGCGTACATGGCCCGTGCGTCCTTGAGCAGGTCTTGCCAGACCCGAGCACGCATGGCCGGGGAGAGGAGCGCCTCGTGCAGGACCGTTGTCGTTACCTTACCAGTTTTCTTGTGGAAGTGGTTGTGGGCTACTCCCACTTCTGACTCGAACCCTAGCTGGCGCGCCGTCGCCTCTGCATAGATGGTGATCTGCGTGTCGTGCAGGAGGTCCGCGGCCTTCAAGGCCCACTTGGCATCCCCCACCGTCTTGTGGTCGATGATGGTCAGGATGCCTTCTGCCCTCCGGACCAGGTCCACCTGACCCTCCAGCCGCACGGGCACCCCCAGGTAATCGTCCAAGTCAACCTGGAAGTCCCACTCCACGAGCTGCCCCGGGCTGGCGTGGATGATCCCCGTCTCGATGCCGTTCTTGAGCAGCTCCCGCAGCAGCTCGATCTGCGGCATCGACAAGCCCTTGTCCCACCCCAAGCAGAAGGGGTCCTTGCCCAGCAGCTCGCGCTCCACGAGGGAGTGCATCACAGTGCCGAAGATCTGGGCCTTGGTGGGCTTGCTCGGCAAGCCCGCAAGCTGCTGGAGGTACCACTTGCGCTGGCACATGCGCCACATGGCCACCCGCGTCGCGCTGATGTGCAGCCGCCCGTCAATGAACGCCGTCTTGCGCTCGCCCCGGGCGGCAAGACTATTATTCGAAGAGGGCAAGGGTGTGAGGCTCATGGTCTCTGAGGACCGCGCGGACGGCCATGTTGGGGTTTAGGTCGATGTCTTGTGCAATCAAAGACCTCACCACCACGGGCACGCGTAACACGTACACGGGCACGCCGTTTCTGGTGGCCTTGTGAGCCTCAGCATCCACCATCCGGAGCGTGTTTGCAAGCTGGTGGTGGGTGATGTTGATTCTCTGGTATTCCAGCCGTTTGAAGATCGCCGTGAGCCCCAGGCGGAACTCCATGTCCACGATCGTGCAAGGGACCGGCATGGCCTCGTCACCGAGCCAGCCTGCCAGGACGCGCAGGACCGCTTGCGCACTAGCGGAGCGCAAGCCCGCTTTGGCCAGCCATGCTTCGCTGGCCGCGTTCCCTCCCACGAGGAACCGCTCAACAGGCTTCCACTCCGGCACGCTCTCAGCCATCCAGCGCATGTGCTGGGTGACCACATGGACCAGCTCCGCGCGGTGGTCGGCCTCCAGTCTGCGCATCGCCCCAGGGGATCCCGCCCCAGCCTTGAGGATGATGACCCGCTCGCCGATGGCTTGCGTGTCGTGCCGGGTCTGTTCGCCGGAGCCCATGAGAGCTGCGATCAAGCCCTCGTTGTTCGCCGCGAAAACGAAGCGCGGGTAGAGTTCGACTGTCACCCGGTCCCGGTACTTGCGGTTGGCGAGGAACGTGCCCCCCACGCTCATCTCGCGGACCAGGCCGTCAATGCGTTTTGTCTTCATCCCCTCGGGCTTCATCTCGTCGTAGAAGAACACCGGGTTTTGGATGAGCAGCTCCGCGGTAAAGTCGCTGGTGCCGTAGTCGCGCACGGGCACCTTGCCGCGGAACAAGGCAGCCAGGCACGCAGCCAGTAGCCCTTTGCCGGCGTGCTTCACGCCGTGCAGGGACAACGCCGCCGTGGGGTACCGGGTGTTGGTGACCGACATCAGGTACCGCTCGAAAACCGGCCAGGACTCCCCGGCAAGCTCGCGGAGCCACACGTCCACCAGGTGGTGGTAGACGGGCAAAATCGTGTCGTCCACGCGGTGGCATCGCAAAGTGAGCACCCACCCCCGCTCGGAATTGAATGCGTAGTCGCTGGCCCCCCAGGACCGGTAGTGGACCTCCTGAATCGGTGTGCGCAGCATCCGATAGTCGGCGTCTGAGTATCGGCCAGCGCCCGTGTCCTTGACGAGGTGCCCAGCGAACGGGCTCAGCACCGGGCAGCTCATCACACGGCGGACCGCCGCGTCCCACTGCATCGCGAAGGGGGAGTATTCGCCCGACGCCTCCAGCGTGTAGCAGACCCCGTAGCTCTGCGCCAGTATGGCCCGGTGCGCGATCGACGCCTCTACCCTCTCGTCCTCGAGACCGTGCATGTCCGGGTATATGCTCCGGATCTTGTCCACCAGAGTCGCGACCGTTTCCTTCTTGGTCTGCGTCAATTGCTCCTCGTGGATCGTCTGGGCCACCCAGAAGCGGACCACCATCGACCACGCGATCTCGAACCAGCTCTTGGTCTCCTCGTCCGGCTCCATGAGCTGGAGCAAGGGGATCAGCAGGCCGTACACGGCTTCGGGGCTCGCCCCCTCGATGCGCACCGCGGCGCGGCATATGCTGCCCACCGCACTAGCCAGCACCGTGTTGCGTGCTCCCGACGCCCAAGACTCAGGCTGCACGTAGATCCGCGTGCGCAGATCCATGGACAAGTAACTGCGCAGCTCCTGTGCCCACGGCTGCGGGCGCCCGTCGGGCTTCCAGGCCAGCGTCCACGCCGTCTCGGCGTCGGGCAACTTGTCGTTGATCGGCACCGGGACGGTGCGTGTCTTGCGGCTGAGCGCCCGCGGAGGCACAAGCATCGCGCCCGTACCCCGCGCAATCGAGCGCACTTCGGTGGGGTCGCGGAACGTGATACGCCGCGGGTCAAGCCCCGTGTCGGCAAGGCACAGTTGCAGCCACGGCTGCTCCCATGTGGGGGCCCCGCTGCGCAAGATCTTGGGCAGCTTCTGCACCCGAGTCGAGTCGAACAGGGGGTCTGTGGTGATCTGGTGCTGGTAGAGTTCGCACCAAAAACCCGCTGCCAGGCGCTCAAAATCCGCCGGCGCTAGGGGCTCGTCCAGGCTCCACACCAGGCGCAATCCCTGCAATGTGGTGTACGCCGCCGTGGGCTCCAGCCCCAGGCCGACCAGCTTGTGTCGCATGGTCTCCAGCCCTTCGAGGGCCTGGGCGGCGTTCCCCCAGGGGGTGTGCGGTGTCCTGTCCCAGTCGACCATCAGCGCCTGCACGAGCACACGACACCCCATGGCTTCGAGCTGCGACATCGTGAGCCGGTTGCGCTGGGGGCTCTTCAGCAGGCGAGCATGCGCGATGCGCCCCTCGTGCTCGATGCTGAGGGGAGCCATCAGGGCCTCGTCGTGCCACTCGGTGGTGAGGGCCGTTTCGAGATCCACCGCCAAAATTTGGGGGTCAAAAATGCCCGCAAGGGTGCCTTGTGCTGGCGTCGTAATCGACGGCACAATAGCGACGAAGGGGTTGTGGAGTGCTGTCAGCATGGGCGGCTGGTGTGGGGGGGAGGGGGCAATTGCCCCCCCTCCGGTGAAAGAGGGGGAGCTGCATTGCCCATGCAAGCCCGGTTTATGCCGGGCGTTCTTGTCGGCCCTTGCTGAGGCGCCGCAGCGCCGCTGGCAAGACCTTGAACTTGATCGTTTGCCCCGGGGGTTCCTCCCGGAGCACCTGGCGATCTGGATCGTAGCGTTTTCTGGCCGGAGTATCCCGAACCGTCAACCGACCGATGCCCGGTAGGAAGATCTCCCCCCGACGCACCAGGACTTCGGACATGGCATCGTGGAACAGTGCTACCACCTCAGATGCGTCCTTGAGGGACAGCCCCAACTTCTGCGCCACGATGGCGTGAAGGTTGGGCGTTCCGTTTTTCAGCATCAGTCGCATGTGTCCATGCCTTGCTTAGACGCGCACAACTGGCACCACAGGCAGGCGCTGTAGATCACCACCACACCCACCGAGACGGGGAGGTAAAACCACAACCCCCCGAGGAACAGCGCCGACCCTACATAACATAGGGGGCTCGGGTACGGGCTCTGGTTCACGGGACCACCTGCGCGGGCTGGCCGAGCACCACTTCGAGGATCGCCCAGCTCTCGGCCTGGCCCGACACCGTGAGCGTGCCCACGTCTTG
>Ga0163144_10005427_pt1 | contig 28294 bp, 23 predicted proteins | sample OliLak19BULKMAT1_FD_123175 | JGI IMG/M metagenome (GOLD analysis project Ga0163144, IMG submission 123175) | Freshwater microbial mat bacterial communities from Lake Vanda, McMurdo Dry Valleys, Antarctica - Oligotrophic Lake LV.19.BULKMAT1 | ecosystem: Environmental > Aquatic > Freshwater >... | reverse complement strand
TGGAGAACTCGAATCTCATTCTGCTGATGCAGTGGTCTTGGCTACTGGCGGTTATTCGAATGTTTATTATCTTTCGACAAACGCAAAGAACTCGAATGCTTCAGCGATCTGGCGAGCCTATAAAAAAGGAGCTGGATTTGGAAACCCTTGCTTCGGACAAATTCACCCGACAAGCCTTCCTCAGCACGGCGAGAATCAATCGAAGCTCACGCTGATGAGCGAGAGCCTTCGAAACGACGGACGTGTTTGGGTTCCAAAAACTCAGCGCGATCAAAGAATTCCCGTGTCGATTCCTGAGAATGAGCGGCGTTATTATCTAGAAGAGCGCTATCCTAGTTTTGGAAACTTAGTTCCTCGTGACGTTGCTGCACGCGCGGCAAAAAAAGTTTGTGACGAAGGTTTTGGAGTGGGTGGAACTGGAAACGCCGTCTATTTGGATTTTGCAGATGCCATCAAGCGACTTGGCCAGCCCGCCATCGCAGACAAATACGGAAATCTTTTTGATATGTATCAGCAGATCACGGCTGAAAATCCCTATGAAGTTCCCATGAAAATATATCCAGCGCCGCATTATACGATGGGCGGACTTTGGGTGGATTATAATTTGATGACGACGATTCCAGGATTATTTGCCATCGGAGAAGCCAATTTTTCAGATCACGGGGCAAACCGACTTGGAGCGAGTGCCTTGATGCAGGGTTTGGCCGACGGGTATTTTATTCTGCCGTATACGATTGCGAATTTTATTGCAGGAACGAAGCAGCCCAAAGTCAGCAGTTCGGATGCTGTTTTTTCCGATGCGAAGAAACAGGTTCAAGAAAGAATTCACAAACTCTTTTCGATTAAAGGAAAAAAGACGCCGCTCGAATTTCACAGAGAGCTCGGCAAACTCACATGGGATGATGTGGGGATGTCGCGAACTGGTCCGGGTCTTGAGTCAGTGATTAAGAAGATTCAAAATTTGAAAGAAGACTTTGCTCAGAATCTGCTTTTGCCCGGAGATGCTGGGAATTTAAATCCCACCTTGGAGCATGCTGGAAGAGTAGCGGACTTTATAGAACTAGGCGAGTTGATGGCACGCGATGCGCTCGATCGCAAAGAATCCTGTGGTTGTCATTTTCGAGAAGAATATCAAACTCCAGAGAACGAGGCGCAGCGCGACGATGCGAACCACTCGCATGTGGCAGTCTGGTTCTATCAGGGAGAGGGCAAAACGCCCGAATTGCAAAAAGAGGCCTTGAATTTCGAGTATGTGAAGCCGACTCAAAGGAATTACAAATGAGTACGAAAACAATGAAACTGAATCTCAAAGTTTGGCGGCAGAAATCGGCAGATGCTCCTGGAAAGATGGTCGACTATCAATTGGGAGACGTGAGTCCGGAGATGTCCTTCTTAGAAATGCTCGATCTCTTGAATGAGCAACTGATGAAGGCCAATGACGATCCGGTGGCTTTTGATCATGATTGCCGAGAGGGAATTTGTGGTTCTTGCGGTGTTGTCATTAACGGTAAGGCTCACGGGGGGAAACTTCGCACAACCACCTGTCAGTTACATATGCGTTCATTCAACGACGGGGACACGATTCATTTGGAGCCTTGGCGAGCCAAGGCCTTTCCAGTGATCAAGGATTTAGTAGTCAATCGTAAATCATTTGATCGAATCATCGAATCTGGCGGATTCGTTTCGGTGAGTGCAGGTTCGGCGCCGGACGGCAACGCAGTTCCCATCGGTAAGTTAGTGGCCGAGAAGGCCTTTGATGCAGCTGCGTGTATTGGTTGCGGGGCTTGTGTCGCAGCGTGCAAAAATGCGTCAGCCATGCTCTTCACATCAGCAAAAATTTCTCAATTGGCCACATTGCCCCAGGGGGCTGTTGAGCGGGGCTCTCGAGTGACAAAGATGGTGGCGGCAATGGATCTAGAAGGCTTTGGCGCATGCACCAATGAGGGAGAATGCGAAGCGGTATGCCCTAAGGGAATCTCAATGAAAAATATTACCGAAATGAACTATGAATTATTGAGAGCGAACTTCTCTTCGAGAGCGAAACTCGAGTAAACTCAAAGGCATGGCTAGTCTTTCCATGGAGGAGCGCCTCCTATGGTACGAGCGTATTCTGAACTTGAGCAAGCTTGCGCTCGATGAGTCATTAGAATCCGTTTGTAAATATTTGATGGATGATGCGATCGCAGCGGCAAAGGCTGAGAGGGGCTACCTTTTTCTGATCGATCGAAGCGGTGAATTTCATATTTCTTATGCCCGAACGGGAGATCGAGATGATATTCCCGAGGCAGATCGACTTTATAGTGCCAGCATTTTGAAGAAAGCTTTAGAAATGAAAGCGCCTCTCATTATTGGGGATGCATCTGTGCATCCAGATTTTCGAGCCCAAAAGTCCGTGATCATGGCCAATCTGAAGTCAGTCTTGGCCATGCCACTTTATTTCGAAAAAAAGGCCATTGGCGTTGTTTACCTCGAGAACCGCAATCAGGCTCAGTTTTTTGCGCCGGATCTTTTGGATATTTTGAATGTTTTTTCAACTCAAGCGGCTGTTTTATTGCACTCAAAGTTAACGACGAGTCTGCAGACTACGCCCGAAGTGGCAGACGGAAAGCTTCGTTCAAAGAATCCTGAGATGCAGCGGATTTTTAAAGAAGCAGAAATCGCCGCGAGGGCGGAGAGTTCGGTCTTGCTCTTGGGAGAAACGGGCACGGGCAAGGAAGTGACGGCGCGGATGATTCATGCGCAGTCCACGCGCTCAAAGGGCCCCTTTGTTCCGATTAACTGTGCTGCTATCCCAGAGACACTCTTGGAATCTGAACTCTTTGGTTATAAAAAAGGTGCATTCACGGGTGCGGCTACGGATCGAGAGGGTTTGGTACGCAAAGCACACAAGGGAATTTTATTCCTCGATGAAATTGGCGACATTCCACTTCAGATGCAGGTCAAATTGCTGCGCGTAATTCAGGAAAGAAAATTTACTCGACTGGGATCCACACACGAAGAGGAGTCGGATTTTAGACTGGTCTGTGCCACGCATCGACCTCTTGAAACTTCTATCGAGCAGGGTTTTTTTAGACAGGATCTCTTTTTTAGAATTAATACGATTACAATCAAGATGCTCCCACTCCGTGAGCGGCCCGAAGATATTTTGGAATTGAGTGCGCAGTTTTTGCTGGCCGCTGCTCGCGAAAACCATCGGTCAATTTCTGGGATGGACGAGAACGCGCAGGCGCTGCTGCTTCAGGAGCCGTGGCCTGGAAATATTCGTCAGCTTCAAAATGCCATTCAGAGAGCAGTGGCTCTCGTGTCGCCTGAGCAAAACAATTATACCCTCACGGGTCAGGACTTTCATTTTCTTCAAAAGAAGACTCAGACTTCAGCGCTTCCGACTCTGTCGGAGGCGAAGGATGAGTTCATTCGCGACTATGTAAAAAAAGCAATTCTGGTTCACAAGGGAAATAAAACGAAAGCAGCGAAAGCGCTGGGCGTGGATCCAAAAACCCTTTACCGCCATCTTCAGTCCGACAAAGACGAGCCGGAGGGCACGGAATAGTTTTTAGGGCGTGTCCAATACCGAGGACTTCAATCTACTTTGAATATTGAGATCTCGATTTTCAAATTAGATCTGATGGCCCATGGCTTCAAATCCATTCCCCCCCCCAAGAAAGCCCCCATTTCCCCTACATTTCCTGGTCAATAGAGAGAAGAATTTACGTTGTAGACGGATATCGGCTAGGATACCTCCTATTAAAAAGGAGGCTCGATGAATTTCAAGGGTTCTGTAACAAGTGAAGCAATGATTAATGAGGCCCTCAAATTAGGGCAGGGGAGTCTCAACAAAGCAGGAGCCTTTGTCATCGAGACAGGCAAATATACTGGCCGTGCGGTGGATGCTCGATACGTGGTTGACCGACCCGAGACTCATTCAGCGATTGATTGGAATAAAGTAAATAAGCCCCTCGATTCAGTTTTTGCTGATTCCTATTTTGCGGCACTTCAGAAGCGTCTCTCTGAAAAGCAAACCTATACTTATCGCGGCTTCGTAGGATTTTTTCCGATCGAAGTGACGACTTGTAGTCCTTGGCATGCAGCTTTTGCAGCCAATATGTTTCGAACTTCACCGTCTCCGGTGAACGGAGTAGATGTTAAAGCGCTCCCCACGATAAAAATCTGGCATGATCCCGCCGCAAAGGTTTCGGATCTGGGATTAGAATTTTCTGCTGAGACCCTGATTGCACTGGATCCGTCAAAGCTTCAGGTGGCAATTGTTGGGACAGGCTATGCAGGCGAAATTAAGAAGTCGGCTTTTACGCTCTGTAATTTTAAAACTCCTGAATTCGGAATTTTTCCGATGCATTCATCGGCCAATTGTTTGGAAGATGGCAGTCAGACCTCGGTGATGTTCGGCCTTTCGGGAACCGGCAAAACTACTCTTTCGGCTGATCCCAAAAGGGCACTCATCGGAGACGATGAGATTCTGTGGTCTACTTCTGGAGTTTCGAATTTAGAGGGCGGTTGTTACGCAAAATTGATTGATTTGGATCCGGAAAAAGAGCCGGATATTTTTCAGGCCGTGAGTAGGCCGGGCGCGATCCAAGAGAATGTCGTGATGGATCCAACAACAAAGGAAGTCGATTTCTATTCTCGAGCCAAAACTGAGAATACTCGGGGTTCTTATCCCCTGAATTTCTTGAAAAAAGTTTTCAAACAAGATGTAGAAGCGGCTCCAGCTACTTCAATCGTTTTTTTAATGGCCGATGCATTTGGCGCCATGCCCGCTGCTGCGAAGCTCAATCATGAGCAAGCTCAATATTATTTCCTCTCGGGTTATACCGCCAAGGTTGCGGGGACCGAACTCGGAGTAAAAGAGCCACAGGCGGCGTTTAGCCCCTGTTTTGGGGCTCCCTTCATGCCTCGAAGACCAGCGGAATATGCCCAGCTCCTTAAATCCATGTCGGAAAAATCTGGCGCTCAAGTTTGGCTCTTAAATACAGGATGGATGAAAGGAGGCTATGGAAAGGCCAAGAGATTTCCAATTCCGGTAAGCCGTACCTTACTAACCGCCATTCAGACTGGCGAATTGGACAAGCAGCCTCGAGTAAAGCATCCAGTTTTTGGATTTGAAGTTCCAACATCATGTCCGGGAATCGGACCAGAGTTTTTGGCCGTTGCCGACGGAGCAGAGGTTGAAGCTCTCGCCGAGAAGTTTTTGAAGAACGCGGCTGCTTGGAAAGATGTCGATACCAAGATCATTGAAATGGGTGGACCCAGGTCAAGTTCAGTCAATAGTAGTGCGGCCCTTAAAACTGCGGCATTGAGTTTGTAAACTTCCTTCGATAAACTCATTTGAGTGTACGGAATTCAGCCGCCCAGCGCGGAAAGTTTTTTGGGATTTGTAGTTTCGTGCGTCGTTGCCGTTCTTTGCGGCGTTATCATCGGACTTGAGCGCGAATCAAAAGGGAAGCCTGCCGGCCTTAGAACCCTCGTTCTGATTTCGCTAGGATCCTGTGTTTTCGTAGAAATGTCTCAGATCATGGCCGCCACTCACGGCGATCCTAGTCGAATTGCCGCTCAGATTGTTTCAGGCATTGGCTTTATTGGGGCGGGCGCCATTTTACAAAAATCCGAATCGGGCTATATCGCAGGTCTCACCACTGCCGCGAGCATTTGGGTGACTTCAGCCATCGGAATGATGTGCGGGGCGAAGGAATACGTCCTTGCCGTAACCGGCATGATCATCGTCGTCGCTTGCTTGCGACTTCTTCGAAGCCTTGAAAGCTTTCTTTTCTTTGGTAGTTCTCTCGAAGTTAAACGAATTGCGTTCGAATCAAATTTTGGAAAAACCCGCTGGGTTCTGATTGGTCTGATGGAAGATCATCTCGTTCAGCCGGACGAATATCAGTTTAAAGACGACGGTGTAGGACGATCGATTCTGGAACTTCGCTACATTCATAAGAATAGAAACCATCGAGGCTTTCTTGCCGACGCGGCAGTTCTTCCCGAGATTCTAGAAATCTCAACCTGATTTTAATTCTGTAGGTAAGTATAGCCGCGCATCACTGATTCATAAAAATCAGACATCTGAACTCCGTCACGCGGCTTTATCTTGCCAGCCTTGACCTTCTCTTCGATCGCGGATTTTACAAACTTACAAAGTTCAAAGGGCACGAATTGATTTTCTTCCAGAACCGAATGAATCGTATCGCCCGGAATCACTTCCTGAATATAGAAGTCTTCTGGATCATCATCGTCGCCAAAAACATGCACTTCATTCACTCGACCAAAGAGATTATGCAAATCCCCCATGATATCTTGGTAGGCACCCGTCAAGAACATGCCCAGATAGTAGGGCTTTCCGGTGAGCTTATGCAGCCACAGATTGGAGTCGTAGGCTTGCCTGCGTGCGATGAATCGATCGATCATTCCATCTGAATCGCAAGTGATATCACAGAGCGTCGTACTTCGCCTTGGAATTTCCGTGAGCCGATGAATGGGAACAATGGGGAATAGCTGATCAAAAGCCCAATGATCCGGCGCCGACTGGAAAACAGAGAAATTAACCAAATACTGTGCGGCCGTCTTTTCCAGAACGGATTCGAGTTCGTCGGGGATTCGTTTCATCCGCTTACGATTCTTGAGCAGCCATCTTCGAATCTCTTTGAATTTTTCGTCGACATAGGCGCGTTCATCCAAACTCACCAAACCCAACTTAAATAAATTGAGCGCTTCTTCGCGCTTGGCGACCATATCGTGATAGGAAGTGAGCGCCGACTTGGGAGTAATCTCCTTCAGAATCTGATCTACTTCTCGGACGATTTCAGATTTTTCAAGCTCAATAGTCTTACCGATCGAAGCCAAAGGGTCGGACGCAATCGCACCCACCACGTTCATAATGAGACATGAATGGTGAGCGGTAATCGCTCGCCCAGATTCACTCACAATATTGGGATGCACTTCATTTTCGTCATCACAGATTTGCTGAATGGTCTTTACACAGGTGCGAATATACTCCTCGAGGGAATAATTCATGGAGTAATCAGAGTTTGATTGAGAACCGTCATAGTCAATCCCAAGACCACCGCCGATATCCATATACTCAACGGGGGCGCCGAGTTTTCTCATGGCAATGTAAATTCTTGTTCCTTCGATGATCGCTTCCTTTGCCGTTCGAATATCCGAGATTTGACTCCCAATATGAAAATGCAAAAGTTTAATCGACTCTGTCATGCCGTTAGTCTTGAGCATCTCAATTCCGCGAATGATCTCGGCAACGGAAAGTCCGAATTTTGCGGCGTCTCCACCCGAGCTTTCCCACTTTCCAGAACCTCGAGTGGCGAGCTTAATTCTAAATCCAAGCATGGGCATCACGCCCATTTCTCTTGCTAGCTGGATGGTCATTTGAAGTTCATTGAATTGTTCAATGACGATCATGACCTTGCGTTCGAGTTGTCGCCCCATGAGAGCCAGTCGCAAAAAATCCACGTCTTTGTAGCCGTTGCAAATAGTAACCGCTTCAGGGTCGGTATTATAAGCGAGAACGATCTGCAGTTCTGCTTTGCTCCCTGCTTCCAGCCCATAGTGGTAAGGTTGACCTGCATCGACGATCTCTTCGATCACTTCGCGAAGTTGGTTTACCTTCACGGGATAGACTCCACGGTAAACGCCTTTGTAATTCGCTTCCTTCATGATGCGTCCGAAGCTTTCATTGAGCCGAACGACGCGATCGCGAAGAATATCTTGAAATCGAATGATGCAGGGGAGGTTGATATTCTGTTTTTGGATGTCTTCCAAAATATCCATCAGCTGAATGGACGGGCCGCCCTCGCCTTTCGGGAGCATCACCATATTTCCGGCTTCATTGACGGAAAAATATCCCGAGCCCCAGCCATCTATATTGTAAAACTGTACGGCGTCTTCGCGGCTCCATTTGCGAGAAGACTTTACAGTATCTCGTACCGAATCTAAGTGAGCAGGTGATCCATGTTCGTGAGCTGAACCTTCGCTTAGGAGATCTTCTTGAAGCGCGGCCTCTTCGACCTTTTGCTCAGGAGTGGCGTCCGCACGCTCTTCGTGATTATTGGTAAGATGATTGGTTTCTGGAATTTCAGGTTTTGAGGCTTCCACACGGTCTTTTAGCGCTGAGCGGCTTTGCAGGCAACCTCTTCTCGAGCGACGCGCTGGCAAGCGACAACTTCCGTTACACCCGCTGCCAGTCGAGCGCAAAGCGAGCGGTGGGCCTCGTCAATGGCCTGTTCATCCGTGGGTCCAAAGGCTGAATCGCATAAATTCTGATGTTTAAACTTAATACAAAGAAAGCACTCCCTTTCGGCGAGACCCAGCAGTTTCCACGTGAGAATTCCTAAAAATATGAGGATAATAAAGACAATCAGTAGTTTTTTGCGCATTCGCATGTGGGTGAGGGTTTCTGAATGTGGGCGTCCAATCAATTCTTTTTTGAGTTCCGTAAGCATCTTCCGCGTCTGAGGTGGACCGATTACCGAGAATCTCAAGCAAAGCCCCCTCTGGCTTTAGTGCCCCATGGGTTTCCAGAGGAAATGGCCTACAAAATGCGAGATCAGTCCTTCCGACTGAGTCTTTTGTACTACTCAATTTTGAAGCAGATTGAGCCTTCGCATTTTGAAAGTCCGCGCCGATTTTTGGATTTGGGATCTCGCGATTTTTCATATGCTGTGGGCTTGGCAGTTTGGGCAAAGGAAATAGGCACCGATTCGATTAAAGTTTGTGGCCTTGAACTCGATCCCTATCAAACTTACTGGAATGGTCGAAAGCGCAAAGAAGTGGGGCTTTATCATGCGTCGCTCGCTTCAAGTCTTTCAGATCAAGCAGGAGTTGAGCTCAATGTTGCCTACGAAGCAGGGGACTGGCTGACTTGGAATCCTCCCAGTCAATTTGACGTGATCACACATCTGTTCCCCTTTCTTTTTGAGGATCTGCATCAAGGCTTTGGCTTACCCATGCGATCCTTTAGTCCGCTCGAGTACTATGCCAAATCCATTCAGGCAGCGGGGCAAGGAATGGTCTTTTTTCATCAAGGTCGGAAGGAAGCGAGAGAGTCAAAAGCGATCCTCTCCCAACTCGGAGGTGGTCGAATTGTCCAAGCCTTCAAGGTTCAGGAAAATCCATATCTCGAGCGAAAATTTCCGATCGAAGTCCTCGTCTGGAAAAAATCAGAGGACTTTGAGCAGTGAATCAACGGCCGCTTTGGATTTATCCAAAAGCAGCTTTTCGTCAGGGCTGAGTTTGAGTTCGATGATCTTCTCAATTCCCTTTCCACCGAGCATTACGGGAACACCGAAATAAATATCGTTGTAGCCGTACTCACCTTTTAGGAATGCGCAGACGGGTCGGATTTTTCGCTGATCTTTAAGAATGGCTTCAGCCATTTCAACGGCGGACGCCGCGGGCGCATAAAAGGCAGATCCCGTTTTCAGAAAATTCACAATTTCAATTCCGCCGTCTTTCGCTCTTTGAATAATTTGCGCCAATCTCTCGGGAGCCACAAAATCCGTGACGGGAATCCCTTGAACAGTTGTATAGCGAGCGAGTGGAACCATGGTGTCGCCGTGTCCGCCTAAAAGCATGGCCTGAATATCGTCGGGCGAGCATCCAATTTCCATACTTAAGAAAGTGCGATAGCGAGCAGTATCAAGAACTCCCGCCATTCCCATCACTCGGTGAGCGGGAAATCCTGAAGCCTGTTTGGCCACAAAGCACATCGCGTCGAGGGGATTGCTGACAATAATCAAAATGGCATCGGGCGAAGTCTTGGCAATTTGCTCAGCAACGGATTTTACGATGCCCGCATTGGTTTTGAGCAAATCATCTCGGCTCATTCCGGGCTTGCGAGGAATTCCAGCAGTTATAATGACGACATCCGAATCCTTCGTGAGGTCGTAGGAATTCGTGCCGGTAATCTTGGAGGAGACGCCTTCAACCGGGGTTGACTCGTAAATATCGAGTCCTTTTCCTTGAGGAATTCCTTCTGCGATATCTACCAAAACCACGTCACCGAGTTCTTTTGTTGCACATAGATGGGCGGCGGTAGCTCCCACATTGCCAGCACCAACAACAGTAATCTTTTTTCGAGTATGAATCGTCATAGAGAGAATCTTAAAGACTGCGGTATCGATGGGGCAAGTTCCATCTAGGTCAACTTGTGCAAAAATCGAGTAAAACGCCTTGCAGAATCTGCAGCTCATGATGGCGTTTTTGTTTCGTCCTGAAGAAGTAGCCTACTAAACCTCACCAGGTCGACCACCTATTAAGAGGCTTACGGATAATGAGGTGCTTCGAGCATTGTATTTTGCAGTTCGAAAAGAATCGAAGAATCATCCTGCGCTCGAACCTCTCAGCTCGGTACTTGACCGAACGAGGAACGTTGTTGATGGGGTGGATAGCTTCTTTAACTGGACTGATGAAGCGGTTCAGCGCCTCCAAAATCTTGGCACAGAAAGTGCTAGATGATACTCCTAGGAGCCTAAGGCTCCCTGACCCAGTCTGAAAGTGCCAATATTTTCAGCTACTTGGCTCTGTGGAGGTGTGAGTGGACTCGCAAAGTAAGGACTCGAACTACGAAAAGAATTCAGAGCGGGCTGAACCGACCAATTCAGGTCGTCTGCAAGATCATTCTGCTCGAAAGCTTATTGAGCAATTGCACCGCCAAAATTTTAGTGGCTCGCTTCTTTTAGGCTTTAAGGAAAAACGAAAAAAGCTTTGGTTTTCTGAAGGCGAAATCTTTCGAATCCAGTCAAATCTCGTGCCTGAACTCTTTGGACAGATGCTCGTAGAGCGAGGTTGGATGAGTGAGTCGGATCTGCGCTCATGTCTCAAGCTTCAGAAGGATCTCTTTGAACAAAAAAAGATCGCCAAGAAACTTGGAGATTTTGCTCAAGAACTTTCAGGAGTGGATGCGCTCGAACTTGCAGAAGTTTATCAGTTCCAGAGCGTCAATTCACTTCTGCAGTCCATGACCTGGGAAGAGGGGACTTATGAAATCCTTCCCATGGGCATCCAACTCGATCAGGCACCCACTGTGCTCTACCGAGATCTCATGAATTCCATTCAGTCTCTCTTTGAATTTCAAGACTCTGCAATTCCGCCTCTGTTTCAGTCGGTTAAACCCTGGCAGCCCAAATCTCAAAGTGTTGACCTTGCAAAAACTCCTCTATGGCTCATTCTAGCGGGATGTCAGCGAACTAGAGCTCACGGAATTTTGACCATTCGAAAGCAGAACAAGCTTTTTGAAATCGTCATCAAAAATGGAATTCCACTTTTACTTTACGAAGGAACTTTTAGACAGCCGCGACAGATTTTGATTGTTCGCAAGGCGAGCGAAGAACACGAAAACTTTTTTGTGGGTCAGATCTTCAAACTCTTTTCGTTTTTAACAGGATCGGCCCATTTTAGAAGTCTAGGCGCAAGGCGAGAAGAAGAAGAGCGAGATAGCTTTATGCAGATTTTGCCTGACTCTGAAGAATCTATGGAAAAGGAAACGCTCATCACAAAGACGGTTAAGCCCGAGTCAGAAACTCCCTTCGATCTCAAAAGTCACTTCTTGGCAATTCGAACCAAGACAAATCTCATTCACAAGACAATTAAAAAATTCATTCGCTTCGCGAAGTTTTAACGTCGATTACATTCTCTAGAAAACGCGCGTTCTCTTTCATATAGGCTTTTAATTTCTCCATCACGCGAACTTCAATTTGCCGAACTCGTTCTCGGGTGATGTGATACGTATCTCCAATTTCTTGCAGAGTTTTTGGTTCCTCCGAGCGCAGTCTCTCTCGAAAGACGATGAGCTCTTTTCCAGTGAGAGTTCGTTCAAAGACATCGAGGCGTTCGTGAAATTCTCGAGCAATTTCGGATTCTGCCAAGCTTTCATCCGCCAGAACGCCCTCGTCTTTTAGACTTTGAATCATCGAATCCCCATCTGATTCATGAGCATTCAGAGGTGCATTGAGGGAATAATCTTTGCCGCTCAAGCGCTGAGACATCTCGATGACTTCTTTTTCTTTGACATTCAAACGTTCGGCTAAATATTTTGGCTGAGTCGGAAGACCCATCGCCTCAAGACGGGATTTTTCTTTTTGCAATCGATAGAAAAGAGTGCGCTGAGCCTTTGTTGTGCCCATCCGAACCAGGGACCAATTGGACAAAATGAAACTCCGAATATAGGCCTTAATCCAATGGGCCGCGTAAGATGAGAATTTGACTCCTCGATAAGGATCATAATCTTGAACTGCGCGCATGAGCCCGACATTTCCTTCCTGGATGAGATCCAAGACATGGAATCCCGAGCGCAAATAATCGTAGGCGAGTTTTACGACCAATCTCAAATTCGAAAGAATAAGCAGCTGCGCACTGGCCTTATCTTTGTGATCAAAATATTTTCTTGCGATCGCATTTTCTTTCTCAAGCGAAAGGAGCGGATAGGCCTTCAAAGAATTGATATAAGATTGAAGGGCTTCCGACTTTGAATCCGCCGGGGCGGTCGGGGTCAGCGGATGCGCAGCCGGCAGCTTCATTATCTCAGTCGACTTCGATCCCGTTTTCTTCTTTGCCACGCTCTATGAAACTTCTATTGCTGTAGTCTCGTCAATTGCTCCGCATAGGCTTTCGCGCGCTGAGACTGGTTGGTGTCATTCATAAAGAGGGAAGGGCCGAGTAAGCTTAGTCCACTTAGAAGTACTCCAAAAGCGGTTGGGGGGCTGCTAGCCCTCTCCAAACTGGCCTTTTCCATCAGGCTTACCCATGCGAGCGGCTGACTGGTCATCAGCATGAGATCTCGATCGATCGAGGTTCGATCAAAGGGGCCGGTTAGGCGTTTAACGGTCAAGACTTTCTCGAGTGCTGAGTGAAACCAGCAGAGCATGCATTCTTGCTCCGCTTCACTAAGTTTATTCCACAAGCCTTTCGATACGAAGACTTGCTTGCGCGAAAAAATCGAAAGGCCGAGTGACTCTACAAGAGGAGTTTCCATCAAAAGGACTTGAGGCACTCTCTTGAACATTGCTCTCAAGCGGATATCAGCCTTTGGATCAACAACTGGCTCGGAATGACTGACCCAAGAAATAATGAAGCTCAGGATTTCGCGATGAAAAAAAAGTAGAATGAAAATGCTGAGCCAAACTAGCACGGCTCAAATCTAAAGAAGCGTCTCGAAATACTCAAGCTCCTCTAGAATTCCCGCAAATCTCCATCGAAAGCTGGGAAGGCGAATCCAAGAAGGATCCGCCTCAAGTGGATCACTTATCAGCTCTCCCTCAATCTCTCTCAATCGCTCGAGTATATTCGTGCGAATCGGATCTGCCGGCAAAACCAGCAGTTTTTCTTTTATGGAAAGAATTTTCAGAAGTGACCGAATTTGTCGATATCGTTCGTTCCATTCCCACAGAATCCAGATTTCTAGAATTGAAAGCTTATCTTCTTCGGTCTCGAATTCCTTAATGAGTGTCTGGGCCAGGCCGTGAAGACTGGGAAGCGTCTTTTCAGTCTGCAGTTTCTCTATCGATAGCCGAATTTCCAGAGCGAGTTGCTTGCGATAAGTGGGAAATCGAAGGTCCTGATCCTCTAAAAAAAGAGAAAAACACTCACGAAGAGATCTGAGGAATTCCGAGGGTTGGTAGTTGCGGCCAATTTCCATAGGTGACTACCGCGACGCTTTAACAGCTCTCGTATCGGCCCATCTCTTAATTTCTTTGATCTGTTCCGACATGGTTGTGGCCAGCGGAACCATTCTGCCGGTGGCCTTGAAAATATCATCCTGCTTCAGTGGACGCTTGCCATCCTTGAACGCCAAAACAAGGCCGGAGACAACAGTTTGTTCGATTTCAGCTCCGTTAAAATTATTGGTGGCTTTGGCGAGTTCTGTCAAATTGAACTGACTCATATCTGCATTTCGCTTTTCCAAATGAACTTTGAAAATTTGTTTTCGCTCTTCTTCTGAGGGAAGATCGACAAAAAATATCTCATCAAATCTTCCCTTTCTCAAAAGCTCAGGGGGCAATTTATTTATTTCATTAGCTGTCGCTGCCACAAAGACTGGAGTTGTGTGTTCCTGAAGCCAAGTCAAAAAGGACGAGAATATTCTAGCTGTGACACCCTTGTCCCCTTGTTCATATCCCGCCACTCCCTTTTCAATCTCCTCGAGCCACAAGATGGCTGGTGCAACAGCTTCAATCTGAATAATAGCGCGGCGAAAACATTCCTCAGGCGTGCCAATGGCGCCGCCGTAGACTCGATTCATATCTAATCGATAGAGGGGAAGCCCCCATGCCGCTGCAATGGCCTGGGTGCTCAGCGATTTTCCACAGCCGCTCACTCCGGTCATGAGGATTCCTTTTGGCATCCTTAAGCCAGCGTCTTTGGCTTCTTTAGAAAAGAAAGTCCCACGATCTTTGAGCCAATCCTTTAGATTCTCGAGGCCCCCGATATCGGCCAAATCATATTTCGTAGGAATATATTCCAACAGGCCTTCGCGTCGAATGATTCTCGCTTTTTCTTCAAAGACGATTGTAACTGCTTCTTCATTGAGCTCGGTCTTTCCAACGAGCATTTTCTGAAAAATAAATTTTGCCTCATCGCCTGTCAGTCCTAGAGCGCCTTGGAAAATTCGCATTTTCTGCTCTTCACTCAAGCTCACTTTTATTTTTGGAAATCCCTTGATCACGCTGTCAAAAATTCCCTGCAGGTCCGTTTCGTCCGGAAGCGCGAAGTCGATCGATACGACTTCTTTAAGCATATCTTCAGGTACATTTACGATAGGACTGCAGAGGAAAACAGATTTGAACGAAGATTTTGTGGATTGAAATACATCGCGCAGAGTTCGCTTCAGAAGGCTCTCGGGTCCAAGTGTCCAAGAAAAATCTTTAATTAAAATAAGTGCAGATCCCTGAAGCGATAAAAAATGCTCGAGTGCTTCAATGACCGTTGTTTTTTTTCCGTCCCCGAAGCCTCGGGTTTCTGACCATACCAAAAAAGGAAGCGGCTGACTGAACCCAGTCGCAGCCACTTTTTTGAGCGTGGTTTCAACCCGCTCCTCTTCCCAAGACTCAATCCAGACCATGGGATATTTGGAGGCGATGAGACGCTTAATCTCTTCGAATGAATTCTTGCGTTGCGATTTTAATTCAGGCGCTGCCATTTATTTCCCTCATTTTTAACCACGCGCAATTTTCTCCTCATTCGGCGATGTCTCCATCGATCTCGAATGTTTCGGAGCCAATGGGACGGACTTCCAGAACTAGAAACATAAAACCAGCCGATGAGCGCGCCGCCAAGGTGGGCAATATTACTGATGCCTTGAGAGTTGGATTGCCAGAGCGCATAAAATTCCAATGCGATCAATAGGTAAGCAAAATATTTGAGCTTCATCGGAAAAATGAACAAAAAGAGAACCACTTGGTTTGGAAACATCCGACTGACCGCGACAAGAATTGCAAAAACAATCCCGCTAGCTCCAATGGTTGGCACATTTGACATCTCAGGAGTGAAAATGCCGACGGTCGCAACAATCAGACCGCTGAGAATACCCGCAGTGGCCACAAAGGTCATGAATCTACGCTCGCCGAAGCTCTCTTGAAGCAAACTTCCAAACATCCAGAAGCCGAACATATTGAAGAGTAGGTGAAGCAGATCTCCATGGAAAAACACCCAAGTGACTGCTTGGTAGACCATTCCCTTAAAGAAGAGTTCTGGCACGATACCAAAAAATCGAATGAGGGTTTGGAAAAGTTGCCCACCGTCTGGATTAAAGCGAGCGAACATTTCTAGTATAAAGACGCCCACGCAGATGAAGACAAAAGTACGAACGAACCCAAAAAATCGGGGTGCAACCATCATTCAGGAGCCCTCTTGGTAGAAATCGTTGGTTGGACTGCGAAGTTTGCTGGGGGCTCATCAACGGCGAGTCGAATGGCTTCGAGAATTTCATCGGCAGACTGAAAGCGTTGGTCAGGCCTTTTCTCAAGACACTTCAAAATCAGAGTTGCGAGACTTTCCGGGATTTCAGCCTTTACCATTCTCGGATCGGGAGCAGGAGTATGCAAGTGGTGATACCCCGGATTTTCCATGGGGAATGTCACTTGCCCTGTAAGCATTTCGTAAAGACAAATTCCAAACGAATAGATATCGGTGCGATGATCGATGGGAGCTCCCTCAACTTGCTCGGGCGACATAAAATACGGAGTCCCGCCAATAATCGACTGCTCCGAATGCAATTGGTTGACAATGCGAGCGAGTCCGAAATCCATGAGTTTGATGATCTTGGTTTCGGTGAGCATCATATTGTTGGTCGTGATATCTCGATGGATCACTCGCTTAGAGTGCGCAAACGAAAGTGCCTTCAATACTTGTCGAGCCAGAGCGAGAGCCGTTGGGAGCTTAAAATATCCTTTTTTCTTCAAGAGCTCTCGAACAGTTTTTCCTTCAATGAATTCCATGGAGATATAGTAGTTCCCATCTTCGATTCCTGCATCGAAAATTGTCACGATATGTAAATGATTAAGTGCTGCGAGAGACTTCGCTTCGCGCAGGAATGTTTCGACAATTTTTTCGTCGTGTTTAAAGTGCGAATTCAAAATTTTAAGGGCAACTTCTCGACCGAGAACTTGATCTCGTGCACGGTAAACAATTCCCATTCCACCGCGGCCGATTTCTTCAATTCGCTCGTATCTGCTTTTTTCTCGGGTCGCCTTGCTAAAGGCTGGTAGACCCATCTTTTTCTCGTTCGCCGCATTGGCCTTGCGTTGAAGTTCTTTGACCTTGGCCATTCGAGCACCAATTTCTTTGAACAGAGGGTTCTCTCCCGCTACTCGTTCATAGAGCTTGAGTGAGTCTTCGAGTCGTCCCAATTTCTCAAAGGCATAGGCTAGATGATAGAGAAGTTTGAGAATCGTATCGTCGACAATTCCATCTGGATCTTCACACCAATGATCATAGGCTTTTGTAAAATGTGTAGCCGCTTTGTTGAAATTTCTTTTCTTCAAAAATGCCTTGCCGAGCAGTAGCTTGGATTTGATGAAGTAGGCATTGTCTGTCTTTACTTGTTCCAAAAGCTCGACCGCTTGAAAAATATTCCCCTGCTTAAGGCATTCTAAAGCGGCATGATAAAAATCTTCGTGTCTCAAGTGAAATTCATAGTCTTCCCCTGAGAGTTTGGACGATGTAAGAGATTTTTCTAAAACTCCATGAATCCATCGATCCTCGAGAACTGAGATTCTGATATGGCTCAAATGTGCCCAAACGAAATCACAGAAAGTCTTTACGGCTTTCAAATTCTTTTTTCGAACAAGAATGGCTTGATAGGGGATGAGTTTTTGATTTTCAACGATGTTCAGCAGGTCTTCTTCATCCTTCAGACGCTCATTGATTGATTTAAGTCGATTCAGGAAGAGCTCTTCATCTTCGAACGTAATCACATTGTAGCCCTGAGAAATCAACAGCGTTCGAAAAGCATCGTGCAGTGTCGGATCGGATTCGATGAGCGCTACCGTCCAACCAGCACCTTCCTTCACTGGCTCTGGCTCAGAATCCTCTGCAACTGCATTCTCAACTTGAAGAACAAGGGAATGAAATGTTGTTTCGGAAATTCGAAATGCGGATAGGCGAAGCCATCCGTTCTTAAGTCGCATATCTTCGAGTTCTTTATCAATCTCACCGCTGACAAAAAGGAATGAAAAAATGCCGGACTGAGGATCGAGCCGTAGGGGCAGGATCTGATATTTTTTGCAAAACTCGAGCGGGATCACCTCAAAGAGATCCACCGGAATTTTGATATTCCGAACATCCTCAAGTGATAACTCGGGCGCGAGTTCCAATGATGTGAGTAGCGAATTCACTAATTCCCCCATCTATAAGTATAGCTCTGGGAGCGATGCGTTGGGGGGATAACGCCCGGCGTCAACACGGAACTTCTTGTGGGCTTGGCTAACTTATGAATTTCATAGGATAATGAGGGATGGCTCGAGGAAAGACGGTCGTGGGAACAAAGGGTTTAGATGAAGCGATCGGGCCTGCACTGCGTGAATCGGGCATTGCTTTTAAAAATATCGACAAGTGGGAAGATGCGATGGAGTCCAATGCGGACTGCTTTCTCGTCGATGCTCGCGAAACGGATTGGCTTAAAAACCTTTCAAAGCTGAGCGGAAAACTCAAGGCACCCATTCTCTCGATTATCCGATCTGGCATGGATCATTCGGATCTTCAGAAGCTCCACGAATCAGGAGCAACCGGATATTTTCGAGAAGGGACACCGGTCGAGGAACTGGTGATTCGATTGAAATCAATGCTCGATGATGAATCTGAGCCCTATGAAAAGGAATCTCGAGCAGCCCGACGAGTTTGGTTTCAGCAACAGGTTTCTTTTCGAGCATTTGATCGAGATCATAGTGCGTGGAGTACAACTCTTAGTGAGACAGGAATATTTTTGCGCACACCCTTGAGTCTTCCACTCTATTCAGTGATTCGAGTGAAGTTTAATATTCTGGGGCATGATCAAGCTTTCGAAAGTGATGGAGTTGTTGTGCGTCAGGAAGTGGAAGGGCCGATCAGAGGGATGGGCGTCATGTTCCAAAACTTAACAGGTGAGGGTATCATCTTGCTTGAATCATTTCTTCAGCTGCATCAATGATCAAAATTTCCTCAAGGTGGTTGATTCCAGTTCTGGTGATTGCTTCAGCCTTCGCCGGAATACTCTATTCACATCATGGCTTGCTAGAGCTCAGAGCCTTTCAGAAGATTATCGTGAGGACTCAAGTCGCAATTGCCAAGGTTGAAGACGAGAATAAAAAGCTTCGACGCCAGCTAGATCTTCTCGATGATCCAAGCGCAGCAATCACTGAAAGGCAAGTTCGCGAAATTATGGGATGGGTGAGGCCGAGCGAAATTGTCTTTCATGAAATTCGGCATGAAGTCCGACGTTGAACCTAGGAAGCTATTTTTTTGAGCATCCGCTCGAACTTAGTCATAAGATATTCTGAATCAGAGTTTTTGAGGAGAAAGTCTTCAGCCCCTAATTGCAGGGCCTTTGAAGAATGCTCAGGGGCTGTTGAATCCGACAGAAAAACGAGCGGAATATTTTTCAAATTCTCATCACTCTGAAGACGAGCGCAAAGCGAAAATCCATCGAGCTTTGATAACAGCACTTCAGAAATAACAAGATCTGGCTTTTCCTTCTTAATTGCTGCGAGAGCGGATAAACCGTCTGCGTAGATGGTTGTCTCGGCAGCAATTGATTTCAATTGAGCGGCGAGAGACTGCGCGTAATGGGCATCGGAATCCACAATCATGACTCTGCCTGATTTCTGATGTTCTCTTCTCGAGGGCTGAAGTAAATCCAGAATATTGCCAGTGAGACGTGGATCCAATTGTTTGGCAGCATACTGGGTGAACTTCGCTTTTAGCTCACTCACTTCTTGATCGCTCCAACTCGAGTCAAACTTTTGTTTTAGTTGTTCAACAGGCATCAGAGCCGCAATCACTCGACAGGGAAGAGGAATCTGATCGTCCCGAAGGCCCAGGGCCCCTCGACCGTCAAAGCGCTCGCCCAAACAATCGGCAATATAGCGAAATCGATAAATCCCATCGAATAACTCAAAGCCCTTATTGGGTAAATTCGTGCCTTTATCGAGTTTCCAAAATAATGCCGCAAAATAAACTTCGTCCAACTGCCTTGTCACCTGAGTTATGCCCCGTGCCACTTTAACTGCGAGAGACGCGAGCGCAAGAGCCTGGGCTTTGAGCTCCTTTGGTTGAGGTGCTAGGTACATCTGAGTAATTCGATTAAAAAATTCTCGAAAACGACGGTAGTTGACCGTCTCTTGAAAGAGTTCCTGTCCTAGATTTTCATAATAGCGAATATCGGACGTAGGATTTTGCCGAAGAATGAGTTGCTCGAACTGAAGTTCGTCGCCAATAAATGATCGGTGTGCCCATACATAGTCGAAGGATTCGCGTCGGAGTTTAAGAACGGCTTCGTCGACCGAGGGACAGATCACCAAATTGTTTTCACGACCCTTAAAGAGTTTGATCACGGCTTCTTGATTCTGCGGTGTACTGTCGATCAGCAAAATTCTTCGGTCTTCAAAGGTGTCCGCGAGAGTATGCCCGCCAGTCTCGCCGTAGGCCGCCTGTTCTATGGGGCCAGAATGTTTTTGCTGCAATCGATTTTCAATCAGGCGTTGGAGGGTATTGCGGCCTCCGATATAAAACTGAAGGCTATACGTAACGACGAGTTCTGCGATCGATTCATCTTTTTGGAAGTCGAGAGACCCATCGATCACGAAGCTAAGGACTTTCTTCTGCTCATCTCTAAAAAATGGAAGAATATTATATTTTTGAATTGTCTCGAGTGACAGGCAATCTAAAGCATCTTGTCCGACCCGCAGTGCACGCAGACGACCTTTGGGTATCCAGGGAAGGCTAAGGCATTCGGCAATTGCTTTAGAGAGCTCGTCTTCACTCACCATTTCTTCTCTTAAGATCACGTCGATCGCAGACTTTCCACGCAGACCCGAAACTTGAGTCGTCGTGAGTTTCTTTTGGGCCTGGAGTGCGGAGAGGATCTGTGAGTCTCGGACAAAAAATGATTTGGCGACGGCAGCTGTAGTCCTTTGACCGCCCGTCACTGCTCGTCGATCGCCGCGCAGAGCGCTCTGAAGATCAGCCAGTTCCTTCTCCAAATCTTCGCCCCGCTGAAAGCGCTCCGTAGGCGATTTCTTCAGACATTTCATAATGACTTGCGAGAGCTGCGTATTGAGGCCAGTTCGAATTTCACTTGGATTCTGCGGATCAAAATGAACTATTTTATAGAGAATCGTGCTCGAGTTCTGACCTCGAAAGGGAAGGATGGCTGTGCAAGCTTCGTACATTAAGGTTCCTAAACAAAAAATATCGCTTCTTCCGTCCAGATTTTTTCCGACGATATGTTCTGGCGAAAGATAGTGCGTACTTCCTAAAACCATACCCGTGGAAGTTAGCTTCATTTCGTCTTCGTTCACGAATTTGGCGATTCCGAAATCCAAAATTTTTGCTAATCCGCTCGAGGCTTCAATGATAATATTGCTGGGTTTGATGTCCCGGTGGACGATGCCCTTTTTGTGGGCAAAGGCGAGGGCACTTGCTAATTCCTTCCCGATGCGAATCATATCTTCGTTGTTGAGCGGGCCTTTTGACTTGATGAGTTCGTCGAGAGTTTCGCCCTCGATATACTCCATGACGATATAGGCAATTCCATCTTGCTCATTGAAGTCATAGGTCTGCACCAAATTGGGATGCGAGAGTCCGCCTGCAGCTCGTGCCTCGTTAAAAAATCGCTCTCGAATGGTGGCCCGAACCGAAGCGTCCTTCACTCGGTCAGAAATAATTTTGATAGCAACCTGGCGCTTCAGCTTTGTGTCAAAGCCCTTATAAATCGTACCCATACCACCCGCGCCAATGCGCTCAAGTAGATCATATCGATCGATTTTTGAAGGAATCTGAGGATCAGTCGATTTCGGAGTTTCCATAGGATAGTTTCGCCTTCATTATTGTAGCATGAAGTTCGAAGTCCGAAGCGCCGCCGTCTACAAGGATTTCGAGAAGATTTATAAGCTTGTGGCTCTCTATAGTGCCGACCGCAGCCGACTCGAGCCTCATGTGGGGCATCTTGACGCTACACTCCAAAAAAACCTGGAGGACCCTGAATTCGAAGAGGGTCTCATTCAATTTGATTTTCTCATGACGGCTGTATTTTCAGAGGGCAAAGAAATTTATAGATCGACGAGCCCAGAACTTACCATGGCCTACGCGCTTTTTTGTGAGGGAGTGAGGTCCATCGTAGCGACCCGCGGACTCTCTGGCGAAGAGCTCACAGACTGGGCCATGCTCCTTCGCAGGACCTTCGATCCTAAGAATCAGGCAACAGAAGATTTGGCTTCTATTCTTTGGAGAAACCGATTCAATCATCTCCGAATCCAGATCTACAATGCACTTTTGTCTGTCGATGAAATTGGATTATCTGCGAACCCAATTGGCGGAGCTGAAGAGGCCGAATCATTTGAGAGCTTCAAGGCTGAGCAGGCGAGGCTTTATCAAAAATTGGAACTCGAGTCACTTCAAGATCCTTCTCAATCCAGGGCTAAAGTGGGAAAGTCCACATCAACTCTTTCGCCCTTCTTAGTAAGGAATATTCGCGATGAATTTTGGAGCCTGCCCTCTGCGCAAAAGTACTTTCATGCAACGGTTGCCCTGGAGGCGCAGGAAGTTGAGAAACTCCGCAATCAATTAGCGGACGCTGCTTACTCTGATAGAGCTAAAAATATAGTAAGGTTTACGTCCGAAGAGATTTCAGCCTTGCGTTCGGAGCTAGAAGCCTATGACTCCAATCATATTGAGTTCAACCTTTTGAGTCAGCATTTTACGATTATTGAAGGCACTCGCAGTTTCGAATCGGGCGTAAGATCTTTTTTGCTTCGTCAGATTGAAACTTTGGTGAAGTCGGTTATTGGGAGATTTCATGCGGGTTTGATTCTTTTCATTTTGCGAAAGCTTACTGCACTTAAAGAACGAGAAGACCTGAAGGATTTTGTTTCTGAAGTCACAAAACTGATCCGCATGAGTCTGCAGAAAGACGAGAATCGAAAATTAATTCTGGAATCACTCGAAAGTCTTGAAGGGCGAAAGACCGCTTTTGAGGTTCTTCCTTTTATTTCAAAGCAAGAATGGCCGTCGCTTATCGATCAAATCATTGCCAGTCGAAGGCTGTCGGGTCTGACAGGCTTCTTGATGTATATGAAGCAGGCGGATCCTGATTTCGAGCAGAGTCTTTACTCATTCGGTCCTGAACGCCTCGTCGCCATTCTTCCAGCCCTCAAGGATATCGAATGGGATAAGCGCTCCTCATTTATTATTCGATGTCTCCAAGCAAAGTCTTCAGAACTCGTAGAAGCTGCACTTAAGTTTCTGGGCACGATCGAAATTCCGCCAGAGCAGAGTCTTACAATATTTAAACGCCTTGCCGACAAGGGCAAAGCTACTTGGATCGATAGCATTTTGACAAAAGGCGAATGGTATAAGTGGGCGAATTTTTCGCGAAGCCTTTTGAGGGGCGAGGACTGGAGCAAAGGAAGTGATGTAACCGCCCTTTGGATTTTGAGACTCGCTTTGGTTTGTCTGGGCTCTGAGGCGGTGAACGTATTGAAGCCTTGGGTAGAGGCGAGGCGATTTCGTTTCTGGCCTCAATTTGCTCGCGAACGGGATCTCATTTTGACTTCGCTGTTAATTGTGAAGCTCCCGGCAATCAAGGCGGAAGTGCAGGAGATTGTAACTAAAGAATCCAAGCTCCTCTTTCAATCAAATAATTTAAAAGAACGATTGAGGTCAATGCGCTGATGGAATTTATTTCACTAGAGATTGTAGCAACCGCGTTCTTGCAGACGTTCTATCAGTTTTTGCGGCTCACGGAGACTCATGATTCTAAGAACAAGATTTTCGAGGATGCCCTATCGGGAATCATGAGGACGATGGAAAATTTTATGAAGGCTTCAGAGGTGGGATCGATCGAACTCACCTTTAGGGGTGAGCATATTTTTGTGAACAAAACGAGGCTTCGCCCGCGCACCCGACAGTTTTATATTTATCGCTTTGTTCTTAAGTTTATGCGCTATCGAAGGATTGGCATCGTTCTGATTCGCCAACTTCCCAGCAGTACTCAGTTGACAGAATTTTTATGGATTCTAGCCAAGGCTCGGGTGAGTGAAGCTCAATCAGAGCCAGCGCTTCAGGTGATCGAAGACTTGAAGGCAAGAGGAATTGAAATTTTCGAAGTTCGTCCACTCACCAAACTCCATTCAGGTAAAGCAAGTGAGGGCGAAGAAGGCGAAGGTCTTGATGATTTAGAGCTTGCTGCTGCCGCGACCTACGAGTCCTTGCGAAATTTTGCAGAGGTCGCCTTTGACAATTTGGAGAACGCCGAGAAATTCAATTTAAGTCCTGTGATGGATCAGCTGAATGATTTGGCGATCTTGTCGGAGGAAGATTTAGTACAAATGCTTCGGCTGCTTTCTGTTAAACGATACGAACGTCCTATTCCGTATCGGGCGGTGAATGCGTCCTTTCTGATGGCGGCTTGGGCTTTTTCACTGCGGCTTCCTCGAGGCGTTACTCTCGAGCTGGCGAATTTGGCATTGATGCATCCGCTGAGTCTTGGTGAGAATGCTGAGCCTCAGATTTTGAACTCCGTCGAGGAGAGAACTCGAATCTTGATCAAGCTTGAAAAACTAAAGAATATTTGGCCGGTTACAGAGCTTCAAACTTTAGCGCTTTTGGAGTGGGGCAGGCCTTATGGAAAAGATGGAATCTACGAACTAGGCGCCACCAAATGCTATGCTCATTTTTTTTCGAGGATGCTTAGAATCGTTGGTGACTTTGAGTTAATGACTACTTTTAGACCCGGCAGTCGTGTCTTTCTACCCGACGAAGCGCTTTCTGAATTCTCAAAGCGTGCACAAATATACGACCCCACTTTACTCAAGCTCTTCGTCAATTGGATGGGCGTCTATCCCGTGGGCTCGCTCGTACAACTTCAGACGGGAGAAGTGGCGCAAGTTTTTGCAGGCTCATCGGATCCTACAAAGTTTCAAAGACCTCTCGTGATGATTTTAAAGGATCAGAGGGGAGAGGTCTTAGAGCGTCCGCAGATTTTCGATCTTACCGAAATGAATGAGAAGCTTGGGACCTATCGAAAAAGTATTCGGAGGAGTTTGTCGGCTGAAGAAGCAAGTATTCCAGCTGATCGATTCAAGATGACTCCCGTAGGATTCTAGGGGATGATTTAAAAGTGAAAATTGGTGTTGGGTTTAGTCGTGAGCGAGAGGCGGATGTGGCTCTTGCCGAGGCCTATCGAAAAAGCTTGCAAAGAGTATCGGCGACAAAGGCAGATCTCATATTCGTCTTTTATTCCTATGACTATTCACTCGATCAACCGGCCTTTTCCGGAAGCTTAAGAAAAGTATTTCGAGAAGTTCCTCACTATGGCTGCTCGACTTGGAGTGCTTGGTCCAACCAAGAGGTGCTCGAGGGCGAGACTGGAATGATGGTGGTGAGTATCAAAGCCCCGTCTTTTGAAATTCGTCCGCTTCGAGTTCATAGTTTGCGTGAAAAAGCCGAGCTATGGTCTGCCGAACTTTCTCGACAGATCGATGATTCTCAGAAGCCGCCGCCCGAGAGTCTCTTGATTTTCGCAGACTCATTAAATTTCACTCCTGGGGGGGGATTTGCTTTTTTAGAACGAAAGTTTCCAAAGACTCAAATCTTAGGAATAGGCACGAGTTTTTCAGTGCCTCAGTGCAGTTTGGTTTGTCAGGGGGAAGTTTATTTAAACGCACTCGTGGGATTGGCGATCTACGGAAAGCAGCCGTGGGTTGCTCTGCTTCAGAGTATCAAGCCTGAGCTCGCTGAAGTGCAAATTAATCGGATGTCTGAAAATTTGATCATCGAGATCGATGAGAAGCCCGCGTTCTACAAACTTTGCGAACATTTAATGAGTCAGGACGATCTTCCCATGATGTCGCCGGATGAGTTTCGTAAGCATATGGGCAATCTTTATGTGGTAGAGCGATCAAAGGAGATACTGTCTCGGCCTCAAACTCTCGGTGATCCCTATAAAGTGATTTCGCTTTTAGGGAGCGAAATGACGACGGGAATGGTGGCGGTTGCTCAAACTCTGGATTTCAGTCAAACGCATTTACTCGGCCAAAAGAAGGTGGCGTACACAGATGAATTGGCTGAGATGCATTTGAGTGAGCTCAAATCAAATCTTCCAAAGCCTTCTCTTATTTTGATGTTTGTGAATTCAGCTCGAAATCATGATAAGGAGCGAGTGGTTTCGGATTTAAGCCTCGTTCGAAAAACATTTCCCGACTCTGCGGTGGTGGGCGTCGCAAGCCACGGCGAATTTTTGGGTGGAGCGAATCAGTATGCGGCCATTATTATGGCCTTTCATTAGGTCGCGCCCTAATTTTGTTCCAGGCGTTTAGCCCATTTAATGAGTCTCAAACTTATCTCGGTAAAGAAAACCGCAACGCCCATGAGTGCGACGAGCATGAGGTTTTTTACATAACCTGGCTCAGTGGACGAAGTATTCGTCATGGTTAATTCCCGCTTGGGAAGTTTTTCGGGCGCCTTCCGACGCGGACTATGCTGTGTGAGATAATAGGTTCGAAGCTTTCGAGCAATAACGCTCGACTCTGAAGCATCCATTTTAAATACCCCCTTATAAGTACCAGCGAACTCCCATTCGCCTATAGATAGGAGTAGCAAGAGCAGTGCCAGGTCCAAATACCCGTAAACAGGGCCTTTAGCCTCTTATGCTGCGACATCGAGGGGTCAGGCCTCGAGCGAATGGCATTCCTCATCTCTTTCGGTTTGTTTTTGTCGATGCCGATAATTTCAATCTTTTTGGGAATCGTTGTGTGAGTTTATCATCGAGATCACTGATCGAATTACTTCTGTAAACGCCGATCAATTTCTAGTGGGATTAAAATATGAAAATGGGAAAGCCGTTAAGGCAGGCTCTTACCCACGAGACTGACCCGTCAGCGGACTCCCTAAGAGACTTGGAAATTCTTACACGGGGCCGTGTCGACCCCCCGCCGAAACCTGTCATTTTTACATAGATTTTTCGAGGCAGCCGCATCCTTTATCGATCCCTAACACAAAATCTTGTGCAGATGGATTAGCTTGGCCGCATGAATACGCTCAGTTCGACAATTGAATTTTTAATGGGACTCGCAGTGATCGTGCTCGCCAGTCTCATCCCCCTGATGGGCCTTTAGGCAAGAGCTTTGGCTACGATCTCGTAGTACCAATTGGCAGAATCAAAGGCTTTCAGCGCATCTTTTTCTTTAAAGTAATCACCCGGAGTCACATCTTCCGAACCGTAAAAGGAGAGTTCTCTTTGAGCTCGCAGATCTCTAGCGATTTCTCTCATTCTTTCTAAATGTGGATAAAGAGACTTTGGAATTTGGTCCTTAGACGCTTCGATTACTTCGGATACATCATGCACATCATGCACATGTGGAACACTAATTTGGCTGGCTCGCAGCAATGCCTTTTGGACGAGCTCAACTATTTCCTGAGCTTCGCGAACGACGTCGGCGTAGGCTTGAATGTCCAAAAGTGTTTGAAGAGCCTTCAGCCTTTTTGAGGCCCGATCAATATAGTCCAAATGTAGTTTTTTACAGGCTATTCTCCAGTCCTGAAATTTTAATTCTGAATCTTTAGTTCCGTAAATCATTTGCCCGGTCATTAAAATTTCAATCCAAAGGCCTCCGAGTGCTCCAGGCGTCTCGAGGTCAGGAGTGATCAAAAGCTTTAAGTCGAATTCCTGAGAGGGGATGGTGACGAATGATCGCAGGCTTTCTGCGAGTTTCAAGGAGTTTTCGGAAGTTTGGAATTGGGGTTGTGAGCTCACGGCTGCCAAATCGAGGTCTGAACTTGCCCGGGCAAGATTTTGCACTCTCGATCCAAAAGCCAAAAGGAGGTCCAAATTCTGCAATAAAGCTCATTTCGAGAGTTTAGATTGAAGTTCGAGATCAAGCATGAGACTCCAATCATGGCGCAATCACAGGCAGCAAGAAACGACAAAAACTGTCACATCGCGACAAATCTTGAAAAAAGTGACAAAAATTGTTCCTTAAATAGTAGTTGGTGTCTTTCACGAAGATCGTTAAAATCGGAAAGAATTCAAAGGTTTGCCAGAGCGACGCATCATTAAGTCCGATTGGCTTAGGTCTTGCTCTGGTAGATGTAACAAATGAGACTAACAAACCGATCGGAGGAGAGAAGAATGAAATTAAATAATAAGAAGGGTTTTACCCTTATCGAGTTGATGATCGTCGTAGCGATTATCGGTATTCTGGCGGCCGTCGCCATTCCCGCGTTTTTGAATTATATTGCAAGGTCCAAAACGGCTGAGGCTCCAAATATGTTGAAAAACATTACTGAAGCGTCGGTAGGATTTTATTCAAGGCCGAGAGTGAACGTTACAGGACTGGAATTGGCCTCATGCTTTCTAGGTTCTGATGAATCGCCTGAAAACGCCCCTACTGCAGCAAAGCGTCCTTGGACGTCGACACCTAACTGTGATACGCTTGGAGTTTCGGCATCGACCAATGTTTATTACACTTATGGAATCGGTGGTGGGGTTGCAATTCCTCAAACGGGTTAGTAGTTGCAGCCCCATTAAGCGACGCTTTATGTCTTACTCCTGTGGATGTAGTTCTTCCAGGGGATCCAGGTA
>Ga0163144_10005426_pt1 | contig 28296 bp, 23 predicted proteins | sample OliLak19BULKMAT1_FD_123175 | JGI IMG/M metagenome (GOLD analysis project Ga0163144, IMG submission 123175) | Freshwater microbial mat bacterial communities from Lake Vanda, McMurdo Dry Valleys, Antarctica - Oligotrophic Lake LV.19.BULKMAT1 | ecosystem: Environmental > Aquatic > Freshwater >... | reverse complement strand
TCTTTACTCACGTTTTGACATGGCGGACGCCTGGTTTATCATTGGTCCCGTTAACTGGTATGCACCCACAAGCAATTTAAAATTGATGTTTGACAGATTGGTGTGCATGAATGGCGGAAATCCGGATGAAAGTTTAATAGCTCACAAAGATCCTGAAAAGGCGATGGAACTCGAACATACTGAGGAATGGAAAGAATTAAGTGTAAATCACCTAGAAGGAAGGACCGCAGGGTTTTTCTGTTACGGTGATCAAGGTGGCGACGAAATGGATGAAGGCGGACGTCCAAAAATATTAAAAAATAAAGATTATTTTGAAGCCAGTGAAGAGCCTTTTAAGGATATGCGGCATGCCTACGCTCCTTTGGTTTGGCAGTGTAGGTACGGGGGTATTGAAGTGCCAGATGAGTTATGGGTTTATACTGACAGCGGTGTCAATAAAAAGTACAGTGATAATCAGGCGGAGGATGTTATTGATGACGAAATTTATATGGCCACTTTTAATACATGGGTTGCCAGTACTGTACAATTTGTGTCAAAAAAAGGAAAAGTGCAGCCTGGGAAATATAGAGCATATGGATTCAAAGTTCATACGAACCTTTGGGATGAGCTGATGTCAGGCTTGAGAGCTTTTAAACTCAGATTTGGTAAACCGCCGAAAAATTCTTCTCCTGAAAGGCAATTGAAATTAAATCTTAACAGGAATACTACATTACATCCAAAGAAATTTGAGGGAGAAAAATTACGCGATTAAGAACCTCTAAAAACATCTTTCACGTTTCGACCAAACCACAAATTATACCAATATTACTTAATAAATGGTTCATCCTGAAATGCGCATTGGAAGTCTGTTATGGGTAAACACTGCAGTATCTTGCACGCATGAAGTGGTATACCGTTTATGTGTCTGTAACATTTCAATGGTGTGAAACGAAATTGGACTATAACATAAATCAAAACAGTATAACGATGGTTCAATCCTTTCTTTCAATATCTCCAAATCATAAAAAAGAAATTATCACCGGTACAAACTGCAGAACTTCTCAAAAAGCTCAAGGCACAATTTGAGAAAAACATGAATCGTCATAAAGGAATTGATTGGGGTGAGATGCAATCAAAATTGGAATCAAAATCTGAAAAACTCTGGTCGCTCAATGAGATGGAAGCAACCGATGGGAAACCGGATGTTGCAGGTATTGATAAAAGTACAGGAGAATTTATCTTTTACGATTGTTCTCCTGAAAGTCCAAAAGATCGAAGGCGCATTTGTTACGACGTTGAACCCAGAATCCGCATCGAAAATCTATTGCAGCGCTAACCCCCTTTGATATCAATCACTTTCTCGATTTCTATTCTTGATGTATGAATATACACCATCAAATAATCCCGCATTGCGCATTGGAAGTGTCTTGAGGTTAATGCGCTGCGGGATTCTCGAATCTACACGATGGATCACAGTAATAGTTCGACCTATGAATTCCGATATCTCCATCGTGTGATTCGGGGTAATACCAATTCTGCACAATAAATAGTCCATGTTGCATTGCGCATTGGAAGTTTTTTTTGGGCAATGCGCTGTAGCATCTCGCATGCATGAAGTGGTAAATGCCGTTATAGTAGCTGTTGTCTCGGCTGAGCCGAGATTACAGATACATAAACCCAAATCAAGCGATAGAAAAATTGCATCCTAATTTTGCCGATGAATGCAGTATTCTATCGCTTAGATTTGAGAATCCCACACGCATTCTACAAAAATTGCCCTCATGCGTAATGCGGGATAAACGGTATTAGCACTTCATAGCGAATCCCAATGCGGATTCTGGGTTGAAGCATTGGAACCGAGAAAAGAAAATAAACCGAAGTACAGTACCGAAGGAATGGACAAAGAAATGGACCTTGAACTACTCTCAGAAAAAGAATACCACGAGCTACAGAAGTTCGGGAAATTTGATTCTAAAACTTCAAGTTGGATAAAAACACCTTCGGAAATCCGAGAACTCGGTGGTGCCATTTTTGCCGACTACCGCTGTGGGCAAGTATTCGTGTATCACAACGGAGCAGAGTCATATTACGGAGCTAGAGGGTTTCGCGGATTGTTGAAGGTCTGAACAAGATAAAAAAAAGGTGGCTCAAATAAGCCACCATTTTTATTATCAATAGAAAAACTTGAATTAACCCAAATCGAATCGATCTAGATTCATCACCTTATTCCATGCTGCTATAAAGTCGTGAACAAATTTCTCTTTGGCATCTTCACAGGCGTAGGCTTCCGCTAGTCCACGAAGTTCGGAGTTGGAACCAAAGATCAAATCCACACGAGTAGCTGTCCATTTGAGATTGCCCGAAGAACGGTCGCGACCTTCAAAATGATCTTTATGCTCTGAAGTAGCCGACCACTTGGTTTCGAAATCGAGCAAGTTTACAAAAAAATCATTGGTGAGTTGATCTGTTCTTTCAGTGAACACACCATGATTTGAACCATCGGAATTGGCTTTGAGAACTCGCATACCTCCCACGAGCACTGTCAACTCCGGAGCAGTCAAAGTGAGAAGTTGTGCTTTGTCAACAAGCATCTCTTCAGCCGAAACAGCATATTTAGACTTCATGTAGTTGCGGAACCCATCAGCCTTTGGCTCCAGCACTGCGAATGAATCTACATCGGTTTGTTCTTGAGAAGCATCAGTACGACCGGCTTTAAAAGGCACCTTTACACTGAAACCGGCATTTTTAGCGGCCTGCTCAACACCTGCATTACCACCCAGTACAATCAGGTCGGCTATCGAAACGGCTTTGCCCGATTGCGAAATATTGAAGTCTTTTTGAATTGCCTCTAGCGCATCTAAGACTTTGGATAATTTGGTTGGATTATTTACATCCCAATACTTCTGTGGACTCAAACGAACACGAGATCCGTTGGCCCCCCCGCGTTTATCCGAACCCCTGAACGTGGATGCTGAAGCCCAAGCAGTTGAAACGAGTTCAGACACTGAAAGACCTGAAGCAAGTATTTTTTTCTTGATTGTTTCTCCATCATTCTCGTCAACCAGTACATTCGTTGCAGCGGGAACTGGATCTTGCCATATCAAATCTTCTGCAGGCACTTCAGGTCCGAGGTATCTGGCACGAGGGCCCATATCACGGTGTGTAAGCTTAAACCATGCACGTGCAAAAGCATCAGCGAATTGATCAGGATTTTCGAAGAATCGCCTTGATATTTTTTCATATGCAGGATCTACTTTCAATGAAAGATCAGTAGTAAGCATAAACGGCGCATGCTTCTTCGATGGGTCATGAGCATCAGGCACAGTGCCCGCTCCTGCTCCACCCTTTGGGGCCCATTGATGTGCTCCGGCCGGACTTTTGGTAAGTTCCCATTCAAAACCAAAAAGATTTTCAAAATAGTTGTTACTCCACTTGGTCGGTGAAGTTGTCCAAGCACCCTCCAAACCACTTGTGATCGTATCTCCGGCGTTACCACTACCGAAAGTATTTGACCAACCCTTACTTTGCTCTTCGATACTAGCTGCAGCAGGTTCTTTACCAACATATTTTCCCGGATCAGCAGCTCCGTGAGTCTTTCCAAAAGTATGTCCACCTGCTATTAGGGCTACAGTTTCTTCGTCGTTCATAGCCATTCGGCCGAATGTTTCACGAATGTCGCGTGCAGCCGCAATAGGATCGGGCTTGCCGTTGGGACCTTCGGGGTTGACATAAATCAAACCCATTTGAACAGCGGCCAATGGATTCTCAAGCTCACGTTCTCCCGTATAGCGCGCGTCGCCTAGCCATTCCTTTTCGGAACCCCAATATATATCCTCTTCTGGTTCCCATACATCTTCACGTCCACCAGCAAAACCGAAAGTCTTTAAGCCCATTGACTCCAAGGCGCAGTTTCCCGCCAAGATGATCAAATCGGCCCATGAAATTTTCCGACCAAACTTCTTTTTAATAGGCCAAAGCAACAGCCTCGCTTTATCGAGATTGGCATTATCGGGCCAACTATTAAGAGGTGCAAAACGTTGGGTACCTGAACCGGCCCCGCCGCGACCATCTGCGATGCGATAGGTGCCAGCACTGTGCCAAGCCATTCTGATGAAAAACGGTCCGTAATGACCATAGTCGGCCGGCCACCAATCTTGAGATTTAGTCATTAAATCTTCGATATCCTTTTTCACAGCTTTCAAATCGAGAGACTGGAACTCCTTTTTGTAATCGAAACTTTCGTCCATTGGGTTAGACAATGAAGAGTTCTGTCGAAGGATATTCAATTTTAACTGATTAGGCCACCAGTCGCGGTTTCCGGTTCCACCACCTGCACTTTTATTGAGTTCACCACCGTGAAACGGGCACTTGGACTCGCCGTTCACGTTGTACGAAGATGCCGTCTTAGATTCATTACTTCCCATATTCTTATCAAAAAAAATTAAATTATTTACACCGCTAAATTTATGATAAATACTTTTTACTTTTTTGTTGGTTACAGAGACATTTATCATGATCCAAAAACAAAACCTCAGTTAAACAGCCTATACTGCTAAACATAAGATAGGCAAACAGAAAAAATACCGAATTGTTTATGGGTTGGGCAATAGCTTTATTCATTTGCACAGTTGAAAGAATAGTTGAAGAAATTGATCCTAATCGACAGATTTTATAACGAGACAATTTCAGAAACAGTGGAATCAATCAGTAGAGAAAATTACTCTATCCCTAAAAAATGAACTCGAACATTCAGAACCGCAAAAAGCGAGACAATCCTCTGCACTCACGAGGAAATCTCTAAAAACCTCTTTCACATTTCGACCAAACTATAAATCATAGCCCATCACCATTGTGATGAAATCAGGCTATTTGCCAATTTCCTTGTTTGATCAATATTTGAATCTGCCTTAACTGTCAGAATCATGACAAAATGCATAAAAGCTATTACGAATGTCACTTTTAGGACCTCTAAAAACCTCTTTTATGTTTCGCTGTCGTCGAGTACGAGTTCCTGACCTTAGTCCAGAACGACGCATGGCCGGACGCTCTGTAACTAAGATTTGGTGATGTATTCGGGGTAAATGACATCAAATTACACCAATTCTGCTTATTAATATAGTCCAATCCATTTTTTAAGCATGAAGTGGTAAATGCCGACAAAGCAGCTGTTATAGGCCCATGGAGTGAAACGGAATTGGACTATTACAGATACATAAACCCAAATCAAGGGATAGAAAAATTGCACCCTAATTTTGCCCATGAATGCAGTATTCTATCGCTTAGATTTGAGAATCCCGCACGCATTCTACAAAATTTGCCCTAATGCGTAATGCGGGATAATCTGTATCAAGCGGTAGAAGTGGATGCAAACTTGGCGATTTATTTGGTGTTTTCTAGCACTTAGATTTTAGCATCCCGCGATCTGCTTCCCTTGTATTTTTTTAGCTTGACTCGCGGGGTTTGGCCCGAAAGAATTTTTCAGAATTTGCTGTAATTTTCGAATTTGGTCGAAATGTGAAAGAGGTTTTTAGAGATCCCCTTAAATGTAGCGGTATGGTTATTGGACAAGTACTATCAAATTAAAACTAAAAACATGAACAATCAAAAACAGTTCGGTGTGTGGATGGATAGCCACAATGCAACGGTGGTAGGAAGTGAAAATGCAAATGAAGGAGCCCTTACAGTGCTTGCTCACGTGAAGAGGGAAGCAACTTCTTCAAATTCCAATGAAAAGACCTCAAACAATCACGAACAAACCTTGCAGGCCAAGTTTTTCAAAGAAATAACAACACATATGACCAATGCAACGAATGTGCACATTACAGGCACCGGTCAGGTGCAAGAGCAATTTATCCATCATTTGAAAGCAACTCCTCAATTCAAAAACAGTGAAATGGATGAGTCCACTTCGAACAAAATGAGTGACGAAAAACTCATAGAATACATCACCTCGCGAATTTAAACATGGTGTTTTGATGCAAAGGCAGACATCATTTGGCAGGTGGCAAACTAGCAAATTTCTCAAGTTGAAACAACTGTAAGTAATTGATAAGTTGAAAAATCTGTTGCTGTTTCTTGGTATCATCCAAGGAAACGCATCAGACATTTCCGTCAGATAATGCCGCCACTTATATAGATATAGAAAAAACTGAACTCAAAAAAACAGAATGATAATATATGTAAAAAACATGGCTTGCGAAAGTTGCAAGGCATTCGTAAAAGACGCCTTGATTGAGCTAGAAATCTTTCCGATAAAAGTGGATCTGGGTGAAATTTTAACCAAGGAGGACGTTACTGATGATGAAAAGAAGCAACTGAACGCAATGCTCAAAAAAGTTGGTTTGGAGCTTCTTGAGAAAAAACAGGGTGTAATAATAGAGAAAATAAGAAAGGTAATAATCGAATACGTATATAAATCTGATGAGAAGCCAAATATCAATTTCTCTGCTTTACTCAGCGAGAAGCTCAAGTACAACTATCCTTACTTGGCAAATTTCTTTTCAGAAGTTGAAGCAACCACCATTGAACAATACATTATTCAACTGAAGATAGAGCGGATAAAGGAAATGATTATTCTTGAAGAGCATACACTTTCAGAAATAGCCTTCAAGCTTCACTACAGTAGTGCCGCACATTTGTCAAATCAATTCAAAAAAATAACCGGGCTTAGTCCATCTCACTTCAAATCTTTGAAAGAAAAAAGAAGGGTAACAATTCAAAACATATAGTCCAACCCTCTTATCTATATTGTAGCTTTCCGATGACAAGGGAACCACTAAAGTGTATGAAGCATTTACCTTATCCTCTATTCCACAATAACACCTACAAAATATCCTACTTCACTTTATACTGCCCAAATCGCAAGGGACTAATTCGCACAGAGACTTTTGACTTCCAATAACACTGCTCTATGGGACATCCGTTGAGATGTAGCAGAATTCGAAAAAACAAACTGAAATCAACCGTAGATCTTAGGAAGGCCTTTCTTTGAATAAATATCCTTTCCAATTCTCAATTGCATTTACAGACCTGGATTGCATAATGCCTGATCATTTGACACTCAAACCTTTCAATAGGAGTTCATAATTCATTTTCGTCATTTGAGCATGATAGGCTTTAAGAGTGCATCCTCTGTAAGATTCATTTCTACACATTCCCAATTATTAGTTTAGATTTACGGCATATTCGGTCAGACAACCTTGAGAAAGGAATAGCTTGGCCAATTACTTGAACCAAACAACATTGAACTGCGGCTCACGGCTGAGGAGGTAAAGGCTAAACTAACAAGAGAAAATCCGATTATTCGCAATGCAATGAAAAACAAGGATCAACATATCATCAAAATCTTCATAGAGAATATGGTGAGTCTGCGTTGCAAAATGGTGGTCAAAGCCGAGCTCGACAGACTCGATATCATCTATATTTCCATTGAATTGGGTGAAGTTGTCCTGCCAAAGAAAATAACTCAAGCCACCAGAAATCTCCTTTCTACGGCCTTGCATGTATGGGGTTTAGAATTGATGGATGACAAAACAGCAGTACTCATTGAAAAAATAAAGAATATTGTTGTCGAAATGGTGCACTATGCTGAAGATCTGCCTGAAGTTAAATTCTCCATATTTCTGAGCGAAAAATTAAATCAAGACTATCACAAACTATCCGAAGTATTTTCGAAAACGAAAGGCACCACTATTGAACACTATATCATCCTTCACAAAATAGAGAGGATAAAAGAACTAATCATCTACGATGAGTTGAATTTGTCAGAAATTTCTCAAAAGATGCACTATAGCAGTGTTGCTCACTTATCCAATCAATTTAAAAAGGTTACAGGTCTTACCCCGAGTTTTTTCAAAAAACTGGTAGACAGAAAACGCCAGACTTTGGAGAGTATATAATTGAGTCTGTCAATAATGCAAAAATTGGTGCAAATTATGTAATTGCACTGGAATCATTATATAGGAAATTTGGAGGATAATCAATGTTTCAATGAACTCCAATGTAGAATTAGAAAAAGGTGAAGCGCACATTATCGTTGAGATTATTCACTATTTACCGAATGCTGTGGTTTCCAAAACACTAGTAAAGAAAATTACTGGCAATATCACCGCAACCTCTATGGCGCTCGGCGAAGAGGTAAGCGCCAAAGTAAGTCCTTACGACATCTATGTTCAAATCATAGACGGATCTGCAGAGGTGTTCATCAACGATGTAAAAATAATGCTTCAATTAGGAGAGGGGGTAGTCATTCCCGCACATTCTAAACACAGTTTTAATGCGACCGAAAAATTCAAAATGCTGACTACCGTAATAAAAAGCGGTTACGAAGATTAGGAATGAAATAATACTTTGAAGTTATTCCAACGCAATCGAATCTCAGAGAAGTGTTATTCCTTCTGCACATTTAATAGACCAATAGAATAATCTTACCAATGTGCCTTCAAAAAATCTCCAAAATTGACCCCTTGTTTAAATCAATAATACATCAGTGAAGTTTATTATCTGCTTTATAAAAAGACAATTTGCAAAAAGAAGAATACAATACCCCTTCAATACACACATTCAAATCAACTTGCCTGTCCCATTATACAGAATCAAATATGATTGTTTCAATTTCACCATTGACAATATAAATCAATCCAAATGAAACATTACATCAAATTCATGGTAAGTCTTAGGTGCAAAATGGTGGTCCGAGACGAACTAAATAGACTTAGCATACCTTACAATACGGTGGATCTAGGTGAAGTAGATATAACAGACAACCTTACAGAAATAAAAAGAGAGCAACTGAAATCTGCCCTTCTAAAATCCGGACTAGAACTAATGGAGGATAAAAAATCAATGCTCATCGAGCGAATCAAAAATGTGATCATCGAAATGATTCATCAAACCGATGAAATACCGAAAATAAACTTTTCGGTATACCTAACTGAACAGCTCGACTACGACTATACCTATTTATCAAATCTGTTCTCCGAAACAGAAGGTATCACGATAGAGCAATTGATGATACAGCATAAGATCGAAAGGGTAAAAGAACTCATTCTGTACGATGAACTGAATCTCACAGAAATAGCCGCGAAACTTCAATACAGCAGCGTTGCGGCCCTTTCAAATCAGTTTAAAAAAGTTACTGGCCTAACCCCATCATTTTTCAAATCGTTGAAGAGTAAAAGAAGAAGATCACTGGAGAAAGTGTAAATAATGTAAGTGTTATTTCAAATTTTGTAACGCACACAGATATTCATAACATCACATTTGTACTCAATAACAAACTATCCAAAATGAGAACTTTTCAAAACAAATTAATCGCTTCATTATGTTGCTCAGCACTTCTTCTTGCTAGCACCTCACAATCAAATGCGCAAAACGGGGAAGTAGGAGTTCGCTTTATGCCAACTTTTAGTTCCTTTGATATGCAAACCTCAACTGATGGCACAGTCACTAGTGACGTCACTCTAGGTTTTGGGGGAGGAATCTTTGTGGGATTCAACTTCACAGAGCATGTCGGAGTTCAAGGAGAGTTAATCTACTCTTCTATCTCTCAAGAGTCTTCGGACGTAAACATAAACCGCAAAATAAACTTGAGGTACGTAAACATTCCATTGCTCCTTTCACTAAACACTGGAAAATCGAAAGTCGTGAACTTGAATGTTGTAGCTGGTCCACAAATCGGATTCAATGTTGGAAGCAGCTTAACTCAAGATGGAACTAACGATGCAAACAATGAGCAAGCAGTGCTATCAGTTAAGAAAAATGACTTAGGGTTTGCTTACGGCGCAGGAATAGACATTGGACTCAACACTTTGCACACTTGGCGTTTAGGTCTTGGATACCGCGGTGTATTCGGACTAGTAGATATTAGCGACAAAAACAACAACAACACGGAAGGCACGTACTATGTGCTCGACAAAGCACACGTACGCACCCATGCGGCTTACATTGGACTATCACTTCTTTTTTAAAAGGTAGTCCAGAACTGAGAAAACAAAAACTATGTGTCCGAAAAAGCCCGTCTTCACCGACGGGCTTTTTCTTTTGTAACCAAAGCTCCACAGTGTTCACAAAACCATTAGTTTCGCAGATGTATGAAAGCAGCAATTCGAAATACGTATGGCCCACCTTCCGTATTAAAATATCAAGAGACGCAAACACCTGTACAAAGTGAGAATGAACTTCTTATAAAAGTGTATAACAGCACTGTGAACCGAACCGATTGTGCCATTTTAACTGGAACACCGCTGATTATGCGTCTTGTTTGTGGTTTATTTGGACCAAAGAATTTGATACTTGGAACGGACTTTTCCGGAACTGTGGAAAAAGTAGGGTCTAGTGTAAGTAGTTTCCAAATAGGCGATCGCGTTTTGGGATTTCACGATATGGGTTCGAGGTCACAAGCCGAATATCTAGTGATCAAAGAAAAAGGTAATTTGGTCAAAATCCCTCAAAGCATTCCACTCAAAGACGCTTCAGCGGCAATTGAAGGGGCACATTATGCAATCAATATTTTAAATAAAATTTCTTTAAAAAAGGGGCAGAACGTTTTACTTATTGGTGCTACCGGAGCCATTGGATCAGCTCTTTTACAATTCGTGGTTTCTATTGGAGCCTCAGTTTCTGCGGTCTGCCGCGGAGAACATACTGCACTGGTTGAATCAATGGGTGCGACAAAAGTGATAGACTACACACGCGAAAATTTCCTTGAAACGGAAGAGAAATACGATTTTGTATTTGACGCTGTTGGCAAGAGTACTTTTGGGAAATGTAAACCGCTTTTGAAAGAAAAGGGAATATATATTTCAACGGAATTAGGACCATGGAGTCAAAATCTTTTCTTTGCGATATCGACCCCATTACTCGAAGGGAAAAAAGTCAAATTTCCATTTCCATCGAACATCAAAGCAAGCCTTGCATTTGTTGTCAATCAAATAGAATTGGGGGAATTCAAGCCTTTAATAGACAAAAAATATTCACCGGAGAAAATAAGTGAAGCATATGAATATGTCATGTCCGGCAAAAAAGTAGGAAATGTATTGGTTGAATTTCACTCTGAATCTGAAGGGTAACTCGATACTTTTTTATGTATGAATTCATGTCCGCTTTGCTTCAGCTCAGTTACCTCCGTGTATTGGAAAGACTTCCAACTATGTTCCAACTGCAAGGGAATATTTCGTTCGCCGAATTGCCTTCCCACGTTAATGGAAGAAGAATCCCGTTACAAACTTCATAACAACAACATTGAAGACCAAGGCTATCGAAAGTTTGTAGAACCTGTTGTCAATGCGATAATAGAATTGTATTCTTCTACATCACATGGTCTCGATTTTGGAGCCGGCCCAGGCCCGGTATTAGCCGAAATGTTGAATAAAGCAGGGTATCACCTTGAACTGTATGATCCGATCTTTCACAAGAATCCGGAACTACTTACAAAAAGTTACGACTACATTATCTGTTGTGAAGTGATTGAACATTTCCATCAGCCACACCGTGAATTTAAGTTGTTGCGCTCACTTCTGAATAAAAACGGGGCCCTCGTGGCCATGACTCATATTTACTGTTGTGAAATCGATTTTGAGAAATGGTATTACAAAAATGATTTTACCCATGTCTTCTTTTATCAGATCGAAACATTAGAATGGATAAAAACTGAATTTTCATTTTCAAAATTGGAAGTAAAAAATCGATTGATCAAATTCATTATTTGAAGTTCTATTCGAACGAACTTGACGAGCCTTGTGCTGCAGGGAACCTGTAAAAAATAGAAACCCCGGATTCACATTTGAATCCGGGGCCTCTCCTATATCCACCAAATGCTATTTCAGAAGCACCTCCGAAACGTTTGTATTATGGACATGATGAATTAAATACGCCTAACATCACCAACAAATCTGTGATGTTCACAATACCATCGAAATTCAGATCGCCAATGCATGGCAACTTCACCACGTAGCAATAAGTGTCGACGCATGTTGTACCATCCGCATTCACGCCAGTAACAGTAAGACATACAGTTTTACTTCCTGTAGTTGTATAGGTATGCGTTGGATTCTGAAGAACGCTTGTGTTGCCATCTCCAAAGTCCCAGAACCAGCTAACAATGGTAGTGCCTGCACCTGAGTGACTGTTGTCCGAGAAATATGCCGTTTTCAGTATCACTGACTGATTAAATGCGGCATGGACATCACAATCAACAGGACATGGATTGCAATTGATTGTAATATCTTGACAGAACACAATAGATGCTCCACTCGGACATGTAACTGTAAGGCATACATGATAAATTCCATTGGAAGCGAAGCAATGCGTTGAGTTCTCCAAGCTGCTCAAGTTTCCATCGCCGAAATCCCACATGTAACTGTTGCCGGTAGGCACACAATCCACCAAGAACAATGGTGCAAAGTTCAAGCAGCAATTGTCGTTCAAAGAATAAATCAAATCCTGTGGCAGACAACATCCGTTGTTGCAAGGACCCGGAGTCCATGAAGTTACCCCACCGTAATAATAAGCATAACAAGCATTGGGGTATGTGATACCATCGCAGCCACAAACAGGGTCGTATACGTCGATACATGCCTGCGTTGGATCTATCTGAGAAGGATCAATACATGGTTGACCACAATCAATTGTGATGTCAATACAGTATTCGTCGTAGATAACATTACCTGCTGCATCCACACAACAATCATAGTGACAGATTGTGTAAACACCAGGGCCTGGAAAGCAGAATGTAACATCGTCGCCGGCCAATTGAGACTGTATAAGACCGAATACCCAAGACTCGCATCCATAGATATTTCCGTCAGGAGTTAGGTCATGGAAAATAACACAGCAATCGTTTTGACCGAGCTCCCAAGTAAAGTCTGCGTTTGGAGTGCAACAGCAGTTAACTGTAACCTCATGACAAATAATTCCAACAGGAGGAATGCCTGGGCACTCAGCGTACATGCACACTAGGTAAGTGCCACTTCCTGAATAAGTATGGCATAGATCAGACGTAAGCCCGGTTCCATCTCCATAATCAAACATCACCGTAGATGGATTCATGCAGTCTGTTGGGAAAATTGGCGTCACGCACACTCCACAGTTCTGAGCCGAGTAACTAAAGTCTTGAGGATAGCAACACTCGCAATTCACAACGATTGTGATACAAACGGTGTAAATCTCACTCGGATTGTTGCAACAGAAAACTGTAGCACAAACAGTGTAGGTACCATTGGCAGTATAGTTATGTGAAACCATCCAACCTGAGGCCGAGCTTCCATCGCCGAGATCCCAGTTTACACAAATTTCACCACAATAGTCATCCGTGCTTACCAATGAAAAATCATAATTGCATCCGTTGTTAGTATAAACGATGGCAGCAGAGGATGGCAACTTGCAACCACAGTCAACAGTAATTTCATTACAAACCGTAGAGCTGATAGATGGGTCGGTACAACAGTAAATTGTAAGACATACTGTGTAAACGCCTGCACACTCGTAGGTATGTACTGGACAGAATTCCAAAGCAGTATCTACAATAGTTCCATCTCCGAAATTCCAAGTAGCACAATATCCAGCAGGAGCAAATGTGAGTAGCGGGCAGAAGCCGAACTGTCCACAATTATCGGTGGATGTGATCCAATTGAAATCGAATGGACCTACAGGGCTGCATCCACAATCGGAGATCACTACCTCTTTACAAATTGTAGTGCACTGTGTAGGATCTATTGGGTTGCCGGTGGCATCCAAATTGCTGCAGCAGCAAGCAGTCATACATACAATGTAAACTCCGTTTGCCGGGTACGTATGACAAGGATTTAAACCAGTACCAGTAGTTCCATCGCCAAAGTCCCAAGTGATACAATCAGTAGGACAAGGTCCTTCGAATATCGGAGCGAAGCAAGCTGTGCACTGGTCGGTAGTATAGAACCATTCGAAAGGTAAAGTGCAGCAATTCATTTCGAGTGTCACACATTTCTCGATTACGACATTAGGATTGTTGCAGCAGAATACGCGCAAACAAATTGTGTGCAATGGAGCACAATCATCGAATGTATAAGTAAGAATGTCAACTCCCGGAATTACAGTACCATCTTCCAATATCCACTCAAAGCAAAGTGGAGGACAGTAATCGTCTGTAGATCCCCATGTGGCTGTAACTGTGCATCCGTTTACTGAAGCATCTACAAACACAGAAGATGGAAGTTTACAACAATCAACTTGAATATCGCGGCATGTTGAAACAGCCTGTGATGGGTCGTTGCAACAGTAGATAGTAACACAAACGTTGTAAACTCCGCTGCAGTTGTACACATGAGTTGGACAAATATCTGTAGGATAATTCTCAACTGTTCCATCCCCAAAACTCCAGGTAGCACAGAAAACATTTGGATCAACCGTTGGATTGATACAGAATCCCATTTCGCAGTTCTCAAATGTGAAAACATCAAAGTTTACAAACGATGGAACCTGACAACAGTTTACAGTTACTACAGTACAAAGAGTATTGCATTGACCTACTGTACCATCTGGGTTGATGCAACAAGTAGTTACGCATACTGTGTAAGTGCCACTTGTAGCATAATCATGGCAAGGAGCCGTTCCCACTGTACCGTCACCATAAGTATATGATACTAAAGTGCTGCCCTGATTACAATTAAAAACAGGATAAACACACACATGACAGGCATCCACATCTGTGATTAGCGAATCTGGCAAACAGCAGCACTGAACATTTACAGTTAAGCAAAAAGTTTCGGAGTACAACTGTCCGTCAGCACCAATGCAACAAGCTGTGTAGCAAATTGTATAAACACCCGATGAATTGTAGCAATGAGTAAGACTTCCACTCGCACTGCTTGATGTACCATCGCCCCATTGAATAATACAGCACCCACTATTGATGAGTATTTGCGTATCTTGAGCATTGATCACGCCATCGCCGTTTACATCTACCGTTGCTCCTGCTGCGGTTAGCAAACAAGGATCACTTCCGAATAGATTTAAGGACACGCAACAATCACTCTGAATAACGGAAAATTCCGGATTTGGATCGCAGGGTCCACAGCAATTGACATAATAATCGATGCAGATTGCCAAAGTGTTTGTCGGATCTTCACAACACCAGAATTCGTAACACAAACCGTATCCACCGCAGTATCCGGTGAAGTCGACAGTTTGGCTCCAAAGATCAGCGGTTGTAATAACACCATTCACATTTACACAAATTTCATTGAGCGGAGTAGCACCTAAGTTTTGGAAGGTCCATGTCCAAACACAATTAACTTCTTCCACAGTAGTGATCAGACCTTGAAAATCACAACCTGCACAATCAGTTATTATAACGGGAGTGCACAAAGTAATACATTGACCTATTGTACCATCATCGTTGATACAACAAGCAGTCATACACGCACTGTAGTTTCCATTCGCTGAGTATGTATGGCAAGGATCTGTTCCGAACGTTCCATCACCATAATCATAAGTAACCATGATAGCTTCATTCAGACACTGGGTTGAATAAGTTAAACAAGCATTACAGCCATTCACATCCGCTACAAGCGCAAATGGAAGACAACAACAGTCCACTACCAATACTTGGCAACTTGTAACAGTGCTAACACTACCATCACTATTGATACAGCAATCGGTATAGCAAATTTGATAGATACCATCCACATCAAAACAGAACGAGTACAATGAACCGGCGTTGCTGCCTATGAGATTTCCGAAAGGATCGAAAATTTGCCACTGCTGGCACGTGACATTAGTTGCGGTTGGTGTCAAATCCTGAAATAAGTAGCAACAATTTCCTTGATCGCTCATTGAAAAATTGGCATCCGGTATACAAGGACCGCCAGGACAATCTACCTGAATGGTCTGGCAGTTTGTGGCAGTAATGATTGTACCATCGATGTTGATACAACAAGAGATATGACAAATAGTATATACACCCGGAGCAGTGAAGCAATGTGTGTAAGCTGAAACCCCTGAGCCGACTACAACGCCATTGATAGTCCACTCACTACAAAATGCATTATCTGCGCTTACTGGAAGTCCAATAAAAGTGTAGCAGCAGTTGCCATTGTTTAAAATGTTGAAGGTTGCATCTGGAGTACATGTTGAAGGTTGAGAACAAGGCTCCTCAGATGAACTTACGCCAACAGGTATCAAATTAGGATCGGTTGATAATATAGCACCCGGTGCATTGCCTATAAAGTGAAATGTAGGATTGAGCATTTGCGGAATAAGAGCTATCTCGGTATTGATGCAACCATTGCGTCCATTCGCATCCAATTCGAGTAATTCAGTTTCAAATAAACCAGCTCTCAATCGAGGACCTACTAATTCATAACCACTTCCAGCCTGCTGTCGCAAGGCCATTTTAGGATGATAAATGCGCGACTGTTGACCTTGACTAAAGGCATCGAAGTATGAGGAGCTGACGAAATAATTACTCGACGGAACGGGATACAAATAATCCCAAACCACTGCCGTTGAATATTTATTAAACTCGGCGGCAATTGGAAAACTTCCATCGGCTATGAGAGCTCCGGTAACAGGATCAGATATGGAAGCACTTCGGATATAGCCGGCCACTAGAAAGTTGTCAGGGTTGTGACTTTCCAAAATTTTGAAACCGGCAATATTAGCATAACCCAATGAAGAGAATACTTCAAAGCTGGTAGCGCCATTTAGAGCACCGGTATTTACATCCCATACATTAACACCAAAGTGGTGAATAATGCTGTAGTTGGCGAGTTGATAAATTTCATGTGTAGCGGCATTATAAAATGCATCCGCTCCAACACTTGCATGACCGATAGAAGAAATAGGATTGTCTTCAACAGCATTCAACCATTGAACATTGCCATTGTAATCCAGCAATAATGCAAGAACTACTTGATCGCAAAAACCTCCGGCAGGATTTCCCGTTGAGGAACCACCTACGAAATAACCAGACTGAGGCACTTCCACACTGTGTGATGCCATATCCCAGTCTTGATTTTGGCCTGAATTGGCGTTGAAGAATCTCTCCCAAACAAGACCGAGAGTCGGATCTAACTTTCTCACATAAGCTTCCTTTGGAGCAGGATTTCCATAACCAGTGGCAACAAAACCAGTGATAACATATCCCGGTTGAGGATCGTTGATCGAAGCAGATATATGCAGAGCCGGAGTATGTCGAGGTGAAATAACATTGTTGAACAATACCTCATTTACGAAGCCAAAGCTCGGGTCTACCTCGAGAATCCAACCATGATCAAGTCCATCTCCAGGATCTTGTGCACCGCATAAAATATAACCTCCGTTCAAAGATTCGGTGATATGAAAAACGCGCTCCTTGAACGACGTTTGATATATCCTTTCGAATACGACTGAACCGAGGGCATCGATTTCCATCAAATGAACATCGAGTGTACCTCGGTTAATTGTTTCCGCTACTACAGAGTGCGTAGGGTCGAGCACACTTGTAACAATGGAGTAATGATCCTTGTCCTTGTTGTGGACAACAGTGTTTTGGAACTGCGCTTGTACAGATCCTGTGCAACAAAAAATGAAGACTGCTATTATAGCCAGCCAACATCGCATTTGTAAATTTCTCATGGTGATGTTGTTTTGGTTAAGATTTAATTCCGCTTTCATGACCGAAAAATCCAAACAACTCAACAGAAGAATATTTGCTTTTGAGAATTCGGTAACTTTTGGATAGAATGCGGTACGGTTTCTTTTTATTCGGAAATGCACTTTGAGCGAATCCCGATAATCAACAATAAATCCGGTCTGTCTGAAACAAAAAAGAAAAACCCCCATGTCTTACAACACGAGGGTTCCCTAACCAATTTACCAACTACTTGCTACAAAAGAGTTGTAGCTCCCTATTTCATTTTATGCATTGTGCTACAGAATTCAAAACTTTCTATTCAAATGTGGACTTAGACCGAAGAGAACTCCTGAATTATACTATTTGATCTTCACTTCAATTTCATTTTCAGCAGTCTTTTGTTCCACTTTTGGAAGGATCACTTTCAGCACACCATTTTCGTATTCTGCAACTATTTCAGCGGCATTGATGTTTTCAGGAAGAGAAAACTTTCGACTGAATGCACTGTAGTTCCATTCTTTTCGAGTGTACCTTTCCGTTTTCTGTTCATTGTTTGATTTCCTTTCAGAACTGATGATCAGCGTTTCTTCCTTCACCGCGATTTTGAAATCCTCCTTGTTCATTCCCGGTGCAGCCATTTCTATGTGAAATGCGGCATCCGTTTCTTTTACATTTACAGAAGGAGTATTATTCCAATTCGTTCTTCCACTTGGCAAAAAAGAACCACGTGTGAAAAGATCATCGAAACTTCTTACGAAGGATGGATTTGGGAAAGCGTGCTTAACTAGTGTCATTTTTTTTATATATTAAATTTTGTTTTTGTTATTCACTCCAACCCCTTTCAAGATCAATACCAATGACGAAAAAGTGCCGAAATTACAGATTTTGATCAAGCAGGCTGTCAATATGTCTTGTTTATGTGTTATAATCATGTCATTTTGTCTGTTTTTTCTCGCTGCTGGGTTCTCGATTCGAATTGACCAAGCAGCGAGCGGGTCACAAAAGGCTTGACTGCCTTAGTTTTGCCCACGATGAAATTTGACATTGAGCACAAGGACGGTCAATCAAAAGCCAGGGCCGGTCTGCTCCAAACTGACCACGGGACAATAGAAACGCCCATATTTATGCCCGTGGGTACGGCTGGGACGGTGAAAGCAGTAACTCAGCAAGACCTAAAAAAAGAGGTCGACGCGCAAATCATTTTGGGCAATACCTACCATTTGTATTTACGTCCGGGTACGGGCATTCTCAGAGCTGCCGGAGGCTTGCATAAATTCAATGGATGGGATAGACCTATTCTCACCGACAGTGGAGGATATCAGGTGTATTCACTAGAAGGCAATCGCAAAATAAAAGAAGAAGGAGTCACATTTAAATCTCACATAGATGGATCCTCACATTTTTTCTCACCAGAATATGTCATGGATATTCAGCGTGAGATTGGAGCAGATATAATTATGGCTTTCGACGAATGTGCTCCATACCCCTGCGACAAAAAGTACGCAAAGGACAGCATGGAAATGACACATAGATGGCTCGATAGATGTATTTCCCGCATGAAAGAAACAGAACCTCTCTATGGTTATCAGCAAAGTCTTTTTCCCATTGTGCAAGGATCTGTGTATCCTGATTTGCGCAAAATATCAGCAGAGAAGATCGCCTCAGTGGGCTGCGATGGCAATGCGATCGGAGGTCTATCTGTGGGTGAACCACATGAAGAGATGTATGCTATGACGGAGTTGGTATGCGACATACTACCTCAAGATAAACCCCGTTATTTGATGGGAGTTGGCACTCCTTCGAACATTCTTGAATGCATAGCACTAGGGGTAGATATGTTTGATTGTGTAATGCCAACAAGAAACGCGAGAAACGGCCAACTCTTCACATGGAAAGGAATAATGAACATGCGAAATAAAAAATGGGAAAGCGATTTTTCACCGCTCGACTCTGATGGTACAAGTTATGTAGATCAATTTTATTCGAAGGCATACGTTCGACATCTCTTTATAGCTCAGGAAATACTTGCTCTGCAAATTGCATCGTTGCATAATTTGGCATTCTATCTGGACCTTGTGAAAGAATCGCGAAAGCAAATCATTGCAGGTACTTTTGCCGATTGGAAAAAGAAGGTAGTACCTCAATTGAGCGAAAGACTCTAAGTTTAAAATGAAGAAGATAGACTTATATATTATAAAAAAGTTTTTAGGAACATTCTTCTTTATGATAGGAGCATTCATGCTAATAGCAGTTGTATTCGATATTTCTGAGAACATAGACGACCTTGTAAAAAGCCCTGCCAGTTTTGGAGAAATTGTAACAGAATACTATGTGAATTTCTGCTTTTATTTCGCCAATCTTCTCAGTAGTTTCATCATTTTCCTTACCATCATTTGGTTTACCAGTCAGCTCGCCCAACGCAGCGAAATAATAGCGATACTCTCGGGTGGAGTGAGTTTCAGAAGATTTATACAACCCTATTTTGTGGGTGCGGGCATCCTTGTTATCACCTCTTTGGTGTTGTCGCACTACATCGTGCCTCATGCCAACAGAGCCAAATACGATTTCGAAGTTACCTATCTCAAAGGCGCACTCACATTGGGAGATAAGAACCTTCACCGCGAAATTTCACCGGGAACATTTGCCTATTTCAAAGAGATGAACCTTGAGAAAAACATTGGTTATCACTTTTCATTGGAGCGCTGGAAGGATGGTCATCTTACATGGAAACTCGTTTCTCAAAGCGCCATCTATCATCCCGATTCTAATTATTGGAGTATTGTAAAACCACAGATCAGAGAATTTCTAGACAATGGAAAAGAGAATTTTTATGTGCGCGAAAGATTGGATACAACCATAGCACTAACACCCGAAGTATTTGCACCGCGGTCAGAAATTGTTACTGCAATGACATGGGATGAACTAATGCATTTGCAGAAGAACAACGAAGCAATGGCTCGGGCAGAACCGCTTTTATTGAAATAGAAAAACATGGTCGCACGAGCAATTCCTTTTCGATCTTCATATTAACCCTTATCGGAGTTTCCATCGCATCGCGCAAAACAAGAGGCGGCACTGGTGTCCATTTGTTGGTAGCCGTAGTTGTCGGATTTCTATTTGTTTTTGTTTCCCGCATCACCACTGTATCCGCTACCAATGTAGGTTTCCCGGCTTATCTAGCAGTATGGGTACCCAATGTGATTTTTCTTTTTGTGGGCTTATGGTTCTACAGGAGGGCACAGAAGTAATGCCAATATTCTACACCCCTGTTAACTACTAAATGGTCCACCCCGAATAGCGCATTGGAAGTCTGTTTTGGGTAATGCGCTGCAGGATCTTTCATGCATGAAGTGGTATACCGCTTATCCCGCATTACGCATTAGGGCAATTTATGTAGAATGCGTGCGGGATTCTCAAATCTAAGCGATAGAATACTGCATTCATCGGCAAAATTAGGGTGCAATTTTTCTATCGCTTGATTTGGGTTTATGTATCTGTAACAGTCCAATTCCGTTTCACTCCATTGGCCTAAAAAAGCTACTTTAACGGCATTTATCACTTCATGCTTATAAAATAGTTTGGACTATTTAGTAAGCAGAAGTGGTAATAAATACAGTAGTGATTTATGTTTAGTTCAATGGAGTGAAACGAAATTGGACCATTACTTAAAGAACCTCTAAAAACCAAACGGTATAACTTTTCCATTTCTAAAAGGCACAAAAAAAAAGGTTGATCTAAATGACCAACCTTTCGTAGTAGCGGGGACAGGACTCGAACCTGTGGCCTTCGGGTTATGAGCCCGACGAGCTACCATCTGCTCCACCCCGCAATTTCAAAGACTTTTAGAGAGGTACTTTCGTATTCCGTAAAAGGCCCGCAAATATACGTTAATTTCGTGGATTGGAAAGGAAATTACCAACACATCTTAATACACGCGTAAGTGGCTCATAAAGCGGGATTTGTAAATATAATCGGGAATCCGAATGCGGGTAAATCGACTCTCATGAATGCCTTAATTGGGCGAAAAATGAGTATCGTAACCCCAAAAGCGCAGACAACTCGTCACAGAATCATGGGGATTTGGAACGACGAGAATTTTCAAATTATATACAGTGATACTCCCGGAGTGCTCGATCCGAAATATAAGTTGCAAGAAGGGATGATGAAGTCTGCAACAAGCGCATTTCTCGATGCCGATTTGCTCATACTGGTTGTGGATGTAAAAAGCAAAGAAGATGTGCACGCTCCTACTCTATCCAAAATATCCAATGCGAGAGTACCTGTTTTTGTAGTTCTCAATAAAATGGATTTAGTAGGAACTGAAGGTATCACAGCACATTTCGATAAATGGAAAGCGATTTTACCCAATGCACGTGTTCTTCCTGCCTCTGCTCTAGCTGGGATATATACCAAGGAGTTAGTTCAAGAAATATTAAAAGAAATACCAGAAAGTCCGGCCTACTTCCCGAAAGATGAAATGTCGGATAGGACGATACGATTTTTTGTGTCTGAAATTATTCGAGAAAAAATCTTTTTATTTTACGACAAGGAGATTCCTTATTGCACAGAAGTAGAAATTGAGGCGTACGAGGAAGAGGAAAATATTATTCGGATCTCGGCAGTAATATACTGTGAGCGAGACTCTCAGAAAGGCATTCTCATTGGACATCAGGGTTCCATGCTCAAAAAAGTGGGCACCAAGGCCCGCAAGGATATAGAAGAATTTGTAGGCAAACAAGTCTTCTTAAAAACTCACATCAAGGTTGATGAGAATTGGAGAAACAATACAAAGAGATTAAAGAACTTGGGTTACATCGATTGACAACCATATAGATGATTCTATTTCCAAAGGCCAAAATTAATCTTGGACTAAATGTAATTTCAAAAAGAGAAGACGGCTTTCACAACATTGAAAGTATATTTTATCCAATTTCTCTGCACGACGTTTTGGAAGTGATTCCCTCCGATACCGCAGGTATAGATATATCCATTACTGGAATTATACCAGACGGCGAACCTTCGGAAAATTTGGTGGTAAAGGGGTATAAAGAAGTTGCCAAAAAATTCACAATTCCGGGCGTAAAGGTTCATTTGCACAAGAACATTCCGATGGGTGCAGGGCTTGGGGGAGGATCATCTGATGCCGCAGAAATGGTAAAAATGCTTAATCTACTTTTCAATTTGAGCATGAGCACAGGTGATATGAAAACAATAGTTTCGAACCTGGGTAGTGATTGCGCATTTTTCATAGAAGGGCTACCATCACTCGCAACAGGAAAGGGCGAACTCTTGGAAAGAAATGATTTGGACTTATCATCATATCATATTGGTATCGTATATCCAAATGTCCATGTAAATACGCGTGAAGCATATTCAGGCATAATACCAGCCTCACCAGTTGGGCCATTGCAGGATATTGTAAAACAAAACATCTCCTTTTGGAAAGAATATTTGATCAACGATTTTGAACTAACTGTTTTTTCGAAATACCCTCAAATATCTGAAGCTAAAACATATCTATACGACAGCGGCGCGCTCTATGCGAGTATGAGCGGCAGTGGATCTTGCTGTTATGGCATTTTTAAAGATAAAATTCAGGCTGAATCCATTTTCTGGGTCTGATTAAAAGAAATACTATGATACCTTTTAAATCTATCTATAGATTTTTCTCGTCGAAGTACCAAAGTGTTCATCTTGATTACAAGGTAGAATTAAAACCTCGATTTACTGATACTACCGATACATTCGGGCTGCTTTATAAGATAGTAAACAACCAAAGAGACGAATATAAAAAGAGACTTGAGGGCTTCATACTGCTTAAATCACAAATACATTCCATTCAAAAAATGGGTACGGGTCCCGATGACTCGGAGCCCAGATGGAACAATGGATACCTTCCGGGATTAGACATTATTGGTATTTATGGAATGATTGCCGAAATGCAACCATCCATGTTTTTGGAAATTGGTTCCGGCAATTCAACAATGGTTGCTCGAAAGTGCATTCGTGAACAAGGTCTGAGAACGCAAATCGTTTCGGTTGATCCATATCCCCGAGCTGCAATAGATCATTTGTCAGATCAGGTGATTCGATCAGCGGTTGAGAATGTAGAAAATCTAAAATCAATCACTTCGAAACTACAAAAAGGCGATATCCTCTTTATAGACAATTCCCATCGAGTACTGCCCAATTCAGATGCCCTTATTTGCTTTCTGGAAATTATGCCCTTCTTGAAACCAGGTGTCATTGTTCACATTCATGATATCTACATCCCTTATGATTACCCGCAATTCATGTGCGACAGACTTTACAACGAGCAGTATGTCTTGATGGCTTTTATGATTTCAAATCCAAAATGGTTTAAAGTACTTCTGCCCAATTATTTCATCAGCGAGGACACGGAACTTAGCACAGTGTTGAATGAAATATGGAATCATCCAAATCTAGAAGGAGTAGAAAGGCATGGTGGTTCCTTTTGGGTTGAAATGAATGGGTAAGTCTGCAATCAACTCACACGGAAATTCCAAAATCTATAAAGAAAAAAACCATAAGGAGGTGTTGTGAGGTTCCCAGAAGAACTGGTTTGTTCATTGGGAAAATCTTTGTCAAAGGCGGTAGTGAATATTTAGAGTCTATGGACATACAATCGGAATATTTCACAGCAATCGTTACTTTTGCGCCCCTTGAAATTGTGATGGCAGAACTGATTTGTAAATCACGAGTCCACAATTTCCTAGAAAAATGGCCCCGTAGTATAACGGATAGTACGAAGGATTCCGGTTCCTTAGATAGGGGTTCGATTCCCTTCGGGGTCACTACAGAAAGTGATTTTCGTCTCAAAGTGCTATGAGAATGCTCGAACTGTTATTGTTCTCGGTATTTCTTGCATACTGGATCGAATCTCATATCAAGATAATCCATCGTAATTTGTCAATGACTCTGCTCCTCTGCGACAGTGTTTTAGCCTTGGGTTGTTCAAAAGAATGCCTAAGTCATTCTTTCAATAATTGAGCATAATCCCCTATTTTTGCGGCTCTCAAAAAAATCATAATATGTCATATTTCTTCACCTCAGAATCAGTATCCGAAGGGCATCCGGACAAGATAGCCGACCAAATATCCGATGCATTAATTGACCATTTTCTAGCCTTCGACCCCGATTCAAAGGTGGCTTGTGAGACCTTAGTTACAACTGGACAAGTAGTTCTGGCTGGAGAGGTGAAAAGCAATACCTACTTAGATGTTCAAGATATTACTCGCGAAGTAATTCGTCAAATTGGATATACCAAAAGCGAGTACATGTTTGAGGCAAATTCTTGCGGTATCTTCTCGGCCATACATGAGCAATCGCCTGATATCAATCAAGGGGTAGAACGCAAAAAGAAAGAAGATCAGGGAGCAGGCGACCAGGGAATGATGTTTGGTTATGCTTCCAGGGAAACAGATACATACATGCCCCTTCCACTAGAATTGGCTCACATTCTGCTCCGCGAATTGGCGGTTATTCGCAAAGAAGGTAAAAAAATGACCTATCTGCGTCCTGATGCTAAAAGTCAGGTGACTGTAGAATATAAAGACGACCATACACCCAAGGCCATTTCTGCCATTGTACTTTCTACACAGCACGACGATTTCGGACCGGAGAAAAAAATGCTCGAAGAGATTCGAAAAGATGTAGAGACTATTTTGATACCTCGGGTTGTAAAACAGCTTCCTGCAAGAGTTCAAAAGCTTTTTAAATCGAAGTATGTACTTCACGTCAATCCAACCGGAAAGTTTGTGATTGGCGGTCCTCATGGAGATACTGGCCTTACTGGAAGGAAAATTATAGTAGACACATACGGCGGTAGAGGTGCTCACGGTGGTGGTGCATTCAGCGGCAAAGATCCAAGTAAAGTAGATCGTTCTGCAGCTTATGCAACTCGACACATTGCCAAAAACATGGTAGCTTCGGGTATATGTGATGAAGTGCTAGTGCAGGTGGCTTATGCTATCGGCGTAGCCAAACCGGTAGGTCTTTATGTGAACACATATGGCACTGCCAAGGTGAAATTGACTGACGGCCAAATTGCCGAAAAGATTGAAAAACTCTTCGACATGCGACCATACGCCATCGAAACACGCTTTAAGTTGCGCACGCCCATTTATCAGGAAACAGCGGCTTACGGCCACATGGGACGTGAATCAGTGATCAAAGAAAAAACTTTCAGAGATGGTGGAGGGAAAGTGAAGAAAATAAAAGTGAAGTTATTCCCGTGGGAAGATCTGGATTACGTTGGAAAACTCAAAAAAGAGTTTTCGATTTAAACGACAGTAATGTCACTTCTATCACATCCTGAATTGTTCGAAATGGTATGCTCTTTTCAGTTCAACCAAAGCAAACCTATGCGCAATTTGCAATACTTTTAGGAGCCTTTATGAAGTGTCAATTCCAGATTAACAGCATAGGTTTTTCAGAAATTACATCAACTCGATTTCTTTCGTCTTGCCTACTTGTGCTCATTATTCTCATTGGCAATCAAACTTATGCCCAAGATTCAGATAGCATTGGTGTTTCAGAAATGCCGATGCTTTCAAAACATTATGGAGGTCATTATGGTCCCATTCCAAAAGGTCTTCAAAATCGAAATGAGATCAAAAAGACAAAAGAATGGCAATGGGAATATCTCGGACCGAATGCCACACCCAAAGAACTAAATCCCGGAGGAAAAGCCATTCCGGCATACAGTGAGAACAGGGGAAATGGGACAGGTCGAATCAACTATCTCTATGTTCATCCACGCAAAAAAAACCTAGTGTGGGCTTGTTCGCCTACAGGAGGTTTATGGTATACCCGCGATGGGGGAGAAAATTGGCTTGAGGGTGGGACAGATTTCTTGCCTATTTCCGGTGTTAGCAGTGTTGCCGTGAATCCTAAAAACTCAAAACAATGGATCATTGCTACCGGCGATGGAGACGATGTATTTAAACACACTGATGGGTTGTGGAGAACCCGAAACGCCGGAAAAACATATAAAAACATCAATGGCGGAGACATCTCTACCGCTCTACCATTCGGTCAGCCCGGCGACTTTTATTCTCAGATTTCCGAAATAACTTGTCACCCTCGAAACTTCAATTTTCTTGTTGCCTCCACCGACAGAGGATTATGGATTTGTGAGGATGCTTCGAGGCCTGCGTCTATGAAATGGAAGAGGGTGAGTGAAGGACATTTTTATGATGTTGAGTTTTTAACTCTCGGCAAAAAAACATCAAACACGATCGTAGCTGCCGGCGACAGACTTGCAGTTAGCTATGACGGAGGTTCTACATGGGAGCAGATGCCCTCACCTATTCTAACTGACAAAGAAAATTTTCCATTCCTGCGCATGAGTATAGAATGGAGTCCAGGTGATCCGAGAAAAATTTATGCTGCCGTTACATGTAGCAAAGCGGAAACAATGAGTTCCATAGGTGAAGCAAGTTTGCAAGTATTCAACTTGAACACCCGCACTTGGGAATTTATAAGAACTCTCAAAAAAGAGATGAATAATATGATGCCTACTCGAGCGCGAGCTTTTGCCATTTCTCCGATAGATGCAGGACTTATTATGTGTGGTAACGTTCAGCCTCTTTATAGAAGTGAAGATGGAGGATTGAACTTTTCGAAGATTGCCAAAAATCAAATGCACGACGATTGTCATCACTTGGGATTTTGGAAAGATGGAAAAACCATTTGGGTCGGTCACGATGGAGGAGTGAGTACAAGTCAAGATGCCGGTTTTACATGGGAATTGCGCGACAACGGCATTGGTGCTGCAAACATCTTCGGACTTTCTGTGGCACAAACACAAGATAATCAAGTACTATATGGAGGATATGATACAGGTTGCAATCTTCTCAAAAATGGTGAATGGAGTCATGTGAATTGGGGTGATGGTTTTGAAACGATCATTCATCCAGACAATGCTGATATCATGTTTGCCACTAATCAAAACGGTGGTTTGTGCAAAAGTATTGACGCTGCTCGTTTCGAGGAACCTATAGGGTCGCTTCAAACAAAAACAGAATGGCACACATGGATTAGAATGCATCCTGTAGATCACAATATGATATTCTGCTCGGGAACTAAACTTGTGCGTTCGCGGGACTTAGGAAAAACATGGGAATCTGTTTTGAATGTGCAAGACTTAGGAAGCCACTTGTTTAATGTCTACCGATTTTTCATGAGCCACAACCACGTGGGAGCAATGTATGCAGTGGTTTTAAATAGCAAAGAAGTAAAACCGGAGATTTGGAGAACATTAAACATCAATGAGCCCGATGCCACAAAAATCGTTTGGGAAAAATTGCCCGACATTCCTGTGAAAGGATGGATTCCGGCTATTGTAATAGACCCAAATGATCCATTTAAATGTTGGATACTTTTTAGCAATCGGGACAAGAAAGAAAAGGTCTGGTTCTTTGACAATAGAAATTACATCGACGAAACCAGAAACCTTGGATTTAGCCAAGGAGAAAGCATGATACTGCAGAAAGGAACACAACAAAGAATTTATCTCGGCACCGACTACGGCGTATTTACAAGAGTCAAAGGAGAAACCGAATGGACCTTGCTCACCGGCTTACCTGGGGCTGATGTGCGAGCACTCGATATAAATTACAAAACCAGAAAATTAGTTGCAGGCACTTATGGACGAGGAGTTTGGATTTCCAATCTCGTTGATTGACCAATCACTTATTGTACAG
>Ga0163144_10005425_pt1 | contig 28298 bp, 25 predicted proteins | sample OliLak19BULKMAT1_FD_123175 | JGI IMG/M metagenome (GOLD analysis project Ga0163144, IMG submission 123175) | Freshwater microbial mat bacterial communities from Lake Vanda, McMurdo Dry Valleys, Antarctica - Oligotrophic Lake LV.19.BULKMAT1 | ecosystem: Environmental > Aquatic > Freshwater >... | reverse complement strand
TCTTTGTCGCGCGATAGAAACCTAGGAGCCTGCGCCACAGAACCCAGCTCACATCGCGGCGCCCACGCACGCCCCAGCTGCGTTGCAGCAAGGTTCCAAATAGCGTGAAGCTATGGGGAACTTGCCGCGTCTTGCTGGGACGCACGTGGACACCACGCTGCGAGGCGGCTTCTGTGGCGCAGGCCCCGAGGTTTGTGGTGTGTGCGACACTGTGTCCGATTCCGATCGCCTCGCAATGCGACATCCCCGCGTTGGCGGAACGCCTTTCAGGCCCAGGGAAAGCGTTTCGTGCGCTTCGGCACCATCGCGGGCCAGAGCGCAGCCCAGCGGCGCCCCCGAGGTCGATTCCGCGCTTGGCACACGCGGTGCTACCTCCTGGCCATGGAGCTGCTGCAGTCCCAACTCAGCCTCCGTTCCTTGGATGTAGTGAATGGACGGTCGTCCGGCACGGGGCGGCCGTCCCATTCCTCCCTTGGGGGCGTCGAGGGCCAAGCGCAAGCGCTGAGCCCATTCGCTGATTGGCTGCAGAGGGGCCTCGGCGCCGCCGACGAGGCCGGCCGCGCCCCCTTCCGGGAGCTGACCCAGCGCGGTGTCGAGGACGAGGTCGCGCGCCGCATCCACACCCAAGGCGATCGCGCCATAGAGCGCGACAGCGAACGCGGTCGGGCCGGGGACTCAACGGAGTCACGTTCGGCAGAGGGTGATCAACGTGCGCGCAACGACGCCACATCTCGCCGCGGCGAGGGTGAAGATCGGGCCCGCGAGCCGCGCTCCTCATCCGACGACCGACAAGACACGAGCGACGCGTCGCCCGCATCTCAGGCAACACGTCCTCGCAGCGAAGAGCGCGCGAGCGGCGGGAACCAGCTCGGCGGCGTCGAAGCGCGTGGGCGCAACCTCGCTGCGAGCGATCCGAGCGCGGCCGAGGGCGCGGAGGGAGCGTCCGGTGGCCTCGACTCCGCGGCTGCGCCTCTGAGCGCGAGCACGAACGGGCTCGCCCACGGAAACGCCCCCAACACAACGGCGGCATTCGCTGCGGCGGCGGCCCACATCGCGCCCGCGCAGGTCGCTGTCGGCGCTGCCTCACCGTCCAGCACGAGCACATCGGCCGTCGCGGTCGGCGCGACCTCGAGCAGCTCGAGCCCGTCCCGCGCGGATCGCGCCGGAGAGGCCGCGGCGAGCGAAGCCCCGAGCGCCGGCCCCACCGCCGAAGAGATCGAGCTCGCCGAGTCCGTCATGCGCCAACTGCGCGCGCGGATCCAGATCGGCCAACGCGAGGCCGTTATCGAGTTGCGCCCGCGCGAGCTAGGGCGGATCGACGTCCACCTGCGCTTCGAGGACGGAGTGTTGCACGCGCGAATGCGCGCGGAACGTCCGGAGACCCTCGCGGTGCTCGAGGCCCACGGACCGGAGCTGCGCGCGTGGCTCGCGCGCGACGGCGCGGAAGTGCGCGACCTCGATTTCGCACTCGCGAGCGAGTCCACGCCCTTTCCACGCCCGGATGCGGAATCGCGCGGCCAGCAGCGCGGACTCGGGCGCAATGGGCGCCGCGCGGCCGAGCTGCGCGTCGGCGAGGCCAATTCGCCGAATGCACACACACGGAGCGCCGCAGCATCCGGCGCGGCGCGCCCGAACACGGGCGGCTCGCAAGGCATCGACCTCGTCGCCTGAACTCGAACACACCCCACGGAATCTCATCATGCTCGAAGGCATCAACGCCAACCAATCGCTGACCGGCACGAACCCCGCGACCGGTCGAACTCCCACCCAACAGCTCGGCAAGGACTCCTTCATGGCGCTCCTCGTCGCGCAGCTGAAGAACCAAGATCCGCTGGAGCCCACAGCGAATGACGAATTCGTCGCGCAACTGGCGCAGTTCTCGTCACTCGAACAGATGGAACAGGTCAACAAGAACCTCGTCGGCCTCGCCGTCCTGCAACAAGGCAACGAGTTGATCGGCCAGATCACGAGCGCGAGCGGCCTCATCGGCCAACAAGTCCGCTTCACGAACCCGGAGACCGGCGAGACGGGCGAGGGGATCGTCGAATCGGTCAAGCTCGAGGATGACGTCGCAATGTTGCGCGTCGACGGCAGGAGCGTGCCTTTGTACGCGCTCGTCGAAGTCCTCGGAACGCCGAGCCCGAGCGTCCCCCCGACGCCGAGCGCCACCTCCGCAGCGGGCGAGTGAGCCCGCTAACCCCCACTCAGCGATTCGCAACACCGACGCGGCGCCGGGGTCCTCTGATCGAGGACCTCGGCGGACCGCACCTCTGATCTCCGTCCGACCGACTCCCGCGGCATCGCCCGATGCGATCCGCCCCCGATCTCGAATCCGAACCGCGTCATGCCCTCATCGTTCTCTTCCGCGCTCTCCGGGATGCGAACCCACCAACAGTGGATCGACGTCATCGGTAACAACCTCGCCAACCAGAACACCCCTGGCTACAAGGTCAGCCGTGCGACCTTCGCGGCGAGTTTCGTGCAGACCTTCCGACAAGCGAGTCAACCGTCGGGCAACCTCGGCGGCATCAACCCGATGCAGATCGGCTACGGCGTCGGGATCGCGTCGATCGATCGGACCTTCACCCAAGGTTCACTCTCCGAGACCGGCCGCGTGTTCGACTTGGCCCTCGAGGGGAATGGCTTCTTCGCGCTGACGAACGGCACGAGTCGCTTCTACTCGCGTGTCGGGACGTTCGGCCTCGACCGCGATCAGAACCTCGTCGATCCGTCGAATGGCCTGCGAGTTATGGACCCAACTGGCCAACCGATCGCGGTCGATGTGACCTCGCTCTTCCCGCCGCGGGCCACCAATGCGGTCGAGGTCAAAGGCAACCTGCCCGCGATCGTCGATGGTCCGTTGAGCGAGGTGTTGACCGCCAATTCGTCGTTCCGTGCCGGCACACGCGCCGAGCTCACGTCGTCGGGCACAGCGGTGAATTACGGCAACGGCATCCCGAACGAGGTGTTCTCGATGGAAGTGCGCGCCAACGGCGGCGCGCCTCAGCTCGTGACCGTCCAAGCCGACGCCTCCGGTGTGTTGCCCGCGACGACGATCGCCAACGCCCTGAACTCGCTCGTCGACATCGCGGCGTCCGTCGGACCGACGGGCGCGATCATCATGCGCACCGACCAGAAGGGCGCAGGGGTCTCGATCGACATCAACCCTGGCACCGGCACCGACCTCGCGGCACACGTCGGCTTCTCTACGAGTCTCACGAGCGGCAGCGAGACCGCGATTCCGAGCAACCTGCAGACCGACTTGAATGCGCTGACGCGCAACCTAGTCGAGTACACGAGCGGGGACGAGATCGACATCTCGGGCATTGACACGGACGGCACGCCCGTGAATGCGACGTTCGTCTACGGTGTCGATGGCACGACCGTGGACGATCTCGTCAACTTCCTCGACGGGCTCTATACCGACGCCGAGGTGCGCGTGGACAACGGTCAGCTCGTCGTGGCCTCACGCACGGCAGGGGAGGCTGACTTGCTCTTGTCGCTCAGCGACGCGAGCTCGAACACCGGCGAGACACGCTGGTCCGACTACGCGATGTCGGTCACGACCGACGGCACCGGGCCCGATACCGTCGTGACCTCGACCGAGGTCTACGACGCTGCAGGTGTCGCCCACACGATGACCCTGCGCTTCGAGCGCCAGCCAGACCTCTCCTGGAACTTGATCGCCGAAATCGACCCGGACGAAGGCACCCTGATCGCGGGCGGAGAGGGGAACCCGATCACCGGTATCGGCTTTGGCCCAGACGGTTCGCCGACGGGGCTCGGCTCGGTCGGCTCATCGGTGCAAGTGCGGTTCGCCGGACAATCGCCGCAGACGGTCTCGATTGACCTCGGGCTCGACGGGGCATTCGACGGCATCACGCAGTTCGGCAGCACGGGCTCGGCGTTCATCTCCGACCAAAACGGCTATGGCGACGGCGAGCTATCGAGTCTGTCCGTCGATGTCCGCGGCCGCATCTCGGGCTTCTACACGAACGGCGAGTCCCGCGAGCTCGGGCGCCTCGGTATCGCGACCTTCCAGAACGACGAAGGCCTCGTCGATTCGGGGGTCAACCTGTACGCAGAGACGGCCAACTCCGGCAGCGCGCGCCTCGGCGAAGGTGAGGCCCAGAAAGCCGGGTCCGTCGTATCGGGCGCCCTAGAGAACTCGAACGTCGACACTGCCGAGCAGTTCGTGCGCTTGATCGAGGCCCAGCGGGGCTTCCAGGCCAACGCGCGCGTCATCACGACCCAGGACGAGGTCCTGTCCGAGACCGTCAACCTGATCTGATCGAGCTCCGGCTCGGTGGGCGCTCCCAGGGGCCCACCACGGAAACACATCGCGCAAATCGCGCCGAGGGCGCCCCGCTGAACATGGCGGGGCGCCCTCGTTCACAGAGGGGCACTTCTTCCGGCACCCGGAAAGAAATTCCAGGTGTCGCCGGGATCGCGGGCGACCCGCAGGCCCTCCGCGTGCTCCAAGCGCGTCTTGGGCTCGATCGACGGCGCTTGGCACGCCGTGTGCTCCAGATCCAGCATGGACGTCGGCCTGTACCGGACGGTGGAAGCGATGCGCTCGAATCAGCAGCGCGTCGAGATCATCACCAGCAACATCGCGAACGCCGACACGTTCGGCTTCAAGCGCATGCTGCACGTGGCGCACGGCGTGCAGAACCCGGCTCACGTCCAGGGCCACAGCCAGCTGGTGACGGGCACGAAGCTCGACCTGCAGCAAGGCATTCTGATCTACACCGGGCAGTCCCTCGACCTGGCGCTCGATGGCGACGGCTTCTTTGTGGTCGACACCGCCGACGGCGAGGCCATGACACGCGCCGGCATGTTCCAGGTCTCGGCCGACGGCGTGCTGACTGGCATTGATGGCAACCCCGTGGCCTGGGACGGTACGCGCGGCAGAATCGACCCGAACGCCGGCGACGTGAAGGTCGCGGGCAACGGCGTGGTCTCGCAGAACGGCCAGAGCATCGGCCGCTTGCGCCTCGTTGGAATCGAGAGCACGAACGACATCGAGGTTGACTCCGGTGGCCACTACAAGCTGCGCGAAGGCAAGAAGTACACGAGCGCGGAAGCGACGGTCAACCAGGGCTTCCTCGAGCGCGCCAACGTCCAGACCGTCGACGAGCTCGTCGAGATGATCGCGGCCCAACGCTCGTTCGAGATGGCCTCCCAGACGTTTCGCATGATCAGCGAGAGCTACCAGCGACTGAATCGCTGATCCCCGATCGAATCACGCGGTGCTCCGGCGCGGCGTTGATCCAGTCCGAACCCCCGTTTTCCACCCGAGATGATCCGTTCCCTCTACACCGCAGCCTCGGGCATGAAGGCCCAGCAGCTCCAGGTCGACACCATCGCGAACAACATCGCGAACGGTAACACCGCTGGTTTCAAGAAGAGCCAGTTGAGCTTTCGCTCGCTGCTGTACCAGACTTATCGCGAGCCGGGCCTGCAAACCGGAGCGAACCAGACCGACGTGACCGGTCTCCAGGTCGGCTCGGGTACCGAGGTCTCGGGTTCGCGCAAGCTGATGACGCAGGGGCTGCTCGAGCTCACGGGCAACAGCCTCGACCTCGCCATACAAGGGCCGGGCTTCTTCGAGGTCCAGTTGCCGTCGGGCGAGACGCGCTTCACGCGCAATGGCTCGTTCCGGCAGGACGCTGAAGGGCGCCTCGTAACGGCCGAAGGGTACCGCATGTCCGATGGCGTCGCGATCCCCGCAGACAGCCTCGGAATTCAGATCTCGGCCCAGGGCGAGGTCTTCTCGCTCGGGCCGGACAACGTTCTCGCGCCGGCCGGGTCGATCCGCGTGCACACGTTCCCCAATCCGTCCGGCCTCAAGGCGATGGGTGGCAACTACTTCTCGTTGACCGCGGCGAGCGGTCAGAACGAAGCCAAGCTCGCGGCGTCGCTCGGCGCGGGTGAAGTGAAGCAGAGCTACCTCGAGCGCTCCAACGTCGAGACCGTCGACGAGCTCGTCGGCCTCATCGTCGCGCAACGCAGCTACGAAGTGAACAGCCGCGCGATCCGTGTCTCGGACGAGATGCTCTCCCAAGTCACCCAACTGGTTCGCTGAGCGATGATTGCAATCCTCCTCCTGATCGGTGGCGTCACCGTGACGCTCACCGAGACCGCCAAGGTCAAAGGCGTCGAGATCACGGTCGGCGAGATCGCGACCGTCAGCTCCGACAATCCCAAGGAAGCCGCACGAGTCGCAGCGGCCAGCCTCGGTTATGCGCCCGCACCCGGGTACCACCGCATTCTACGGGCGGACCTGGTCCAGTTCGACCTGCAGCGGGCGCTGCCGGATCTGCAGATCAAGATCGCCGGTGTCGATCGGTGCCGAGTCGATCCGCTCACGGAGATGCTCGATCTCGAGCACCTCTGGAGCCTCGGGTACACCGTGCTCGAGGCCCACTTCCGCACAACCGACGCGTCGCTCAAGCGCGGGCAGGACCCCCAGGAGCTCGAGGTCCCCGTCGGCGAGACGCCGCTCGATCTGCGCACGGTCCTGGTCGATCGCGACCTGAACGCCGGCGTCAAGAACGTCGCGTTGCAGCTCTGGATCGACGGCGACCTCTACCGGACCATCCACCTGCCGTTCCTGGTAAGCCTGCGCGAACCGCGTTGGGTGCTCAAGCGCAGCGTCCCTGAGGGCCAGATCTTCGACCCATCGCTATTCGAGCTCAAGAACGTTGAGATCGGCATCGATGCGCCGCTGCAAGGCGTCGCCGTCGAAGCGCTCACAGGGACGATCGCTGTGCGGCCGCTCGCGGCGAGCGCGATTGTCACGGAGCGTGACATCCAGCGCCCGATGGTGATCCGCCGCGGCGACCTCGTCACGGTCACGATCCGGGCTGGCGGGATCGAAGCCAAAGAGATCGGCAGCGCTCTCGGCGATGCACGCATCGGCGAGTCCGTTCGCGTCACCCTGCAGACGAGCAAGCGCGAGGTGTCTGGCCGCGCGTTCGCCAATGGCCACATAGAGATCTCGCTCCGCTGAGAGATCCCCCTGCCGAACGCGCAGAGCGACCAGCCCGCGCCTTGAGACAAATCCAGCGGCCGAATCCAGAGTCCGAATCTTGTCCCCCGACGGAGTACCCATGCACCGCACACTTCCGCTCCTTGTATTCGCAGCGCTGCTCAGCGTCACTGCCTCCGCGCAGCGTCGCATCGGGTCCATCTACGACCCGAACAGCGGCGGACCCCTCGCGCTCGCGGACAAGACCGCTGCGCAGGTGGGCGACTTGATCACGGTCATCATCAACGAGACGCAGGATGTCAGGAACGAGGAGCGCGCTGCCCAATCCAAGGGCAGCTCTCTCAACTACAGCATCGCGAACCTCGACCTGAAGCCGGATCTTTTCAGGACCCTGCCGTCCCTCGAAGCGACGAAAGCCGACACGTTCAGCGGCACGGCCAACGTCGAGAAGCGCGGGAACTTCACCGCGCGGTTGACGGCGATGGTGATCGACACCTTGCCGAACGGCAACCTCGTCGTGCAGGGACGCCGCGAGCTGCGCATTGACGGCGACGTGAAGCTGATGGAGTTCAGCGGCGTCGTGCGTCGCTTCGATGTCACACGCAGCAACACGGTGCAATCCGAGCTCGTAGCCGATGCGCGCATCAGCTATGTCGGTCAAGGACCGGGCCGGCGCGCCACCGAGCGCCGCGGTCTCGCCAAGTGGTTGCACATGGCAGTCGATTGGATCTGGCCCTTCTGATTCCCACTCATGATCACCTCGATCCTCGCGGCGCTCTGCGCCGCCCCATTCATCACGCAGGATGACACTCGTCGCCCTGCTGCGGACCTACTGGTCGCGCCAGGTGCCGTGCAGGCGCCGACGCAGCCCAGCTCGGCCTCGCACGCCGGCTATCGACGCACGCCCCGCGTCGGTGTCCCGGGCGCTGTCGATCACCTCGGGCGTATCCCCTCGAAGATCCGCAGCCTGGTCGGCGTCCGCGGGATGGAACAGAACCACGTGTCCGGCTTCGGCCTCGTGAGTGGCCTCTCCGGGACCGGTGATTCGGGCGCGCTCGTCACTCAGTTGATGGCCAACACACTGTTGACCCAGCGCGTGAACATCGACCCTTCACTCCTGACGACCGCGAACATCGCGGTCGTAAAGGTCGACGGCATGATCCCCGCGGGTCAACGCGAAGGCCAGGCCTTCGATCTCCGTGTCTCGTCGATCGGAGACTCGACGAACCTCTATGGCGGCGTCCTCGACTATTGCCTCCTCTACGATCCGACCGGCACGACCGCGTACGGCTCCGGCAACGGACCGATCACCGTCGGCGGTCTCGCGGCGACGGGGCAAGGCGCGTCCGTGGTCAAGAACCACGTCACGGTCGGCACGATCGCGGCCGGCGGCACGGTCGAGAAGTACATCCCGACAAGCATCGTCTCGGAGCACGGTTACATCTACCTCGACGTGCGCCACGGGCAATTCAGCTTGGGCAACACCAAGCGCATGACCGAGCGCATCAACCAGCTCTATCCCGGCGTGGCACAGCCCTTGCTCGACGGACGCTCGATCCGTGTCGCGCCGTTCGAAGGGCTCCCCGAGTACGAGTACATCGCGTACGTCGACTCGCTCCTGGACCTCGAGATCCCGACCGACAATCTGGCGCGCGTCATCGTGAATGAACGCACCGGGGTCATCGTCATGGGCGGTGATGTGCGCCTCCGGCCCGGCGTGATCCAACACGGGAGCATCGTCCTTACGGTGGCCGAGACGGCAGAGGTCAGCCAGCCCGGCGGCTTCTCGCAGGGCGAGACTGTCGTCGTCCCCCGCACGGATCTCAAACTCGAGGAGCGCGACGCGCCCCTCGTCGAGATCGGCGGCGCGGTCACTCTCGAGCAAGTCGTGAAGGTGCTGAACATTCTCGGCGCGACCCCGCGCGACATGATCATGATCATGGAAATGCTCGTGAACAGCGGCCTGTTGGTCGCGGAGTTGCGCCGTCTATGAGCGACCTTCGACTATCGACGCAGGCGATCGACACCTCCGGGATCGATCGCAAGTTGGCCGAGGTACGCTTGGCCGACCGAGCTGAAGAGGACGGCAAAGTCGCCCGCGATGTCGAGGCGCTCTTCGCGCGGGTTCTCGTCAAAGAGCTGCGTAAGGGCCTCGGCGACGGCTTCTTCGGCCAAGGGGCCGGGTCCGACACGTTCGAAGGTTGGCTCGACGAGCAGCTCGGCGAGTCCTTGGCGCGCGACGGCGTGCTCGACCTCGCGGGGCGTGTGCGGACGAGTCTGAGCGCGGGACGGGCGCAGCAAGCGACGGGCGCTGAGAGCACGCAAACGGCAGCAACTTACAGCGGACCACAGAGCGGGCCGCGTCTACACGAACGGAGTCAATGATGAGCTTGATCCACGCAGAACGCAATCGGCTCGAAGCCGTGATGCGTGAAGAAGTCTCGGGCCAGAGACGCATCCTCGCGCTCTTGCGCGAGCAAGAATCCGCCGTCATCGCGCGCGGCCCGGAGCGCCTCGTCGAGATCACGACCTCGCTCGAGGAAGAGCTCTCATCCGCCGCGAGCCGCCGCTTGCGCCGTGAGCCCATCGTGCGGGCGCTCGCCAAGCTGTTCGGGGTCGCCGTATCGGCGCTCACGCTCGGCAGCTTGTGCCAGCGACTGGGTGCAGACGCCGCGAAGCTCCAATCGCTCCGCGAGGAGCTGCGCGACGTCACCGCGCGAGTCGTACGTCAGAACCGGCGTGTCGCTGCCCTCGTAGGGCTGCACCGGCGCGTGAACCAGGAAGTCCTCGAGCTGGTGCTCGCGGACGAGGACTCGAATCCCCTGCGCCAAACGGGCGCCCTCGTGGACGCAGAGGTCTGAACCATGTCCTCTCTCGGCAACAATATCGGTCTGCGGGCGCTTTTGAGCTCGCGTACCGCCCTCGAGACGATCGGGCATAACGTCTCGAATGCCAACACCCCTGGCTATTCGCGTCAACGTGTCCAGATCGGGACGGCGCGGCCATTGAACCTGCGGGGACTCGAGCTCGGCGCGGGTGTCCGCACACTCAGCGTCACTCGCACGATCGACGAGCTGCTCAATGGACGCATCGTCAAGCAAACGGCATCGCTGTCCCGCCTCGGCGCCCAGTTGACGGAGATGTCGAGTGTCGAGGCGCTCCTCGACGAGCCCAGCGGCGAAGGGATCGGCGCGCTCCTCGACCAGTTCTTTGGCTCGTTGGCTTCCCTCTCGTCCAACCCCGAGGACGTCGTGTACCGCACCGGCGCCGTCCAGGGCGCCGTCGGTTTCACCAACCGTCTGCACCAAATCGTAGACGAGGTCGATCAGCTGCAGCGCGACGCGCAGGCCAAGGCGCAGTTCATCGCGACGGATGTCAACATCAAGGCCGAGCGCATCCTGAAGCTGAATCAGGAGATCGCGAAGGTCGAAGCGAACGGCCTTACTGCCAATGATTTGCGCGACCAGCGCGAACAGGCTGTGCGCGAAATCGCGCAGCTCGTCGATGTCACTGTGCGCGAAGACTCGCGCGGCACGGTTCGTATCCAGATCGATGGGCAGCTTCTCGTCGGCGCGCAGAACGTCAATCCGATGTCGGTCGAGGCTGGCGATCGCGGCCAGCTCACCGTGCGACTGCGAGGCGCTGCGAAGCCTGTTCGTGTGCGCGGCGGCCAGCTCGCGGGCGTCGTCGAATTTGCACAAGGCTTCGTCAACGAGCTTCGGACCGAGCTCGACAAGTACGCGAAGAACCTCGTGCTCGAATTCAACCGCAACCACAGCGTCGGAGTCGGTCTCGGAGGCGGCTTCAAGAGCCTCAGCGGCGACACCTCGGTGCCGGATGTCGACGGCGACGGGGATCGACGCGACTCTCTGCTCGCTTCGGCCGGCTTGCCATTCGACGTCACAGCGGGAGAGCTCTTCGTGACGGTCCTCGATGACGCCACCGGGGAGCTGAATCAGGTGCGCATCGCGATCGACCCGAACCGCGATACGGTCGGGGACTTTTTGGACCGCATCGACGCGATCCCGGAGCTGTCGGCGTCTCTGGACGGCTTCGGCCGCGTCTCGATCGTGGCGGAATCGGGACACCGTTTCCACTTCGGCCGGCCAATCGACTCGCGCCCCGCGGCCAACGGGACCTTCGGCAGCGGGCACGCGAACGTGACGGTGCCATTCAATGCGCCGCTTGCTCTTGTCCCTGGCAGCGACCTCCAACTCCAGGGCGCGATCGGCGCGTTCGCCGTCAACTTCAACGCAGGCGACTTCCGCAATATATCCGCCGCCACTGCGAACGAGATCGCGGCCGTGATCAACCAGGATCCGGGCGCCATCGCCAACAGCATTCGCGCAGTCGTGGTCGGTGACAGGGTCGCCATCCAGACGAGCGGCGTCGGCTCTGCCGAGAGCTTCTCGATCCTCGGCGGTACCGCGCTCCAATCACTCGGGCTCGTGGCCGGGACGCATGTGGGCCAGGACGTCGCCGCCGAAGTGACGCTCTCCGGCACCTACACCGGCGACCACAACACTCGCTGGTCCTTCGAGCCGAATGGGGACGGGATGATCGGTTCCACGCCTGGGCTCGCGATCCTGGTGCGCGATGAATCCGGCGCGCTCATCACGACGCTGGAGGTGGGCGATTCGTACGCATCGGGGACGCCGCTGTCGATCGGAGAAGGGGTGTCGGTCGCGTTCACGGTCGGCGAAGTTCGAGCGAGCGAAGGGGACATCTTTCAAGCGAGCCTGCTCTCCGACTCCGACACCAGCGACATCCTCGTAGCCTTGGGGCTGAACAGCATGTTCACCGGCACAGACGCGATGACCATGCGCGTGCGTGAAGCGATTCAGCAGAACCCGTCGTTGCTGTCGACTTCTTCGACGGGCGCCGTGGGGGACACGGGCGCTCTGCGCGATCTGATCGGGTTGCAGACGTCGGACATCGAAGGCCTGGGCGGATCGTTCGGGCAGTTCTACAGCACAGTCGCCGGTGGGGTCGGATTCGAAGTCAGCTCGATCCAGAGCGCCGCGGAGGTGGAGACGTTCCTTGTCGAGAGCCTCGAACAGCGACGCCAATCGATCTCCGGGGTCAATGTCGACGAGGAGCTCGTGAACATGGTGGCCTTCGAGCAGGCCTACAACGCCGCGGCTCGCTACCTGCAGGTCGTGAACCAATTGGAGGACGAGCTCCTCCGCCTCGTCTAATGCAAGTACGTCCTACACAAGCAACGATCTTCGATCAAGTTCGTCGCGGGCTCATGTCCAACACGGCTAAGCTCGTTCGCGCTCAAGAGCAGGCGTCGAGTGGCAAGCGGATCCTGCGGCCTTCCGATGATGCGGCTGGGACGTCCGTGGCGATGTCGTTGCGACGTCAGATCGGCAGTCTCGAGGCCTTTGTCGCGGCGACGAGCAACTCACGCCCACAGGTCGAGCAGGCGGCTGCCAGACTCGAGGAGGCCTCGGGGCTGATGACCGAAGCCCGCGAGCTCATCATCCAGGGAATGAACGGCTCGCTCAGCGACAGCGACCGAGAGCAGCTCGCCGTCCAGATCGAGCTCGTCCACGGCCGCCTCGTAGACGTCGCGAACGCGCGCAGCGGGGACCGTTACATGTTCGCTGGGACCAAATCCAATACCCGACCCTTCGAGATCGAAGAGGTCGGCGGGCGCGAGCGGGTCGTCTACAAGGGCAACGACGGCGCGCAGCGCGTCCTGATCGGGCGCGAGACGACGTTGCAGGTGAATGCCACCGGCCAACAGGTCTTCTCGCGCCATGCCTACACCGAGACCAAGTTCGGCACGACTACAGGGATCCGCGGCGGGACGAGCGGTGACTCGGGCAGCGGCTACGAGAGGTTGCACGTTCGCCAGGATGGCACGACGGGCGCGCTCGCCGAGGGTGTCGTCGTCGCGGGACTCGGGAACGACTCGGTCGTGGGGACACGCGACGTCGTCGTCGACGCTGGCGCACGGACCGTTCAACTCGGGAACGGCGCAGCGGTGGCGATCCCGACACCGGCGCCGACCGATCTGCTCGTCGTCGATCAGCACGGCGCTACGGTGAGGCTCGACTTCTCCGCATGGACTGGCGGGGCGTTCGCTGGGTCCGTCACGGGCGCGGCCTCGTTGTCACTCGACGAGAGCGCGTACACGCCGGTGACGTTCGCCGAGACCGACTTGCAGCTACGGAACAGCGCGACTGGCGCAGTCGTGCACGTCGACACGACTCACCTCGTGCGCGCGACACGCGAGCCGGTGACGTTCTCCGGTACGCCGAACGTCTTCGACACGCTCCAGGGCATCGCGGATGACCTGCGTAACGGCGACAGAGTCTCGCGATCCGAGATGGTCAGCCGCGTCGCAGTGCGCCTCGGTGAGTTCGACCGCTCCCAATCCGACCTCCTGCTCGGTCTCGGGCAGCTCGGCTCGACGGCGAAACGCATCCAGACGAGCCAGGATCGACTGCTCGACCTCAGCGTCGACCTGCGCGGCCTCGTCTCGAACGTCGAGGACGCCGACTTCGCAGTGACAGCGCTCGAGCTGACCCGCTCGGAGCAGACCCTGCAGCTCGCGCAAGCGACGGGCTCGCGAATCATGCAACAGACCCTCCTGAACTTCCTGCGTTGATGACCATGGATCCTTTAAAGAACGGAGCGCTCCCGCTGGGTGGCGCTCGACCCATCGATGGCAAGGGCGTCTCCGGGGCCGACGCCGGGCCCGTACGCGATCCCAAGGCCGCGGCTGCTTTCAAGGCCTTGCTCGACAAGCTCGAAGATGGCACGCGACGCCTATCGCAGGCCTCCGACGAAGTCGACGGAGCACGAGATCTCGCGGGCGCCGTCGGCGTCGCGGGTGAGTCCATTCAAACCGCCATCCAGCTCGGGGACGAGATCCTCGAGGCCTACCGCGCTGCACGTCAGCGAGACGAAACCGGCTCCAGGAAGGGAGCGTGACACCATGAACGCCACATTGAACGATTCGAGCACATTGACCGATACGAGCACATTGACCGATACGAGCACATTGACCGATACGAGCACATTGACCGATACGAGCACATTGACCGATACGGGCACATTGAGCGATACGGGCACATTGAGCGAGCCGGAGCAGAAGGCCGCCGAGCTGATGGCGGCAGCCCTGCGCGATGGCCGTTCCCTGACGGCGGAGTACCCGCTTGTTTTCGAGCCACGCTTCGGTGGGCGCGTCCTGGCCCAGGAAGTAGGCGATGAAGTCGTCGCGGCCTGCGGAGTCCTGCCGCGTTCGCTCGTGACCCCAGCAGCGTCGATCCCGGTCACGCTTGTCGGCTCTGTCGCGACGGCCAAGTCGCACCGCGGCCGCGGGCACGGCAAAGCGCTCCTCGCCCGCGCCCAGCGTGAGGCTCAATCGGCTGGATCGGTATGCACGATGCTCTGGGCCGACGACGCCGGTTGGTACAGCGAACAAGGCTGGATCCCCGTCTGCACCGAGTACATCTTCGTCCTGAATCGCGGCGCCGAGTACTCAATGCCCGAGCCCGAGAACGTGCGCGAGGCGACGCCGCTCGACCACGGCGCGATGCACGCGCTCTACCTGACACAACCGCGTCGTGCAGAGCGCAGCGCGGACGAGACCGATGCGCTGTTAGATGGGCCGGGGATCCAGGCTCTCGTGACGGACGTCGACGGCGCAGTCACGGCGTACGCAGTGCTCGGGCGCGGCGAGGATCTCGGCAACGTCGTGCACGAATGGGCCGGACCGATCGAGAGCGTGCTGCAGTTGATTCGTTCGCATCTCGAAGCGGCGCTCACGACTCAGGACACCATGTATGTCATGGTGCCGCCAGGGAGCCGCGAGCTCGGCGCGTTCTTCGACATGACACGCACGCCGGGCGCACAGGGTGTGCTGTGCATGGCAAAGCTGGCTTCGATCGAGGCCGCGGCGGAGCTCCTCGGGGCTGTTACGCCGGAGGGGGTCCGGGTGGAGGTTGTTGACGCCGGTAAGGAACAGCTGTCGGTGACTGGACCGAATGGGTCGATTGTGTTGACCGGACACGAGGTGCTGCTGACCCTCTTCCCGCCGCGCTCGGACCGCAAGGTCATCGAGGTCGTCGAGAACGCGGTGGGGGTTGCGTTGCCCGAGCTGCCGCTCGAGCCATTCCTCTGGGGCCTCGACTCGATCTGATCGAAACGGAGTGGGGGCACGGTTGAAACCAGAGGTACCGAACCCGACCCAAAAATGAGGTGAGCGTCGCGCGCGAGGAGCGCGCGCGACGCTCACCTGTTTTCTGGGTCGGGTTCGGTACCTCTGGTTTCAACTCACTCAGCGGTAGTTCGCCGGGAAGAGCGCGCGCTCGACCGCTTCGATCGCGATGTGCAGCACTTTGATGTGGATCTCCTGGATCCGATCGGACGTCTCCGCGTGCGGGACGACGATGGCGACATCGACGAGCGTGCGCAGCTCGCCGCCGCCCTTGCCGAGAAGGCCGACCGTCGTGACGCCCAGCGACTTGGCCTTTTGCACCGCCTTGACGACGTTTGGCGAGTTGCCGCTCGTCGACATCACGACGAGCACGTCACCGCGGGCGCCGTGGGCCTCGACCGAGCGCGCGAAGACCTCGTCAAAGCCGAAATCGTTGGCGATGCACGTGAGCTGACTCGGGTCCGAGAACGCGATCGCTGGTAACGCCGCGCGGTTGCCGCGAAAGCGCCCAGTCCATTCCTCGACGAAGTGCATCGCGTCACACATCGAGCCGCCGTTGCCACAGGCCATCAACTTGTGGCCGCCTTGCAGAGCGGCTTGGCACAGCTCCGCAAAGCGCGCGACGGCGTCCAGGTGGCGTGGATCGGCGAGGAAAGCCTCGAGGGTCAGCCGCGCCTCGTCGAATGAGGCGCGTACAGCGTCGCGCAGGGTCATCGTCCGAGGATCATCGACGCCAGGTGGGCCCGAGGGCAAGTGAACGGTCGCTCACTTCAGCGCCGAGAGCGTTCCGACGAGGTCCTCGGGGCGCGGGCGATTCAGGCGCACGAGGCGCACGAAGCGCGAGTACTCGGGCGCGAGCTCTGCGTGGGTCGAGGGCCCGATCGCGATCGCCGTCGCCCGTGGGACGTCCCGCCGCAGGAGCCAGGCCTGGACCGCCTCGGGGCTTGCGAAGAAGACCGCGTCCGCGCGATCGGGAGGCTGGAAGTTCTTCACCGGCTCCGTCCGGTACGCGATGGGCGCCTGCACGTAGCGGCCTGCCTTGACGAGCTCCTCGCGCAGATCCGTCGAGCGTTCGCCGCGCAACCACAGGATGCGCGCGCCCGTGTCGGTCGCCTCGGCGAGGGCGTCGGCGAGGCTCCCGATGCCGACCCCTTCGCCCGTGACGACGAGCTCGGCGTCGAGCCCTGCGCGAGCGATCTGTCGCCCGAGCTGCTTGCCGAGTACCGCGTGGGGGACGAGGCGCAGGTCGGGCCGCGCCGCCCAGAGCCGCACCAGGCTCGGCAGGGCGTTGGCGCTGGAGACGGCGATCCAGGCGGGCGGCGCCACATCGACTTTGCCCAGGTCAATCGCGACTGCGGTCGTGCGCGCGATCGGTCGCAACAACGCCCGCCAACCAGCTCGTTCTGCCGCGCTCTGCCACGGCGCCGCCGCCTCGAGCGTGCCGGGGCCGGTCAGGACCAGGAGCGGTCCGCTCTTGTTCGGTGCCCTGGTCATTCGCGCCTCGCGCGCTGATCAGGAGTGGCCTTCAGCGTCTTGCGTTCGCCCACGGGACTGCTGCGCCGCGCGAGCTCGTGCACGATCGCCGCGGTGCCGCGCGCGTGCATGACGCGACTCGCGACCTCGATCCCACCCAAGAAGCTGCCCGTCATGTGCAGGCCTGGGAGCGCGCGCTGCGTCCGCGCGACGAGGCGCTCCATGTCGGCCGCGTGCCCCACACCCAATCGCGGCACGTCGAACGTGCGCACGTAGGACGCGACGATGCCGCGCGCGGTGCTCGCGTGGCCAGGCACGACCGCCCGCACGAGGTCGCGCAGCGCGATGCTCGGCAAGCGCGACTCCGGCACCTCGGCGACGTCCTCGGCGCGGTAACTGCAACTGACCGCCACCGTGCCCGTTGGCGCGCGGCCAGGGAAAACGTTCGAATGGAACACAGCGCCGAGCAAGGCGCTCGAGCCGCGACCTCGTCCTGACCGATCCAGCGGCTCGGTGTCACTCTGCGTCGTGACGATGCCGCGGCCTGGGAGCAGCGAGACCCCGTCGAGTCCGAGATGCACGTTGACGATGCGCTCGTGCCGAACCGCGCGCAGCTCGTCGATCTCGAGGCGCTCCGGCGCGCACATCGCGAGCAACGGGTACACCGCGGCCGCAGGCAACGCCAAGACGACCTGCGCCGCGCTGAGCGCCTCGCCGCTCTCGAGCGTCACGCGCCAGCCACCGGCCCCGCGCTGGAGCTCGGCCACCGGGCTCGAGAGCGACAGGTGACGCCCGAGTCGCCGCGCGAGTGCGTCGACGAGCACGGAGAGGCCGCCGTGAAACGACACGACGTCATCGCGAGTGGTGCCGTCACCGGTCAGGAGGTCCCCGACGACACCGAGTCGCCCACCTGCGCCCCTGGCGAGGGCCGGGAACGCGCTCTCGCTGCCGAGGGTCCCGGCGGGCGCGCCGTGGGTCGACCGCGCGAGCAGCTCGGCATAGAGCGCCCCCGCCTCCGCGCCGAGGCGACGCACGAGGAAACCGCGCAGGTCCGACTCGAGGGTCGCCCTCTCGAGCCCTTCGCGGCCGACGAGCATCGGCTCGGCGAGGGCGCGCAACCGACCGCGCAGACTGAGCAGCGGTGAGCGCAAGAGCTCTGCCGCGCTGCGAGGCACGGGCCACAACGTCTCGTCCTTGAGCGCGTACCAACGCGAGGCCCGCGGATCCGAGCGCACGAGTCGCGACTCGAGCCCGATCCCGCGCACGAGCTCATCGAACGACGGGTCGTCCGCACGGACGGCCCACGGGCCGGCCTCGAACAAGAAATCACCGACCTCGGGCGTGCGGACGTCGCCGCCGGCGCGCGGCCGCGCCTCGAGAACGAGGGGTTCGAGCCCGAGCCGCGCCAGCGCGTCCGCTGCCACCAGGCCAGACACCCCAGCACCGATCACAATCACGTCCACCATCGTCGATTCGGGGCCGATGCTAACGCGATCCTCAGAGCCCGTGCGGTGGCGGCGCTCGAGGTCGTTGGGTCGCGGCTCCTACTACCAGTGATAGTCGAGTCGAGTCAGGGGGTCAACAAGGGGTTGTAGGGCGACGTGAATCCCCGTCTCGGATCCCCTGCGCGGCCGGCTGGCTGGACGCCGGTCATTCCGCTCGCGCGTGGACCTCGGCGGAGCCGTCCTCGGCGAGGTGCACGTCGAGCACGTTCGGGCTGCAGCAGACCGGGCAGTCCTCGACGTACTCCTGCAGATCCCCCGCGGCGACATCGAGTGGCACGACGATCCGCTCGCCGCAGCTCGGGCACTGGTACTCACCCTCGAGCTCCGCCGCGGCTTCCACGTTGGCGCCTGGCCGCGGTTTCGGCCCGTGGTCGAGAGGCGCCCAGACGAACAACGCCATTTCGTTCCCGGCACGCGGCAGCTCGACCGTACGTTCGAACTGGAAGTCGAGCTCGTCCAGCAGCCGGATCGCGCGCTCGTCGTCCGGAGCCGCCACAGCGTACGTCGGACGACCTGTGCGGTGTCGATCCACATCCGTCTCGAGCACAGCTTGGCCCGCTTCGGTCGCGTAACCGTGACCGACGTGGCGCTCGAGCAATGCGATTCTGAGGTGCGGTCCGTCGAGCCCAGCCCGACGGATGAGGCCAGCGATCCCCAGCGCTTCGCGATCTGAACGTCGCTCGATCAAGAGGAGCCCCAGGCCGTAACGCGCGTAACTCGCGCGCGGCCCGTCATCGATGTAACGCTCCGCGTCGGCGAGTGTGCGCACGCCCTTGTCGCCGATGGCGCGCAGGAAGGTTCGTTCGTTGAGCAGCTCGAGGACGAATGGCGCGTCGGCGTGCACGAGCTCCCGAAGCCGCGTTCGTGATGTGGACAGTGGCTCCATGTCTCAAAGCCTAACAATCACCCGTGTTTCCAGCATCCACCCTCGTCCGCCGCCGAATGCCGCCGCCTGTCACTTCGGTGTCCGGATCACGAGGTTTCGCAATTCGGTCATGTCCTCGATCGCAAAACGCACGCCTTCGCGCCCGAGCCCCGAGTCCTTGACGCCCCCATACGGCATGTGGTCGACCCGCCACGAAGGGACGTCGCCGATGATGACGCCGCCGACCTCGAGCACATCCCAGGCGCGCAGCATTTTGTAGAGGTCGCGGGTGAAGATCCCGGCCTGGAGCCCGAAGCGGCTGTCGTTGACACGCGCGAGCGCCTCGTCGAAATCGTCGAACGGGGCCAACACGGCCGCGGGTCCGAAAGCTTCCTCCGCGCAGAGCTTCTCGGTGCTCGGTACGTTCTCGAGCAGCGTCGCCTCGAGCATCGCGCCCTCGCGCCCGCCGCCGCAGAGGATTTTGCCGCCCGCGCGCTGGGCTGCGTGAATCCAGTTGTGGAGGCGCTCAGCCTCGCCCTCGGAGATCATCGGGCCGAGGAACGTGTCCTCGTGTTTCGGGTCCCCCGCGACGAGCTTCTTCGTCCCCGCGACCAGGCGATCGCGGAACTCCGCGTAGATCTTGGAGTGCACGAGGATGCGCTGCACGCCGATGCAGCTCTGGCCGGATTGGTAGAACGCTCCGACGATCATGCGCGCGACGGCGTCTTCGAGGTCCGCGTCCGCGTCGACGATGCACGCGGCGTTGCCCCCGAGCTCGAGCACGACCTTCTTCTTGCCCGCGCGCGCCTTCAGGTCCCAGCCGACGTCCGGCGAGCCCGTGAAACTCAAGAGCTTCAAGCGCGGGTCCGTCGTGAAGAGATCCGCGCCGCCTCGGTGGCAGGGCAGGATCGAGAACGCGCCCTGGGGCAAGTCGGTCTCGGCGAGGACCTCGCCGATGACGAGCGCCCCGATCGGGGTGCGACTCGCGGGCTTCAGCACGAACGGGCACCCGGCCGCGATCGCCGGCGCGACCTTGTGGGCCGCGAGATTGAGCGGGAAGTTGAACGGCGAGATGAACGAACATGGCCCGATCGGCACACGCTTGAACATGCCGCGGTAGCCCTCGCTGCGCGCGGAGATCTCGAGGTTTTGGACCTCGCCGCCGATGCGCAGCGCCTCTTCCGCGGCGATCTGGAAGGTGTCGATGAGGCGCGCGACCTCACCCCGGCTGTCCTTCAACGGCTTGCCCGCCTCGATGCAGAGCGCCATCGCGAGCTCGTCGCGACGCTCCGTGAAACGCGTTACACAGTGCGCGAGGACGTCACGGCGTCGGTTAGGGGAGAACGTCGCCATCGCCCGCGCCGCATCCTCGGCGGCTTGGATGCCCTGGTCGATCGCGACCTCGTCGGCGAGTGCGACGCGGGTCGCGACCTCGCCGGTGTACTTGTCGGTGACCTCGAGGTCGGTGTTGGCGAAGATCGCTTTGCCGGCGAGGTAATAGGGGTAGGCCTCTTTGAGCATGGTCAAACCTCCGCGCTGCGACGTTGGATCTCGTGGTTCAGGATGTGGTCGCTGGTCGTGTAGTCCACGGGAACGTCGATCACGTGGACCCCGTCCTCGGCGTGACAGCGCTCCAGCAGCGGCACGAGCTCATCGGCGGCGCCGACCCGGTAGCCCTTGGCGCCATAGGCCTCTGCGTAACGCACGAAGTCCGGATTGCCGAAGGTCAGGCCCTGGTCCTCGAATCCCATATGAGCCTGTTTCCAGCGAATCATGCCGTAGGCATCGTCGCGCAGGATCAGCACGACGAGCTGCATCTTCATTCGCACCGCGGTCTCGAGCTCGGCCGAATTCATCATGAAGCCGCCATCACCACAGATCGCCGTGATCTTCCGATGCGGGTGAACGAGCCGGGCCGCCATCGCGGAAGGCAGGCCGGCGCCCATCGTCGCGAGGGCGTTGTCGAGCAAGACGGTGTTGGGCTGCGCCGCCGGATAGTCGCGCGCGAACCAGATCTTGTAGATGCCGTTGTCCAGGGCGAGGATGCCGTCCTCGGGGGTCGCGCGCCGCAAGTCTGCGACGATACGCTGGGGCCGAATCGGGAAGCTCGGGTCGTCTTGTCCTTCGCTCTGCTGGGCTCGCAGGGCCGCGCGAATGGCTCGCAGGCGGGTGAAGTCCCATTTCGGCGTTGCTTCGAACTGCTCCGTGAGCTGCCAGATGCTGTTCGCGATGTCGCCGACGAGCTCGACTTGCGGGAAATAAACAGGGTCGACCGCGGCCGAGCAGAAGTTGATGTGCACGACGCACACGCCGTCGACCTTCATCAAAAAAGGCGGCTTCTCCACCACGTCGTGCCCGACGTTCAGGATGACGTCCGCAGCGTCGATCGCGCGGTGCACGAAGTCCCCGCTCGACAACGTCGCGTTCCCTAGGAAGTGTTCCGACCGTTCGTCGAGGACACCCTTGCCCATCTGCGTCGTGACGAACGGGATCCCGGTGCGGTCGACGAAGCGCTGCAACATCTTGGCGCAGAGCTTGCGATTCGCGCCTGAGCCGATCAGCAGCAGCGGGCTGCGCGCATCCAACAGACGCTCGTGCGCAGCGCGGATCGCTTTCGCCTCGCAGATCGGTCGGCGCACGTAGCTGGCCGGTATCACGGCCGCGTTGGTTTCTTCTCGCGCGACGTCTTCGGGCAGCTCGAGGTGGGTCGCGCCAGGGCGCTCTTCCTGGGCGAGCCGGAACGCCTCGCGCACCTGCGCGGGCACACGCGCGCCGCTCACGAGCTGCTGGGTGTATTTGGTCAGCGGACCCATCATGTCCACGACGTCGAGGATCTGGAACTGACCCTGTTTGCTCGCCTTGACGGGCTTCTGGCCCGTCACCATCACCATCGGCATGCCGCCGAGCTGCGCGTAGCCCGCAGCGGTGACGAGGTTCGTCGCGCCCGGTCCGAGGGTCGCGAGGCACACACCGGCGCGCCCGGTGAGCCGCCCATAGGTGGCCGCCATGAATCCTGCGGCCTGTTCGTGGCGGGTCAGAACTAGCTTGATCGGAGAGCCGGCAAGGGACTCGAGGAGATCGAGATTCTCTTCACCCGGGATTCCGAAGATGTATTCGACGCCCTCACGCTCGAGGGCTTTGACGAAGAGATCCGAGGTCTTCATGACCCCCAACGCTAACGCAGACGGGTTCGAAGCGTCGGTGGATTCTGGCGCGAGTGCGTCGAGTATCCTCTCTTCTCCGCCCTACCGACCTATCCTCCGTTCCTAAGCGATGCCGAGCTCAGGCCAGACTCAACCGATCACGACCCTGCAACTGATCGTCTCCGTCATCACGCTGACGACGGGCGCATTCTTGGTCCCGACGCTGTTCCTGGCGCCTCTCGCGCCTCTGTCGGAAGGCCAAACGAGCTTGACGCCGATTCTGCTCACCGTCGCAGCGGTGATGCTTGCGATGGGATTCGTCGCGAACCGGAGCTTTGAGATGAAGTTCCTCTCGTCGAGCGCCGCGTGGCGCGAAACGGCGATCGAGCAAGTGCGTGGAGGTCACGCGCCAGCAGAGCTCGCGGCTCGCACAATCATTCACGCGGCGTCCGGCCAGGGGCTCGCCCTCATCGGAACGATCGCGTACCTGCTGGAGGCGCAGAGCCTTGCGCTCATCCCGGTGGGTCTCGGGCTCGCATGGGTTGCGGTCTCCTTCCCGACACGCGAGCGGTTGCTTTCCCGCGTGACCGAGCCACAGGCCTGACGTCGATGGGGCGGTTCGTGGGTGTTCCAAATGGCCCACGAATTCGATTAGGCGTCCAGAACGTCCTTCTGCGCTTCGGTGAACTCCTCGCGCAGTTCCATATAAGTGTCGACCGTCTTCGCCCGCTCCTTGGGCCAGGCCGACTCGAGGGCGTTCTCCGCGATCGAGAGTTGGTTCACAACATCGGTCCGCCGCTTGAGCAGCTTCGATTCGCAGTCCGCGAACTCCCGCAGTGAATCGCCACCGAGCTCATTGGCGCGGGTGCGGAGCGCCTTCATTTGGCCGTCGTAATCAGCGACGCCGGCTTTGATGGCTGCGACGAAGTCGGTGCGCTGCATCGCGTGGAAGTCCGCGGTCGTGACGTAGTTGCCCTGGGGATCTTGCAACGTGACCTGCTGCTGGGGGCTCTTGCAGGCGGACAGGACGAGCAGGGGGAGCGCGAGAATAATGGTAGTCTTCAGCATGGTGGAATTCTCTTCGTAGTGAATGAGAGTTCGTCGGCTGGAGCGCCACGAACGTGCCTCGATTGTCGGATTTGGTCGTGGCTTCCTACCGAACTATAGGTGAATGTGCTTTCACTTCTACGGTCACCTGCGCTCATCTCGCTTCCCCAGGATAATGCGGATGCGGACGGCGGGTCCCCGTTGCTCGCATCACTTTCGAAGAAGCGTTCGAAGAAGCTTTCGAAGAAGAACGAGTAGGGACGACACAAGAACGACACATGAACGAGACCAATATCCACGAGCGTGTCCTCGAGATTATCGACGGCTTCGACACGGCGATGCTGACATCCCACACCCTGAGCGGCCAAATCCGGGCGCGACCGATGCATATCGCCGGCGTAGAGGACGATGGCCACATCTGGTTTGTGTCCTCCTCGCACAGCGGCAAGATCGAGGAGTTCGAGCGCGATGCCCGCGTCGCGGTTGTCCTGCAGGGGTCCCGTCGGTACGTCTCGATCACCGGGCAAGCGCTTCTCGTCGACGATCCCGTGCGGCTCGAGGAGATGTGGAAGAAAACTTGGGAGGTCTGGTTCCCCAACGGGCCACGCTCCGACGACGTGCAGCTCCTCTCCGTGCGGCCGGAGATCGCGGAGTACTGGGACACTTCCGGGACTGCGGGTGTGAAATACGCTGTCGCGGCGGCGCGCGCGCTCGCCACAGGGGAGGCTATCGACCCGAACGCGCTCGAGCACGGCAAGACGCGGCTGTAGGGCTGCTGTCCGCAGTCCGAGTCAACCCTCAGGTGCGGGCGGCTCCGCCAACGTGGGGGGGCCCGCCTCGGGGATCGCGCGTGTCGGGCCCCGACAGCTCGACACGCCGCGCGCCGATCCCCGCGACGGCCTCACGCGCGTGATCCGGTTGGCACGTCATCAGGATCACCTGGCGCCGCGCGGTCAGCGCGCGAAGCGTTGGATAGAGCGCCGCGCGACGCGCGGGGTCCCAGTGGACGAGGGCCTCGTCGAGCACGAGCGGCAGCGGCTCGCGGCCTCGATCGAGGTGTTCGAGTGTTCCGAGGCGTAGGCACAGCTGCACTTGCTCGCGCACGCCCCGCGAGAGGGGCGGTCCGACCGTCACTCGCTCTCCGCGTACGTTCGAGCGAATGACGAGTCGACGCGCGTCTGGGTCGGGGTAGTCGATGCCTCCATAACGACCGGCCGTGATCGCCTCGAGGGACTCGCTCGCCGCCCGCAGCACATCCGGCTGGTGTGCCGCGCGGAACCGACGTTCGCCGACGACGAGCGCCCGCTCGAGCAGCGCGAGGCGGTCGTGCGCTTGCCGCGTGTCGCGCAGCTCGTCCTCGAGTTGTCGCTCGCGCTCTCTCAGCTCCGAGGGCGTCGTCCCGCGGCGCGTTCGCAGGCGCTCGGCGAGCTCACCGGCCTTGCGCTGCGCGTCGTCGAGGAAGGACCGCGTCCTCGTGCGCTGGCGGCGCAGCTCGTCGGCATCGACGGGGGCTCGCTCGGGACCCTCGGAGCCGTCCGCGGTCGCTTCAGGGATATCCAGGGTGGCCTCGGACTCTGTGGCGCTCGCGCCTCGCTCCTGTACCAACGCCGCGAAACGCGGCCGACGCGCGAGCTGGCGCCATTCACCCTCCCAGACCGTGCGCTCGTGCTGCAGCCGTTGCAGCTCCTCGAACGCCGCGCCCGGCGTCGCGGTCGAGGGCAGTGCCCGGTTCAGCGCCCGGTGCAGGCCGTTGTGCAGCGCCCGCTGCCGAGCGCGCAGCTCACCGTTGAGCTGACGCGCGGCCGCGAGCGTCGCCTCGGCAGACGCGCGCTCGGCAGCGTCGCTGGTCGCGCTTCGCGTTGCGTCGCGCGCGGCGTCGAGCGTCTCGCGCAGCAGCCGCGGCAGCAGCGCGACGGGCAATGACTGCGGCGCGTCGGTCAAGCGCAGGAGCCCCGCCTCGTCCGCCAGCGACCTCCACAGCGCGTGCCGCGTGGCGCGTGTTGTGGTGACGCGCTCCGCGCGCGCGTGGGACACTGCAGCGCGGCCCAGCGCTTCGTCCGCCTCGTCGAGGGCGCCCAACGCGTCGAGCACGGCGTCGGGACCGACCAAGCACGCAGGATCCAGCCCGATGTCGACTGCGAGCCCTGCGATCGCCGCAGGAGTCCGCGCCGCGGCTCGTGAATGGCGCCCGTCGGTGGCCGCGAGCAACACCAGCGCCGCGAGCGCCGTCACTGAGAGCGCTGCGCCCATGACTCCAAGCCATAGCGGCGCGAGCGTGAGCGCCGCAGCCCCCGCGCCGCACAACCCCACGAACACGACGCCGAGCCCTGGCAACAACCGACGCTGCCCCGTTGCGAGCGCAGCGGCGCGTTGCTCACACGTACCGCGCCAGGCGCGCGCAGCGGAACGCAACGCGCCCAGCGGCAGCGAACTCAAGGAGCGCGACCCTGGCGGCGAGTCCTCGAGACCCTCGGCCACCGTCGGCGCAAATCCACGGACGAGGTCGAACGCGCGCGACCGCTCCGTCTCGGTGGTTTCGTCTAGATCCTGGAGCCCGCGCTCGTCGTGCCGATCCTCGGCCTCCTCGACTTGCAGGTGCTCGATCGCGTTCGCGCGTCGCAGCAGCTCGAGTGCCCGCGCGCTCGCGAGCACCGGCGCCACCGCGAGGCGCGCAGTCGGCGCTTCCAGCGCGACCCGCGCAGCCCGCAGTTCGTGCGCCAGGGGCACGGGGTCCTCGAGCTCGACATGGGTCCCGTCGGGTTGGGCGCCGAAACCCGATAGGTCGATCGACTCGAACTCTGCGCGCAGACGCTGGAGCCGCGTCAGCTCCGCGCGCAGCTCGCATTCCTCGAGCTCGTGTTCGAGCGCCTCGAGCGCTGCACACTCGACCTCGATGCGCCGATTCGTGTCCTCGAGCTCGCGCTCGTCGAGCGCGAGCTGGCGCTCGGCGTCAGCCGCTTCCCGGGCGGCGCGGCGCACGTCTCCGAGCTCGCGTTGCAGTCGGCGATCGACGGGATCGCCGCGATTGTCGCGCCTCCAGAGACGCGCGCGCTCCTCGGCGAGCTCCGCGCGCAGTGTCCGCACTGAACGCATTCCGCTGAGCCCGCTGTCGCCGAGCAGCAGCTCGTCGATCAGCTCCTGCAGTCCCTCGTCATTCGGCTCGCGGAACTCGTTCGCGGTCAGCGAATAGACCGCGCGGAACAGCGCGCGCGGTGTTCCTTGCAGCTCGGGCAGCGCCACGTTGCCCAAGAAAGGCCCGGCGAGCGCCTCGCCGTCGCGCGCGAGGCGCAGGCCTGCGCTCGAAGCGAGGCGTCGCTCCACTTGCCAACGCGCGCCGTCGGCCGTTTCGACGAGCGCGACGAGGCGCAACGTGCGACGGTCGTCGCCCCAGGTCGCGTAGGGATGCGCCTCGCGAGTCGCCGGCTGGAAGCCGTAGAACACCGTCTCGACTGCGGCGTGAAAACTCGACTTGCCGGCTTCGTTCGGCCCTTCGACGACGAACGTGTCGCCGTCGAGCTCGAAGGAGCGATCGACGAGCGCCCCGAAACACTCGACGTCGAGGCGCAGCAGCCTCACCGTTGCCCCTCGCTCAGCGCGCGCGCGAGGAGCTCGTCCGCGGCGCCCACGAGGCGTCGCCGCACGTACGCTGCGCGGTCGGGGCTGCCGGGCGGAGGCGCTTCGGGTGAGAGCTCGACGTCCTCGAGCTCGGCGACGGACAACAGCGCGTCTTGCGCCGCGGCAGCGCCGAGCAGGCGGTGCGCTTCGCGCAACGCGGAGGGCGTGTTGTGGAAGTCCGTGTGGTCGCGCACCGGCCGGAGATCCGTCGTGCAGAGCTCGACATCGAGGACATCGAGCGCGAGCGCGAGCGCCGATTCGGCCTCGGCCCGCTGCTCGGGACGCCGCAGTGAGTCGGCCAAGGGTGTCGCGCCGGCGAGCTCCACGCGCAACAGCGTCGGGAGGCGCTTCGCTGTGCCGAGCGCCGACGCGAGGCGCGCGGTGAGCTCGTCCGGGTGGTGGAGCGATTCGAGCTCTGCGAGGCGCACTGTTTCGAACCGCAGCGCGCAGAAGTCGACGGGCTCGACACGCGGAGGCTCACCTTTCTCGACCTCGATCAAGAGGCCACCACGCGCGCCGGTCTCCTTGGCGTTCCGCCCCTGGGGATTGCCCGCGTACCAAGCGACGGTGCCCGGGACACGGCCGCGGACGTGCACGTGTCCGAGGGCCCAATAGTCGAATCCCGCGTCGACGAGATCACGGCGTGCGCACGGCGCGTAGCGCGCGTGGTCCTCCGTGCCCGCGGTGTCGTCGACCTGGGTGTGCAGCAGCGCCACGGCGGGCGCTTCGCCAGCGGGCCGCGCGAGCCGGCGCGCGAGGTTCTCTGTGTCGCAATCGCTCGTGTGCCCGATCGAGGTGATCGTGCCCGTGACCGCCCCGTGTGCCGCGCGTACTGCGATCGTCGCGGGCCGGTGCGAACGGAAGACGTGCACCAGCGGATGTCCATGGCGCGCGGGATCGTCGAGGCCGAGCAGCGCCGCGCGACCCGGGCGACCGCGCACGGTGCCGGCGCCCGGGTCGTGGTTGCCGGTGCACCACGCGACAGTGATGCCTGCTGCCGCGAGGCGCAGCAGCCCCGCGCGGAACACCGCGGCAGTGGCCTGGGTCAGCAGCGGATCGTCGAACGCGTCGCCCGCGATGAGCACGGCCTGGACCTCGCCCTGCAACGCGCGTTCGAGCGCGTTCTCGAAGGCGGAATGCACCGCGGCCCGCACGATGGCGCGCAGCTCGGGCGTGCGCCCACCGACCGCGGTGTCGAGGTGCAGATCGGCGATGTGCAGGCAGCGGAAGGGCATCGGCTGGCTGGGGCCGGGTCGCGGAGGCTAGGTTGCGGATACCAGATTGCCGATATCAGGTTGCCGAATCGGCGCCGCGTACCTGGTACCGTACGCCGATTCGGCAACCGACCGTGGCCAACCACTCCACGCGAATTCACCACGCGAATTCACCACGCGAATTCACCACGCGAATTCACCACGCGAATTCACCACGCGAATTCACCACGCGAATTCACCACGCGAATTCACCACGCGAATTCACCACG
>Ga0163144_10005424_pt1 | contig 28299 bp, 26 predicted proteins | sample OliLak19BULKMAT1_FD_123175 | JGI IMG/M metagenome (GOLD analysis project Ga0163144, IMG submission 123175) | Freshwater microbial mat bacterial communities from Lake Vanda, McMurdo Dry Valleys, Antarctica - Oligotrophic Lake LV.19.BULKMAT1 | ecosystem: Environmental > Aquatic > Freshwater >... | reverse complement strand
CGGTCGCAAGCGCGGCGGACAGAAGGGCCACCGTGGCGCGCATCGGAGCTTGTTGCCGATCGAGCTCGTCGACGAGATCGTCGAGCTGTTTCCGGCCGCGTGCGAAGGCTGCAGTGAGGCAACCTGCCCGAAGGGCGTGCCATGAGGCAACCTGAGGCAACCTGCCCGAAGGGCGTGCACCGCATGAGAGGCAACCTGCCCGAAGGGCGTGCACCGCATGAAGGCGAGAGGCAACCTGCCCGAAGGGCGTGCACCGCATGAAGGGAAGAGGCAACCTGCCCGAAGGGCGTGCACCGCATGAAGGGAGGCAACCCGGTGGCCGGAGGCAACCTGCCCGAAGCAACCGAGGCAACCTGCCGAGGCAACCTGCCCGAGGCAACCTGCCCGAAGGGCGTGCACCGGAGGCAACCTGCCCGAAGGGGAGGCAACCTGCCCGAAGGGCGTGCCGGCAACCCGCCCCGGCAACCTGCCCGAAGCGGAGGCAACCTGCCCGAAGGGCGTGCACCGCATGAAGGGAGGCAACCTGCCCGAAGGACGTGCACCGCATCGGAACCGAGGCAACCTGCCCGAGGCAACCTGCCACCTGCCCGAGGCAACCTGCCCGAAGGACGTGCACCGCATCGCGACGTTCGTTCGGTCGCGCGGAGGCATCAGCCGGCCCGAGCTCCACTCGGTGAGCCTCGGCGGGACCTCGAGCGAGAACCCTGCAACGGCGCTCGCCAGCGGTCGACCGCTGGTGACCATGACGCCGCCTCGCTACATCGTCCAGAACCAGCTCTGTTTTGTGACCTGCAGCGCCATCGGCCGGAGCTTCCGCTTCCTCCCGACGCGCCATGTCGTCGAGCTCATCTGGTACATCCTCGCCGTCATGACCCAGCGATCCGGCGTCCAGATCCACGAGGTGATCTTCATGAGTAATCACTGTCACCTGTTGTTGACGGATCGCGACGGCGTGTTGCCCGACTTCATGCGCGACCTCAATTCGCTGCTATCTCGCGGGCTCAATGCGCTGCGCGGCTCCACCGGCTCGAATGTGGAGAAGAGCTACAACATCGTGACTCCCACCGACGGCGCCAAGGTCGTCGAGCACGCCGTCTACGCGCTCACCAACCCGTGCAACGCCCACCTCGTCAAGCGTGCGGCGCAGTGGCAGGGCGTGACCACGCTCGGGCTCGAGTACGGCCGGACGGTGACGTTGCGGCGGCCCAGTGGCGGTCTGTGGAAATCCATCGCCGACGCCTTGGCGAACCTGCAGCGCAAGCCAAGGAGCACGGCACGCACGAGCGAAGGCCGACTCCGTCACGCCGGCCGCACGACGTTGCCCGAGACCGTCGAGCTCGCGTTGGTGCGTCCTGCCGTCATGCTCGAGCACTCCGATGTCGCGTTGCGCGAGCTGATCCGCGCCGAGGTGCGACGCGTCGAGGATCGGCTCATCGTCGAGCGCCGCGGTGCCGGGCGCGACGTCATGGGGATGCGCCGTGTTCTGTCGCAGTCGTACACCGACACGCCGACCACCTCGCGGGTGCTGTTTCAGACGACGCCGCGCGTGTCGGGCAGGACCTGGGCGCGGCTCGAGGCACTCGGACGACGCCTCGAGTTCGAGCGCGCCCATGCGGTCGCTCGTGACGCGATCGCCGAGCTGCTCACGCAGGCACGCACGTTGGGAGAACGATTGGCGGCACAATTCGCGGCGATCGAGCTGCCGCACGGGGCGTTTTTGTTACGCCGCCACTACGGGGGGGTCTGCGGCTCGACGAGCTGAGAGCGTGCTCGTTGATCGTCGGGTGCGAACGGGATCGGCGATCTCGTCTGCGGGTGTTTCTGTTGGGTCGCTTTTTCGGCGCCCGGGGATACGGCTTCGCAGCGTGCGGCGGCCCGCGGCTGAGGCCACGCTCGCGCCCGGCAGTGCGACGCGCCGTGATCCATCCGATCGCGTCCGCACCCTTTGCTCAGCGGCTCGCTCGCGGAACCTGCCCCTCGGGCAGGTTCTTTTTTCCGCCCGCCGAACATGCCCTTCGGGCAGGTTCTTTTCCTTTTCTTCGGGGACCCTTCTTTTTTTATCCGCCCATCGGAGGCGGCGTGCCGTTCTTCGCGTCGCAGATGCTGACGTACGGCGGGATCGCGGCGGAGCTGGCGGGACACGCTTGACCCGGCAGGAGTGCCATGCAGAAGCCGCGCTGATCCGCGACGGTCAGGTGCTGGATGCACTCGAGGAATGCCTCCGACATGTTGTTGCCGCCGGCAAGTGCGAGGCAAACGGACCCGTTGGGATCCTGGTGGGTTTCGTGCGCGACGTTGTTCCAGACGGTGGTGGGCACCACACCCATCTTGCCGATATCCACGCCGGACACCGCACGCCACACACCGTCTTCCTGCACGCAATCCTTGTCGCCGAGCTCCACCGTCTGGCAGCACACGCGCCCGCCACCGCACACCGTCGACACATCCCCCGCATCCCACTTCGGGTTGCAGGGGATCGGACAGTTGAGCGCCGTGAGATCGAGCAACCCCGAGCCCATCGGGATGTCGTCCGTGTCCACGCACATGCCCGACGTGCCGGCTCGGTTCGCGATGTCGGCGTACAGCGGCGTCGAGCCGCTGATGCCCTTGCCGGAATACGCTGGCAGCTCCCCGTCCGCCGTCGACGGATCATCCGAACAGCAAAAGTGCGTGTCCGGGCAGTTGTCGCCCTGCCGCGGGTCGCAGCGGAACGCGACGGTCGGGTAGTTGACGTTGATGCACGAGCCCGCAACGGTCGCTCCGAGACCGACAGCGAGACCGTTCACGACGAGAAAGCGCAGGACATTTTTCGGCCGCATCTTGACCCCCGGACGGTGTCACGCTGCGCCGGGCTTGTAAAGTTCCCAACCGGTGTCGCGCGGGTCGAAGTCACGCGTCGCCACGCCGATGCACCCGGAATCCCGCGGTGCTTTGGCGCGTCACGGTCTCGCAGGCTAGGATCGAAGCGACGTGACCAGCAACCGTGTAGGCGAACGTGCAAGCGGGATCATCGGGCCTTCTCAGGCCCGCAGGGCCGTGAAGACAATTCATCGGTGCGCACTGCTCGTGCTGCTCGCGGCCGCGTGCTCGCAGACGACGCGCGGCGGAGAGGATCCCGAGGCCGCGCCGTCCGGCGGTGACGGCGGTGTCCAGCCCGCCGGCGGTCCATCCGCCGCGCCCATCGCCGTCGGCCCCATCGGCAAGACCAGCCAGCGCGAGCGCGGCGCAACCGCAGCGTGGGTGATGGGCGAAGGCGAGCCGAAGCAGCTCGACGTCGGCCAAGCCGAAGCGACCGGCTACACCGTCATCGATCTGTCCGACACCTGGACGCCGTTCATCTTCACCGAGAAGACGCCGGGCGCCGAGGATACGCAGAGCAACGCGTACCGCGAGCGCTACCTCGCGCTGGCGAGCGACAAGGGCGATCAGTGGGGCGATCCGCTCGACCCCCACGAGAACAACTACCTCGAGCTGTACGGCATCCCGCCGACCTTGTCGGTGATCGCCGCCGAGTGGTCGGCACTGCCCGAGGTCGAGGCTTGTCTCGCGAAGGAGAAGTACGATCCGACCGCGTTCGCAAGCTCTCCTCACGGCCCTGCTGGCCTGGCGTGGGACGGCACAATCTCGTACAGCAAGTCGTCGCAATCGACGCGCGTGCGCCAGGCCGCGTGGGCGCGCTCGGCACTCGCGAAGAAAGCCAAGAAGGCGAAGATCGATCTGCAGACGCCCGAGGGCCAGCAAGCCGCCGCGACCCACCCGAAGACCAAGGCGCTGTTCAAGCAGTGGAAGGTCGCGCAGGTCGAGATCGACATCATCGCGAACGCGCAGAAGCGCTTCGTCTGCGAGCGCATGTACAACACCGCCGGCGGGCGCGGCACCGTCGAGTACGGCGTGTTCGACTCCGAGACGACGCACGCGCTCGCGGCGTTCGAGCGCAAGCACGACATCATGGGCTGGGGTCACTTCAAGGCCGACAACGTCGCGATGCTCGCGAAGTCGCCGGCCGCGGCGGTGCACGCTCGCCTGCTGCGCATGATCGAGGAGCGCGTCGTATCGGCCGCCGGCATCGTCGAGGACGGCTCGGCGCCGCAGTGGAAGAAGGACTTCAAGTGGAAGGACAAGGCCGGTGTCGAGCACGGCTTGCGCGACGTCGTCGGCGAGTCGACGCAGGCCGCGATCGATCACCTCGGCATCGCGACGCCCGAGGCTGCCCAAGCCACGGTCACGAAGTGGGCGGAGCTCGCCCAGGACGTCGATGCACCCGCCGTCGGCAAGACGAGCTTCGGCTCGCTGCTCGTCGCGGTGAAGCTGCCTGCCCTGCCCGAGTACTACGCGGCCGACATGCAGTTCGAGACGGTCATCGATCGCGGTGACATCTGGTACGACTTTCCCTACGACGAGATCGGCAACAAGAAGTCGCAGCCGCGCCAGCGCTACCCGCATCTCACGCTGTACGTGAACTACGAGGGGCAGAAGATCCCGCTCGTGCACTGGCGCACCACGATCGGCTCGTGGCGCAACGAGTTCGAGAACGACGAGGTCGTGATCAAGTACAAGAACTCCGACGTCGGCGGCCGGGTGTGGAAGGACATCATGGCCGCGCCGGTGTGGATTCCGCCCGCGACGACGCCGCCCGCCGAGCTCATCAAGGGCTATTGGCGCAAGGGCAAGTTCAAGAAGGACGTCAACTACCCGGAGATCGGGCCGGGCTACCGCTCCGCGTACGGGCTCGTCGCCGCGTATCACATCAAGGAGATCAAGGACGACGACGGCAATGTGAAGTCGGAGTTCGACAACTCGATCCGCACCCACGGCAGCGTCGACTACATGTCGATCCTGCGCCGCTTCTCGCACGGCTGTCACCGCCTCTACAACATGGATGCGGTGCGGATGTTCTCGTTCATCTTGCAGCACCGCGCGTACACGCGGGTCGGCCAGGTGCCGGTCGGTGTCGGCCGCACGCTCGAGGTCGACGAGCGCACGTACAAGCTGCGGATCCCGTCGCGCGGCTACAAGTACGAGCTCGTGCAGCCGATCCCGGTGATGGTCACGGAGGGGCGCGTCCGCGGCAAGCGAGGCAGCCCGATCACGACCGCGATGAAGAAGCCGGGCGCCGAGCCTGCGGTGGTCGGCGAAGACGGCGTCGTGGTCGTCGAGCCGTGAGGGCGGCCGTCTGCCAGGCTTGCATCGTGGACGTCACGTCGTCCGACATCGGTGCGCCGCTCCCCGCCGAGTATGCCCACCTGGCCGAATGGCGGGAGCTGGCGGCAATGGGGATCGACGCCACGCTCATCGCAGCGTCACTGCGCATGACGGTCGAGGAGCGCTTGCGCGAGCTCGCAGCGCGCGATGCAGTGTTCTGCGCGCTGCACGGAGCCGCGCTCCGTGGCTGAGGCACCGCAACAGACCGAAGCGCCTGCTGCGGCTGCTCGACGATGCGGGCATCCCGTTTCTGGTGATCGGCGGCGTCGCTGCGATCACCTGGGGCGCGTCGGAGTTCACGCGTGACCTGGACGTGTGCATGGATTTCACCGAGGCCAACGTCACGCGCTTGCTCGAGGCGTTGGCGCCGCATCGTCCCCGACACCTCACGCGACAGGACCTCGGTCGCATTGCCGATCCGCCGCACGCCTTGGTCAAGTTCCGCTCGCTACTGCTCGTCACCGACCTCGGAAGGCTCGACGTGCTGCGCGATGTACCACCGACGGGCGGCTATGCAGAGCTCGCCGCGCGAGGCAAACAGGTGACTGCGTACGAGCGGACGCTCCACGTGATCGGTCTCGACGATCTCATCGCGATCAAGGAGCACGTCGCACGCCCGAAAGACCTCGTCGTTGCTGCGCAGCTCCGGGCGATCAGAGCCGCGCTGCCTCCCGGGCGCTAGGCGCAGGTGCCTTCGCCGCAGGCCGCTTCGGCCTTGCCCTTGTTCTTCTTCTTCGGCTTCGCCTTCACCTTCGCCTTCGCCTTGGGCGCCGGTGCAGACGCCTCAGCAACCGCCGCCGTCTGGGTGGACGCGGCCGCCTCGCTGGTCGCCGCCGGTGCAGTCGTGTCGCTCGGCGCAGCGCCACCATCGCTCGGCGCCGCGTCGGCGTCGGTCACGGCTTCGGCGTCCGCGTCGTCGTCGTCCTTCGCACCGCCGCAGCCACCTTCACCGCAGCTCTGCTCGCCGTCCTTCGACGCCGCAGCCGCGGGGACCTCGGTGGCAGGCGAGTCTTTCTTCTCGCAGCCGACGAGTGCAGTGGTGCCGAGCACGGCAAGAATCGTGAGCCATCGATCGCGTGTCATCGTAAAAGGTCCGCTTTCGGTTCACACCGGTTTGGGTGGGGTCGCACAGCGAAAGCCGATGCCATGCGTGTGCGCGTCTTCGGCTTGCGGGAAGCGCAGCGCAGGATCGGCGAACTGGGGCTGGAAGCTGTTGAACGCGCCGCCACGGATCACGCGGCGCTTAGCGCCCGCCGGTGGTGCAGCCGCGGGCGTGCCGTCCTTCGCGGGATACGGCGTGAACTCGTCGGCCGTCCACTCGAACACGTTGCCGGCCATGTCGAACAGGCCATGCTGCGTCGCGCCTTCGTTCAAACTGCCGACCGGCGAGGTGCCAACGAAGCCGTCGTCGTCCGGATAGAGCGTCGCGTGCGACGGCAATCCCTTGGTCGCTCGCCACGCGACGTACTCGGCGCCCGAGCCGTTCATGTGCGCGCGCGAGGGCAGCGCGTCGCCCCACGAGTACACGCGACCATCCGAGCCACGCGCCGCGAACTCCCACTGTGCTTCGGTCGGCAGCGTCGCGCCGCGCCACTCGCAGTATCTCTGCGCCTGCGCCCAGTCGACGCAGTTGACCGGATGCGCATCGCGATCGTCACGCGACTCGTTGCACAGCTCGGAGTGCGCCTCCATCTGCAGCTTCCAGTCGGCCTCGGACGTGCTGCCCTTGGGCCACGTGCTCTCACGATACGCTCGCTTGCACTCGCCCTTGGTCGAGCACTGGCGATAGTCGCCGAGGCTCACCTCGCGCAGATCCATGCAGAACTCGCCGACGACCGCGGGATGCGCCGGCCGTGCCGTCTGCAGCACCGGATCGTCGGCGTCGGTGCCCATGAAGAACTTACCGCCCGGCACGAGCGCCATGCCCGACGGGCACGGCGTCGCCGGTGCATCGGCGACGACGACCGGCGCAGCGCTGCCACTCGTCGTCGGCTTGGCGTCCGCGACCTTCGCGGCGCCCTCGGTCTTCGTCTCCTCCTTCGCAGCGGTGCCGATCGTCTCGCTCGCGCCGGGTCGCATCACCAGCAAGAGCACCGCGAGCGCGAAACCACCGCTGAGCACGCCGATGAGCGCGCCGCGAAGCGCACCCGATCGTCGAGGTGGCGGCGCGGGCAGCACGGTGCCGAACTCCGAGGGCGGCGGCGGCAGCGTCTGACCCGGCCGCACGGTCGAACCGTCAGCCCACCGCATCGGTAGCTCGGTCTCGGTCGCCGACGGGTGATAAGGCTTCGTCTCCATAGGCTCGCGACGATCGCTCGAGGGTCTGCCTCGATTCGAACGGCTGTACGCCTTACTGTACAGGTCGGGATCGGAAGCCGGTGAAATCGGTGGGACGATCCGCGGTGATGTGCGATGCGAACGCCCCACAACGCCCGACAACCCACGTCAGCGCACGTCAGCGCGGATCGTTGCGGTTCTGCCAGAGCACCGCTTCGCCCCATGCGAGTACCGCCGAGAACCCCGCGAGCGTGATCCACTTCATGGGCGTCGCGAACGCCACGGTGAGCTCCCACGTACGCGACAGATCGGGGAACTGACCGAGCAGTGCGATCGCACCGCCGGTCTCGACCGCATCGCACAGCCCGGGCACGAGCGCGATCACGGGGAACGCCGCGCGCGGCAGGGCATTGCGCACACGCAGAAATCGCGCCCACGTGACCAGCAACGTCGAGTAGACGACGATGAACCCGAGGTCCGCGAACGCGAAGAGTCGATACTCGGCGCGACCCGAGTCGCCCATCGCGTCGAGGATGGCGGCGACGTCGTCGGGCGCATACAAGACGCGCATATCGAGCGGCTCGAGCGAGCGGCCCATCGTGAAGAGCCCGAGACCGTACAGCGCGGTGACCAGCAGGCGCACGACCACCGCGCGCCGGCGCGGGCGCAACCACGCCGACGGGACGTGACCGAGGTGAGTCCGACGCGGGCGAAGCGGGTCCACGTGCCCGCGGTATAGCCGTCCGCGCGGCGCGGGGGAAGATCCGCCGGCGCCTGTTAGGCTCGCGCGGCAGGACCGCCCTTGACCACACAACTGTTCACGCACGAATCCGAGATGCCCGCGAGCGCCGCTGGGGCATTCGCATGGCACGAGGGCCCCGGTGCATTCGAGCGCCTCAATCCGCCGTGGGATCCGGTGAAGGTGCTGCAGCGCGATCCGTCGCTCGCGGTCGGCGCGAAGACCGTCGTGCAGCTGCACGTCGCCGGCGTGCCGGTGAAGTGGATCGCGGAGCATACGGCGTACGAGCCGGGCGTGATGTTCCGCGACGAGCAGACGGATGGTCCGTTCGCGACGTGGATCCACACGCATCGCTTCGTGCCGATCGACGAGCATCGCTGTCGGCTCGTCGACGAGGTCGAGTACGCGCCGCCGCTCGGCGCGCTAGGCCGAGTGTTCGCGGGCGGCACGATCCGCGCCCAGCTCGTGCAGATGTTCGCGTACCGCCATGCGCTGTTGCGTGCGGACCTCGAGCGCCATCGGCGGTTCGCGAGCGCACCGCGGCAGACGATCGCGGTGACCGGTGCGAGCGGTCTGCTCGGCGGGGCGTTGTCCGCGTTCCTGACGACGGGTGGACACACCGTGCGACCGGTGAAGCGCGGGGATTTTTCCGCGATCGATGGTGCGGATGCGATCGTGCATCTCGCAGGCGCACCGATCGGCGTGCGGTGGACCGACGATGTGCGGCGCGCGATGGTCGAGAGTCGCGTCGATTACACGCGTGCGATGGTCGGCGCGATCCGTGACGCGAAGGCACCACCGCGCGTGCTGCTCGGCGGGTCGGCGATCGGGATCTACGGCGATCGCGGCGACGAGGAGCTCGACGAGTCGTCGCCGACGGGCGAGCGAGGCGAGCGCGGCGCGGCGATGCTCGCGGGGCTGTGCGCCGACTGGGAGGCCGAGTCGATCCACGCGAAGGCGCTCGGGCTGCGGGTCGCGTTGTTGCGTACCGGGGTCGTGCTCACGCCGAACGGCGGCGCGCTGTCGCAGCTGCTCGGGCCGTTCTCGGCGGGCATCGGTGGGCGGGCGGGATCAGGCAAGCAGTGGATGAGCTGGATCGGGCTCGAGGACACGATCGGTGCGATCCACCACGCGTTGATGACGGACATGCACGGGCCGGTGAACATCACCGCGCCGAACCCGGTGACCAATCGCGAGCTCGCGCGGACGCTCGGGCACGTGCTGCGTCGACCGTCGTTCATGCCGGCGCCGACGTTCGCGCTCGAGGCGATGTTCGGCGAGATGGCCGAGGGTACGTTGCTCGCGAGTCAGCGCGTGCTGCCGCGGGTACTGGAGCGCGCGGAGTTCGAGCCGCTGCATCCGCAGCTCGAGGACTCGCTGCGGTTTTGTCTCGGGCGATGAGCGCTAGTTCACGTCGACGATCACGAATCGCGCGCCGGCCACGTCGTTCAACCCCTGGTCGCCGATCGCCGCCTCGGGGCGCCCGTCCTCGTCGAAGTCGGCGATCGCGATCCGCGAGCTCGGACTCATGCCCGGCGTACCGATGTCGACGACCTCCGCGTCAATGAGGTCCTCGGCACCGAACAGGATCTGCGGCTCACCGCCCATCATCGGTGGTCCCCCGACGCCGATGACGAGGTCCATGTACTCGTCACAGTCGAAGTTCGCAGCAGCGATGCTGTTGACGCCGACGCCCACTTCGACCGTCGCGAGGTCGGTCAGATCGTCGAGCGTGTTGATCGACAGAAATCGGATCGTCCCCAGCGTCGACGTGCCCTCTTCGTTGTCCGGGTCGTCGAGATGACGCTCGGCGACCGCGAGGTCGTCCGTACCGTCACCGTTGAAGTCGCCGACGGCGAGTGCCCACGGGTTGTTGAAGCCCGTCTCGCCGATCTGCGGCGGCGTCGCATACGTCAGTGTGAAGGGCTGTGCGTTGCCCTGGATACGGAGCGATCGGACGACCTGATTCGGGGTGTTCGGGGTGTTCTCCAGTTGATCGCCTTGCGGCACCAAGATGCGACTGAGCCCGTCAATGGTGATGACTTGCGTGTCCCACGGCACCGCGAACGGGAACAAGACCCCGTCCACGAAGCTGAACAGACCAAACTCGTCGTAGCTCATCCCGAAGTTCTCGATCACCGAGACGTGGGCATTACCGGAGATGATCGCGTCGAGTGCTCCGCTGCCGTCGGTCGTCACCACGTCGGCAAGGGTGACGCTGTAGCTCCCCATCGGCAGGTCGACGGTGCCCATGCCTCCGAATCCGAATTCGTCGACGCCCACGAAACCCATGCGCGGACCCTGCCCGGCGAGCACGAACACGTTGCCGCTCCCCTGGCAGGCCAGGTCACCGACCGCGACATCGTACGGGTCGATGAGGCTGAGATCGGGGTAGTCGTCCGGGAGCAGGCGCGTGGTGCTGGTCATCCACTGGCCACCGCCGTCGTTCCGCACCAGGACGAGCGCGTTCGTGTCCAGGCCGAGCACGGCGAGATCCGGCAACGCGTCTTCGCCGATGAAGTTGCCCGCGACGAGCGATATCACTTGTCCGTACGCCGGGTCGCTGATCGGGTAGCTCGTCACCGTGCGACCGATCGGCGAGCCACGGCAGATCGCGGGGTCCGGTGGAGGGGGCGGACACACGAACGGCTCACCGGTGCTGCTACTGCTCTCGTCTTCCGTCGTGCTCGGGGTCGTGCTGCCGGTCGTCTGCGCGCCGCCGCAGAAACCATCGATGCACTTGTCGTTGCCGCACTCGGCGTCCGCATTGCAAGGCTTTCCCGGTGCCGAGCCGCCGTCGAAGCACGCGACGATCAAGAGCGATGCGACGCAAAGACCACGCATGAACATGTCACGCAGCATAGCAGGCACCTTCGTTGCTCGCCGCCCCGGCGGCGAGCGATCCCCGACACGAGCGAGCGCCGCTGTCCCATGGGACGCGGCCTCGCGCGAGGCGCAGACTCCTCGCGCTGGCGCCCGCGCTGGCGCCCGCGCTGGCGCTCGCGCTCGATTGCGGCGATGCTCTGGGCCGTGAGACGACGGATCGTCGCGATTTCGGTCGCGTGCGCGTTGTGGCCCTCCCCATCACTGCGCGCGGCCGCACCGTCTGCAACGGTCGACGCGCCGCCGCCGGTCGAGGCCGATCCGCTCGCGGCCGCGAAGGAGAAGCACGCGGAGGGTCAGGCCGAGTTCGACGCCGCGAACTACACCGGTGCCGTCGAGGCATGGACCGCCGCGCTCAAGGCGTTACCGAGCAAGGACGAGCGCAGCGCGACCTACCGTCCGCTCATCCTCTACAACATCGCCGCGGCGCGCGAGAAGTTGTTCGAGATCCATCGCGACGTCTCGCAGCTCCGTCAGGCGAAGATCCTGCTCGAGCGTTTCGACGCGTCGATCGACGAGGTCTACGGCCACGATCCCGCCGCCGCCGAGGCCGAGCGCACCCGTGTCCGCGAGAAGATCGCGGCCCTCGATGCGCGCATCGCCGAGGCCGAAGGCAAGACCGAGCCCGCGACCGACCCGCAGACGACCACCGATCCCGACCCGACGACCGACCCCGTCACGCCGACGAAGACCGACGAGCCCGCCACCGATCGCGGTGCTCGCGGCATGATGATCGGCGGCGGCGTGATGCTCGGCCTCGGCGTCGTCGCGATCGGTGGGCTCGCCGCGTCTGCCGTGATCAGCGAGCGCGCGAACGACATCAGCGACATCCCCGACGACGACGCGGAGGCCCGTGCCGATCAGTTCGCGAAGGGCCAGCGGGCGAACAACGCCGCGATCGCGATGGGCGTGCTGTCGCCGCTGCTGCTCGCGGGTGGTGTCGCGCTGATGGTCGTCGGTGCGAAGCGCAAGAAGCAGAGCCGCGTCGCGTGGGCGCCGAGCTTCGACAGTCGGTCGGTCGGCCTGGTGCTGCGCGGGCGCTTCTAGTCGAACGGAACCTCGAACGTTCCGCTCTTGCCGAGCTTAGGCGCGGCCTTGCCGTCGTCGGGCTTGCTCGCGTCTGGCTTCGTGTCGTCGGCCTTCGTCTCGACGGGCGGCGGCTCGGGGGTCGTCTTCGGCTTCGGCCGCGTCGCGCCGTGCGGCGTGCGCTTGGGCACCTCGGTCGCATCGGGCACCAGCGCCGGTGTCGGCAGCGGCTGCGGCACGACGATCACCGTCGGTGGCAGGCGGGCCGGTGGCGGCGCCGCGACGGCGGGCTGCGCGGGCTGGGGCTCGACGAGCGGAGTATCGTGCGCGCTGGTCGGTGCTTGCTCGGGCGTGTCCTTGCCGAGCACGAGCGGCTGCCGCCACCACCACACGCCCACGGCGAAGCTCGCGACCGCGAGCCCACCGATGCCGATCCACGGCACGATCGATCGCCGCGACGCGAGTCGCACATCGCGGATGTCGACCGGCTGCGACGGCGGCGTGAGCACGATCGGCAGCGCAGTGCCGCCGCGCTTGCCGACACCGAGCAGATCGCTGCGCAGCGCGTGCACGTCGGGATAGCGGTGGTCGCGATGCTTCGCGAGACAGCGCATCACGATCTGCTCGAGCTCGGGCGGCACATCCGGTGCGTGGTACCGCAGCGGCGGCACCGCCTCGAACAGCTGCGCGTACAACGTCTCGACGACGGTCGGGTACACCCACGGTCGCCGCCCCGCGAGCATCTCGTAGAGCACGACGCCGAGCGCATACACGTCGGCGCGAAAATCGAGCGGCTCGCCGCGCACCTGCTCCGGTGGCATGTACGCCGGCGTGCCGAACACGAGGCCCGACTCCGTCGGCACGCGCACGCGATCGGTGACGGCCGTCGCCTTCGCGAGCCCGAAGTCGATCAGCTTCGCCGTCGGTCGTCCGTGGGTGTCGAGGACCACGAACACGTTCGACGACTTGAGATCGCGATGGATGATGCCGAGGCCGTGCGCACGCACGAGTCCCTCGCAGATCTGGATCGCGAGCGCAGTCGCCTGCGGCCAGCCGAGCGGTCCGGCCTCGCCGACCCATGCCGACAGCGAGCGACCGCGCAGGCGCTCCATCACGACGAACGGTCGATCCGGCTCGATGACGCCGACGTCGTAGACCGCGACGACGTTCGGATGCTCGACCTCGGCGAGCAGCTCCGCCTCGCGACGCAGACGCATCGCCGCGTCGGGATCGGTCGCGCTCGGATGCAGGATCTTGACGGCGACCTTGCGTGGCAGCGTGCGATCGTCCGCCTCCCACACGACGCCCATCCCACCCGAGCCGAGCTGCTCGCCGAGCGCATAGCGTCCGCCGACGATCGTCGGTCCGCGACGCACAGCGCTCGGCTGCGTGCCCTCCGGCTGCGTGCCCTCCGGCTCCGGGAGCATCGTGTCGTGCGTCGCCACCGGCAACGTCGGGCTCTGCGATGGATCGCGATCGTCCACAGGACGTCCGAGTCTACTCATTCGCAGCCGACGTCGCACGAAGAGCAACCAACGTGCCACACGACAACAGCGACACGCACACCGATTCCCGAGCGAGCTCGGGCGCGCGCGCGGCGATGTCCCATGGGACATGCACGCGTCGTGGTACCGTGGGACATGATGCGTACGGTCGCTTTCGCCGTCGGTGTGGTCGCGTCGATTGCAGCCTCGCGTGCGCATGCGCTGGACCCGCTGCCCGACGGTGATGCCGGCATCGCGGCCGGGTATCCCGGTGATGCGGGCATCGACGCCGACCCGCAGGTCGTGTTCGCCGACGACTTCGAGGGCTACGCGGACGCCTCGGGATTGCCGTCGCGGTGGGACGCCGCCGTCTATCAGGTCGATCAGATCCGCATCGCGACCGAGCCCGAGAACGTGTTCGGCGGCGCGCAAGCGGTCGAGATGAACGTGCCGCAGCAAGACACGGAGCTGAGCAACTCGATCGATCGGGTCGTGTCGCCCGAGCTCGACGTGCTCTTCTTGCGCTTTTACTCGAAGTTCGAAGGGCCGTACGACATCATCGGCTCGAGCCACAACGGCGGCATGATCTCGTCGCACTACTTCATCGACGGACAGGCGACGCCGGGCGTGCCCGCGGACGGCAGCAACAAGTGGCTCGCGAACGTCGAGAACTGGCGTGGCGAGTCCGAGGTCGCGTCACCGGGCCTGCTCAACGTCTACATCTATCATCCCGAGCAACGCTCGATGTACGGCGATCACTTCTGGCCCGACGGCACGATCACGCCTTACGATCCCGATCCGCCGCCGGACTACTTCGGTCCCGACTTCGTGCCGCGCGAGCTCGTGATCCCCACGCTCGACGAGTGGCACTGCTACGAGCTGATGGTCCAGGCGAACACGCCGGATGAGCGCGATGGACGGATCGCGTTCTGGTACGATGGCGTGCTCGCGGCGGACTTCCCGAACCTGCGGCTGCGCGACACGGCAGCACTGACGATCGATCGCTTCGGCGTCTCGTTCCACATCGGCAGCAATCCCAATGCGCCGCAGCGCAAGTGGTACGACAACGTCGTCGCCGCGCAGGCGTACATCGGGCCGGTCTTCGAGGACAGCGCCCAGGACACGGGCAGCGGCACCGAAGGTGGTGGCGACGACAGCACCGGGGCCGACGATGGCGCGATGACGAGCGCGACGGCAGGCACCGCGACCGGGGGCGCGAGCGAAACCGCCGCGACGACCAGCGCATCCGACAGCGCCGGCACCGACGACGATGCCGGTGCCGGCGGCGGCGGCGGCGGCGAAGTCGACGACACGGGCGGCGGTTGCGGATGCGCGAGCGTGCCGTCGGGATTCGCCCCGCTCGGTCTCGCGATCGTCGTGCTCGCGCAACGCCGCCGATTCACATCCTGACGCGCGCGTTCGAGTCGCCCTCGGGCATGTGCGCCTCTTGGCCGGTGACGTACGCCTTCGCCGCCTCGAACGCGAATCGCAGGCCACGCGCGCCGCTGTTGTCCCACCACTGCGCGTCGCTCGGCTGCACTGCGATGAGGCACAGCGTCGGATCGTCCTTGCCTTGCGGGAACCACAGCTTCCACGACTCCCGCCAGAGACGATCGATCTGCGCGCGATCGCGGGAGATCCACGCACGACCGCTCACGCTGACGTACTTCGTCTTGCCCTGCATGACGACGGCGACCTCCGGGTTCGCGGCAAGCTGCGCGGCCTTGCCGCTGTCCAGGTCGGCGCAGAACCAGAGCACACCGCTGTCGCTCACCTCGGCCACGCTCATCGGTCGGGCTTCGAGGCGATGGTCGTCGGTGTGGGTCACGAGCATCGATTCGGTGAAGTCGGCGAGCAGCTCGAGGAGATGGGTGCGGGGATCGGTCGACATGCCGCTGGTATGACGAACGCGGAGGCTTGCGCCACCCGAAAACGTGGCGCAGACCGGGCGGGCGATGGCGCTCGAGATCCCCCACATCATCGGCTTTCTCGCATCGACCGTGCTCATCGCGACGCTGGCTCACCAGGTGTGGAAGCAGTGGTCGAGCGGCAAGAGCGGAGGCGTGTCCCCGTGGCTGTTCGGGGGTCAGGCGCTCGCGAACGTCGGCATGCTCGCGTACAGCATCCTGCTCGGCGACGTGGTGTTCATCATCACCAACTCGGCGACGCTCGCGACGTCATGCCTCGGATTCACCGTACAGATGCGCCACGCCGCGCAACATCGACTGCAGGACGCAACGTCTGCGGCTGGTGCTCCGGCCCAGGCGAGCCATCCTGCGCACGCATGAGCACCGACAGCGAGTCCGTCTTCCAGAACATCCGCCGCTTCGCCGACGAGATCCGCGTGCGCATCCACCTCGCCGGGATGGAAGCCCGTGAGGCATGGGCCGGCCTCGAGCCGAAGGTGAAGCAGATCGAGCACCTGTTCGACGGCGCGACGCAGACGGCGTCATCCGAGATGAACTCGCTCGCGACGACGGTGCAGACCGAGCTGCGTCACCTTCGCGAGCGCTTGTTCGAGTCGGAGCCGAAGTCGACGACGAACTAGCTCAGCTCAGTACAGCTCCCGCAAGTTCGTGGGCAGGTCATGTGCCGCCGCCGCGAGCAGCTCGATGAAGAGATCTGGGCGGCGTATCCCGCGGTCGATCCAGACGACGAAGAGGGCTACGCCGTCAGCGTTCGTGACGACGCGCGGATCTTCGTCGCCGGCGTCCCGAACAGAACGCCCGCGTTTTTCTCGGTGAGCGGCGACGTTTGGATCGCCGCGCTCGGCCTGTAGCGCCGCGACATCGCAGCGCTACGAAGCCTCGTCGATCAGCCGTTCCAGTTCGCCGGGATCGCGGTGAAGTCGATGTGGAACCACCACCCCGTGCCGTTCTCATCGCGCGCCTCGTCGGGCAACAACGCCGACACCGGCATCCCACCGAACACCGGCACCGAGTCCGCGAGGAGCGCCATGTCCGCCGCTTCGTTCGACACCCAGCCGATCAGCGTACCCTCGACGAGGTTGCCGGCCGGATCCCCGACATACCGCGCCGCGACGCTCGCAGTCTCCAGCGGCAACGCGAATGACGTCGTCGCGATCGTGACGTTCGCCATCGCCGACACGAAGCAAGGCCCGGTCGTCATCCCCGGCGCCGGCGTGTAGTTCGGCGGGAGGTTCACCGGGTCCGCCGCCTGGCACGTGGCCTTCACCTGGCTCGTGTACGTCGTCGGGTACTCCATCGTGGTCGGCAACAGGTTGCAGTCGACCGGATCGGCCACCGCAGCACACTGCGCGTTCGCGAAGGCCATCGCACCGCCCCCACCGTCGCTCTGATCCAGGGTGTCGAACACCAGCGCGAACCCGAGATCGTAGAACCCGTCGGCCGCGGTTTCGGCGTCGCCGTCCATGCTCAGCGCCGCGTTCAACGGCTGGTTCACCTGGGCTTCGGTCACGTCACCAAGGATGGGCGCGAAAAAGTGCGGGTCACGTACCGCGACCGAGTTCAACCGGAACGTCGCCGCCCCCGCGGGGACGTCACCGCTGCTCGAGTCCGGGTCCATCGTCGTCATCGTCATCGTGTCCGGCTCCGTCATCGTCATCGTGTCCGGCTCCGTCATCGTGTCCGGTGCCGTCATCGTGTCCGGCGCCGTCATCGTGTCCGGCGTCGTCGTCGTCGGATTCGTCGCCGAGGTTCCCGGATCCGTGGCCGTCTCGGTCGCGGAGGCTTCACCCGTGCCCCCTTCGTCGTCGCCACAGGCGGTGAGGGCCCCAGTGAGAAGCAATGGGCCGGAGGTCAGCAGGAGGGACAGGGAAGCAGGGCGCATCATTGCGCCACTGTACCGCCCCGTGGACCCGCGCGGGAAGTGATAGGTTCGCGCCCGCATGGTGTCTCTGCTGCCGCTGTTCGCCGTCTGGTCATCGCTCGGGGCGTCGTTCGCTCCCCCCGTGGCACCAACCAGTTCCGGGCTTGGTTCCGGGCTTGGTTCCGGGCTCGAGCCCGGCCGTGGTCCCGCGCGCCGCGCCGCGCCGCAGGAGCGACCGTACGACGGCACGCTCGAAGCGACGATGACCGAGGGCACCGTCGACGTCGCATCGCCCGACAGCGCGACGAACGAAACGGATGCGTCCGGTGCGAGCGTCGTGTCGACACCCGACCCGACGATCAAGACGCCCGAGGTGATCCTCGGCCCGCAGCCGACGCCGCGGCCGCGCCAGGTGCCGCGGATCCTGACGACGATGTACGGCTGGTATCCCGGTGAGATCGCGCAGCATACCAACGCGAAGAAGACCGTCACGTTCACGCCGGATCTGCAGGCGCGCACCGCCGTCGGTGCCGTCAGCGAGTTCTCGCTCGACGACGACGGCAACGACTACGCCGAGGGCGCGCACATGTTCGGCCGCGTGCGCTGGCATCCGACGTTCACGCTCGGCAGCAAGCAAAACGTCTCGATCGTCGGCACGATCGACTTCGCGAACGGTCGCTGGGTACCGACGCGCTCCGGCGATCCGGTGATCCAGGAGATCCTCGACCAGGGTGAGCCGCCGCAGCGCTACGGCATGTTCATCGTCGACCCTCGCGAGCTGTACGTGCAGTGGACGACGAAGTACGGCCAGCTCCGCGCCGGACAGATGGCGTTCAACTGGGGGCTCGGGCTGGTCGCGAACGACGGCAACAACATGGATCGCTACGGCGACATGAAGTTCGGCGACGACGGCATCGGTTCGATCAACGAGCGCATCCTGTTCGCGACCAAGCCGCTCGCGCGGGGCGGCGGTCCGGGCAAAGATCTGATCGTCGGGATCGCGGCCGACCTCGTGTATCGCGATCCGATCGCCGACATCACCAAGGGCGATCTCGCGGGCCAGGGGATCCTCGTCGTGCGCTGGGAGCCGAGCGACAAGCCCGGCAACTGGATCGGCGCGTACGGTGCGTATCGTCGCCAGCGCAGCAAGTCCGACGGCGACACCATCAGCGGCGACGACGATCTCGAGGTCGGCGTGTTCGATCTCGCCGGCCAGGGCTTCCGCTACTTCCGCGAAGACATCGCGGTGCTCGGCGCGTTCGAGCTCGCGACGATCGCGGGTCGCTCGACGTTCGCGCGCGGCGAGCACGACTCGCATCGCGTGCTGCAGGCCGCGGCTGCATTGCGCGCCTACGTCGGTAATCCCGACAAGTGGTTGGTCGGTGCCGATGGTGGCTTCGCGACGGGCGATGCGGATCCCGACGACGACGAGCTCAATGACTTCGAGGCCGCACCCGGCTTCACGGCGGGCCTCTTGCTGTTCCAGTACTACCGGGGCTGGCAGACGGCGCGTACGCAGATCCGTGCAGAAGATCCCGAGATCGTCGGCGTGGCGCCGAACGGCACCCAGTACCTGTCGTCCCGCGGCGCCGTGACGAACACGGTGTTCTTCCAGCCGAAGGCGCGCTGGGCGTTTCGCGAGAACTTCGAGCTGTGGGGCGGGCCGCTAGTCGCGGGCAGCGCGGTGCCGCTGGTCGACGCGTACACGACGCGGCTCAACGGTGGCTCGCCGCACAACTCGCTCGGCGGCGACAGCTCGCGCCGCTACCTCGGCACCGAGCTCGACCTCGGGCTGCGCGGGCGTTACGGCTTCAAGAACCTGTGGCTGCAAGCGGGGCTGCAGGGGGGGATCTTGTTCCCCGGCCGCGCCTTCGAGAACAGCGCAGGCACCCGCGACAAGCCGATCTACGGCGGCTGGTTCCGGGCCGAGCTGCGGTACTGACCGGCGTTCTACGTATCGTGTGTGCGGACCAGGAACCTCGAGGTGCTCTGGACCAACATGACCGATCGAGACGGTCGCGTCGGGCTCGGGTAGACGCCACAACAGGGGTCATCTCCACGTCGCCCCACCCTTTGGGGATGACCACGGCGCCGAACCCGACGCGCCCGCTCGAATTCACGCCCGCCGAGCCCGCCGAGCCCGACAGGTCCGTGGGGACACTTTTCTCCGTGATAACGTGCGCGCGGCCCGGGCCATGCGCACGCCGTACTTCGACGAGCTCTGCGCCGAGATCCGCGGGATCGACCTCGGCGACGACGAGGTCCTCCGCGAGCGACTTTTCGCGGTGATCCATCGCGAGGCCGGTCCGATCGATCCCGACAAGTGGCTGCTGCTCGCCGTGCTCGACGCGCGCGCCGGCGATCCTTCGGCCGCTCTGCATGCGCTCACGAGCGCGGAGCAGGCGGGCGGGCCCGTCGCGATCATCGCATTTGTCCGCGCGCACCTGCTCGCCGAGCGTGGCGACTATCGCTCTGCCGCGACGGCGCTGCAGGCCGCGGCGACGGGCGAGGATCCGATCGGCACCGCGGAGATCGAGCACGCGAAGGGGGCGCTCGCGTGGACGCGCGGAGACCTTCCGGCCGCGCTGCAGCACTTTCGCAGCGCGGCGCAGGACGATCCGCACGACGCCGCGCGGTGGGTGGAGCTCGGCCGTGCGCTCGCCCAGGCGCGGCACTGGGACGAGGCCGATCGCGCGTTCGAGAAGGCGCTCGTCGCCGACGAGGAGCTCGATCTCGCACGCTACGAACGGGCATCGCTGTGGATCGGCGCCGGACGCATCGACGAGGGTGCGGCGGCGCTCGGCGAGCTGTGTCTGCGTGCACCGGCGATGCGCGAGCGGGCGCGTGCCGATCCGCGGTGGCGAGCGGTCCGCAATCGGCCGGTCGTCGGTGCCGTGCTGTCGCAGCGCAACGCGTTGCCCGCGTGGCTGCCGATGATGCCGCGATGGTTGCCGGACCTCGTGCGTGATCCGGTGCTCGCCGAGCTCGGGATCGACTGGGTCGATGCCCAGACGTCGCGGACGATCACCGATCGCATCGTCGCGACCCACGAGGACGGTGCGCCGGGCACGATGACGACGGCGGCGATGTCGAGCTTCGCGCGCGAGATGCTGCGCGACACGGTCGTGCTCGCGCGCGGGCCGACGTTGCTCGCGCGCGATCGCACGGCCTCGAGTCTCGTATGGCTGCTCGACGGTCGGCGCGATTGCCTGTGTCTCGCGCTGTCGGAGAGCTATCCGAGCTTCCTGTGGATCCCGTGCGGACGCGATGCGACCGCGATGCAGACCGCGCTCGCGCCCTACTATCCGCAGCCGTTCCCCGAGCGGCTCGCCCTGCCCTCGCGCACGCGCGGCTTCATCGGCTATCGGCTGCAGCTCGGCGTGCCGAGCCCGTACACTGGTGAGCTCGAGCCGGCGAATGCGGCGGAGCTCGATCGCCACTTCGCGCTCAATCCGTTCGTGGAGCCCGGCGCGTGGGGCAGCAGTCGCGTCGATGATCCGTGGCCGGAGGAGCTGCCGGCCCAGCCGAACCTGCAGCTGCGCATGACGGCGCGCGAGCAGGTCGTCACCGCGCAGACGCCGGGACGGGTGTGGTCAATCTCGCGACGCACGCGGCACAGCCGATCGATCCTGTCGATCGAGCTGCATCATCGCGACGTGTTCGTCGCCGAGATCCGCTATCGGCCGAGCACGCACGGTGCCGTGGTCGCGGCGATCAACGCGCGATTCGGCAGCGAGTATCCGGTCGATCTCCCGCTCGATGCCGTCGCGGCGCTGCTCGGGTTCCGCTTCGACGCCGCGGAGGATCTCGAGAACCAGCTCGCGGTGATCGGCCCGAGCGGTGACGCTCAGCTCGCCGCGGGGCTGTTGCAGGTGACGAGCGCGCTGCGTCACGACGACCTGTCGGTGACGACGCTGTACCGCCGATGGCTCGAGCACGATGCCGCGGTGGTGCGCTCGACGCTGTACAACGTGTTCGTCGCGCACAACCATGAGTCGCTACTCGAGGAGGCGTGCGTGACGGAGCCCGATGCCGAGATGCTCGCGCAGATCGAGGGCGTGCTCGACCAGGGCATCGCGCCGGTTTCGTGGGATCCGTACCGCGACTACGGCGAGGACGTGCAGGAGGACCAATGAGCCGCGTGCTCGTGCTCGGCGATGCAACGGATGCCGCGGTGTTGCGCGGTTGGTTGGTCGCGCGCGCGCAGGTCGTCGACGAGGTCGCGCGCAGCCACAGCGAGCTCGGGTGCTTGCGGCTGCGGGCGGACGACGGGACGGAGATCGCGGTGCTCGAGGAGCACGTCGCTGACGTCGCGTACGCGACGCTGGACGGTGATCCACCGACGGTCGCCGAGTGGGCACAGACGATCGGCGAGCGGGTCGGCGTGGTCGGTGTGGCGGCGGTGCTGGGGATGCTCGGCGAGGATCCGCGCGGGTGGATCCGCGGGTTGTCGCGGCTCGCGTTGCTGCGCGGGGATGGCGGTGATGGGGCGGAGCCGGAGGCGAACGTGCGTGCGGCGATGGTGGATGCGTGGGAGCGCGCGTTGGCGCATCCGCATCGCGCGGTGCGCAGGGCGGCGATTCGCACGTGTCACGGCGCGAAGTGGCCGGAGATTGCGATGTTGGTGCGGGCGCGGGTGGGTGTGGATCACGAACTGCGCGGGGCGCTGCAGCAGCTCGCGGTGCACTTGAATCGTGGGTGAGCGAGCTTTCGACAACGGCGTGATTCGGTACGTGCGTCCGCAGCACGACTCTATCAAGCTCGTGCGAATGAGACACTTCGCGATCGTGCTGCCATTCGTGCTCGCCTGCGGCGAGCCGGCCGGCGTGACGCCCTCACCTGCGCCGGTGGTCACGCCGGTCGTCGCCCCCAGCGCGCCGCCGGCCGAGACACCGACCATCGCAGTCGCGCCGATCGATCATCCCGAGGAACGGTGGATCGGCCGCGTCGCCGTGCCCGATGCCGCGGTGCTCGTCGTCGCGCTGAAATTCGATCCCGACGTCCCTGACGCCGCGACGCTCGGCATCCCCGCGCAGCAGCTCGCGCCGACGGCACTCGAGGCCGTCGCGATCACGCCCGAGTCGATGGCGTTCACGCTCCCAGTGCCGGGTGCCGGCGCAGGTGCGCAGGCGAAGTTCGCGATCACGCGCGTCGCCGGGGCCGACACTGCGAGCGGCACGCTCGAGCAGCAAGGTCGCACGATGCCCGTGACCATGCGTCTGCTCGCCGATGGTGAGACGCTCGTCGACGCGTACCGACCGCAGACCCCGAAACCGCCGTATCCGTACACCCAGCGCGAGGCCACGTACACCAGCGCCGACGGCACGACGCTCGCGGGCACGCTCACGCTGCCCGCAGCGGCCGGCAAACCCGCTGCGATCGTGCTCATCAACGGTACCGGCGAGCAGGACCGCGACTCGACGCTCGCCGATCACCGCTTTTTCGCCGTCATCGCCGATCACTTCACCCGCGCCGGCATCGCGGTGCTCCGCGTCGATGATCGCGGCGTCGGCGGATCGGGCGGCAACACGAGCAACACCGGTTTCGTCGGCAAGGTCGCCGACATCGCGGCCGGCATGGCGTGGCTCGCCACGCAGCCGGAGATCGATGCGACGCGCATCGGCCTACTCGGTCACAGCGAAGGCGGTCTGCTCGCGCCGCTGGTCGCGACCCAGCCCGCCGCACCGACGCCCGTCGGGTACATCATCCTGCTCGCTGCGCCGGGCATCGCTGGCGCGGAGCTACTGGCGACGCAGATGGACCAGACGTTGCGCGCCCAGAAGGTGTCGGCCGAGCGGCTCGCGATCGGCAACGCGGGGCAGAAGGCGGCGCTCGATGCCGTCATCGCGGGTGCGGACGACGACGCCGTGAAAGCGATCGTCACCAAGCAACTCGATGCGATCTTCGCGCTGGATCCCGCGACGAAGCCCGGCTTTTTGCAACGGCTCGCGCTCGTCGACAACGCGATGCTGCAGGTGGCGTCACCGGCGATGCGCGACATGATCCGCTCCGAGCCGGCGATTGCCCTGGAGAAGGTCACGTGCCCGGTGCTGGCGCTCGGCGGGACGATGGATCTGCAGGTACCCGGCGAGACCAACATCGCGGCGATCCGCACCGCGCTCGAACGCGGCAAGAACCCCGACATCACCACGGTCGTCGTGCCGGACCGCAATCATCTGTTCCAGCCGGCCGTGCTCGGCACGCCAGAGGAATGGGCGGGGATCGAGATCACGATCGATCCCGCGGTGCTCGAGACGATGTCGAACTGGCTGCGGGCGCACGCGTAGGCTCGACGACACACGCCGGTGCCGTTGGGCTGCGAACGACACGAGTCCGAGGTCCGTGGTGCTCGCATGCCCCTCGGGAGCTGCCCGAAGCCACCGGCGATCGCCGAGGTACTGATCCCGTGGTTCGATCAGGGCATGCCCGACGGCGCGACGTTCGTGCCGTGAGTCGCTGCACCCGAGTTCCGTGACACCCTGCTCGCGCATGCGCGACTGGACCGACCCCGCCCTCGCAGATCTGTTCCCCGAGCCCGCGGACGTGCCGACGCGGTTTCGTGTCGACCCCAGCCGTCACAGCCCGCGCTGGCTCGTCGGTGGTGAGATCGTCGTCCACCACGCCGAGCCGCGCGCGGTCCATTCGCGGGTCGCGACGCGCGACGGCGAATCGCTCGCGACCACACTGCTGGGGCACGAGGCCCGGCTGGATGCCGACGATGCCGCACGCGCCGTCGCGGCCGCGGTGCAGGCATGGCGAGATGGCGAGGGCGCGTGGCCGTCGCAACCCGTCGAGGTGCGCATGGCTGCGGTGCAGGCGTTCGCATCGGCCGTCGAGTCGAGAATCGACGAGATCGCGACGATGCTCATGTGGGAGATCGGCAAGCCGTGGTCGGCGGCGCGCGACGAGGTCACGCGCAGCGTCGAGTACATGCGCAATACGGTCGACGAGCTCGCGCGCCTGCGTGCGACCGACCTCGAGATCCAGCACGGCATTGCCGGCGGCCGTCCGCACTTTGCTCGCACGCATCGCCGCTCGCTCGGCGCGGTGCTGTGCGTCGCGCCGTTCAACTACCCGCTCAACGAATTCCTCACCACGGTCGTGCCCGCGCTGCTCATGGGTAACGTGGTGATCGCCAAGACGCCGCGGCTGGGGGTGCTCGCCAACTTGTTGCTGCTCGAGGCGTTTCGCGACTGCTTCCCACCGGGAGTCATCAGCCTGCTGCCGGGCGACGGGCGTATCGTGATCCCCGCGGTGATGGGCGCGAGCGAGCTCGACGTCGCCGGCAACCCCACCGCGGTGATCCAGGCGCTCGCGTTCATCGGCAGCGAGCAGGCCGCCAACGCGATCCTCCGCGCGCACCCGGTGCCGATCACGCTGCACAAGATCCTCGGGCTCGGGGCCAAAAATGCCACGGTGATCCTGCCCGATGCCGACCTCGACGTCGCATGCACTGCAATCGTCAAAGGTGCGTTGGGCTTCAACGGCCAGCGCTGCACCGCTGAGAAGATCGTGTTCGTGCACAAGACCGTGCTCGACGACGTCGTGGGACGGATCGCCCGGCGCGTCCTTGCGCTGGTGCCCGGCATGCCGTGGACCGACGGCGTCGGCGTCACACCACTGCCCGAGCCCGACAAGCTCGCAGCAATGCACGCGCTCATCGACGACGCCGTGGCCAAGGGCGCGCGCGTCCACAACGATGGTGGCGGACGTGGTTGCTTCTCGATCATGCGTCCGGCAGTGGTCGCCGAGATCACCGCGGACATGCGGCTGTTCCACGAGGAGCAGTTCGGTCCGATCGTGCCCATCGCCGGCTTCGACGACGTCGAGCAAGTCCTCGACTGGCAGCGTCGCTCGCCGTTCGGCCAGCAAGCCGCGGTGTGGGGCCAGCCCGCCACATCTCGCGCGTTGGTGCGCCGCTTGACGCGTTTCGTCGCGCGCGTGAACCACAACGACGTCTGCCAGCGCGGGCCCGACGTCTTCGGCTTCAGCGCGAGCGACAAATCGGGGTTCGGCACGCTGTCGCTGCGCGATGCCCTGCTCGCGTTCAGCCGACCCGTGCTGGTTCAGGGGCTCGACGCCGCGGTGCTCGACGAGTTCCGGTCGCGGTGAGTCCTGGTCAAGTTCTTCGGGCCGGCGGCGGGCGAGCCGAGCGAGTACCTCGAGAAGGACTGGTCGGCCGACCCGTGGTCGCGCGGCGGCACGGCATGCACCTAACCCGAAGGAGGTGCAGCGCGTGTACCTCCGAGGCCGCCGCGCCACTCGGCCCCGTGCGAACCTCGAGAATCCACCTTCGGACGAGTGGCGAGCCCTTTGTCCGACCTATCCGCTCGGTGCCGTCACCCATGTTAACATTCGCCGCTCGTCGATCATCCGACGCGCGCACACTCGAGGGAAACGGTTCATGACTGCAGTCGAGACCATCACGGCGGCCTACGCCGCGTTCGGGCGCAACGATCCCGCCGTGCTGTTCGGGGCCATGGATCCCGGCCGTCACCTGGCACGCAGCCGAAGGCAACCCGCTCGCCGACCTCAATCCCTATGTCGGCGCTCAGGCGATCGGCGAGGGCGTGTTCGGACGGCTGATGGCGGCCATCGACAGCTTCACAGCGGTGCCCAGCACATTCATCGACGGCGGCGATGACGTGGTGGTGCTCGGTCGCTATGGCGGGACGATCAAGGGGAGCGGTGCGCAGCTCGACGCGCAGTTCTGCCACGTCTACCGTTTCCGCGACGACAGAATCGTGTCGTTCCAGCAGTACACCGACTCGGCACAGTGGGCCAGACTGATGCCGTAGCGGGTGGTCTCACCGCGTGGTGAGAGGCTGATCGCGCACGGCGGGCGTCGGCACGCGCCGCCCGCGGACGGCCGCCATCGCGCCGCGGACGGTAGAGCGCCTCCATCCTCGACCGCTTCTACGTCCGTCGCCGAACTCGACGAGGCGATCGAAAAGGTCGACGGAAGTGATCACCCCGATCACCCCGGCGGGTAGAAGCAGCCGATCGTGGTCTCGATGCGAAAGTTGCTCTCCGAGGTATGACGCTCGGCGAAGAAGAAGTCGAGGTCGTAGGTCCCGCCCGGTACGATGCCGAGCGTGCCCGCCATGGCGTCGAAATCGATGTTGCCCTCGAGCGGCCCGTGGACCCCGCCGAGGTCGATGCCGAGGTGCCCGTTGATGAACGTGAACAGGTCGTCGTCGCCGCGGAACGTGAACACCTCGCCTCCCTCGTAGGTGAACTGCGTGTGCATCTCGAGCGTGAAGTGGTAGTTGCGGGGATTGTCCTCGTCGCCGAAGCCCTGGCCGTCGATCGGGAAGAACGCCGGATTCTCGTAGACATAGGTGCCGTCGCCCTGATCCACGAGCGCGACCTCCGTGGGCAGGTTGATGTTGATCCCCGCCACGTCGCGGTACCATTGGTCGAAGTTGGCCTGCCCGGTGGTGGTGCCCGTGGTGCCTCCCCCGTAGACGGGCTTGCCGTCGCCGCCGAGCATCGACTGCACGATGCCCGGGTCGACCCCGAGCGTGTACTCGAAGTCCGGGTGGCTCTGCGAAAAGTCGCGGACGGTGGCGACCAGCGTGGTCTCGCACTCCTGCGGCGGAGGCAGCGTGCCGCTCTCGCCGTTGCCGAGGTCGAACTTCGACCCGTCGTCGGTCGAGCCCTCGCCCACGGAACCGGCCGAGCCCATCTGCGTGCCGACGCCATCGTCGACGCTGCCGACTGAGCCTTCACCCGTGGAGGGACCCGTGACCGAAGTCAGGCCCGTGAGCGAGGTCAGACCCGTGACCGAGGCCGAGCCACTGTGTCGCGCGCCTTCGTCGGCCCCACACGCGATGACCAGCCCCGCGAGCGAGCACCCGATACGGCGAAGCATGCGACCCGAGACTACGACCCACGGCCGTGCGGCGGCAGCGGGGAATCCCTCGATGCAGCGAGTTCATCCCTCGGTGAGCGCGGCTCCTGCTCCCACCTCGTCGCGAGCTTCGGCGTCGCTCGCCCTCCTCACCGCCGTCGGCAAGAACCTCCCGGCCCCCGCCAAGCGCGCCGCAAAGGCCCAGATCGCCGAACCGCTCGCCGAAACTCGTTGGGGACTTCGTGCTCACCGCCCCGTCCACGCCGATCCCGATCGTCGACGCGTGACGATCACGCGGCGTCGCGGCATCGCGCGGTGCCCGAGGGAGGTCCCGGACATCTCGAACCAGGTTTCAACCTACCCCGGCCATGTCTCGCCTGCACATCCCGGACATCCCGCGCCAGTCTCGACCCTTGGCGCGGCTCTCGACAGCACGGTCGAGGCCGTCGATGGCAGGCAGCGGCTACAGATGGATGCCGCACTCGGTCTTGGCTTGGCCGGCCCAGCGCCCGGCACGAGCGTCCTCACCGAAGTGCACCGCGCGCGTGCACGGCCCGCAGCCGATCGAGCGGTAGCCGAGCTTCGCGAGCGGGTTCGCGAGCACGTCGGGGTTCGCCTCTTGATAGGCTTCTACGTCCTCGTCCGTCCAGCCGACGATCGGCGCGAGCTTGAGCAGGCCACGCTTGGCATCCCAACGGACTGTCGGGGTGGCGGCGCGCTCGGGCGAGTCGGCACGTCGCAACCCGCTGACCCACGCCCGGTAGCCGCGCAGCGCGTTGTCCAGCGGCGCCACCTTGCGCAGCGCGCAGCAGGCGTCGGGGTTGGTCTTGTACAGCTTGCCGACGCTCGCCTCGTGCTCCTCGACCGACTCCTTGGCTCGGATGGTCACGAGCCGCACGGGATACAGCGCCTCGACAGCGTCCGCGGTGCGCAGCGTCTCTGCAAAGTGATAGCCGGTGTCGACGAACAGCATGTTCACGCCCGGCACAGCCCGCGCGGCGACATGCGCGAGCACCGTGTCGCTCATCGACGCGGTGACCACCAGG
>Ga0163144_10005422_pt1 | contig 28309 bp, 22 predicted proteins | sample OliLak19BULKMAT1_FD_123175 | JGI IMG/M metagenome (GOLD analysis project Ga0163144, IMG submission 123175) | Freshwater microbial mat bacterial communities from Lake Vanda, McMurdo Dry Valleys, Antarctica - Oligotrophic Lake LV.19.BULKMAT1 | ecosystem: Environmental > Aquatic > Freshwater >... | reverse complement strand
GGAATGGAAAAGGGAATGGAAAAGGGAATGGAGAAAGGTCGAGAAGCGGGGATTCGTGAGGGGATCGCTGCTATGCTCGAAGTCCGATTCGGGTCGACCGGGGTCCAAGCACTTTCGGAAATCGAGGCCATCAATAACGCAGATCGCCTGAATCGCATCTTACAAGGCCTCAAATCAGCGACATCCATTGACGAAGCTCGCGTCCTATGGTCGTAGGTCACTGAAGCGAGAATGGAAAGCCACCCCTGGGCAATCGCACTGACTCGTTTGGGTTGTAAATCGAGCCCAACATGGACCTGGGGCGTGTTGCGAAATTTCTGATCCTTCGCAGCGCGAAAAACCCGACGTGGCTCGCAGCTACTCTCCCCCGAACAAACCTGGCCCGTCATCGACTTTTTTCTTCTTGCGTGGCTTCTCCGGCGGATCGAATGCTCGGCGTTTGCTGGCTTCAGGGAGTTGGTGCCTCGATTCCAGTTCGCTCATGATCCCCGAGGCTCGCTCCAGAATCGGCTTCGGAACGCCTGCCAGTTTTGCAACGTGGATACCATAACTGCGCTCGGCACTTCCCGGAGCAATCTTGTGTAGAAAGATCACGTCCGCATCCAGTTCGCGAACCTGCACGTTGTAGTTGCGCAGATGCTTGAGCGATTCCGCGAGTTGTGCCAGTTCGTGGTAGTGTGTCGCGAACATGGCCCGGCACCCAACGTCATCGTGAAGATGCTCGGCGATGGCCCAGGCAAGCGAGACACCATCATAGGTACTCGTGCCGCGCCCGAGTTCGTCGAGGATCACCAGGCTCTTGGCCGTCGCGTTGTTCAGGATGTTCGCGGCCTCGGTCATTTCCACCATGAACGTGCTGTGCCCACGGCTCAGTTCGTCACTCGCGCCCACGCGGGTGAAGATGCGATCGGTCATACCAACCTTTGCCGACTCGGCCGGGACGTAGCCGCCAATATGTGCCATGAGCGTGATGAGTGCCGTCTGCTTGATGAACACCGACTTGCCGGCCATGTTTGGGCCGGTGATCAGCCAGAATCGCCCGCTTTCTGGGCCGAGCAGAACGTCGTTTGGTACGAACGTTCCGGCAGGCAGCGTTTGATCGAGGATCGGATGCCGGCCCTCGCGAATCTCCAGAACTGGCTCATCGACCAGGATCGGTCGAACGTACCGACGCGAGGCTGCGAGTTCCGAGAGCGACGAGAGGAAATCGAGTTGAGCTAGAACCTCCGACGTATTCAGAAGCCGATGCGTTTGAGCCGCCACCTGTTCGCGAAGTTTTTGGAAGAGTTCGAGTTCGAGCCCCAACGAGCGTTCGCGAGCGGTCAGAACCTTTTCTTCGTACTCCTTCAGCTCAGTCGTGATGTAGCGTTCGGCATTTTTGAGCGTCTGTCGGCGAGTGTAGTCATCGGGGATCTTGGAGCCGTGCAAGTGCGTGACTTCGATGTAGTAGCCATGCACGGAGTTGAAGCCGACTTTGAGACTCGGGATTCCGGTCCGCGTAACCTCCTGCGACTGATAGCGGGCGAGCCAGTCGTTTCCTTCGCGGGAGAGTTGCCGCAATTCGTCCAGTTCCGCGTTGTAACCCTCGCGGATCATGCCGCCATCTTTCACGTTCGGCGGCAATTCATCGGCCAAGCCGAGATCGAGTACTTCGCGAAGATCGGGACACAGTTCGAGACGGCCTTCGAGTTCGTTGAGCAGCTTGGCCCCGCGGCCGGCGATCTTGGCCTTGATCTTGGGGAGTTCGCGCAGACCTTTGCGGATGCCACCCAGGTCGCGTGGCGAAGCCCGATTCGTGGACACACGCGTTGTCAAACGCTGAAGATCGGGAAGGTTTTTCAACATCTCGCGCAGATCGCTTCGCAGCGAGGTTTGCCGCAGGAATTCCTCGACCACGACCAGACGGGATTCGATCTCGGCTCGATCGGCCAGCGGCGAGAGAATCGCGTCGTGAAGCGTCCGTGCTCCCATTGGCGTCACGGTTCGGTCGAGCGCACTCAGGAGGCTGCCATCGCGTTGACCATCGCGCGCGGTTCGCGTGAGTTCCAAGCTGCGACGAGTCACTTCATCGAGTGCTAGATGCCGATCGGCCCGGTAGGGCTTCAGTTGCCGCACATGGCCCAAACTCGTTTTCAGTGTTTCTTGCAAGTACAAGAACAATGCACCGGCAGCCGACACGCACTCTTGTTGATCCTCGAACCCGAAGCCGGCCAGTGTGATGACCTGGAAGTGCGCGTGCAATGCTTCGCGGCTCGTTTTGGGATCGAAGGTCCAATCGGGCCGCGTCGTGATCGCGGAGGGAATCGCCTGGCGAATGCTTTCCGTCAGCAGCGAGATCGTGGCCTCGGCAACTAGACATTCAGCGGGCCGAAGCCGATTCAATTCGTCGGCCAACCGATTCGGGGGTACGTCGGCTGCACGAAACTCCCCGGTGGTAACCTCGACCCAGGCCAGTCCGCATGTCTCCGGACCGACGACTAGTGCAACGAGATGATTCGGCTTGCCTGGTTCGAGCAGGTCGTCTTCGGTGACGGTGCCAGGCGTGACGACGCGGGTGACCTCGCGTTTCACGAGCCCCTTGGCTTGGGCGGAGTCCTCGACCTGATCGCAGATCGCCACGCGATGCCCGGCCAGAAGTAACTTGCGAAGATAGCCCTCGATCGACTTGACGGGAACGCCGGCCATGGGCATCGAACCGTCGCGGGTTGTCAATGTTAGGCCAAGAACGCGCGAGAGAAGTTCGGCATCTTCCTCGAAGGTCTCGAAGAAGTCGCCCATGCGAAACAGCAGAAGCATACCGGGGTGCCGAGACTTGGCCTCTCGGTACTGCTGCATCATCGGGGTCATCGGAAGTTCACGTGCGGGATGGGGACTGAAGGCTGGCTACTTCCCATTTCGCAGCTTGTGCATGACGATGGTGCGGCCATCGTCCGTGAAGGAGACGGAAGACATGTAGTAGCGGATGAGCAACAGACCGCGCCCGCAGGGGCGTTCGAGATTTTCCGGCGCTGTGGGATCGGGGACATCTTCGGGATTGAACCCTGGACCTTCGTCCGTGATGCGGACGTCGAAGCGTTCCTTGTTGAGGTCGTAGACCACGCGGACGATTTTGTCCGGATCCATCTGGTTGCCGTGCTTAATGGCGTTAACCAGGGCTTCCTCGACCGCCATCTTGATGGCGAACGCTTCCTGCTCCTCGAAGGCATGCCGAACCACGCCTTCAATTTCCTCTTGAACGAGGCGCGCGGCATCGAGGTCGGATTGAATGACGGTCTGTCGGCCGGTATCGGTCATGCTTGGCGAGGTCTCCAAGTCCACGTCCTGGCTCAACCGATGAGCCAAGGGCGCGCAACCTGAAACTCGGGATTAAAACGTTTGCAGTGCTGCTGCTTCATCGGGCAGAATGGTGAACAGCTTATCGAGCTTGGTAATTTCGAACACCTCGCGGATTTCCTTTGAGATGTTGCAAAGCACGAGCTTCCCACGAACCCCCTGAACCTTGCGGTTCATGGTGATCAGCTTGCCCAGTGCGGCACTGGACAGGAACTCGACGTTGCCGAAGTTGAGAAGAATTTTACGACGGCCCAGTTCTTCAACGAGCCGGAAGAGATCGTCGCCGATCATCTGGATGTTCTGTTCGTCGAGAATCTTCTTGTCGACGAAGTGGACGACGGCAACGTCGCCCGAGTCTTCGACCTCTAGGCGTCGGCGGCGCGGCTGCTGACTCATACGGAGAGTCTCCAAAAAAAATCTCGGCCGGCACGGCCGGCAATTCGTCGGTGGTCGCCGAGGGTGATGTTTATGATTGTCGAGCCTGAGGGGGCTTGTGTCAAGCGAGCCCGCGCGCTTTTCACGGGATCAATCGAAAAAGCCCCGGCCAATTGGCCGGGGCTCAAGCTGTCCTAAACCGGATCAGAAATCGTCTTTACCCTTCTTGGGCACGGTCGAGGGAACCTTTCCTTCCGTGTCCGCGATCCATTTTTTGAACTTGTCTTCTCGGTCTTTTCGCTCGATGTCGGCCTTGTCCTTCGCACTCGTCCGTAGCTCAAGCGTGCCGTCTGGATACATGAAAAGCACCTCGGAACTGGATTCGTCCGAAATCCGTCCCGTGCGGCCAGATTTTTCGCTGAGATTCAATGGGACCGACACCGTTTGCTTGCCCCCGGCCACATCCACGGCCAACAGCGATCGTGGCCGATATGGCTCCACAATGGCACCACGACGAGGTTCCTTGCCCTTGACCTGCTTCTCGCCGGGAATCTCGCGGAGAACAAACGAGTTGTCCACGGACGACCAGAATGGCATGGGCGAAAAAGCCTTACCCGTGACGTATTGGCCACGCGTGACGAGCATTTCAGACAAAACCCAGTCGCCGATCGGTTCGGAAAGTTTATCCGTCACGTCCAGGTATTCGTACCAGCGCTGGAACTGCATAACGGCCTGCCCTTCTTTCGGCGTTGGCAGCGGGTAAGCAGCCTTTGCGGCCGGAGTCGGGTCAACTACATAGTGGTAGCCGCCCTGCGGAACCGAGACCTTTTGAGGGAAGACGTACCAGTGTTCTTCGAGTGGGGGCAACTCTTCGTTGTCCGCGTCGGACGCCTTCGAGACAATTTCTTTCTTGCCGAAATTCGGATTGTTGACCTTCACACGCATCCGGTACTCGTGAACCAGGCCGTCGCGAACGTCCGTGTCGTACACCCGGACATAAATGTGCTCGGGTGGCTCGATTGCCGCAGAGGGAACAGGGGCTTGGTTGTCGTTGCCTTTGGTCTTGCCGGGCGGCGGGGGCAGCAGGCCCGTTCCGCCTTCGCCTGGGTTGTACATGCCTGCGCTCGGTCCCTCACCGCGTTGGAATGGATTTTTGTTTCCCGAAAACTTATTTTGCGGCGGCGGCAAGGCAGGAGCCTTGACATCTTGCTTCTTCATCTTGGCAATGCTGGCCTTCAAGGTCGGAAGTTGCATATCCGGGTATTTGCCGGCGATCTCGTGCGGGAGTGGCATCACGAGCAAGTTATCCTCGTGCATCATCACGCGTTTCAAATCCGTCGGTTCGTCGTTGTAGTAGAGCTTGACGGCTCGCAAATCTTGGCTGTTCGTTGCCAGGTCGATCGACGTCCATTCCTCTAACAGCTCCAACTCCGATGAGCCAACCGATTTCTTGCGGTACAAGCGGCGTTGCACATCCACGCCATTGAAAGTGGGCATGTCGTCCGGATGAGCATACAGTTCGTCCACCTTGCGATATCGAAGAGCCTGCTGAAACCTCGCAAGCTGGGCGGCGTATGGGAACGAAGCCTGAAGGACGTTCATTCGCTGTGGCTTGAGTGTAATCGCGAGGCGACGGCCTTCCATTTTCTTTTCAATCTCTTCATCGTCTCGACCCGTGATATATTCGATCTGCTGGCGTGTACCCGCAGTTTGCGCGCCGGTCATCATCCCGCCGCCCCCCATGCCGCCAAAGCCGCTGCCGCCGCGAGCACCGCCCGGCATGCCGGGGCCGCCGGGGCCACCACCCATTCCTGCTCCACCCGGCAAGCCTGGCCCACCGGCCCCGCCAGGGAAACCCGGGCCGCCAGGCCCACCGGGTCCACCCGGACCTGCTGCACCACCCGGCGCTGGATTGTTGTTGCGATTGGGAGGCAGCTTTCGACCAAATTTGCCCCGAACTTGCCCTACAAAATCTCCAAATCCTTCGGCTTTGCTAGTAGCATCCTTGGCCGTAATGACACCCACTCGGATGCTCAAGACGTTTCCTTCCGGATCGCGTTCAATCACAAAGTCGTTCGCCAAGAGCTTAAGGACCGCCATATCGACGGTGCCTTCCGTCACGCTGAGAACGATCGGTGTGATGCGCCGGCCATCCGGCGGGATCGTCGCATCGTAATAATAGCGCCCGGTTGGGATGAGCGCGAGAGGGGCAGTGGTGGCTTTCTCGGTGATCTTCCCGTCGATGTCGGGGATCGTCGCATTCGGCGAGGCCATCGCACTTTGGAGCGCGCTCGCCTTGCCATCGACGTCTTTCGCGAAGGCGGTTGGATCTTGCGCGCCGCCGGCCAGGTTCATCAGGCCGAGGCCCACTAGAAGAACGCCGACACCGGCTGCGACGCCGAGGCCGACTTTTTCACCTTTTTCGATGAGGAAGTTCTTTCCTCCAGCCATGTTGGCCATGTCACTATCCCTTCTCGCCCGCAGGCGTGAATTTTGATCGTTAATTTATCTGATGTGTGCCACTACTTTTTCGGTGGCACGGGGGGCGGCTCTTTCGGGGGCGTATCCGCTTTCGGTGGCACGGGCGTCGTGTCCTTCGGAGGCGTGGGCACAGCTTCTTTCGGTGGCACGGGCGTCGTGTCCTTCGGAGGCATTGGCACGGTCTCTTTCGGCGGCACGACCGGATCCTTGGGGGGCATCGGCGGGTTTACCGGGGCTTTTGGATCCACCTTCACCACCGGGGGCGGGACCGGCGTTTCATCCATCTTGGCAGTGGGAAGCTCGAACTTCTCGTACAGCGAGGTGATGCCGTAAATGCTCAACTCAATCAGATTCGAAGCAACCTGATCCTCGCTGCTACTGCGTGGGGCACTGTTGCCACCAAAGCCACCCGGGAAGCCTGGATTTCCAGCACCGCCCGCACCCGGCGGGCCAACCGGGCCCATTCCGGGAGGACCGGCGGGGCCCATGCCGGCAGGACCAGCTGGACCAACAGGTGGTCCGGCCCCTTCGCCCATCCCATCTCCCCCCGGCGCACTGCTGTAGGAGATGCTGTTGCGGAATCGGATGAGGTGAGTTTGCACCGTTTGAAACCGCAGCTTGGTATTGGACAGCGAGGTCACCGCATCTTGAATGTAGGCCTGATCGAGAATGACCGTGAGACCGACCGGCATGGCCCGAACCTGATCGGTCCGGTTGATGTACCGGCGACGAACGAGGCCATTGAAAGTCGTGTCGGTGCTCGTCGCCGCTCCTTGACCGGCGCCAGGCCCACCGCCGGGAGGGCCAACGGGGCCAGGTCCTGGACCCATACCGGCCAAACCAGCCGGACCAGCTGGGCCAGCCGGGCCCGGTCCCATGCCCTTGCCATCGGCGGCGGCGGTATCCATCGTGGCCTTAGCACTGAAAGAGGGCATCTGCAATTCGAGTTGATTGTGCCGATCGCTGAGATAACCCAGCGTGAGGCGGTCCAGACGCTTGATCGGGGCGGTCCGGGCGTCGAACACTTGCTCGACACGGTAGATGCCGTCCGGATTCCCTTCGAGCACGGTATGCTTCTTCGGAACAGGCTTGATCGCCTCGGTTTTTCCACCTTCCAGCGAAGTTCCCTCGATGGCGAAACGGAATGGCCGGGTATTGGCATCCTGATTCAGCCAGAGATTCAGAATCAATTCGTTACTCGCGTTATAAGGCTGCAGCCGGTCGGTCAGGTTCTTGATTGTCCCTTCCACGACCGAACTGCCCGGCTTATTCACGAGCTTCAATTTCACTTCCCAGATGCGATTGGAAAATGTCCGTTCGCGGATGCCCGTCTTCTCGTCGGGTTTGGGACTGAACCGAGCCGCGTCTTTATTGACCTCCGCTAGGGCGCGAACGAATTCTTTTTCGACCCAGTAATCTTCCATCGCCAGCCACACGTCCTCGGATTCCGGAGTGCGTTTCCAGGCCGCCACGTGTCGCAGCACGGCGTTCCAGCCGCCGGCAAACTGTAGCGGGGCCGACTCGGCCGCCAGCGTGGTGTATTCCTTCACATAGTGATCGCGAAAGGCGTTAAGCAAGCTGTCGTTCGAGATTTCCTTGCCGAACTTGAAGTCTTTCACCTTGTCGATTTGATCCTCGCCGAGCGCCTTGGGCCACTCGTAGATTCCCTGCTGGATGTCCCACATTTCTTTCCAGCGTTGAGTGCGCAGATCAAATAGAGTGCCTTTGCGAACTTCGTACAAGTCGATGGTTTTCTTGGGTTGAGCCTTCGCGCGGGCAATCTTGTCCTTGGCGTCCTTGTTGGCTTTGTCCTTCACCTCGGTCGCATCGGCGACACCGAAGAACAGGCCGATCCACGCCAGGAACAAGCCGATCAACACGGGAATGAATAGCAGCCAAAAATGGTGCTTTTTCATCGTCTCGGCATCGAATTTTGCGGCCATTCGAATAACTCCACTTGCAAAACCGTGTGTGATCTAAAACCGTTCGTTGTCTGAAACCTCACGCGGAGCATGAGGACTATTTTTCCTAAAGATCGTCTTCTTTGGGTTTGCCGCCACCACCCATTGGCGGCGGGGCACCGCCCGCTCCGCCACGTCCGGGTCCGGGTATGCCCATGCCGCCATCGGCAGGGGCGGTGGATTTTTCTGTGACTTTCCGCAGCTTGTCCGATGGCGTTGGTTCTTTCCAGGTGAAGATCAGAGCGAACTCGAAACGAGGTTTAACCTTGATGCCCTTGGGCGGCTGGCTGGTCGCAGGTGCAGCATCGTCGCCGGCACGGCCTGCTCCTGGGGGGCCGGGAACACCGAAGCCACCCGGTCCCGCCGCGCCTCCTCCACCGCCGGCCGCAGGGGCCGAGCTACCAAGAGGTATCCAACTCGAGCCGGCAGTTGTATTACCCGCCCCACCGCCGAAAGGACTTCCGGGTGCAGGCCCGGGCCCAACGCCGGCCGGGCCCATGGGAGCGCCCATGCCCGTATCCGCTGCTGCCGCTCCGCCAGCGGGAACCAGTGGATCCAGCAGGCTCGACTTGATGTGTGCGAATACGCCGGGCGAGGGATTTTTGTCTTCCCACACATTGTAAAGGAACACATGGCTAATCTTGCCCGTGATCGACTCGGCCGCGAGAGCTTTCTTTTGCTCGTCGGTCTTGGCCTCAACGAGTGGCCTCGACCGTGCGATGATATTTTGGAGCAACGTATCCATGATGAAGCGGTCGGTTTCCGAAGTGGCTTCCGGGTGCCAATAGGTTGACCCACGAACTTCGATGACCCAGCCTTCGCCTTGGGGTTTCAATTCGACGTCGGTCGTCGGCACGGCTTGCCCGGCCCCGACGGGGCGATCAGTCTTGTTTTCCCACCATTCGAGAGGGGCATACTCTGCTCCAGGGAAGCGGCGGCGATTGTCGATATCCTTGCGCCGTTTGGTCTCGATGTTCTCGTAGAAGCCCGTGAGGTTCTTGGTGTACCTGCCGTAAATTGCCTCGATGTCGATCGTGGCCAGGTATTCGCGCATGTCGTCGTCAGTCAGAGATTGCAAGGGATCGATCCCCTTGGAAATTCGTTCCTGGAGTTTCTGGACCGCTCGGGTGCCGGGCACGGTTGCCCAGTATCGTTCGAGCGCGCCGCCCATATTGTGATAACCGGCAACGGGGGCTACTTTCCGGTCGGAGGGGCCTGGAACCGGCACGGATTCATTGATGAACTTATTCAAGGCCACCCAGTTGATACGCTCGGATTGACCGGCGATGATCGACTCGACTTCCGTCTGCGTCGCCTCGACTTCGGTCTTCTTGGCAGTGATCTGGGAATCGACCCCGGCGGCGGCAGAAACGACTCCGTCAGCATTCTTGATTGACTTCTCGATCTTCGGATCGCTGACCTGCGCCAGCGGCACGGAATAGCCATAAGCCAGAACCGTCGTTCCCAGAAGCAGCGAAGCGGCAGCGGCCACGGCATAAGGCTTCTTGGCTCGGACCTTGCGCTCGAAGGTAATTTCAGGCGGCAGCAGGTTCGTCGTTAGGCGAGCGACCTTCAGCCCCTGCAACGCCAAACCGTATGCCACCGCGAACGACAGCAGGTGTTCCTTGAAAACCGGCGCGTCGGCCACGACTTGGCCGGAGCAACGGACAAATTTGTCCGGCTTACGGACTTCGAGACTGAGCTTGTCCGTCAGGAATTTTTGCAGGCCCGGCAGCTTGAAGGCACTGCCCAGGCCGACCATATATTCGATCTGTGCGTCGCGATGGGTATTCGTGAAGTAGCCAAGTGAACGTTGCAGTTCGCCGACGAATTCCTGCAACACGGGCCGCAAGGCTTTCAGAATATTGGCCAGTTCCGGAGACTTGGCCGCATTCCGCTTGAGATGCTCAGCCTTGGCGAACGTCAGCTTCAGTTCCTTGGTCAGGGCGCGGGTGAAGTGATTGCCGCCGACCGGGATGGGCCGTTGCCAGATAATGCGGCCGCCGTCTGTAATGATGAGATTCGAGCCCTCGGTGCCGATATCGAGGGCGACGATGCATTTTTTCTTGCCGACGACCTGGGGAGCGGCTTCGCCGTCGATCCCGCCCCGTTTGAGCAGATCGTAGGTCACGTAATTGGTCAGGGCGAGTGGGGCCATCTGAACGTGATGGACTTCAAGCTTCACGGACTGGAAGTGGCCGATGAAGCGGCTGATCATATCCCGCTTCATGGCAAACAGGCCGATTTCCGTGTCCATGGCAAAGCCATCGGTCACGGTTCCTTCACTGACCTTCTGGAAGTCCCAGACAACTTCTTCGAGTGGGAAGGGGATTTGCTGCTTGGCCTCGAACTTGACGATGTCGCTGATTTTTTTCTCTTCGACCGGCGGGAGCTTCACAAAGCGAGCCAGGCCTGATTGGCCGGGGACGCTCATGGCCACCTGATCCCCCTTGGTTGGGTTCCGGGAGAGGAATTTTTCCAGGGCCTCGCGGGTCAGTTCGTCCGGGTTCGCGTCCGGCTGGGAGAGAATCTTGGGATGCTCGACGTAGTCGAAGGCCGTGGCCGTCACGACGCCGTTGATTTGTTCGAGTCGAAGTGCCTTGAGAGCACATTGACCGATGTCGATACCCCAGACGCCTGGATTGACGGCCATGGAGACACACTCCGAAGATGAGAAAAGGGCTAACCACGGAACAAACGACAACCAAGACCTGGCTAAACGAGCCAACGGCGACGTGGTGGTAGTCTATAGATGGGGAAAGGCTACCACGCCGATAGTCGGCCTGTCAATCATCATAACGCGGATGGGCAAGAGATGTTGGCGCGGAATCTGTCGATGGAGCCGACTGGGCCATCGCTGAGGGACCAAAATCCTTGCTGCCATGCTTTGTACGAAGAAACGGGCCAGCCATCCTGAAATCCGTTCCAATGCACGATTGCAGTGCTTTCTGGGCGGAACGACCTGCCAACAGTTCAGAAAAAGGGGCGGTTGGCCACGACAGGGGGATTTCCCTGAAAATCGAGTCCAGGCCGAAGGCGAACAGCTGATCGCAACGAAAAGGACGGCATGGCCGCTAATGGGCGAAGAATCGACGTCTTAAAGCGAGCGGCAGGAACAAATATACCCAGGAGGAGGCTAGGCGAGCGTCGAGGCGTAAGCCCGACGTGTTAGCGCCCGAACCTGGGAGTACGCGAATCCACGTCGGGCTTACGCCTCGACGCTCGCCTGGTCCATGATGCCGTGCATGGGTAAATTTGAATCTGCCGATCGCCTAATTGCCGCCCATTCCGCTGGCACGGATTCAAAGGGCCGTCCAAAATTTTCTCGGCCACACTTGCCAAAATCCTTTCCTGCATGTTCGATTTCCGGCTTGAGCGACTCGATTCCAAAAAGTGCAGCTTTCGGAATTCCGACAATCTCCTTGGATATGGCGATGAAAACGGTCATACTGAATAGGGCTGCCCGGACGGTCAATCTGGCCCTGACCCGGCGCAGCGAGGAGGCATCGTGACGAATCCAATGTTTGAAGGCGATTGCGTCCGCCATGCGGCGGATAAATTCGTGGGGTTCCACGTCGGTTACACGCGGCTCTCCGCATTGATGGAACGAAGCGGCGATATCCGCGGCGTTCGAGTGCAATTACCAGATGGGACAATTCGGATCGCGTCCGAATTCAATTTGCAAAAAGTCGAGACCGAGGTTTACGACCAGTATTCCGTCAGCCTTGGAATTGCTCCCAAGAGTCGCAGACGTGCTTCAACACCGGCAAGGATTTAGGGATCAGCCGGTCGTGACGATTCGTTTGGAGTTTCGCTCGTGGCACAAAGGGCGAGACTTCGAACGGCGTCATTCCTTCCGACTCATGCTTCGCAACGAATTCGGTCGATATGCATGGATTGGATTGGCCACGGACAACAAGGAGATTTGATGAGTCAACAGGAACGCACATCGTGGGTGGTGTATACGATGCCCATCAAGGGAAATCCCGAAGGCATGAGGGCCGTCTGCGAGCAGAAAGAGTGGGATGCGATGGAACGCGATCGGCCGGGCTACTACACAATCATTCGCGCGGATATCACCAACGAGGGTGAGGCCGAGAAACTCGCTCGAGGCAAATCGGGCGACACGCCCCCCCGAGCTACCAAGAAATTGATGTTTCAACGTCCGGCTGAGGTTGTACCCGCCGAGGCGGTGGTTCCGGCGGAGCCGAACCCGACCGTGGCGAGCCAAGGATAAACAGTCGAAAAAACGGGCCCGAGCCTCATGCCGAGGCGATCGGGCTCTTCGCTTTCAGCTTCCCTACTTCTTGCGCTTAAACTCGACGACTTTGTCTTCCTTGTTCTTGGTCGCCAGCTCCGTCTCGGTGAGCTTGGTGATCGTGATCGTTTGCTCTCTTTCCTCTTCGCCGAACTTCAGCTTGAATATGAGCTTATCTCCATCGACCTTGTAGGTGCCTTCGAAAGCCAATTCCGTGTCGTCCTTCTTGCCGGCAACTTTCATCTTGCCGTCCTTCAAAAATTCAACCACGGTGCCAGCGGGAATTGTCCCCTCGGCGACTTTGGTCGCTTCCCACTTGCCGACCAGCATCTTCGCGTAGTCGATCTTCTTTTCTTTCTCCTTCTCCTCGGCCCGAGCGCCAGCGCTCAAGAGGCCGGCAACAATCCCAACAGCCAGCAATCGCAACATGTTCATGGAAACTCCAGCACGGGGTGAATTAGAAATGCTCGTCAACTCCGCGAGGAATAGGGTTATGGTTGGAGGAGATGAAAGCAACCGGTGGTAAGGCAAAAAAGATTGCTCTACACATCTTCCCCGGGCGGGTGCCAGCCTGCTTGCACCCAATAACTCCGCACGAGAATGGCATCGGAATCAGAATCAAGTTTCAACAATGCAACGGTGGCTCGACCAGTCGGGCTTTTGCCGATGATGCGTAGTCCATCTGCCGACCAACTAAAGTGCTCGTTCCACTGCTGAGTGCGCGGATTGAAAATTGAAACCTCCTGGCCGGAGGCGGGGTCAACCGCAGATGTTCGATCGCTTTTCGCCTTGTTGCACAGCGGGCAGCTAAGCCACAAGTTTGATTCTTCTGACGAGCCACCCCTACCGACAGGGATGATGTGCTCAATTTCGAGCCGAGCCATGACAAGATGCTGTGGACTCAAACAGTAGCCGCAACGAGAGTGGGCAGCCTCTCGTACCCTTCTCTCTACTCCAATCGGAATGTACTCACGCGGCATGGCCATCCAGCCGGGGAATCAAGCCTCGCGAGACGGCTTCTTTGGTAGCACGCGCTTTCAGAACAAGGCCTCTGCGATAGATCGCGAGCAGGTCGTCGAGACGTGCTCGCTCCGGTTGAACGAGTTCCAGTTGCCGGCCCAACAGTTCGCTAAGGCAAGTTTGCTCGTTATCGGTCAACTGGCTGCGCGCGAGTTCCAGAACTTCTGCATCAGAAAGCGACTCGACAGGCGACTCCGCCGCAGCTTGGCCGAGCCATTCAATGACGATATCTTCGACTCGCCGATTGGTGGCAGCAGCCAAACTCCGAGCCCGCCTGGCTAGATCGGCTGGCACGTCCAGTGTCATGCTTTCAGACATCATCTTCTCCGAGCGGACCCCGATAGTGTACTGAAAGTCACTCAATCCTTCGCTCCACCCAGCGTCACCGGAATCTTGTACTTGTCATTCAAGATCGAGTGAGCCTGGCTTCCCTCGGTTGTCTTCGGGAATTTGTCGCAGACTTGCTTGAACGTCTTGATCGCGTCTTCTTTCTTGCCCGCCTCTTCCTGCGTTTGGCCGATGTGCAACAGGGCCCATGAAGCGTGAGTTGGCGAGGCGGCAATGATTTGACGATAGAGCGTGATCGCTTCATCCGGCTGTTTCAGCCGCCGAAAGGCCGTGGCCATGTGCTGATAATTGTGCGGGAACCGGTCCGTGCCACGATAAGCCTGGATGCACTCTTTCCAGCGTGAGGCGTGGTACAGTGTCTCGGCTATCTGAAAGTGATACTCGGCCGCATTGGTCGCGTCGGCGGTGAGCAACTCACGATAGACGGCAATCGCCTGGTCGGGCTTGCTGCCTCGGCGATAGGCCAGCGCCGCCGCCGCGAGCCACTTCGGTGCCGTCTTGGCATCGGCAATCGCGAGCTTGCGGTAAATCTCGACGGCCGGGTCGTACTTGGCTTCCTCCTCGTAGCTATACGCGATCTGCCCCTGTCCCGCGGCCACATCCTTGAACTTGGCGAACGTGGTACGGGCGAGTTCGCGTTGCTTGTTGTCCTTGTACCATTGGGCCAAATAGCCAAGAGTCTGATCGTCGACACCCAGTGCCGCGAGCATTTCTTCATAGACCAATTTTTGCTTATCAGGCTGTCGGGCCTGCCGTCGCACCTCGGCCGCGGCATACCAGGCTGCCACGGCCTGGGGCTTCGTCTTCGGATCTTTGAGGCCGTTGGTCGCCTGTACTTTCAGCCAGCCGGCCGAGGCATCCGCAAGTTTCTCGCCCAGTTTCTTCGTGGGTTCGTCCATCGCCCCCGTGAGTTCATTCACCACTTGCGGCAGGCCGCCAAGACTGGGGTGCATCAGATGAACGGGCAGATCGAGTTCCGTGCAAGTCGTGGCCAGTGCCTTCAGGCCTTCCTCAAATTGACCTGTCCTGAAGGTGAGTTGAGCAAATTGCCGGGCAGCCGTCACACATGGCTCGACCGTCGGACCTTTACGCTCGACGTCGTAAGTTAACTCACGAAGAAGATTGGCCCGAGCTTGCAGATCGTTTTCCTTGAGAGCAATATCGACGAGATCGAGGCGCGCCATCGCGGCCGTGAAGTGTTTCGGGTACGACGTTATTACCTTCGCGTACGCTTTCTTGGCCGGCTTGATATCCCCCATGTCCCGGCTCGTGCGCCCGATTAACAAGGCGGCAACCGGAGCTTCAGGCGAATCGGGGAAATAGTCGAGCAAGGATTGGTAGCCATCCTTGATGGCCGCGTTTTGCTTGCGTAACTGAACCTGACAATGCGACCACTTCAACTGCGAATAGGGGGCACCTTCGCTCTTCTCATAGAGCTTCAGAAACTTCTCGTACTCGTCGGCCGCGGCCTTAAATTGATTCTCGCGGTAAAGTCGCTCGGCCGCGTTTAACTGAAAGCGTTCGGCCTCTTTCAATTTTGCCCAGCGTTCGATGGCCATCTCGTCGAGGGGACCGGCAGAAAGCGGACCAGGCAGCGCAAAGAGTACGAGCAGTAGAAAGGTGCGTCGGAAACTGTGGGTCAGGTTTCCAAACTGACCCGATACAACCTGGTCAGGTTGGAAACCTGACCTACAAGAGGTCGAAGCGGTGATTATTGCTTTTGCGACATGAGCCACTGGTTGTACTCCCGGTAGGCGTAGTAAATCACGTTGACGCCGAGTTGATAACAGAGTTCGTAAACCTCTTTGCGGATGCCGGCATGATCGTCGCGCCAGGCATCGCTGAGAGCACCGGGGTGATAGTAGGCCACCCAGCGCCCATCGATCTTCCAGCCAATCGGCGTGGTTCCGCCGTGTGCGACCACGATTGGCAATTGCGGCAACGGATAGGGGCGTTGATGAATGCGGTCGTCGCGAGGAATCGCGACCCCCGCGACGCCGGTGATCTCGTTCATCGCGGCCACGAAGGCATTGTGGAACCCGCCTCCACCCAGGTTGTCCCCCAGGATCATGCCGTGCTGTTCCGTGATGTATTGCTTGAGAGATTTCTTGTCGGCCGCACTCAGCGGCAGGGACTGTGTTCCTGAAATATAGAGCAAGGGCAGGCGTTTCTTCGCGACCACGGCTGCTTCGATGTACTCGGTTTCCTCGGCAATCTTCTGCTTGGTGCGGGCACCGTACTCGGCCAGCATGTTGCGGTCGCCGCCAATGCCGAAGTTTTTGTCCCAGCCGCGGTCGCCGTGCTTCAGGCGAACGAAGTAGATCTTGCCCTTGCCCGTTCCCGACCCGAATCCGGCACCATCGCCATCGCCATCGCCGGTCGCACCCGCACCTTGACCGACGGTGTAACGATTGGCACTGTCTTCGGTCAGCTTCACGTCGATCTGGTCGATGGGCGGCGGGGCGGCGAAGACGATCGAGCTATATGGGTTGATAACGTACTTCTTGCGAATGACCTTCTGCACCTTGACGGAACTGGCCTGCATCGCATCCGAGCCACCGCCAGAGGGCAGATCGTAATCGTGCGCGCCGGCCCGGTTGCCCCAACTGAGATGAGCCAAGATATACAGCACACAGAAAAGGATCGAGTAAGCACCGAGAACCAAGAGTGATTGCAACAGGCGTTGTGAATGACGGAAATAGTAACACGCAGCGAGGTTGAATGGGTTCCAGATGAGTTGCGAATCCTCCTTTCCCATTCGGCGACGTGCCTCGTACTCTCGCGCTAGCCGTTCCACGCTATGGACGACCCAACCCAAGCCGACGACATAAAGCACGCCCCAGCCGATGAGGGCAAAGACGCCGAGGTATTTTCCCCAGATAATGACGACAGCGCACCACAACACTGCGAACAGCACTGTTGCAATCAACGCCCGGCGTTTGCTGAATCGGAACACAGTCAGAAGACTCGGGGGAGGGACTATTCAGGGGGCAGGCTTACACGAATTATCTTACTCGCTTCCGAAAGGGACGCAAGCGAGAGGACAAAGTAGCTGCTCCGTTTGTCCGTCCAGCGTAGAATGAACTGTCGATTCTGTCAGTCCCCGTTGAGATCGCGGCGATGAAGACCACCACAACAAAACAACGAAAGACGTTGGAAATTCCAACGTTTCACATCGACGTCGCCACCGGCATTTTTCCTCCGGAAGAACTGCAGGCTCTCGCTGAACGTGGCCACCTCATGGAAGCATTGGCCGCCGGCACCCTTCAGCCAAGCACGGCCGAGCACCAACACTTTCTAAAGGTCGATCGCGAAGAATCCGAGCCCACGACCGTGGACGAGCGGGCCTGGGTTCGGCTCAAGGGGCGGCGAGAATACGAACGCGAGCAACAAGCCGCCCCGCCGCCCGCCTTGCCGGAAGATTACGGCATCATCGAGTGGGAAAAGGAAAAGTGCTGGTGGTAAAGCCGCCCGAGAGCGGGTTTCATCCGCCATACAAAATCGCACCACTCAATAAGCCCACAAATCTCGTTGACAGAATTCGACGCTCCGTTATAAGCACGTCTCGTTTCGGGCATTTCCGCGCGGGGGAGTTGGAAGCGCGGCAAGTTCGGACGAATTGGAAAACTACGAAAGATAGACGAATGGCCGACGCGACGACGACTGTCGAGGCGTTGAAAGACGCCGTGACTGCGTTCGCCTCCGCCCGTCAGTGGGAGCCGTTCCATACGCCCAAGAACATCGCCATGGCCTTGGCCTGCGAAGTCGGGGAGTTGCTGGAACCATTCCGCTGGCTGACTGGAGACGAATCCTACGCGGCCTGCCAGAACTCGGCGACCCGCGAGGCCATCGCCGACGAACTGGCCGATTGCGTCAACCTGCTGATGCTCTTCAGCGTCCACAGCGGCATCGACGTGAGTGAAGCGTTCTTCGCCAAGATCGTAAAGAACGCGGAGAAGTATCCGAAAGAGAAGACAGAGAACGGAAGACAGAGAACAGAGGACAGAGAACCGGGGAGAAGCGGAGAGTGAAAGCGAAGGCTTCTGGCCTTTGTTTTCTGTCCTCTGTCTTCTGTGTTGTCTGTCCGCTGCCAAAAGAGGGGAATTCGGCTATGCGAAAAATTCATCTTGTAATGCTGGCGCTCGGCCTTGTCGGGATGCTGGGCTTCACCATCGTTCAGGTGTCCGCTCAGCCGAGCCCGTCCCCTTATGGTGGACGCAAGGACAAAGAGCCAACCGTCGTTCCCAGCGACTTTGCGGTTCCCGCCGTCGGTGGCGAACCGAAAGAAATGATGCCTCCAGGCCCCGCGCTCGATCTGGTGCTGCCGCCCACACCGATGCCGACGCCCACGGTTCCTGGCCCGAGCATCGATCTACCGCCCAAGCTCGAAGTGAAGCCCGTTGTCGAAAAGACCACGCCGGACGAAGCAGTCGTGCTTCCGCCGTCTTCGCCGCCGATGCTCAAGCTTCCGGGAGTTGAGATTCCGGAAATTGAACTCAAGGCCGCGGCAATGCCAGAGCCCGTCAAGACCGAAGTGAAGACGAGCAGCGCTCCGGTCACCATGCCCGTGATCCACACCGGCTTCCCTGGCAGCCCGACCACCAATCGCGTTTCGCCGAACGTGACCATCGAGACCGTCGTTCCCGACGCGGTGCCTCTCGGCAAGGACGCGTCCTACGAAATCGTCGTTCGCAATGCGGGCCTCGTGCCCGTCACGGGCCTGAAGGTCGAAGAGGAACTTCCGCAAGGTGCCCGTTACCTCGGTGGCGAGCCGATGGCGGACGTCTCCCTCAATACACTCCGCTGGACGATCGGCGAACTGGCCGCCGGTTCCGAAAAACGCATGAAGGTGAACGTGAAGCCTGTCGGCGATGCCGATCACAAAACCAGCCCGAAGGTGACCTTCTCCGCCAGCACGGCCAGCACGTTGAAGATTACCCGGCCGAAGCTGATTGCGTCCGTGACCGGACCGGAAAGCGTGCTCCTCAACGAAGAGGCCGCCTTCACGATTCAGGTCAAGAATGAAGGCAGCGGCCCTGCGACCAAGGTCAAGATTCACGTGTCGCTGCCAGCGGGCTTGAAGCATCCACAACAGCGTGAAGGTTCTCCCGTCGAAGCCGAGTTGCCCGCCCTGGCTGCCGGTGAGACGAAAGCCGTCACACTGAAGACGATCGCGATCCAGCCTGGTCCACAAACCTGCGAACTGACCGTCATGGGGGAAGCATGTGGTGCCGTGACCGCGAAGGCCACGTCGATGGTTCAGAAGCCGATGCTCGAAGCCAAACTCGTTGGACCGGGCAAGGCCATGGTTCGCGGCGAGCCATCGTTCACGCTCGAAGTTTCGAACCCCGGCAACGCGACCACGCCGAATGTTCAGGCGGCCGTCTCTTTCCCGGAAGGTCTGGAGTACGTCTCCGCCAGCGATAGTGGTAACTATGAGCCGGGCAGCCGAACGGTGACCTGGAATCTCGGCTCGCAAGCCGCCGGTGCCAAGAAGAGTCTGACGTTCAAGCTCCGTGCAGGCGTAGCCGGCAAGATCGAAGTCCGAGCGATTGCTGCCTCGCCTTTGAAGTTGGAAGACAAGCAACTCGATGCGAAGACCGCGACGGTGTTGCAAGTCGATGGAGTGCCGGCAGTCGCCTTTGAGGTTGTGAATCTGGACAACCCAGCCGAAGTCGGCAAGGAAGTCACTTATGAAATTCGAGTCCTCAACCAAGGCACCTGCCCGCTGACCGGCGTGCGGATCGCCATGGCGATGTCCGAAGGCCTCGTGGTCACGACCGTAACTGGCCCGAGCAAGCACACCGCCAACGGACAAACCGTGAGCTTCGAGCCGGTCCCACGACTGGCCGTGAAGGCCGACATGGTGATCCGCGTGAAAGCCAAGGGAACCACGGCCGGTGATTTGCGATGCAAGGTGCAACTCTCTTGCGATCAGCTCAAGCAGCCGATCTTCAAGGAAGAAAGCACCAACTTTTTTCAGCCCTAAAAAATTGGCGAGCGTCGGGGCGTAAGCCCGACGTGCAGAGACGACACGTCGGGCTTACGTCCCGACGCTCGCCAAGAGTTGGAAAGTTCTCTTGAGACGGTTGGCAAGGGGTGGTAATATCCCGTCCTTCAAGTCCCGCGAATGTACTCGCGGGACGGGTGGACGGACTTTCATGGATTCGAGAACGGTCGGCGCGACGACCAGACATTGTGAATGGAAACACGCGCCGAATGGGGAGGAGTCCGTCGATGAGCACGGTTCGTATGCAGAAAAAGGAACGGGTTCGCGTGCATATTCGCTGGATGATCCGGCGAGACATGCACGAAGTCCTCAACGCCGAGCAGGAGAGCTTCGATTACTCCTGGACCGAAGACGACTTCCTCCGATGCCTGCGGCAACGCAATTGCATCGGCATGGTGGCCGAGGTGGACGAGCAGGTCGTTGGCTTTATGATCTACGAGTTGCATAAAACTCGGCTGCACGTGCTGAACTTCGCGGTCGCACCGGAGTGGCGAAGGCTCGGCATCGGCACCCAGATGGTGATGAAACTCGTCGGCAAGCTTTCGAGCCATCGCCGCACGAAGATCACCCTGGCCGTTCGCGAATCGAACCTGATGGCCCAACTGTTCTTCCGGGCCCAGGCGTTCAAGGCATCGAAAGTGATGCGCAGCTACTACGAGGACAGCGGTGAAGACGCCTACCTCATGAACTACCGCATTGCAGAATTCGTTGACGATGTGGACGAAGACGAAGTGTACGACCGCATTGCACAGTACGAAGAGAACTGATTGACTCGCCCGCGGCCTCGCAGGAGGCTGCGGGCGGTGCCCATCTGCCCCATCTGCCCAAGCACGCTATCGCAAACATATTGATATTTGCCACTCTGATCGATCATAAGATCGTCCTTGGTTTCATCGAAGCCGCCAAAGGCGCGGCCACCCAAATCAAATTCGCGTTCTCCTCGTACTTGAAGAACCGGCACTATTCCCACGCTGCTTTCCTGATGGACAAAGAGCATCGGCTCGTTCACGTGGTTGTAATCCACCACACGGACACAGCCGAAGGGAGAGTGCTGCATCTACGAGACCTGACTCCTTAGATTTTCTGCACACGCCCTATTTTCCCAGCTTCACGCGCTGAACATGGGATTGATCGCCTGGTGCGCGGAGCTTCATATTCGAGGTCGGCGCACCAAATCTTTATGTGTCGTTGGAGTTTCAGCTGTTTGGGTGTTTATTGCGGAAGCCTACTTCCACGCTTGAATGCCCACAGAAGTTACGCCATGGGGTTCCGTTAGTACGGAATTTGCACTTTGGGCGCGACAAAATCAGATATTTACTCATTCGATTTGATGCAAGAAAATAATTCTGAATCCACGTAGAAATCCTCGCGAAATGCCGTCATAATCACTACAACTCGTACTGCCCGAGAGCCGCTGTACCCCTCCTAACAGCGGGAACACGCTTACAAGACCGGCCTGGAACGTGCTTTGATCGTTCGAAGGATCGGTCTCGCGAAGTGTTTGACTTACCTACTAGATTAACAACACAGGAAGTTTCGCCATGGGGGATCCAGCCCTTGTATTCCGGCTTATAGCCGCTAGCGCGATCATTGGTCTGCTTGTCTACAGCGGATCTCACGTATTCCAGGTGTGGCGCAAGCGTAATGCACGCAAACCTGGATCGTCTTCTGATAGCAATTCGGTCAGAAAGATTGCTTGCGTTTGCTTGATAGTGGGGCTCATTTTGATCCCTGCGGCAGTAGTCTTGCGTGAATTCACTCGATCAGAGGGAGTGCTTACAGGAGAGGAACTCTTCGTAGTACGAGCACGCGACGACTTGGCAGTCGAGTGGATGCATCCCAATGAAACCTCAGCCGCTGACGAGGCACTAGTACGATTCGGTTCTCGACCCAGCACCGCAAAGATCGACGAATTGCGGGCGCGGCTTGCCCGTGCAGAGGCCGAGCGCGACGTGCTCAAGTTGTCGCCTCTAACGCCCGATCCGGATCTGACTCGGCGGCATCAGGTCGTCGCGCAAGAGCGCGCTCAGATTGAACAGGAACTGGGCCACACGACAACGGCGTCCGAGAGTGCCTCTCGCGATTTAACCGCCCAATTGCAATCGAAAAAAGAGACCCTCGCCCGGCTTGCACGCTCGCTCACGGAACGCCGCAAGGACTTGGATCGCGCTGCCATTCGGGCAGCACATTATCAAGATTTGGCCAAGATGTATTCTGCTTTGCTGGCCCGCGGAACGATTACGGCCGCAGAATATCGCGAGAACCAAAAGTCCCAGCGTGAGGCAGAGACAGAAGTCGCGTCGCTGACGCAAGAGTTGAAGGACGGACAGTCGGAAAAGGCACTGTTGCAGCAGCATGTGGTCAAGCTAGAAGCTACAAAAATCGACCCGAAGTCGGCATTGCCGGTTCAAGTCGAAACGATGCAGGGCCGGCTGCTTGCATTACGGCAGCAAGAGGAAAAACTGAAGGCCGCTCTCGAACTGGATGCCGCCAGAACCGTCAAGCTCCGCGATGCCGAACTGAGTCAGGCGGCAGCGAAAATCCGTGAATGCGAGGCAGGAATCCAGGCAATGTCGGGCGGGCACGAGGCAAGGGCACCGTTTTCCGGCCGAGTGGCGTATCGAGCGCCTTCCCCGAATGCGGTCAGGCCGGGAGGGGCTCTACTGGTTGTGGGTCCTGAAAACGGCTTTCTTCTAACGGCACGAATGCCGCGCTCCGAAGCTGCTTACTTGCAGGCCGGAAGTGTGGTGACCCTCGAAGTAGCAGGTGACACTCCCGAACGAAAAGTGCCGGCTCGATTTGTTCGTACTCAAGATTTGGTTCACGAGCCAGGACAAGCGTCGATTCAAATGGAATGTCAGCCACCGCCCGAGGTTGTTCGTCGGCTTGCCGAAGGCGAGAAGCTAACGGTGGCTTTTTCATGGAGTCCGCCACTGGTTGACCTTTGGCCGTTTCAGGGAGGAATCGCCTTAGTCCTTGTGGGTGGACTCGGGCTTATTCTTCCTCGGGTCAAACGACCTGCCGCAAATAGCTCGGCCCTTGCGCTGTGGCGAATGCTCGTACCGAGCGCTGCGTCTCAACACGCTCGTGAGATTTTGAACCGGGTGCCCGCGAAAAGTACCACGATTGCCTCATTGACCGATTTGGTTTCGAGGCCCATGAACAGGAATGAACGCGTCGAAACGGCGGACACACAAGGTCTGGCCGATGAGCTAGAGGAATTGTGTCGTCAAGTGGTTGAACGCGTGAACGTAGCGGAGACGCCGGAGCAAGCGACTTGGCTGCTCGATCAGCTTCATCGAATTCGAAGCACGCATCGCGTTTTTGTGCAGGAAATTGGCGATTTGCATGATGGCGACCATCGCATCGTTGCGAGGGCCGACTCATGATCCAGCTAAATTGCGGGCTCCCACGACGAGTAACCAATCTCGACCGCGGGTGGACGGAACCTCTGCACCCCAATGGGTACTCCCTGCGGCCCGGATCGCCTACACGCCAGGCGGCTGTGGAAGTCATGTTCGCATTAGGGATTATTAGCACGCTGGCTTTCTGCTGGATCGCGGCCCGCGAACTCTACATGCAATACGGTGCCTTTTCGAGTGGTGGCCGTTCCTTAGCCTTTGGAGGGCTTGCATCTGCAGTTGCCGGCGTGACTTTGTTTTTCAGCCTGCGCTGGTTGCTTGTCCAGGTTATGGTCATTCGAAGCTACATCCGCTCGACGCATGAGCAGCCGCCCGATGTCGTTTACTGGCCATTCGTCTCGATCCTCGTTCCAGGATTCAACGAGGCTCCATCCATCCAGGCAACAGTGCGATCGTTGCTGACGATCGACTATCCGAATTTCGAGATCCTGGTCCTGGACGATGGCTCGACAGATGGCATGGCTGACAAAGCCCGTGCCTACGAGGGACGGCACGGCCCGGCGATTTGCCGGGTTCTGACCAAGCCGAACGGCGGCAAGTGGTCCGCACACAATTTTGGATTAATGCACGCTCGAGGAGAGTTGATCTTGTGCGTGGATGCCGACACGGTCTTTGAGGCTAATGCTCTGAAGATGCTGGTGCGGCGGATGGCCGACCCAAAAGTCGGTGCCGTGGCTGGCAACGCGATGGTTCGTAACCTGAACGGACTCGTTTCCTACTGCCAGGGGCTGGAATACGTTTATTCGAACACCGCTTTCCGTTTGCCGCAGTCAGACCACGGGGCAGTATTGTGTGTGCCCGGGCCCATTGGCCTGTTCCGGCGGGCGGCATTAGAAGAAGTGACCCGCAGTCATGGACAACTTCCGGCTGGATCGCCGCCCGGCCATTTTGCAGGCCCGTTCCAGCACGATTCATTCTGCGAAGACTTCGACCTATCCCTGGCTATGCTGGCCGGAGGATGGCGGATAATTTACGAGCCTCGCGCCATCTGCCATACGGAGGTGCCGGAGACTCTCGTCGGCTTGATTAGCCAGCGATATCGCTGGACGCGCGGCAATCTGCAAGTACTTGCAAAGTTTCGGCGACTGTACCGCCCCGCCCCCGGCCCGCATGGCCGACGCGTGATGGCTTGGCTGATCAGTACCTACGTCATCGAAACCGCGACGAGCTTCTTGTTCAATTACATTTTCGTGGCATTAACGATTGGCATGTTACTTGGGCCAGCCTCCAGTGTCGGCTTTTTGGCAACGTACTGGACGATCAACCTGCTGCAACGCGGGCTGTTCAGCGCCATCGCCATTCTGATGCATCGGGAAAGGCTCAAGCTCTTGTGGGCTTGGCCAATTTACGAATTCTTCTCCGCTCTCGTTTTGGGCGGTGCACTGGTCATCTCGGTGATTGACCAGCTTCGCGGAACAACCATGGGCTGGGGCCGGGAACATCGGCCAGCCGGATGAGCCGCAGTCACAATTATTAGCGATCAAGAAACACAAACAAACAACATAGACAAAAGGATTATCATAATGTCATCGATTCGATCTTATTTTTCCCTTGCCCGATTCAAGAATCGGCCAAACGACTTTCGTCGAATTAATAAATCAATCCGCCTCTCAACTGAAGCACTCGAGTCTCGCGAGTGCCCGGCTAACCTCATTGCCAATCCCTCGGTTGAGACCCCTGGTACAGTTGCTACCTTGCCGCAAGGTTGGCAAACGAATGCCTATGGCACAAACGCCGCGACTTTCAGTTACCCCAGCACCGGTCTGGACGGCCAGCGGTCTGTACGCGTCGATATGACTTCACGCTCGAGCGGCGATGCTAAATGGTTCTTCAATGATGTACCCGTTACCGCCGGGCAAAAATATGCGTTCACAGATATGTACCGTTCGGACGTCGCAACGTCGGCGACGGTTCGTTACCGATTGAGCAATGGAAACTACGTCTATAAAGGCAACCACGCAGCACCGGCTTCGGCAACCACGAGGCAACTGGCATTTGAATTCACCGCTCCAGCAAATGCCGTGTCCGCCACGGTGTTTCACCTCATTAAAGCTCCCGGCTATTTAATTACGGATGGATTTTCACTCGGCCCAACGGGCACGACGCCTGCCGATACGACATCCCCTTCCGTCTCGGTTAGTTCACCAGCCACCAATGCAACCGTCGCGGGTACGGTGACCCTAACGGCACAGGCATCCGACAACATCGCTGTCGTCGGCGTGCGATTCTTGGTTGATGGAATTCAGGTCGGAGCCGAGTTGACGGCTTCGCCATACCAGCGATCCTGGAACAGCACGACGGTGGCAGACGGCAACCATACGGTAGTGGCGATCGCTCGCGATGCAGCCGGCAACTCGACGACATCCGCGGTGAACACGTTAATCGTGAAAAATACCGTTACGCCCCCGCCCGATACCACATCGCCCATCGTCTCAGTTACCTCACCTGCGGCAAACGCAACGGTGGCTGGCACAGTGACACTATCGGCCCAGGCATCTGACAACGTTGCTGTCGTCGGTGTGCGGTTCTTGGTTGATGGAATCCAGGTCGGAGCCGAATTGACGGCTTCGCCATATCAGCTTTCCTGGAACAGCACGATAGTGGCCGACGGCAACCATTCGCTAGTGGCAATCGCCCGCGATGCCGCCGGCAACTCGACTCCGTCAGCCCCCGTTACGCTCGTGGTGAAAAACACGGTCACTCCACCGCCGACATCGACAAATCTAGTACAGAACCCGTCGGTTGAGTCGATCGGTTCCAACAACGAGCCGAGTGCATGGTTCCGAAATAGTTGGGGAACCAATAACGCGTCGTTCAATGCGTCGGTGTCCGGTTACGATGGAAGCCGGGCCATCCGGGTTGAGATATCGACTTACGCAAGCGGCGATGCCAAATGGTATTTCCAGGATGTCCCCGTGACGCCGGGCAAATCGTATTCGTACAGCGATGCGTATCGATCGAGTCGCGAGTCGATACTCACTGCACGCTTTATGTTGTCTGACGGAAGCTTCTCCTACGTTTATGTCGCCAGTCTTCCTGCATCGTCGAACTGGGCTCTCGCAAATTTTCAGGTAGTCGCACCGGCAAATGCAGTCTCAATAACGATGTTTCACTTGATTCAGGGGACAGGTTGGCTGGAAACAGACAAATACTCGCTCTCAGAACTTGTTAGTGCGCCACCAGGGCGCGGAAAGATCTCATTCGCCTTCGATGACGGTTGGCTTTCACAGATGCAGAACGCTGTTCCGGTGCTCCAACAAGCGAACCTGCCGGCAAGCTTCTACATCATCACGCGCGCGAATCAGGGAGGGGCCTCATGGGAGGGGGTGCAGAACCGATCGCTTGAAACGGCCATCAATGGTTCGCCTGCGGACTGGAGCAGGTGGCAGACAGGCAACAACACTAGCAACTTCGTGTATGCCACCTCGGGCAGCGATGGCACTCGGTCTGCTCGGATTGATGTGCAGAGCTATTCCAGCGGCGAGGCCGGTTGGTATTTCCAGGACGTTCACGTAGTGCCGGGCTCCCAGTACACGATTTCGCATCAGTACAACTCCTCGGTTGCCACTTCAGTTCGCGTTCGATTTACGCGTCACGACGGGAGCGTGGTTTGGGTCGATGGCGGCACCCTTGCATCGACAGGCGGCCAGTGGCAGACTCAGCAGATCAACGTGACGGCACCGGCGAATGCCGATGCAATGATGGTGTTGCATCAGATCAACCAAGTCGGAACGCTGTGGATTGATAACTATTCCGTGAAGGAAGTTTCGCCGTATTCGAATCCGAGCTACCTGTCGCCGACGCAAATTCAGTCACTTGCTGCCTCGGGGTTCGAGGTCGGTGCGCATACGATGACGCACGCCGATTTGGCGACGCTATCGACGGCCGGCGCACTTGCCGAAGTAGACGGTTCTCGTGCTGATTTATTGTCTCTTGGGATTACTCCGCAGACGTTTGTCTATCCTTATGGCTCATACAACACGGCCATCGAGCAGGTCATCGCGTCCAATGACTTTATCGGCGCTCGAAGCGTCAATGAAGGTTACAACACCAGCACGACGGATCGATATGCACTGCTGCACCAGGAAGTCAATCTCGACACGTCTATTGCTGAAGTACAAAGTTGGATCGATACGGCCGAGCGGACGGGAACTTGGTTGATACTCACTTTCCATGAAGTAGGCAACTCGGGCGGCTACTACCGAACCACGCCCGAAACATTTCGACAGATTGTCGAAATGGTGAAGGTGGCAGATTTAACCCCCGTCAGCCTAGCCGACGGTATTTCGCAACTTGCATGAGTAAGAAAATAAAGGGGTCAGGTCTATTTGTTTCAATCAAATCGCCCTGGCCCCTTTGATTTCTCTCATCAGTAGCGGGGAAAATCAAAGGGGTCAGGTCTCGTAGATTCTCATAAATGCAAGGCTTCATGTGATTGGCCTGGTCGATTTGAGAAAAGAAATGGGTGAGAAAACCAAGGGGACGCCGCTCATTATAATATCCGGAGGACGGAAAACGGGACATTCTACTTTTCGAGAGCAGTCGGGCGGCTGGATCCAAGCGAAACATTCAATGTCCCCGATCCCGGCCGTCAATCACGTCGCCGAACGGGCCCACAAATCCCAAGAAACACCTCAAACTGCTCTTCACTTTGCCACCCCACCGCGCGATCTTCTTTTCGGCGAATTGTGCCTTGGCTCAGATCGGACTGGAGTGGTAGAAAATGTCAGGTTTTGTCAGTACCAGGAAAAGATCGTTTGGCATAGCAAGCCCGGTGCCGAAGGGGGTGCGCGCAACGATTATCAACAGAAAACGCGGGAAGTTCAGCGGCGACCGGTCCGCCTCGCTGGCGCTTCGGCCTGAGTTCGTGGTGAATTCAGGGCGGATTATGAGAAACGCGTATTCTGTCCGGCTAAGCAGAAATACGACAAGTGGGTTATCCGTGAGGCCTTGGATTCATTCGTGCGTAGATTCGACTTTTCGTTTCATTTCATTGCAAATACACAGCGTGCAACGAAAAGTGAGTGTGTGAAATGCAATGAAATGAAACGAGAGTGGGCCGAGGTCGTCGGGGCAAAGTGCTCCCGTATGTCGGCTTCTG
>Ga0163144_10005420_pt1 | contig 28315 bp, 28 predicted proteins | sample OliLak19BULKMAT1_FD_123175 | JGI IMG/M metagenome (GOLD analysis project Ga0163144, IMG submission 123175) | Freshwater microbial mat bacterial communities from Lake Vanda, McMurdo Dry Valleys, Antarctica - Oligotrophic Lake LV.19.BULKMAT1 | ecosystem: Environmental > Aquatic > Freshwater >... | reverse complement strand
GGCCTGACACCTGTGGGCCTGACACCTGTGGGCCTGACACCTGTGGGCCTGACGCCTTTGGGCTTGACGTGAATGCGGGCGCGCTTGGCACCCATGGCGCCGCTGCGGACGGCTGCGCGCGTACCTTGTCTTCCAGCTCACGCGCCAGCTGCTGCCATTGCTCCAGATCAAGCGCCAGCTTCGCCGCTTCGTGTGCCTGTGCGCGTACGCTGGAGAGCTCGCCGTCCTGTCGCTTGATGCGCATTTGCACGTCATCACGTTCGCGCTTCAACTTGGTGAGTTCGGTGTCCTGACGCGCCAGGCTGGCGCGCAAATCGGCCAGCACCTGACGCAGAGGGCCAAATCGCCAGCTCTTGAGCAGCCAACCGAACAGCGCCCCTACCGCAAGTGCGGCCAGCAGACTGGCCCAAATTTCAGACAGCAACCAAGTCATCAACTTCCATCCTGTATGTCAATGTCAACCTCAAGTCCTTTCGGGAGTACGCCGCGCAAGATCGCCTCTGTGCTGTTCAATGGGTCAGGATGCGCAGTGCGCCCCTTCACACGCACGTGATGCTCGCTCATTTCCAGATCGGCCTGCGTAAGCTTGAGCGCCTCGCGCAGCAATGCCCCCGGCCAAACCCACGCCGTGGGGCCCTCTTCGACGCCAAGACCCGCATCCGGATCCTGAGTGCACGGCGCAAGCGCCTGCCATTCGTTGGCCAGCGCGCGCGAGGGCGCGACCCCGCGCAAGCACAGCCCGCCGTCGCGAATCTGCGCCAGGATCAAATAGCGCTCTTGCGCTTCCATGTGGTCGTTGACCTGCGCCACGCCCGGCAGCTGGCGGACCAGTGCCAGCGCTTGCGCGCGCTGCGCGCGGCTTTCCACCAAGCCACTGAGAGCGATCGTTCTGCCCTCCGCAGCCACTGCGGCAAAGGGCAAGTTCGCATCCACGAGCGCCTGTCGCACGCTTTGACGCAGGGACGCTTCAAGGCGCAGCGCGCTGGGCCCGACAAGCCATATCTGGGCTACGCAAAGGAACCCGAAAAGCAGGATGCAGGCCGCGATCAGTGCGCTGTGGCGCCGCAATGGTAGCTCGTGCATTGCTTCCTCCAGCGGGTAAAAAACGGGAAACTTTTGAGGTTCCCACACCTAACAGCACCCACGCCGACAGTTCCCGGTGCGTGCTGCGATCATGGAAAAAGTTGGCGTCCTCGACAGGAGTTGAACCTGTGGCCTTCCCCTTAGGAGGGGGACGCTCTATCCAACTGAGCTACGAGGACACGCGGGATGCAGCTTAGCTGGACACGGCCTTCAGGTCGAGCATGGCTGCTCGCAAGTGAACCCAGCGAACAGCTCACGAGCGTTTCTGGAGCTTGGGCTGGATCGATCGGGAACCTCTAGAAACCTTCTGCGCTGCCCGCAACGGCAGCAGCCTAAAAACGTTACAGCCAGCCCTTTTGACGCGCCAGCCGGTAGGCTTCAATACGGTTGCTCACGCCGAGCTTACCAATCACATCGGACAAGTAATTGCGCACGGTGCCATGCGACAGGTTCAGCTGATCTGCGATCTCATTTGCGGCCAGACCTTCACCGGCAAGGCGCAGCACCGAGCGCTCGCGTTCGCTAAGCGGATCACGCTCGCTCCAGGCATCCAGAGCAAGCTCCGGATCGATCGCGCGACCGCCGCGGTGCACGCTTCGGATTGCATCGGCCAACTTGCTGGCCGGCGAATCCTTGAGCATGTAGCCACGCACGCCCACATCCAGCGCGCGCCTGAGATAGCCCGGGCGTGCGAAGGTGGTCAGTATCAGGACTTTGGCGCGCAGCTCCTTTTCCTTGACCTGCCGCGCCAGATCCAAACCCGTGAGCTGGGGCATTTCAATATCGGTGACCAGCACATCCGGGTCCAGATCCACCAGCAGCGACAGCGCCTCCCGTCCGTCCCCAGCCTGTCCCACAATCAGCAAATCCGACTCCAGCCCAAGCAAGGCGGCGATGGCGCCGCGCACCATGGCCTGATCTTCCGCCAGCAGCACGCGAATCATGATCAGCCCGCGCCGAACACGGGTTCAGCGCACCAGCGCGTCGGAAAGGCGCTGCGCAAAAGCTATCGCGTGGTAATTGCAGCGCATGCGTTTAGTCCTTGCGCGGCACGCTGAGCGGGAACGGCATGATTTTCTCACCCGTTTGCGCATCGCGAATGACCGCAATTCCGCGCTCTTCCACTTCTTCAACGCGGATCACCGAGTGCATCGGCAAGTGCAGGTGCCGAGTCTTGGCAAATTCGTCACGCAAACGCTCTTCGGAAGGATCTACCAGCAGCGAACTCTGGGCATCGAAGATCAGATCACTTACCTGGACGAAGCCATAAAGCTCGCTGCTGTGGATGCGCTTGGCATAGAGCTCGTACACCTTGCCCTGAGTCAGAAACACGATTTTGTACAGCTTTCGCACCGCAGCCATGGGCTCATCACGTCAGATCTAAGGGGTACACCATATACGAACTGCCAGCGCGTGCGTGCAGCAAGCACGCAAACAGCTAGCCCTCGCGCACTTGCGCCGCGCTGCCGAAGTGGAGGGTGGCGCTCAAACCACCGCCTTCGGCAGTTGTCAGCTCGACGCGCCATCCGTACAGATCACACAAGCGTTTGACGATGGCCAAACCCAGGCCAGCACCGGCGGTACCCTGAATATGGGTGCCTCGGTAGTTGCGCGCGAACACGTGCTGTTGATCCTGTTCGCTTAGGCCCGGGCCACTGTCGGTAATCGCCACGCGATCGGCATCGACCGTCACCAGCACCTGTCCGTCCGGGGTGTATTTGAACGCGTTGCCAATCAGATTACCCAGGGCCACCGAAAGCACGGACTCGGGCGCATGGACCGCGGCGCTGTGATTGATCACCAGCTTGACCTCGACCGGCTTTTGCTTGAGCTGAGGTCGGTGCGCTTCAATGATCTGCGGCAGCAAGCGATCCACCTGAATGAATTCACCATCGGTGGGCGCCTGCCGTTCGCCCCGCGACAGGTGCAGCAAGGCCTCGATCAGTTCGGTGGACTGCTTGGATGCGCGCTCGATCCGCCGCATGCGTTCAAGCACCTTCGGCGGCAGCTCCGGCATTCCCAGCAGCAGCTCGGTGGTGCTGCGAATAATCGCCAGCGGGGTACGCAGCTCGTGGCTGACATCGTTGTTGAATTCACGATCACGTTCAACCAAGCGGGTCAGTCGCTCACTGTAATCATCCAGCGCGCCGGCCAATGCGCCAACTTCATCGTTGGCAAAATGGGGCGACAGCGGTTCTGGCTTTTCGCCCCGCCTCCCAAGCCGCTGCACGCGGCGCACCAGATCAAGCACCGGCGCCATGATGCGCTCGCTCGACCAAATGCCGAGCAAGAGCGCAAGCCCGGAGAACAGCAGCACAGACAGCGCAATCGCCACCGCCACCGAGCGCCGCGTACGCTCTTCTGCCGTGATGTCGTAGCGCAGGAAGAACCAGTAGTCAGCTTCCTTCAGAACCGCAAGCTTGTACGCCACCCGACCCTCAAGCGCCTCTTCAGTCAGACGATACACGCCGCTGGGCAACTCACGCCAGGCCAAGGGCACGTTGGCAAACTTGGCTTTGCTGTAGACGTTGCCGCGAATTTTGGAAAACTCGATCCCGTAGGTATTGGGATCGCGCCGGAAGGCGTCCGCATAGTTGCTGATCTCGCGGCTCAGTGTGGCCCCGATCAGCCGGTCCTCAAGATAGCTGCGCAGCAATACGGCATAGGCTGCGAACAGGATCGACAGCAGTGTCCCGATCAATAAGACCGAGACAATGATGCGAACACGTAGGCGCTTACGCTGTCGCGCTGGGATCGGTGAGCCGGTAGCCAATGCCATGCCGGGTTTGCAGCAACGCAGTTTCGAAAGGCTTGTCGATCGCTGCCCGCAAACTGTGGATATGCACGCGCAGGGAGTCGGAGTCCGGCAGCTCTTCGCCCCAGACGCGCTGTTCAAGCTCCTGGCGCGTAACCACCGACGGCGAAGCTTCCATCAAACACTGCAAGAGCTTGAGCGCAATCGGATTCAGCGTGATCTGCTTTTCTTGCCGTGTGACCACCAGCGTATCAAGGTTGAAGCTCAGATCACCCACGGTCAGGATGCGCGGTGGCGCCGGCTTGCTGCGCCGCACCAGGACCTGCAAACGGGCTTCCAACTCCTGCAGCGCGAAAGGCTTGGTCATATAGTCATCGGCACCGCTCTCGAAGCCGGAGAGCTTGTGGTGCAGGGAGTCGCGTGCGGTAAGCATCAGGATGGGCGTGTGCCTACGCGCCTCACTGCGCAGCTTCTTGCACACCTCAATGCCGTCCATGCCCGGCAGCATCAGATCCAGCACGATGACGTCGAAATCTTGCGTGGTGGCGACGTGCATTCCGGTGTGGCCGTCTGCCGCAAAGTCTACCGTGTGACCGCGATCTTCAAGGAAATCCCCGATGTTGGCCGCGATATCGGCGTTGTCTTCAATCACTAGTATGCGCATGCGCAGTCGCTGCATAAGGAAGGGTCAGCCGAGAATCGAACGCGGTGGGTTAATCGTGGGTTAAAGCCATGAATGGAGTCTAACGCGCTGACCGCAAAAAAGGCGCCGCGCGGTGAAGGTCGGCCCTAGCAGTCGGCCATAGCATTGGCCGAAAAAGTCGAGCGGGAGCCGGGCTCGGCGCGCCCGCCGCAGGCAAGTAAGCGGCAAGGGATTGCTTCGGGCGCAAGCTATTTGCTGGTATTCACTCTAGACTTCAGCCCGCAAATTCAATGAGCAGCGGTGCTGATCGCGCAGCGCTTTGGATTCACAAGCGCAGTCGAACAAAGACCCTACCGCGTCGTCTTATCGATTAAAAATGCTTGTGGATTCAGAGACCAAGCGAGCGCGCGGCGGCCATTGGAATTTTTGGGTTCAACCGCAACTTGAGGGAAGACAATCATGTCCATGCGTCTATTCAGCGTCAGCTTTTCGCCGTTTGCCATGCGGGTGCGTGCCGCGATCAGACACAAGCGAGCCCCCATCCAGATCAGCGATCCCCCAGGAGGATTGCGCAGCGACGAATATCGGAAACTGGTCCCAACCGGCAAGGTGCCGGCACTGCTGCTGGACAGCGGCACGGTGCTGAGCGAGAGCCTGGCCCTGCTGGAATACATTGATGATCGCTTTCCGGATCCGCCGCTGAAGCCTGCAAAGGCGGAAAATCGCGCGCGTATGCGGCAGATCATGCAAATGACGGACGCCTACTTCGGCCCCAGCTTCATGGGCCTGTTTGGCGCACTGCGCAGTTCTGGTGGCCTTGAACAGGCGGCAAGCATGTTCGAGCGCGCACACGACGTGCTGGCGCAGATTGAGCGGGTGGCCGCGCCGCGCGAGCTGCTGTTGGGCCGCGAGGCCAGCCTGGCCGACTACACCTTGGCCAGCAACTACTGGTTCTATCTGCAATTACCACGCGTGCTGGACCTGCCGGATCCGGCGCCCCCAGCGCGCATCCAAAGCTGGTGGGAGGAGGCGCGTGAATTGCCCGCGCTCAGCGCCGAATGGCCGGCGGTGAAAGCTGGCTTCGCGGAGTACCTGCGTCAGTACGGGCGCGATCCGAATAAGCTGATCGACTGATCGGACCAAGAATTCACTTGGCTTCCAGGACAGAAAAGCTGTATAAATACCCAGCTTTCCCTGGGACCAAGATATGTCTGATTTGACTGCGCGGCAGCGCGACATCCTGCACATGATCGAGTCCTGGATGGTGCGCGAAGGCCGCCCGCCAACGCGGGCAGACATCGCCGCGGCATTTGGCTTTCGCTCCCCAAATGCCGCCGAAGATCATCTGCGAGCGCTGGCGCGCAAAGGCGCCATCGTGCTGCACGACGGCACCGCACGCGGCATCAGCCTGGTGCGCACGGCAACGGCCTCCGCGCAGGTGCAGCGTTCGGGACTGCCGCTACTGGGGCAGGTCGCTGCAGGCGCACCCTTGCTTGCCGTGGAGCATATTGAAAGGCACGTGCTGGTGGATCCGGACTGCTTCAAGCCGCGTGCGGATTACTTGCTGCGTATCCGCGGCCAAAGCATGCGCGACATCGGTTTACTGGATGGCGATTTGCTGGTGGTTCATCGCAGCAATCATGCGCGCCACGGGCAGGTGGTGGTGGCACGCGTGGACGATGAGGTCACGGTCAAGACCTTGCTGCAGCAGCCGCATGGGATCGAGCTAAGGCCGGAGAACCCTGACTTTGCGCCGATTCGTATCGGCAAAGGCCAGGAATTCAGCATTGAAGGCTTGGCCGTGGGCGTACTGCGGTGTTTTTGAGCCCGTAGCAAGCGGCTCCAGTGCAAGGCGCACTTGAGCCCGGAATTTCCATCGGCCGCAGCGTATTTGCTTGCATCTGGGGCTTCCGAGCCGCGCGCAGCGCAGCAATCAAAGCACGCCGTAAATTGCTAGCGATTCGCTTTCGCATGCTTTGAGACGGTTTCGCATGCTTTGAGACGGTGATGCTGTTGAGTGCGCCATCACCTTTCGGGAACCTGGAAGAAACCGGTTCGAAAGCTCCCTTTCACCTTGGATGCTGCTCTCTTATGGCTACGGCCACTACTGCCATCTCTGCAATTCCAGGCGTCTGGCGGGGCCAGAGTCATGCCACGCAAAGCTTGGTGCAAGCCAGCGGCCACGCGGCCCTGGATGCCGCGCTTGGACAGGGCGGACTGCCGCGCGGGGCGATCACCGAGGTGCTGACTCAATATTGGGGCATGGGCGAATTTGATCTGTTCCTGCCATTGATGCGGCAGCTGGCGCAGCAACCTGCGGCCTCGGCGGCCGATCCGGATAGTCAACGCGTCCTGGCTTTGATCGCACCGCCGTTTACGCCCAATGCGCTGGCGCTCGCGGCACGCGGTCTGCCGCTAAGCAGTCTCTGGTGGCTAAGGCCCGATCGCTCGGCCCTGGCATGGTGGAGCGCAGAACAGCTGCTGCGCTGCGGCAACTGCCCTTTGCTGCTGTTCTGGAGCGAAGACGGTGATATGCAAAAGCTCAAGCGACTCCAGCTTGCCGCCGAGCACGGACAAAACATCGCGCTTGTGTTTCGACCGGAAAAGGCCTCGCAGCAAGCCTCCCCTGCGGCGCTGCGCTTACGCCTGGAAGCCGGACAGATTGAGGTGCTGAAAGCACGTGGCGGCTTGAAGCAGGGCAAGCGGGTGCCGCTTGGTACAGCACTGATGTGATTTGAGAGGCAATGCGACTGACCCTGAACGAATTTCACGCTGGAGACTTTGGTACGTGCGCTGGCTTTGCCTGCTTTTTCCTGACCTGGCTTTGGACGCATGGCAACGCGCCAGCCCCAAGCAAGGCGCTTTGGCCATTCTGGATGGCCCCAGTCAACGCCAAGTAATCTGCGGCGCCAATCCCTTGGCGCAGGCTGGCGGCGCGCGCACGGGCATGCCTTGGGCCGCAGCGCGCGCGCTGCTCCCGGATTTATGCGGGCTGGAACGCAACCTGCAGGCCGAGCAGCAGGCTCTGCAGCAGCTCGCCGGCTGGGCTTACCAGTACAGCTCACGCGTCGCGCTTTGCACGCAAGGGTTACAGCTGGAAATCGCCGCCAGTCATCGCTTGTTTGGCAAAAATCTGCTGCACGAAATGCACGCAGAACTTACTCAGGAAGGCTGGCAAGTCTGCTTCGGCCATGCTCCAACCCCAGCTGGCGCGCGTCTGGCTGCGCGCTATAGCGCGACGCTACGCCCGGGTGTGTTACGCAGCAGTGCCTACGAACGCATTCGTAATAAAGCTCCGCTGGCACTGTGCGAATTGCCCGGCCACCAGCAGGCGCTGCTGGAGTCATGCGGCATACGCAGCATCGCCGAGTTACAGCAATTGCCAGCCGCCGGCCTGATTCGCCGGATTGGCCGCGACGGCTTGCGCGTCCTGGCCCAGCTCAGCGGTGGGCAGCCCGAGCCCTTGGAAGAATACCGGCCACCGGCGCGCTACCAGGCCCAGCTGGAACTCCCCGCCGCATTGCGTAGCAGCGAAGCCCTGCTGTTTCCGATCAAGCGCATGCTGGGCGACTTCACCGCCTATCTGCGTGGCCTGGATTGCGCGGTGCAACACTGGCAGTGGCTATTGCACCCCGAACGCGGCAATCACGCTCCGCCGATACTCGAACTACCGCTCGGCCTGCTCAGTGCCAGTCGCGATCCCCTGCACTTGTTGGCAGTGACCAAGCACGCGCTGGAGCGCGTGCAGCTATTGGCGCCGATCCAGAGCCTGTCACTGAAAGCCGAACAGCTTTGGCCTTATCAAAGCCAAAGCGGTGATCTGTTTGCGCGCCAGGATGCTGGAGCGTCTTGGCCACAGCTTTTGGAACGCCTGCGCAGTCGGCTTGGCAGCGATGCGGTGCAGCAGCTGAGCTGGCAGCCCGATCACCGCCCCGAGCGCAGCTGGTGCACCCGGCCAAGCACGCTGCCAAGAACACTACCAGCCACCGATCCGCAGGGAAGCATTCCCTGCGATGCTCAAAAGCGACCGCTCTGGCTGCTGCCCGAGCCGCGCCCGATTGCACGCGAACAGCTACGCCTGATTGCCTCCTTGGAGCGCATCGAAACCGGCTGGTGGGACGAACACGATATCCGTCGTGATTACTATCTGGCCCTGGATCCCCACGGCATGCACATTTGGGTGTATCAGGAGCTGCGGCCACCCAGAGCGTGGTTTCAGCACGGTGTGTTTGGCTGAGCGGATTTACGCTGGCTCATGCTCCGGGTTGGCTGCGTGGCACGAGAGTGCTCCGGGAGTGAGTCCCGAGTCCGATGAAGTCCCTGCACGGTCATTGCGCGCGCAGTCGCGGAATCCATGCTTCGTCGAAACCCAAAAGCTGTGAATTCTGCGTCTGCGCCTAGCGGCTCCGCGCAGAATGACGCTTGACGGCGCTGCCATTTGGACCGACTGGTGTCATTTGGACCGACGGGTGTCATTTGGACCGACTGGTGTCATTTGGACTTTGTCATTTCGACCGCAGGGAGAAATTTCATGTCGCGGCTTGAGATCTCTCCCTTCGGTCGAGATCACAGGCCCGAAGATCACAGGCCCGAGATCACAGGCCCGAGATCACAGGCCCGAGATCACAGGCCGCGGAATTTGCTCGGCGCGCGCGTTGAAACAAGCTCTGGAAACTGGGCAAATGAGCCAATGACCGCGTTCAGAGCCGTCCGCACACCGGAATTTGGCATTCACACCGCCAACTGATGCAGCTTTCTTCGCTCTGGCCTTGACGTCACGCGCGCGCGCGCCGAACATTCGTGAACGTAAGAAACCGCGTGTCTTAGGAACAGATCATGCTCGACTGGCTAAAACAAGTTCTCAGCAATCTGTTCGGTGGCTCGAAATTTGAGCCGCAGGAGTGGCATTTTTTGATCAAGGGCGAACGCAAGGAGATCGGGGCATTGAACGATGCGCTTGAGCGTGCCGCCGCCTCAGGCGAGGTTCCGGACGCTGCCCTGCGCGGCGTGCAGGTCGCGCTGGATGAGCTGCTGACCAACTGCGTCTCGTATGCGCCAATTTCGGTCAATAACCCGGCCAAGGTGGACGTCACGCTGGATCGCCGGCACGTCAAGGCGGTGATTTCCTACGCCGACAAGATGTTCAACCCGCTGGAGCTCGCCACGCCAGATGTGAATGCGTCGATCCAAGATCGTGAAATCGGCGGGCTGGGCATCCATCTGGTCAAGGAAATGATGGATGAGTTCACGCATGCCTACGAAGATGGCCGGAACATCCTCACCATCGTCAAGAAACATTGATCCGCTGCAAGCTCAACCAGCCAGTGCCGACGTGCCGGAGCCAGCATCTTGGCCCCGGTTTTGGGCCTGCTGGCTGAACCTTGGCAAAGACAAACGCTTGCGTACGGACTTCGCCATTCACATACAATCCCCCTTTCCCCTATGAAGAGGCCATCTGCGCCATGAGCAGCATTGAAGATCGCGTCAAAAAAATCGTCGTTGAGCAACTCGGCGTCAAGGAAGACCAAGTCAAGCCGGCAGCCTCATTTGTTGACGACCTGGGTGCAGATTCACTCGACACGGTCGAATTGGTGATGGCGCTGGAAGAAGAGTTCGAGTGCGAGATTCCGGACGAAGAAGCCACCCGCATCACCACGGTCCAGCAGGCGATTGACTACGTCAAGACGCACGCCGGATAAAGTTAGACCATAAAGCTAGACCATAAAGCTAGACCATAAAGCTAGACCAAAAAGCTAGACCCCAAAAGCTAGACCACAAAGGCAGAGCAAGCGCCTTGCACGCGCAACAGCTGGCTCGTGAAGCTGCCGGAAAACGGCAAAGCTGGAGACCAAGCCAAGCGCATGCTGCCAAGCCGTTGCGCCCTCCCCGAGACTCGGGGAGGGCGACGGTACCTAGCCACTGGCTTGACGCGCATCCGGATCACTCATGGGAACCTGATGCACAGCGGCGGCAGGATGCTTCGGTTCGCCATGCTGCGCGGCAGTGGCATGGATTCAGGCGTACGCGGCTTTCAGCGATATTGATTCAACACCATTGATTTAACACCATTGACTCATCACCATTTTGATTAGGCAGCGAGCGCAGATGGCGCCCGTGATGCGTTGGAGAAACGAATATGGGCGCAGGACGCCGAGTCGTAGTCACCGGGATGGGCATCATTTCCCCGGTCGGCAATGATCTGACCAGCAGCTGGAAGAACGTGGTGGAAGCGCGCAGCGGCATCGGCCCACTCGCGCAATATCAGGGCACTGAGTTTGCGGTCCGCTTTGGCGGCGCGGTCAAGGACTTTGATCCGGCGCGCTACATTCCCGCGAAAGAAATCAAGAAGATGGACCCGTTCATCCACTACGCGATGGCGGCCGCGATGGACGCCGTCAAAGACAGCGGCATTGAGCTTGATGCGATCGATCGTGAGCGCTTCGGCGTGGCGGTAGGCGCCGGTATCGGCGGCATCTTGGGGATCGAGAAAACCACTCAGACCCTGCTTGAGAAGGGCCCAGGCCGGGTCTCACCGTTCTATGTGCCGAGCACGATCATCAACATGGCCAGCGGTCAGATCTCGATCCATCTCGGGCTCAAGGGACCCAATATTGCCGTGGTCACGGCGTGCACGTCGGGCACCCACAATATCGGCGTGGCGGCGCGCATGATTGCGTACGGCGATGCCGACATCATGCTGGCCGGCGGTGCCGAACATGGCACTTCACCGACCTCGGTGGCAGGCTTCATCGCAGCGCGCGCGCTCTCACATCGCAATGACGATCCGCAGCGCGCCAGCCGCCCCTGGGACAAGGATCGCGACGGCTTTGTGATCGCCGATGGTGCTGGGGTGCTGGTACTGGAAACTTACGAGCATGCCCAGGCACGCGGCGCGCGCATCTACGCCGAACTGGTTGGCTTTGGCATGAGCGCCGACGCGTTCCACATGACCGCACCGCCTGACGATGGCTCAGGCGCCGCGGCATCCATGCGAAATGCACTCAAAGACGCGGGCCTGAATCCAGATCAGGTGCACTATGTCAACGCGCATGCAACGTCCACGCCGCTCGGTGATTTGGGCGAGATCCGCGCCATGAAAGGCGCATTTGGCTCGGCCGCAAGCAAGCTGATGATCAGCTCCACCAAATCGGTGACCGGCCACTTGCTGGGCGCCGCCGGTGGCGTGGAGGCCATCTTCAGCGTCCTGGCGCTGCATCATCAGATCGTGCCGCCGACCGCAAATCTGCACCAGCCAAGCGACGAATGCGATCTGGATCTGGTTCCGCTGACGGCGCGCGCAAGCAAGCTGGAGGTCGTGATGTCGAATTCGTTCGGCTTCGGCGGCACCAACGGCACGCTGGTCTTCAAGCGCATTTGAAGCCTTAGCGATGCGAGCCGCCGATCATGCCAGGCAGCATGCGCTGTCCCGAGCTGAGCGGTTGCATGTTGATCGGTCTTGGCTGATGCGCAACGCCTGCGCTGGGCGCATGCCGTGCATTGCGGCATGCGCCCCATGAGCCGCCAATGACGAGCGCCGAGCACAAGCATGACCTGCTGCGATTCGAGCTGGCGCAGGCACCGGATGCACTGCGCCTGCTGCGATCCCATCCCGACTTATTTCCCTGCCTGCTGGAGAGCGCCGCGCGCGGGCAAGCACCGGCGCGCTACGACTTGCTTTTGATCGGCAGCGGTGAGTTCCTTGCGCTGGATGGCAAGGCACAGCTGCACGATCAGTCTGGAGCGCTGGGAAGCAAGCAGTTTCTGCCTGAGCTGCGCGCCCGCTGGCGCGCCCTCCCGAGCGCTGAAAGCACTCCCGAACTGCCGTTTCAAGGCGGCTACGCCTTGTTTCTGGCTTACGAATTTGCCAGCCAGCTGGAGTCCAGCTTGGACTTGCCGGCAGATCCCTGCGGGCTGCCCATGGCGCTGGCGATCCGCTGTCCTGCGGTATTGCAGTACGACCACGAGCGCCACGTGAGCACGCTGTACTGCGAGCCGACATACCCGGATCTGGCCTCGCAAGTGCTGGCGGCATGCGCACAGGCAAGCGCACTGCCGGCGCAAGAATCCGCGGCCATGCAGGTGACTTTGCGTGAGGACCCGCCCGAGCGCTATCTGAGCGGCGTGCGTCGGATCAAGCAATACCTGGCTGCGGGCGATATCTTTCAGGCCAACCTGTCGCGCGCCTGGGAAGCGCGTGCCGACACCACACTGGATCCAGTGGCGCTTTACCAGCGCTTGCGCACCAGCAATCCGGCACCGTTTGCCGGTTTCCTGCGTCATGCCGACTGGCAATTGCTCTCCTCGTCGCCCGAGCGCTTGTTGCGCGTGGTGGGCGATAAAGTCGAATCGCGCCCGATCGCAGGCACGCGCGCGCGGCGCGCCGATGACGCGGATTGGCTGAACTTGCCGCGCGATCCGAAGGAGCGCGCCGAACACGTGATGCTGATCGATCTGGTGCGTAACGATCTGGGGCGGGTTTGCCGCACCGGCACGGTGGAGGTCAATGAGCTATTGCGCGTGGAAAGCTATGCCCACGTGCACCACATTGTGTCGAACGTACGCGGGCTGTTGCGTTCTGATCGCGATGCACTCGACGCGCTGGCCGCGGTGTTTCCGGGCGGCACGATTACCGGCTGCCCGAAGTTACGCGCCATCCAGATCATCGCCGAGCTTGAACAAACCGGTCGCGGCCCTTACACCGGCGCGCTTGGCTATCTAAGTCGCGGCGGCTCGCTGGACATGAACATCCTGATCCGAAGCATTTGGATGCAGCAGCACACGCTGCATTTCCGCGCCGGCGCCGGCATCGTTGCGGATTCGGTCCCGGAACGCGAGCTGGCGGAAACGCGCGCCAAGGCTGAGGGCCTGCTGCGTGCGCTGCGCTGAAGCGGCGCCCATGATTCTTGGCAGTGAACTCCTGGCCATGATTCTTGGCAGTGAACTCCTGGCCATGATTCTTGGCAGTGAACTCCTGGCCATGATTCTGGGCAGTGAACTCTTGGCCATGATTCTGGGCAATGAACCCCTGGTAATGAACCCCTGGCAATGAACGACTTGCGCCCGCTGACTGACTACTCGTGTGCCCAATTGCAGCGCGCAGTGGCCTACGGCGATGGCCTGTTCGAAACCATGCGCGTGAGCTGCGGGCGTATTCCATGGCTTGAGCATCATTGGCAAAGACTTGCCTACGGGCTGCGTCAGCTGGAATTGGATTCCCGCCGTTTGGTGGCTTGGAAGCAAGCGCTGATCGATCTGGCCCGGACTGAGCAAAGCGCGGTACTCAAGCTCACGGTGTTCGCGCGCGGAGGCTTGCGCGGCTATGCGCGCCCCGGAGCCCAGATTGAATCCCAGATCGGCACCCAAATCGGGGCCGAAATCGGGGCCGAGGTGTGGGCCGGATATGAGTGGTGTGCGCTCCCGGAAGCGGATCCTGCGCACGGCATCCGGGTGCAAAGCTGCCAGACGCCCTGGCTCACGCTACCCAAACTGTCGGGCATCAAGCATCTCAACCGCCTGCCCCAGGTGCTGGCGAGTAACGAGTTTCAGCGCACGGGCGCCGCCGAGGGGCTGCTGTACACGCCGGAGGGCTTTGTCGTGTGCGCCACCAGCGCCAACGTATTCGCGGTGGCCGCAGATCGACTGCGCATCCCGGATCCGAAGTTGGGTGGCGTTGCCGGTGTTGCGCAAGCGCGCGTCGTGGCTTGCGCACAAAAATTGGGGCTCGAGATTGAACTTGGGCACTGGACTGCCAGCACGCTGATGGATGCGACCGAGTTGTTCTTGTCCAACGCCATTCGCGGCGTGCGTCCGGTTGCGCAACTGGACCAAACGGTGTATCCCCAACGCCCAGGCGGTATGACCGAACAGCTGCGTCAAGCGCTCTGGGAAGACTTCGGCACGGACTTTCATGGCACGTAAGCAGCTTGAAACATGAACGTCGTCGCCGCAGCCGTGACGTTGATCTCATGCTGGCCTTGCCCCTACTTAGTCCGCACCCAGCAGCTCAAAGCTTGGAAATGGCGCAAACAGGGAACCTCCAGAAACCTGCTGCGCGGTCCGATTGCCGCGTTGCGCGGGTGCGAGTCAAACGGATGTGGCTTGTCTTGGGATATCGGCGGCGGTGACTTGGGGTATCGAGCCCGCGCCTCGAACGGGGCGAAATGAGATAGCCCAGGGCAACCCTAGCTAGGGGAGGTGTGCGCAAAATAGGATGAGCCCTGAAGTGGCGACCTAAGAATTGCTGGTAATCCTTGGCCGATTGGGCCGCCCCTTCAGGGCTCCGTCACGTATGCCAAGCCAACCCAGGGCGTTGCCCTGGGCTGTCTTGGTGCGCCCCGTCAGGGCTTAGACCAGTTCCCTTCCAGGCTGCTCGGAGCCTTGCCTTAGACCCACAACAAGGGTGACCACATCAGTTTGACTCGCACCCGCGTTGCGCCCTGCTCGGAATCCGCATGGTGCGCCTTGTACACTGCGGCTCCTGCGCGCCGGGCGGCTTGCACACGAACCGCTCGCTGCGGTTTCCAGAGGCTGCCAAAAGTAAACGAGCGCATCTGAAAGATCGACACCAAACCGTGTGCGCATGAATGATTTCCACGATAGCGCAAATCAAGATAATGGCTGCAAATCAAGATAATGGCTGCACATGAAGACCATGGCTGCGAATGAAGACAACGGCTGCACATGAAGACAAGGGCTGCAAATGAACCCAGGCGAAGACCGCGCCGCCTAGTGTTGGTGGCTTGGTTGCTGGTCATCACGCTGAGCCTCAGCGCCGGCGTTTGGTTCTTGTGGCGTGAGTTTCAAGCCTTCAGCAATACGCCGCTTGCGGTTGCCCCCGACAGCGTGATCGTGCTGACGCCCGGCAGTGGCCTCAACGAAATGCTTGATCAGCTGGACAGCATTGGCGTGCTCACCGCGCCGCGCTGGCGATGGCGCCTTTTGGTCCGGCAGCTTGCGCTGGAACGCAAGCTGCAGGCCGGTGAATTTGCGGTCAAGCCGGGGCTTGATCCGCGCGAATTATTGTTCGCCATCGCCTCAGGAAAGGTCGTGCAGCACCGCCTAACCATTATCGAAGGAACGCGGTTCCGTGACCTGCGGGCACAGATTGAGGGCATCGGCGCGCTGCAGCAGACGCTGAAAGGACTCGACGAGCTTGAGCTATTGCGCCGGATCGGCGCCTCGGAAGCACATCCCGAAGGTCTATTCTTGCCGGAAACCTATCAATTTCCGCGTGGATTCACCGATTTGGAATTGCTGAAGAAAGCCTATTGGGCGCAAAAAGCAGTGCTGGAGGATGCTTGGGGCAAACGCCGGCCGGATTCGCCGCTTGCCACGCCGTACCAGGCCTTGATCCTGGCTTCCATCATTGAAAAGGAAACCGGCTACGCGCCGGAGCGGCCCGAGATCAGCGGCGTTTTTACGCGCCGGATGAAGCTCGGCATGCGGCTGCAGACCGATCCGACCGTGATCTACGGCCTGGGCGACGCTTTTGATGGCAACCTGCGCCGGCGTGATTTGGTTGCCGATACGCCCTACAACACCTACACGCGATACGGTCTGCCACCGACACCGATTGCGTTGCCCGGCAGCGCGGCGATTCGCGCAGCACTCAGCCCGCGGCCGGGGGAATCGTTGTACTTCGTATCGCGCAAGGATGGCACGCACGAATTTTCTTCCAACTACGCCGATCACCGCGCTGCGGTGCGCAAATTCCAGCTGTCGCGATGAGCAGATTGGAGCCGCGCGGCGCGTTCATTTCACTGGAGGGTGGCGACGGCGCCGGCAAAAGCACCGCAATCGCTGCCCTGGCCACGGTTCTTGAGCAGCAGGGCATTGCCTTCAAGCGCCTGCGCGAACCCGGCGGCACCGCCACCGGTGAGGCCATTCGCGAGCTGCTCCTGCAGCGCCATGATCTGGCAATCGCTCCACACTGCGAGCTGCTGCTGATGTTCGCCGCGCGTGCGCAACTGCTGGCGCAGGAGATTGAGCCTGCACTCGGCGCCGGGATGTGGGTGCTTTGTGATCGCTACACCGACTCATCGTTTGCCTATCAAAGCGCCGGACGCGGATTGGCTTGGGATCTGGTGGCCGAATTGGAGCAGCGCTTTGCCGCGCGTCAGCCCGATCTGACGGTGCTGCTGGATGTTGCGCCGGAAACCGCCCTGCAGCGGCGCCTAGGCAGCAGCGCGCCGGATCGTATCGAGCGGGAAGCACTGTCGTTCTTTGCGGCTGTGCGCGCAGGCTTCCTGCGCCGCGCCAAAGAAGCGCCGGCGCGGGTGCAGGTGATCGACGCGGCTCAGGCGCAACCGCAAGTGATCGCAGCGGTCACTCAAGCATTGCGTGATTTCTTGCAGCAAAGGCACGCCCATGCTTGAGCCCTGGCTGTTTGGCACAGAGCGCAAATTGCTCGATCTGCTCGGCTCGGGACGCTTGCCGCACGCGCTCATACTCTCGGGAACCCAAGGCATCGGTCTGCAACAGATCAGCCAAAGCTTGATCGCTGCGGCGCTCTGCCAAAACCCGGCTTCAGATGGGTCGGCCTGCGGTGAGTGCAAAAGCTGCCGCCTACGCGTGCTTGGGAATCATGAGGATTATCATGAGCTTAGTGTTCCTGATGAGCGCGCCAGCATCGGTGTCGAGCAAGTGCGCCAGCTTTGCCCGCGCCTTTACACCACGCCGCAGCGGGCGCCGCGGCAGGTCGCCTACATCCGAGCCCCAGAGCTGATGACGCCGGCAGCGAGCAATGCGCTGCTAAAGACCCTGGAAGAGCCGCCGGTGCGAACCCTGCTGCTGCTGGAAACCCACGCGCTGCGCTCGCTGCTGCCCACCATTCGCAGCCGCGCGGTTGCGGTGGAAGTGGCAGTGCCGGAGTTGAGCATCGCCCGCAGCTGGCTGCAGCAGCGCTTTCCTGCCGTGTCAGCGGGCGAAATTGACCTTGCGCTGCTGCTATCGGGTGATGCGCCGTTCGCCGCCGCCGGGAATCTAGAGCCCAGCAACCGGGCGCTGCACGCCGAACGCATTGCGCGTTTGCACAGCGCGCTGTTTGAGCCCACCGGGGTGCTGCGCTGGCTGCGCAGCGAGCGCGCCCAGGTGTCTTTGGTGCGTGCGCTGCTGATCCGCCTGCTGGCGCCCGATCCCTGGTCCACGCAGCGACAGCTCCCTGTGCATGCAGCTGCGATCGTTGGCTTGACACAACAGCTGAATTCGTCGAGCCTGTATCGGGCAAACGCTGCACTCTGGCGCGCGCAGGCGCAAAGCGGCAGCGGGCTGCGAGAGGATTTGCAGCTGATGCAGATTATGAGCTCGCTCAGACCAATCCAAAGCAGCGCGTGAACACTAACCGGCAGGAATACGATCATGTTTAATCCCCAATCCGGTGCGCCGCGACAAGGCATTTTGTCCTTACACGTCAAGGACAAGGTTTCGCTGTTTCAATCCTACATGCCGTTTATTCGCGGCGGCGGATTGTTCGTACCCACGCCTAAGAAGTACAACCTTGGCGACGACGTGTTTCTGCTGCTGAGTCTGCTCGAAGAAAAGGATCGCCTGCCCATCGCCGGTCGCGTCGTGTGGATTACGCCCCTAGGCGCGCAGGGCAACCGCCAAGCAGGCATTGGCGTGCAGTTTCCGGAAGGTTCTGAGGGCGAGACGGTGCGCACGAAAATCGAGTCAGTGTTGGCGGGCGTGCTGTCCTCCGACAAGCCAACGCACACGATGTAGTCAACGGACACATCGGCGTGACACAGTCACAATCATTTCCAGCGACTAGGGCGCAAAGCCTCACTTGCGCACGGTCAGGTGCCTAGAATCCAGCCATGGAAACAGCCTCTGCCACTACTTCCGAAGTGACGGCAAGTCGTCACCGCGTGTTCGCGGCCGACGCCAATGATCCGGGATTGGCGTCGCGCCTGTTTGATGAGGTGCTTGCCTCCAGCTTGAACGTGGTCACGCTGTATACCCGCAGCGGAGCTGAGATCCTTGATCAGCTGCGCGTGTTTACCCGCCGATCGGCGCAAAGCGCCTATTGGTACAGAGCGGATCTTGGCCTGTGCAGCATGCGTCAAGACGATATCGTGGTCCCTGGAAGCAAGCGACTCACGGACGCTATCAAGCACGTCGGATCGACCGCGCACTTTGGCCTGTATGTGTTCATTGATATCGGCGAAAAGCTCACTTCACCGCTGATTGCCCAGCTGCGCACGTTTTCGCGTCAGCGCGCTGGCGGCGTCGAGCGACGCATTCTTATGCTCGAGCAAAAGCTGGATATTCCCGCCTCACTTGGCGAGCACTGTCATCATCTGCTGCATCAACCCAGAAGCGCAGGCCGCATGCGCCTGCGTGACGGCCGATGGGGCCGATGATGGCGTGCGGCATCGCCCGCAGAAGCATCAGCTAGCCCATGTCACTGGGCGCGGCACTGTTTGTGGTAAGCCAGCGCGACGACCGCAAAGTGATCTTTGACTGCTGTGACCAGGCTGGCTTTCAACCCATTTACACGGCGCGCGATTTCACCCAGGCGCTGGGCATGATTGAGCAGGATCCAGGCATCGCGCTGGTGATCGTGGAATTTGGCACGCGCTTGAGTGCTGCCGAGGCTTTTTGCGAACGCGTGGTCGACTATCGCAAGGAGCTGCGCATCGTCGGCGTGCTTGCAACCGCCGACCAAAGCTATCAGCCGTTTGCACTCGACGGCGTGCACGCCTGGGTGCGCTCGCCGGTGGACCGGCGAGAGTTCAAGCATCGTTTGCTGGAAGCGGTGCGCAGCAACGCAGATTCGGCCGCACTAGGACTTGATGCCGACTCCTGCGTTGACCCGGTGCTCATCACGGAAGCGGGTCGCGTCGTGGCCAGCAATGCGGCGTTCGATCATCTTCTCGGAACCTCTCCCAAGCAGCTGTGCGATCAGGACCTCAGCGCAGTGCTGGAGCTACAGCCGGGCGATACCTCGGTCTGGCTCAAGTCACGCATTGGGCCGCCGCTGCGCATGCACGCCCATTTGTTCAAGCAGCGCGCGCGCACGTTCTGGATTTTTGTCAATCCATCGCCTGGGGAACAAGCTCAGGGGTGGCTGGTAAGCTGCCGTGACAGCCTGAGCGCCGATACGCAGTCCGGCGCGCTGGAATCCTGGGCTGATCAACTGTGTGCACGCCATCGACTGCAGATTTTTGCGGTGGTGGTGGAACGTAAGGGCAGCGATCAGGAACCCACGCTGCTGGTGGGCAGCCAAGCCGCGCAACTGCCCCCCGGCAGCGACATGCTCTGGGAGCAGCCGGTATATCGTGAAGTGCTGGCCGGACAGCGGGTGATGATGCTTGAAGGCGCCCAGCGCACGCGCACCGACGCGATTGTGCGCAAGCTGAAAATGGATTGGCTGTGCGCCATTCCGCTGCGCGACGATCACGCGCGTCCACTGGGCATGCTGTTGACCGGCGGACAAGGCGCACCGGTTGAGCTGGCTGTGCTGGAGCAGGGACTGCATATCCTTGCGGGACGCTTTGCACTGGAGTGGATCTCGCATCAACATTGGTTGGAAAGTCGCTACCAGGGCCTGCACGATCACCTTACCAAGCTGCCCAACAGGCTCTTGTTCAACGATCGGCTCGGCTCGGCGATTGTCGAAGCGCAGCGCAGCGGCGAACAGTTTTCGCTGCTCCTGCTGGATCTGGACCGCTTTAAGAACATCAATGACAACTTGGGGTTCAGCGCCGGGGATCAGGTCCTGCTGGGAGTGAGCAAGCGCATCAAAGCATCATTGCGCGGCAGCGATACGGTCGCGCGCTATGCCACCGACGAATTCACCCTGATCTTGCGCCACGTGATTCAACGCGATGATGTGCTGCGCACCGCCGACAAGCTGATCCGCGTGCTGGCATCGCCACTTGTGCTGCCCGATGGCAACGAGGTTCAGCTCACCTGTTCCATCGGAGTGTGCTTTTATCCGACCGACGGCAGCAATGCCGACGATCTGCTCAAACACGCGGATGTCGCCATGCAGACCGCGAAAAGCATGGGCCGCAACAATGCCCAAGTTTATGTCGCGGTCAAGGAAGATTCGCGCCAGCAGCGTCTTGCGCTTGAAAGCAGCCTGCGCCACGCCGAGCGTAACCGCGAACTGCGTGCGTTTTACCAACCCAAGATCGACACCACCAGCGAAGACATCATCGGCATGGAGTCGTTGATCCGCTGGGAGCATCCGGAACTTGGGCTGATCTCACCGGGATTTTTCATTCCGCTGGCAGAAGACACCGGTCTGATCGTGCCGATTGGCGAGTGGATCCTGCGCGCGTCTTGCGCGGACGCAAAGCGCTGGAATGACAAGTTCGGGCTCGACTTGAAGGTGAGCGTAAACCTGTCTGCGCTGCAGCTGAAACAACCCAATCTGGTTGCGGTGGTGAAAGAGGCACTCAAGGAGACGGGCCTGCCCGCGCATCTGCTGGATCTGGAAGTGACCGAAAGCCTTAACCTGAAAGAGATCCCGGGCCTCATCGACCTGCTCACGCAAATTCGGCAATTGGGCTGCAGCATTTCCATCGACGATTTTGGCACTGGGCAAGCATCGCTCGAATACCTCAAGCGTTTTCCCTGTGACGCGATCAAGATCGACCAAACCTTCGTGCGCAATATCGGGGTTGATCCGGACGATGAAGCCATCGTGCGCGCAACCATAGCGATGGCCCACAACATGGGCCTACTTGTGGTCGCCGAAGGCGTAGAGACTGAAGATCACCTCCGTTTCCTGCGCGAACAACAGTGCGAACATCTGCAAGGCTTTTTGTTCTGTCGCCCGCTGCCCCCGCTGAGTTTTGAAAGCATGCTTGCGGAACGCGAGAAAATGCTCAAATCGGGCTGATGGGTTGGCGCTCGAGTCAGCGGGAAGGATGCGGTGAGCCCACAAACCACATCGATTCCAGCGCCTGCTGCAATTGTGGCCTGTCATCTCGAGCGCCGGGAGAGAGCTCAAGCCGCCGCAGAGCGAGCTTCCTCCCTGCGCTCGAAATGACCAAGTAGCTCGAAATGACAAAGTCGCGCGCGAAGGACAAATTAGGTCAAAACGACAAAGCCGTTCGAAACGCGGGCAGGCGGGCAGCATGAGTCAAGCTGATCCTTCAACGGGATCGGGAAGCGGCGCAAACAGCACCAAGCCCACGTTGCGGTGCTCGGCCAACAGCACGTTGTAGGTTCGACACGCCGCGCGCCGGTCCATGCGCTCCAACGCCAGCCCCCTTTTTGCCAGAGCCTGCACCAGCGCGTGCGGCGGTTGTCCGCGCACGCTGCCAACCAGCACCAGAGTGCAGTGCGCCTGCAGCAGCGGCAGCAAACCGGCTTCGTCCATCGCTTCGGGCCGCTCCCACGCCACATCTTGGGGCGGCGTTACTTCCCCGACCAGGAAATTCCCGATCAGCCGCACGCCTTGAATCGTTACCGAGCGGTCGTCAACGCTGTCTACGGCGTGGCTGCCGTCGGCCGTTTGGCGAATCAGTTGCATCGCGGGCTGACTCTCAAACGCGCGGCCTGAAGGCGCGGCCTAGGCACGCGGCAGGCTCAGCTTGGGCTCACTGGGATGCCGTCGATAAAGGGTCACGACATGGCCGATCTTTTGCACCAAGCGGGCGGCTGTCGCCTCCAACAGGCGATCCATCCACAGCGCAGCAGTTTCGCGGTCCGGTGCCGAAATGCGCACCTTCACCAACTCATGCGCCAGCAGCGCAATCTCCAACTCTTTGAGCACCGCATCACTGGGCCCCTTTTCGGCCAAAGTGACCAACGGATGCAAATGGTGCGCGATTCCTCGCAGATATCGCTTCTGGTTTGCAGTCAAGCTCATGCTGGCGTCCTTGGCCGGAAAGTGCGCAATGGTGCGTGAGTTATCTGGAGCAGTCGATGCCCGCGCGCAGGCTGCTCAGCGTTTGTCCAGCAGCTCGCGCATTGGCTGCGGTAAAAGCGTCCGCCAGCGGGCCTTGAGCGCCGCTTCGTGACGCGAAAACCAGACCGCAAAAGCAATGATCCCCAGACCAAGCGCAATCAGTGCAATTGGAAACAGCAGACTGTCTGCAAACACATTCCAGGCCAGATAGCCAAGGTAGCCGAAGATGCCAAAAGCGCCGAACACCGCGAACACGCGTCGCTGAAGCACCACGCCGATAAACAGCATGGCGAGGTTGATCAGGCAGTAGACAAACTTGCCCCACTCGCTGCCGGAATCCATACAGCTCAAGCCACCCCAGAACGACACCACACCCGCCAGATACAGCCAGAACGCAAAGTCCTCGCTGCGGCGCGCGCGTAGATCCACCCAGAACGCAATCAGGATCAGCACCCCGCCGTACAACGCAGTGAATTTCGCGCGCATCGTGAAATCCCAGTGCTCATATTCCCAGTGGAACAAAAAGGGCACCAGATCCATCCCCATGTACCACAGCGTGATGGCGGTGGGCATAAGCAGGAACGGCAGGCGCCACAGATAGAGCAGAATCAGCGCCGCGATGATGGTGCTGACCTCCAGCGACAACCAGCGCCAATCGATATAGCGATGGTAGTCCACATAGTCTTCGTAACCGGTCCAAAGTCCTGCCATGCGCTGGGCGGCAAATACGGCTAACGGGACGCAAGCCAGCGTGACCGCGGACATCAGCCCGGCTGGCACACGCAGGGAGAGCTTAAGGAATTTCTGGGTCAAGGCGGCAAACAGCACAAGCAGCGAAAGGCTCAGCGCTAACAGCACACCGTCGCCCATCTGACTCCAGGCCAGGGTTACAAAAAAGCTCACCGCACTCAGCGCAAGCAAACCACCCAGGTAGTACAACACATGCACCATACTGAATTGCGCGCTGAATTGGGGACTGAATTGGAGGTTGAACTGCGCATCCTGCGCTGGCTGTGCAGCGCCGACTTCGCGCGCCAGAAAATCCAGCAAGCGAGGCAGTTGATCCTCACTAAGAAGGCCCGCCGTCGCGGCTCGTTGCAGATCTTCCACGCTGTACATTGACGCTCTCCACGGTATCGGCACGCAGTATGCACCGCAGTTTCACGCCAGGGTCAGCCGGGGCGCGCGTCGCGTGATGAACGCCGACTGGTAGCGCCTTTTGGCAGTCGGCGGATCAGGATCTAGCCACCGGCGCGTTTCGCGCTGAAGCCGCGCCGCACCAGTTCCGCGAGCACGCGATCACGATGCTCGCCCTGAACCTCAATCAGTCCATCGCGAAGCGTCCCGCCTGCGCCGCAAAGCTGCTTCAACGCCAGCGCAAGTTGCGCCAGCTCGTGCTCACCCAGCTGCAGGCCCGAGACCACGGTGACGGCCTTGCCGGCACGTCCTTGGGTTTGCCGGCTGACCCGCACTTGCTTACTGTCTTTAGGATCGCTGGGGCGTGGTCCTGGCTCGGGCTGCGCTTCGGCAGCTCGCAATCCAGCCGCCAACAATTGGCTCTTTAAGTCCATGCAAAGCTCTCGCAGTGTCGATAGGGAGTTGCGTTTGGGTGAAAGGAGTTTGCGGCACAGGTGTTCGGGTTTTTGCTTAAAAACGCGCTTGCAGTGCTCGCGCCGCACCGCAAGCTCGTCGCGCTGCTTACGATCGCCAACTGCATCGCCGCCCAAGAGTCGGCAAGGCGCGTGCTCAATAGTGCGGCGGCCGCTCTGGCACGCCATCAGAAGTCGCGCGCATGCCCGCCATCGCCTCGCGCATCCTGAGCATCTCCTCCAGCACACGGTAAAAGCGCAGCTGCAGATCAGCCACTTCTCGACTCAAACACAGCAGCTGGTCGTCCTGAAACGCAACCCGCGTCTCAAGCTCGTCGAGCCGGTCATCGGATGGAACTTCACTCATGTTGAGATTGCCTAGCAGATCGTCTGCCTGAAGCTAGCACGCTTGGCGGCCGATGGAAAACGCCGTCACGATTGCAAAGATTGTGCGAACGAGCTCCGACCAAAGTGGTCACGGCACTGGTGCGAACGGCTGAACCCAGTATCATTCGCGGCTCGAATTCGCACTGCGAAAACGCGGCGTACACATTTCATTGAGGTTTGGAGATTTGATCGTGAAACAGCATTTGGTATGGGCGCTAGCCCTTGCAGTGTTCGGGATGGGCGGCATGGCCCACGCCCAGTCCATTGAAGCAACGAAGGACGAAGTCTCGATCAGCCAAGATCGCGGCGTCGATCAGCGCGTGAACTACTCGGGCCTCACCCGCTTTGGGCCGTGGGACGACCGCAACTATATGCTGACGCTCGAAGACGTCCAGTTGCTGCCCGAAGACGACCATCTGGTGCGCGGCGTGCCTGCGTTCTTCAAAGTCGAATACCGCAAGAAAACGCCGGAAATGGCGGGTTGGAACATGTATCCGCGCTCGATGGATCAGGAGTTTCAGCTCCGCTTTGGTGGCTTGATGCAGGGCGGACAGGTCATTCCACAGGGCCTTGGCAAGCAGCTGTTTGCGCTTCCCCGTCGCGAGACCTTCAAGGATGCAACGCGCGTCGCTCCGGTGTTGTCCAACATCGTGCTTGACGCAGGCAGCAACCGCAATGAGTGCACGATCGAATACAACCCCGCCAACAATGATCAGGTCATCGCCGGGTGCAATGGCGCAGGACAAGAGCAGTACTTCTCCAGCAATGGCGGCCAAACCTGGGCGGTGTCTGGCAATTTACCCGCCACTTGCTGTGACCCGGCACTGGAATGGTCGGTCGATGGCACGATTGCTTACGCGGCAACGCTGGGCAATAGCGGCGGATTGCGCGCTACCGTGTTTCGTTCCATAGACGCCGGTGCCACCTGGGGCAACCGAATTGATGTCTCCACCGGCAGCAGCGACAAGGAATGGATCCACGTCGATCGCGCGCCCGGCTCGCCTTTCCGGGACAACGTGTACCTGACTTGGCACCAAGGCAACATCATGTTTTTCGCGCGCAGCACCAACCGCGGCGAGAGCTGGGCAACCCCACAACAGTTTCCCGGTGCCCTGCGCGGCATCGGAAGTGACATCACGACCGGACCCGATGGCACTCTGTATTACATCTATCCATCGCTCAACGGAACCCCGCAGCAGAGCGTGATGATGCTGAAGTCCACGAATGGTGGACAAAGCTTCTTGAACCCGACTGGCACCAGCATTGCGCAAATGCGCGGCCGCTTCGAGGCGGGTGTGCCGTCGATGGAAACTCGGCGCACCTTCTTCTACATCTCGACCGATACCGACCTATCCAATGGCCCGCGTCGCGGACGAATCTATGTCTCCTGGACCGATCTTTCGCAGCGCTCGCCGGTCAACAACGGGGTTACCAGCACCAACACGAACAATGTGCGCATCCGGGTCATCTATTCGGATAACGGCGGCGATACCTGGACCGAGGCGCCCGCGCCACATGAGATCGAAACCACAACCACCGACAGCTGCGGCGCCGCTCCAGCATGTATTGACCGCTATCACCAGTGGATCGACGTCGACAACAACGGCGTGCTCCATATCGGCTACTACGACACCCGCAATGACCTGCCTAACCGGGGCCGCGTGGACTTCTACTACACCTATTCGACCGATGGCGCCGCCAGCTGGGATCTGCCGGCCACGCGCGTCTCGCAAGTCTCCTCGAACAACATCGCCAATGGTCAGGAGTGGGGTGATTACAACGGCCTTTCCGTCAGCCTGATCAAAAACAAGATCATGACTATTTGGACCGACAACCGTCCAAGCACCGGTCAAAAGGCGAATGCCGGTGAAATCGTCAACGTAACCGGATTCCCGTTCCAGATTACTGCGCCAACCACGACTCAATCGGCTTGTGCGGGCACCAACGCCGGGCCTTTTGCGCTCAGTTTGTCCAGCTTCACTGGCGCTGGCGCAGTCACTCTATCCACGCCAGGTGCACCGGCCCAGTTTCAGACGGCCACTTTCGTGCCCAATCCGGTCACGCCATCGGCTTCTGGCACCAACAGCAGCCTGACCGTGGGGATCGCCCCAGGTGCTCCTGCAGGCCCAGCGAGTCTGCCGGTGCGTGGCACTGCCGGCGCCGACATTGCCAACTTGAGCATCCCGTTCACGATCTTCAGCGGTACTCCCGCTCTGACCACGCTCACGGCTCCGGCATCAGGCGCCATCAACGTGCCAATCGGCACTGCGTTTAGCTGGTCCACGGTTGCGCAAAGCCCAGGCTATCGGATTGAGATTTCGCGCTTCAGCAACTTCTCGGTGCTGTACTCCGCCGCCACTGTCACTGCGACAAGCTTCACGCCAGAGATCGCATTGCGGGCCGGCACGCAGTTCTTCTGGCGCGTACGCGGGGCGAATGTCTGCGGCAATGGCACTTTTGCCGGCGGAAGCTTCACCACAGCAGGTACCGGCGTGATTCTCAGCGACGGCTTTGAAGGGGACTGATGGAAACCGTGCTGGCGGCAACGCCGCCAGCACTTGATGAAGGCGGTGCCAGCGTGCACCGCTTTTTTTTGCGCACAGGCTCAGCACCGCTATGGGCGCGAATAAGCCCGCGCGAGTCGCCTTGTAAAGCACCTGCACGGTCATTCCGCGCAGTCGCGGAATCCATGAGTCGCCTTGAAGCCCCCAGACCGTCATTCCGCGCGCAGTCGCGGAATCCATGAATACAAAACTCGCTCAGCTCGGCCAAAAGGGGAAACTGTGGATTCTGCGACTACGCCTATCGGCTCCGCGCAGAATGACCGCTTTGGGGCGCCGGACGGACAAAGGTCTGCGTATTCCTGCAAGGCGCGTTGGCCTTTATGGTTTCAAGAGCGCGCACAAAAAGCACGCTCGACGCGAGCTGGCGGACACGGATCGAACACGTGGGAACTTCTAGAAACCCGTAGCGAACGGTTCGAGTGGAAAGCGCACGGTGCGCAGGAAACGCAAGATACAATTGGGCACCTGAGAATTGAAGAGCACCGCGCAAGCCGGCAATCGGACTGTGCAGTAGTAGGTCTAGCGGTCCCCATTTGCCGGCGCGTCCGGCCTAAATAAGTCAATCTAAAGGTTCCCCACAATCGTGGACACTGTTCGCCATGCTTAAGCCACCTGAGATCGACTATCGCGCGCATCCCGCGTTCGCCACGCTACCGCACTGCAACGACAGTAGGGATAGATCGGTGACCCAGTGCGTGATGGCGATTGATGCTGAGTTCACGCGCCACGAGCTGCGCGCCAAAGGCCTCGAAAAGGAGGATATTGCGGGCTTTGAGCAGGCCGTTTCGGCGCTCGGAACTGAACTGAGCGGCCAGATAGCGGCGCTGCACTCCAGTGAGCCCGAAACACAGCAGTGGCTCCATCAATCGGTTGCGGTCACACTCAAGACGCTGGCAGAGGAACTCCGGCTCGCAGCTCGGCAGCAGCGCAGCATCGAGGCCCACGGCCTACATCAATCCAGCATCGCACAACCATTTCTGCGCGACGGAATCACCCAGATACCGTTGCCGATCGGCACCAGCGAAACCTGGTTCAAGGCAAGCACCGCACTGAGGGAGTTGCTGCGAAGCCGAGCAAAAGCAAATCCAGCATTTCGACAGCACGCGGCTATCCCACAGCTTGGTGCGCTGGGGCGCAGCATCTGCGCCCAGTTGCGACAATGCGGCGCATGGTCGCTGGCCGAGCAGTATCAGGGCTGCCCGCTGGAGATCGGCTATCTCGATCTGCACTACTCCCATCCGGGACAAAGCTGATACAAAAACTGCTATGCCGATGTGGGCGTAGATACCTCGCCATTAAGCTATATGCACTGCGATTACGGGCCCGGAAGCCAAAAGCTCGTCTTCTATTTTGCCCCGGTGACACCTGAAAACGGTCCGTTCTCATTCTAGCCCGGTAGCCACGCTTGGCCACGTTCCATGTTTGGCCATG
>Ga0163144_10005419_pt1 | contig 28317 bp, 27 predicted proteins | sample OliLak19BULKMAT1_FD_123175 | JGI IMG/M metagenome (GOLD analysis project Ga0163144, IMG submission 123175) | Freshwater microbial mat bacterial communities from Lake Vanda, McMurdo Dry Valleys, Antarctica - Oligotrophic Lake LV.19.BULKMAT1 | ecosystem: Environmental > Aquatic > Freshwater >... | reverse complement strand
GCCGCTTTGTCCGCCGCGCCGTTGTGTGCGGCTATGACACCGCACAGGAACCAGGCGTCGGCAAAGTCGGGGTCCAGGGCGAGGATAGCCAGGCAGTGTTCATGTGCCTGTTGCAGCGTTCCAGCCTCGAGCGCTCTCTGCGCGGCGCCGTGGTGCGCGGTAATGCTGCTGGCGCGGCCCCTAGCCGTCAAAGTTATAGGTAAAGCGCAGTCCAACCTGTCGTGGGCGTACCATGTTGTGGTAGTAGCGCCGCAGTTGGAAGTCTCCGACGTCGCCGATAAAGCTTTTGTCCGCGCGTACACCAGTCTGCGCATATTCATCAAACACGTTATCCGCGTACAGGGACACCATCCAGGCATCCTTGAACCAGCTCGTAGACACATTGTGCAGGGTAAAGCCCGACATGCTTTCCCCGAAATCGCGCTCCCCCACTTTGGTCAGCACATCGCTCTGGGCGGACATCGACCAATCGAAATCCAGTTGCGAACCATCATTCAGAGGCAGCTCATAATGTGCTGCCAGATACCCTTGGTGCTCTGGTGTGCCGGGCAGACGGTCGCCGCTGTAGGCATCTGCACCACCCACCAGCCCCGGCGCATCCTCTGTCAGTTTCGCGTCGGTCCAGGCATAGCCCGCACTGATCGACAGGGCTGGCGTGATGTAGTACTGGCTGGACAGTTCAATGCCTGTACTCTCCGCAGCGCTACCGTTTGCGGTGATGGGGATGCCGCCGTTGACGGTGACTGAACCTATCTGCACGTCACTCCAATCGATGTAGTACACCGCACCGTTGAGTAGCAGGGAATCGCTAAACTGCGAATGCACTCCGATCTCATAGTTAACGGTGGTATCGGGCTTGAACCTGGCCTCGTCGGGCTGGGCACAAACGTTTTGTACATTGTCCGGAAGTGGATCTGGACAGACTGTTATAGCGTTCGATCCGCCCAGCCTGTAGCCCTCGCTGACCGTCAGGTAGCCCATGATGTCATCGCTGAAGTCATAAGAGGTGTTGAACTTGTAAATGACATCATCGTCGTTGTCGTCACCGGACTGTTCATCGACGTTGATGGCATCCTGGGGTGCACCGTTAAACACCGTATCAAACAAGGGTAGCGCAAGACCATTTGTGGCATCGTCCTCGTACTTGAACCAGCGCGCACCGACGGTGACCTGCCAGGCTTCCGTAATCCGGTAGCCGAGTTCCCCGAACCCGGCGGTTTCCGTTTGCTCATCATGGATAGTCTGGTAAAACTCCAGTGCATCGGGGCGCAGCTGCACGCCGCCCAGCTCATCCACCGCAAACTGATCGTAGCCCGGCGTGAATTCCTGGGTCAGCGAATCCACCTGGTACTCGTTATAGAAAGCACCGACAATCCAGTTGAACGGTCCATCGCTGGTGGATACCAGGCGCAGTTCCTGGGTGAACGTGTCCTCCTGCACATCCTCGCGGGTGTAAGCAGCAAAGCTCGGAAACAGCTCATAACCGTATTCGAACGTGAGCAGCAGGTCGGTCTGGTCGCGCTGGCCGTTTTCAGAGTATTCAGAATAGCCGGTGGCCGAGGTCAGTTGTGCAAACCCCAGGTCCGCGGCCATTTCCAGCGCGAGCAACTCGTTCTTGCGTTGATTGGGTTCCAGGAAGCGGTGTGCTGACTCGTACTTGCCCGTGCCAAAGGCCTCCTGGTGGTTGATCTGGCGCGCACCGATGTCCTGATCCTGATAGTAATAGGAGAGCGTGCTGTCTAACATGTCACCGGTATAGCGCAGGGCAACGCGACTGGACCAGGTTTGTTCCGTGTTGGCGTCCTTTTTCTGTTTCAGATTGGCGTTTACGTCGTTCGGATCGTTGAAGTTCGGCTGGGGATTGGAAATCCCCGTCGTGCGTACCAGGTAGTTGTAATCGATGAAACCCGGGTCGTCCAGGTAGTCCAGCGACGCGCGCAAAGCCAGCTTGTCGGCAATGATAGGAATGTTGACGGTGCCGCCACCCTCGTAGCCCAAATCATCAGAGTGGCTGAGGTCGTAGCCTTCGCCGCGCACCTGGTAGCTAAGTGCGTCGGTCTGCGGCCTGTTGGGAATATAGCGCACCGCACCGCCCATCGTGCCGGCGCCATACAGCGTGCCCTGGGGTCCCATCAGCACTTCTACCCGCTCCATGTCATTCAATTTGAGATCGACAAACAATGGAATCTCGCCGACGTAGGTGCCGACAGTATCCCCGCCATCGTTGGAGCCATCATTAGCGGAGATAGAACTTACGTTCAGACCGCGCACTGTGAGTGTGTTACTGCTGCGTGGTCCCTGGTCCACCACGGTCATGCCCGGCACCATGCGGGCGATATCGGTCAGGTCAGAAATACGATTGCGTTCGAGCATGGTGCCGTTCAGGGCCGTGATGTTGATGGGGATGTCCTGCAGCGATTCAGAGCGGCGTGTGGCCGTCACGATCACTTCCTCCAGCCCGGATTCCTGTGCTGTGGTGTAACCAGAGATGAGTGTTGCAGCGATCGCTGCCGATAAAGTGCTGATTTGAAACGGTGTTTTGTTATGCATGTTTGCCCCTGCTGACTCGTGTTGTATCGTGAGTATCGCGAGAAAAAAGGCCCTTCCCTGTAGCCCTGTTCGATTCTTTGAGTGTTTGGTGTCCCTATGGCCTCGTAAACATTGAGAGGCCCACCTGTTCTAAACGATGTCTCCTGCCAATTTATCATTCCAGGCAAGGATGTTGTTATACGCTAAATAGCGAAAAAATAACGATTGGCCGAAGCGCGGATTTCACGGAGGAAGAAGGTTTCTGCCGTGCAACGGCGGTCAATCAGAACAGTACCCGGCTGCGAATGGTCCCTTCGATCGCCGCCAGTTTTTTCAGGGCGATCTCGCTGTATTCGGCGTCGATGTCTATCACTACGTAGCCTACCGTTTCGTTGGTCTGCAGGAACTGTGCTGCGACGTTAATGTGGTTCTCGGAAAATACGTTGTTGATGGCGCTCATGACGCCAGGCACATTGCGGTGAATGTGCAATAGACGATGTTTGCCGACGTGCTCTGGCAATGCTACCGCAGGCAGGTTAATGGCAGACGTGGTGGTGCCGTTATCACTGTAGCGTGCCAGCTTTTCTGCCACTTCCATGCCAATGTTTTCCTGCGCCTCAATCGTGCTGCCACCAATATGCGGGGTGAGAAAGGTGTTATCGAAGCGGCGCAGGGGGGAATGGAACTCATCATCGTTGGAGCGCGGCTCCACCGGAAAGACATCGATGCCGGCACCGCCGAGGGCGCCGCTTTCCAGTGCCGCCGCCAGGGCCTCGATATCCACCACGGTGCCGCGCGAGGCGTTGATCAGGATACTGCCGGCCGGCATCTGCGCCATTTGCGCTGCGCCGATCAGGTTTTGGGTCGAATGGCTTTCCGGCACGTGCAGGCTCACGACATCGGAGTTTGCCAGAAGGTGGTTGAGACTGGGTACCTGGCGGGCGTTGCCCAAAGGCAATTTGTTGGTGATGTCGTAGAACTGTACCTGCATGCCCAGGCTTTCGGCGATCACACCCAGCTGCATGCCGATATTGCCATAACCGATGATGCCGAGCTTCTTGCCGCGAATTTCGAAGGCGTTGGTGGCAGTCTTCTGCCATTCACCGCGGTGTGCTGCCGCATTTTTCGCGGCCACTCCGCGAAGTAGCAAAATCGCTTCGGCCAGCACCAGTTCGGCTACGCTGCGGGTGTTGGAGAAGGGCGCATTGAAAACCGGAATCCCGCGCGCCGTGGCAGCCTTGAGATCAACCTGATTGGTGCCGATACAGAAGCAGCCCACGGCCGCGAGTTTTGGGGCCGCCGCAAAAACCCCCTCCGTGAGCTGCGTCGCGGAGCGAATGCCCACAAAGTGAGCATTCGCTATTGCGGCCTGCAGCTCGGCGAGGGGCAAGGCCTTCTTATATTGCTTGATATTGTTGTAACCGGATTTTTGCAAAGTATCCACCGCCGAGGGGTGCACCCCCTCCAATAGCAGAAACTTGATTTTGCTTTTCTCCAGTGATTGTTGCGCCATGATTTATCCGTCCGTTACTGTTGGGAGCAGGGCTGTCCGGCGCACTGGCCGGTGCGGTAAAAAACGCCGAGCATGGTACCATACGCGCCCCCCGCACCAACGCCTTGTAAAAATCACCAGAGGAGCCTGAAGTGGCCGCAATCGACAACGCCGTCCTCACCGCTTTGGAGAAAATCGTCGGATCTGGTCGAGTGCTGACAGACGCCGACTCCCTGCAGCGCTACGGCCGCGACTGGACCAGGGTTCATGTGCCAGACCCCGCCGCAGTGTTGCTGCCGGACAGCATCGAACAGGTACAAGAGATTGTGCGCCTGGCGGTCCGCGAGCGACTGGCTATTGTGCCCTCGGGTGGACGCACCGGACTCAGCGCCGGGGCCGTCGCCTGTAATGGCGAATTGGTGCTGGCCCTGGATCGACTCAACTACATAGAGGATTTCAGCCCCGTGGACCGCACTGTGCGTTGCGGCGCCGGTGTGGTGACTGAGCAGTTGCAACAGTACGCCGCCGCGCGCGACCTGTTCTATCCGGTGGACTTCGCATCGAGCGGCTCCAGCCAGATCGGCGGGAATATCTCTACCAACGCCGGTGGCATCAAGGTCATCCGCCATGGGATGACGCGCGACTGGGTGGCCGGCCTGAAACTGGTCAATGGCACCGGCGAATTGCTTGATCTCAATCGCGGCCTGGTAAAAAACAATGCGGGTTACGACCTGCGGCAGCTAGTGATCGGGGCCGAGGGCACGTTGGGCGTAGTGGTCGAGGCCACCATGCGCCTGTCACGGCCGCCGCAGGAGTTGGTAGTACTCGTGCTGGGCGTGCCGGATATGGCGAGTATCATGCATGTGCTGCGCACTTATCAGGGAGCTATGGAACTCAGCGCCTTCGAGTTTTTCAGTGAACTGGCCCTGCAGAAGGTTATCGCGCACCAGGACTTGCAGCGTCCGTTCGAGACACGGGCTGAATTTTATGCGCTGCTGGAATTTGAACAGCGCGATGAAAAAGCCCTTGAGCAGGCCATGGGGTTGTTCGAAGACTGTGTGGAACAGGGCTGGGTGCTGGATGGTGTGGTCAGCCAGAGTATCGCGCAGGCGCGATCACTGTGGCGGCTGCGCGAGGACATTTCGGAGACCATTTCCCGCTGGACGCCCTATAAAAACGATATTTCCACATTGATCTCACGCGTACCCGATTTCCTTCGTGAAGTCGAGACAGTGGTCAATGCCAATTACCCGGAATTCGAAATCATCTGGTTCGGCCACATCGGCGATGGCAACGTGCACCTGAACGTGCTTAAACCGGACGAGCTGCCCATGGAAGAGTTTCAGCGGCGCTGTGGGGCGGTGAGCAATTGGGTATTCGATATTGTGCAGCGTTATGGCGGCAGTATCGCTGCCGAACATGGAGTTGGACTGCTGAAAAAAGCGTACCTGCACTACACCCGTTCAGAGCTCGAGGTGTCGATTATGCGCCAGATCAAGAAGGCCTTTGATCCGCAGGGCATTATGAATCCCGGGAAGATTTTTGATAGTTGAGTGTGTGAGATCCGCTGCGATTGTGCATGTTTCTACGTGCATTGGTTGATGTAAAGCCCCATACGGAGCCGTGGGCATGTGAGCGCAGCGGTTACGCGTCACCTATTCCGCAAACAGCGTCTTAACTCCCTCACGCGTACCTAGCAAAAGCACATCCGCAGGCCTAAGCGCAAACAATCCATTGGTGACTACGCCGGTAATGTTATTGATCTTCTGCTCCATGGCCAGCGGTTGGGGAATAGCAAAATTGTACACGTCCAGAATGACATTGCCATTGTCGGTCACCACCCCCTCGCGGTAGATCGGGTCGCCGCCGAGCTTGACCAGTTCCCGGGCCACGTGGCTGCGCGCCATGGGGATAACCTCCACCGGTAGCGGAAAACTACCCAGGGTGTGCACCAGCTTGCTGTCGTCGGCAATACAAATAAATTCCCGCGCCACCGCGGCCACAATTTTTTCGCGGGTCAGTGCCGCGCCGCCGCCCTTGATCAGTTGCAGCGCATGGTTGCTCTCGTCGGCCCCGTCCACGTAAAAGTCCACCTGGTCCACCGTATTGAGTTCATACACCGGAATGCCGTGGCTTTTGAGGCGTTGTGCCGAGGCCTCGGAGCTGGCCACGGTGGCGTTGATCCGGCCCTTGATCCGGGCGAGAGCGTCGATAAAGAGATTGGCGGTGGAACCGGTGCCGATGCCGAGTACCGTGTCGTTTTCCAGCCGGGATTGGATGTACGCCAGTGCCGCGTCTGCCACCGCCTGTTTCATTTCGTCCTGTGTCATGGCGGGTCCTTAGGTCTGGGGAGTGAAGCGTGAGACAGTATAGGGTAGCGCACCTCCGCGATCACCAAAAAATCTTTGGTCGCTGCTACGCTTTGGGCTGAAAAACGCGGCCCGCTCCATTAAGATGGACGGCCCGCCCGCCGTCACTGGAAGCGAATCCGTCATGCCGCAGTCCTACATAAAACGAATTCTCGATGCGCGGGTGTATGACGTTGCCCGGGAAACTCCGATACATGAAGCCGGCCTGATGTCGCGGCGACTGGATAACCGTGTCTGGCTGAAGCGGGAGGATCTGCAGCCGATATTCTCATTCAAGCTGCGCGGCGCGTACTGCAAAATGAGCCGTCTCAGCGCAAAGCAGCGCCAGTGCGGTGTGATTGCCGCGTCGGCGGGAAACCATGCCCAGGGGGTCGCCATGGCGGCGCAGAAGCTGCGCGTGAAAGCGACTATCGTCATGCCGCGCACCACGCCGCTGATTAAGGTGGACGCCGTGCGCAGCCTTGGCGCACGGGTTGTGCTGCATGGAGACTCTTATGATGAGGCTGCGTTGCACGCGCAGGAACTGTTGCACGCGCTGGGGTTGATCCATGTGCATCCCTTTGATGACCCGGACGTGATTGCCGGGCAGGGCACGGTGGGCATGGAGATCGTGCGCCAACACCAGAGCCCCCTCGATGCGCTGTTCGTGCCGGTAGGCGGCGGTGGCCTGCTCGCAGGCGTCTCCGCCTATGTCAAATACATGTGGCCCGAGACCCGGCTCATCGGTGTGGAGCCGGAAGATGCGGCTTGTTTGCAACTGGCGTTGACCCGCGGGCGGCGCGCTATTCTGGCGGAGGTGGGCCTGTTCGCTGATGGCTGCGCGGTGGCGCAGGTGGGCAAGGAGCCCTTTCGCATCATTCGAAAAACGGTGTCGGAGGTGATCACTGTAACCACAGATGAAATGTGTGCGGCCATCAAGGATATTTTTGAAGATACCCGCAGCATCGCGGAGCCCGCCGGTGCTCTGGCTCTGGCGGGTCTGAAGAAATATGTGCAGCGCACCGGTGTGCAGGGGCAGGATCTATTGGCGATTGTCAGTGGCGCCAATACCAATTTCGACCGCTTGCGTTACATCTCCGAGCGTACGGAAATTGGCGAGCAACGCGAGGCGGTCATCAGCGTCACAGTACCGGAACGTCCCGGCAGTTTTAAACAATTTTGCAGCGCGCTGGGTCGGCGCAATATCACCGAGTTCAATTATCGTTACGCGGATGCGCAATCCGCCCAGGTCTTTGTCGGCCTGGCGGTTATCCCAGGAGGTGAAGATCTGGCGGGCCTGCTCGCCGGGCTGCGCCAACGCGGCTACATCACCGAGGACATGACCGACAACGAGGTGGCCAAGTTGCATATCCGCCACATGGTCGGCGGACATGCGCCGGCGCAGTTGCGCGATGAACGGGTGTATCGCGTGGAGTTTCCCGAGCGCCCCGGCGCCCTGCTCAAGTTCTTGTCGGGCCTGGGCCAGCGCTGGAACATTTCCATGTTTCACTACCGCAACCACGGCGCCGCCTACGGCCGGATTCTGGTCGGCATTCAGGTGTGCAAGTCCGAACGCAAACAGTTCGAACAGGTGCTGGATCGGATCAATTTCCGCTACTGGGAGGAAACGGATAACCGGGCCTACCAGTTGTATCTTGGCGGCCGCCCGAAGTAAGGGCTAAACCCTGCGGCTGCGAGGCCTGCAGGGGTTTTCTTTTGCTCAGTGCTGATATAACATCGCACGCATTAGCACAATAACTAATTCAGTGTGTTTGTGTCTGGGTGCGGACAGCGAATGCCTTGTGACCGTACCCCAATGTGACCGTACCCCAATGTGACCGTACCCCAATTTTAGTGAGAGAAACCTGGTGAAGCGTAAACCTGATTTGGTGCTGATTCTGGCAGCGGCATTTGCCCTGGGGGTGTTACTGACGTTGCTGCTGCCACTGGCGTCGAATGATTCGGTCGCCGGCCCGGTATCCGAGTTACAAGCCGGGGTCGTCCTCCCGCAGTAAACACGCCAGTTGTTGCGCTATTTCCCCTGGCGCCGATACAGGGCGGTATCGGTCGCAATGTAATCCAAAACCACATCCCAACTGTCCTGCGGGACTGCTTCTACCTGCTGATTCTCATGGGCCAGCCCAACCAGTAGTGGACCGGCAATGCCCAACAGCGTCCTATCGTAGAACCCCCCTCCCATCCCCAGGCGACCGCCACGCAGGTCCCACCCTACCAGCGGCAGAAAAATGATATCCAGCTCTGGTAGCGGACAGCATGTGGCTGCGGCGGGTGGCTCGGGAATGTTGTAGCGGTTGTTCGATAGCGTGTCGCCCGCATGCCAAGTGACGAAACGCAGGCTGTTGTCTTCGTTGATTACCGGTAGAAACACCTGTTTACTCAGGCTGCGTGCTTGTTGCTCCAGCGGGCTGGTGTCGATTTCCCCATCCGCCGCCAGATAGAGGGCAATGCGTTGGGCTTTCGTCCAGGTGGGCAGACCGCCAACCGCATGGAGTACAGCCTGTGCTGCGGCGTGTTGTGCAGCGGGACTCAATGTTCTGCGGCGCTGACGCAGGCTACTGCGCAGTTGGGTTTTAATACGAGGGGTGTCGGTCATGGCAAAAAATGGATTCCCGGCGTACCGCTGACAGCACTGCCCTTGAACCCGACGATTCAAGGTGGTGGCTTCTGCACTGTATAAGGCTTTCCGGCCAAAGCCGGACGTGCACACCAACAGAATCGAGAAGCCCCCGGTTAACTAATATCGGCTCGAGGACTGTAAGTCTGGCGCATACGCCAGGAACCCGACATGAGTATAGCCCACATCCTGCGGCTACAGTCCACAGAATGTATCAGCGATGGCGAGAATTATTGTGGATTAGCCAATTTCGAGTTGGCGCAGGTCGTGCAGGGCATCATCCAGCTTGCGGTTGAGCCGCTTCGCAGAATCGCCACCTGTTTGACCGGGCTCCGCATGATCCGAGGCCTGTAGCAATTCGTAACTGATATTGAGGGCAGCCATTACAGCGATGCGCTCCAGCCCGATCACTTTTCCCGAGTTGCGAATGCCCCGCATCTGCTTATCAAGGTATTTTGCCGATACCAGGAGTTCGGCCTCCTGCTCCGGGGGGCAGGCCACCTGGTAATCCTTGTCGAGAATCCTTACGGTTACTGTGTTGGGTGGGCTCACGCGTGTCACTCCATTGTGCGCAGACGATCAATCATGGCTTCGACCTTGGAGCGGGCCAGTTCATTTTTATCCAGCAGATCTCTTCGTTCATCGCGCCAGCCAGCATTGTCCGCTTTTAGTGCACGATTCTCGCGATTGAGCTCTTTGCACAGCGCGATGAGTTCGTCGATCTTATTTTCAAGGTCTTTGAGAGAGTTATCAGCCATGCAGGTATACTGGGATAATTATTATCGGAACCCTACTATAGTGGCGCTTGGCATCGAGGTCAACGACACAAAATTCATAAATATCAATAGCCTGCCAATCCTTTTAAAGTTAACGGTGGAAGTGCCTCGTCAGTGTGCCGGGCGCAACCTCTCAGGGAGAACACTTTATGTATGATGATTTGCCCGATGCAGTGGGTGTATTCGACTTCGATGAATTCGCTAATCACCTGTTGGATCAGGGAGCGCTGGCATCACCTTCCCAGTTGCATGGCTGTGTCTGTGGACTGCTCGGTGCAGGGGCCCCAACAGAGCCGGAGTACGGCCTGGATGCCCTGACGCAGGCACTGGACCTGGAACTGCATGGCGAGTTGGCCGGCCGCATTCTGCAACTGTACACCGTGACAGCAGCCACGCTGCAGGATGAGGAGTTCACGTTCCTCCCCCTGCTGCCTGATGAAGAAGAGGAAATCGCGTTGCGCACAGCGGCGCTGGCGAGCTGGTGCGACGGCTTTCTGGCGGGGTTTGCCTACGTAACCGCGACCCAGGACAGGAGCGCAGGTGCGCTGTCCCAGGAAACGGGCGAGGTGCTCAGGGATATCGCCGCCATGGCCCAGGCCGAGCCGGCTGACGATGAGAGTGAAGAAGACGCCGAGGACAGCTACATCGAGCTGGTGGAGTATCTGCGCGTGGCCGTGGTCAATGTATTTATGGACACCGGCTGCGCCCACCCTGCAGAGTCACAGCATGAGTATCAGTAAGACGGAGTTTGCGCGCCGACGCAAGAATTTGATGGCCCTTATGGCGCCCAATAGCATCGCTATCATTCCCTCGGCCCGCGAGCAGGTGCGCAGTCGGGACACCGGGTACCCGTTTCGCCAGGACAGTGATTTCTATTACCTGTCAGGATTTACCGAGCCGGACGCGGTACTGGTACTGCTGCCTGGTCGCCGTCACGGCCAGTTCATCATGTTTTGCCGGGAGCGCGATCCGGGCAGGGAGTTGTGGCATGGCCGCCGCGCCGGACCCGAGGGTGTCTGCGAAAAATTTGGCGCGGATGACGCTTTTCCCATGGGTGACATCGATGACATTCTGCCCGGCCTGCTCGAAGGCAGGGAGCGGGTCTATTACTCGATGGGACGCAGCGCCGAATTTGATCGCCAGATCATGGGTTGGGTGAACAGTATCCGCGGCAAGGAATCCTCCGGGGCAGTGCCCCCGGGAGAATTTACCGACCTGGACCATATGTTGCACGAATTGCGCCTGTACAAAAGTGCGGCGGAATTGCGTCTCATGCGCCGGGCGGCTGACATCACAGCGCGCGCCCATCGCCGCGCCATGCAGGCCTGTCGGGGCGGGCTCTACGAATATCAGCTGGAAGCCGAATTGCAGTATGAGTTCGCCAACTCCGGTGCCCGCTATCCAGCGTATCCCAGCATTGTTGGCAGCGGCCAGAACGCGTGTGTCATGCACTACATTGAAAACAGCGACAAGATGCGCGACGGCGACCTGGTGTTGATCGATGCCGGCTGTGAGTTGGAATACTACGCCTCGGATGTCACCCGCACGTTTCCCGTTAACGGCCGCTTCAGCGGTGAGCAGCGCGCACTGTATGAACTGGTGTTAAGAGCGCAGCTGGCTGCTATCGCCCAGATAAAACCGGGCAATCACTGGAACCAGCCGCACGACGCCAGCGTCAGGGCCTTTACCGAGGGCCTGGTGGCGTTGGGCTTGCTCAAAGGCAGTGTCGCGAGTTTAATCAAACGCAACGCTTACCGCGCCTTCTATATGCACCGAGTCGGGCACTGGCTGGGACTGGATGTGCACGATGTCGGCGACTATCGCGTGGGTGACGAATGGCGCGTGCTGGAACCCGGCATGGTGATGACCGTGGAGCCCGGTCTTTATATAGCGCAGGACAATACCAAAGTGGCAAAAAAATGGCGCGGCATAGGCATTCGAATCGAGGACGATGTGGTTGTTACCGAGGCGGGCTATGATGTTATTTCTTCGGGTGTACCGAAAACCGTAGAGGAGATAGAGGCGTTAATGGCCGCTTGAGCTATGCCCGATTATTTTGACATTGTCATTGCCGGTGGCGGCATGGTGGGCGTCAGCCTGGCGCTGCAGCTCGGTGCCGTGCTGCCGCCACACACGTCAATTCTGTTGGTGGAAGGCTTCCCGATTCCCGCACCTGTCGCGGGCAGCCTGCCAGATTACCATCCTGCTTTTGATGCGCGCTCCACGGCGCTGAGTTACAGCTCCCGCCTGATCTACGAACGGATTCAGGTGTGGGACGATTTGCGCCAATGGCTGTGTGCGATTGAGAGTATCCACGTATCCACTCGCGGGCGCTTCGGCAGCACGCTGTTGCACGCCAGTGATCACAATTGGCCCGCCCTGGGCTATGTGGTGGAAAACACCTGGCTGGGCAACGCGCTGATACAGCAGCTGTACCGCCGTGGTCGCGTCGAGGTGCGCAGTCCCGCCAAAGTGGTGGGCGTGAAGCCAGCGGGTGCGGGTGTCCTGCTGCAACTGGAGGGCACACAGACCAACATCAGCGCGGGCCTGTTGCTGGTCGCCGACGGTGCCAGTTCGGGACTGCGCGACCAGCTGGGTGTGGCGGTCAGCGAGAAGCGCTACCGGCAGCATGCGCTGGTGGCGAATGTCGCATTCGCCGAGCCGCATCGGGGCTGCGCCTATGAACGCTTTACTGATGAGGGACCGCTGGCGCTATTGCCACTGCTGCCCGCCGCCGGCGGTGAGCAGCGCAGCGCCCTGGTGTGGACCCTGCCCCCGGAGCGCGCGCGACACTTTGTCAACGGTCCAGCAGCGGAGTTTCTGCACGCCCTGCAGGAGCGCTTCGGTTATCGGCTGGGGCGCATGTTGCAGGTCGGCGAGCGCCACGCGTATCCGCTGTCGCTGGTGCAATCCAGTGAGCAGGTGCGCCAGGGCGTGGTGGTCATGGGCAATGCCGCCCACGCATTGCACCCGGTGGCGGGACAGGGTTACAACCTGGCGTTGCGGGATGTGGCGGGACTGGGTCACGTACTGGCACAGGGGATCGCCGCCGGATTGGTGCCGGGTGATCTCGCCATGTTGCAGCGCTACCAGCGGCGGCAACAGCGTGACCAACACAGAACCATCCAGTTCAGTGACCGTGTGCCCGCACTTTTTATGCACGGCGATCCGTTGCTAGGTCTGGGCCGTGATCTGGCGCTGGCGGGGCTGGATATCATGCCGGGCCTGAAGCGCGAATTTGTGCGGTATGCGGCGGGCATGGCTGGCAGCGGGGGGCGGGCGAGTGGCTGAGCCCCGGCATTTTGATGTGGTAATCGTTGGTGCCGGCATCGCCGGCGCTTCCCTGGCGGTAGCCCTCAGTGGCGCGGGACTGTCTATTGCACTGGTTGAGGCGCAAGCGCTGGAGACGCCCCCATTGCCGGTGGCGTGCGACTTACACAACTTCGATCCCAGGGTCAGTGCATTGACGCCGCGCTCGCGTGCATTTCTGGAAAAACTGGGGGCGTGGGATGCGATCGCCGCCTATCGCTACTGCGCTTACCGCCACATGACGGTGTGGGATGCCGAGGGCACCGGGCAGATCGAGTTCGACCGCGCTGAGGTCAATGCGCCCGAACTGGGTCATATCGTGGAAAATCGCGCCATCGTCAGCGCACTGCTGGGCAGGGTCCGGGCCGCTGCCGATATCACGCTGTTGAGTCCGGTCGCACTGCAGTCCTGCACGCGGCTGGATTCCTCACGCATGTTGTTAGAGCTGGACCGGGGCGACGCGCTGCAAGCCGATTTAGTGGTGGCCGCCGACGGGGCCATGTCGCGCGTGCGGGAGATGATGGGGTTCCACAGCCGGGAGTGGGATTATGGCCATCGCGCCATCGTGGCCACGGTAGAAGTCGCGCACCCGCATGAAGATACTGCCTGGCAGCGCTTTCTGCCGAGCGGGCCGTTGGCATTGCTGCCGCTGCCCGGCGCAGATGGCCATCACTACTGTTCCATCGTGTGGTCGATGCAGGAACATCTGGTCGACGCTGTGCTGGCACACGCGGACCAGGCGTTTTGCGCCGCGCTGGAACGGGCCTGCGAGGCTCGACTGGGCGCGGTGCTGGGCAGCTCCGGGCGCTTTGCGCATCCTCTGCGCCAGCGTCATGCGGTGGACTATGTGCAGGCGGGAGTCGCCCTGGTGGCCGATGCTGCCCACACCATTCATCCCCTGGCGGGCCAGGGGATTAACCTCGGCCTGCAGGATGTGGCGGTGTTGGCCGAGGAAATTCTGGCGGGTCACGCCTGCGGCGTCAGTGTGGGGCAGTTGGCACTGTTGCGCCGCTACCAGCGCCGCCGCAAGGGTGAGAACCTGATGATGATGACCGCCATGGACGGCTTCAAGCGTTTGTTCGAGCAACAGTCGCTGCCCGTGCGCTGGTTGCGCAACGCCGGTATGCGCACGGTGGATCACCTGCTGCCCCTGAAGCGGCAACTCATGCGTCATGCTATGGGAGTGGGTTGATCCCTCAACCTTGCAGTGCGACGCCGGACATTGTGTTTCACCGAAGGGCCGTTAGAATGGGCGACGTGGCAGCGCCATAAAGTCGCCGCCCGTTGCCGCAGCCAGCGTTGCCCCTACCCTTGGAGGAAATTCTATGAGCCACACGCCTACTGAACTCAAATACGCCAGCACGCACGAATGGGCCCGTTTGGAAGAGGATGGCACGGTGACCGTGGGCATTACCGCGCACGCCCAGGAGGCCTTGGGTGACGTGGTGTTTGTGGAGCTGCCGGAGTTGGGTACTGTCCTGGCCGTGACGGACGAGGCTGGCGTGGTGGAGTCGGTCAAGGCGGCGTCTGACATTTATGCGCCAATCGCAGGAGAGGTGATCGATACCAATACGCTGCTGGAAGACAACCCCGAGATGGTTAACACCGATCCCTACCACGAGGGCTGGTTCTACAAGCTGCAGCCTGCGGATCTGAGTGATCTGGACAACCTGCTGTCTGCCGAGGAGTATCGGCAGCAATGCGAGGACGAATAGCGGCTTAGACCGCTTTCCAGTAACGCCCTGTGCTTGATCTTTTCCTGCGCAAAGGTGCTGACCACCGTCTGCGCGGCGGTCACCTGTGGGTGTATTCCAATGAGGTGGACAGCGCACGCTCGCCGCTGGGCGGATTTTCGGCCGGCGACCTGGTCGCGGTCAGGAACACCAACGACAGGTTGCTTGGCAGTGCCTACATGGAGCCCAACTCTCTGATCTGCGCGCGGGTGTACGCGCCCGGTGAGCAGCGCGCGCTGGACGCGCAATTGTTAACGGCGCGACTGGCGGCGGCGCTGGCCACACGAGAGGAGGCCTTCGACCAACCCTTTTACCGGCTCGTGTATGGCGACAGCGATACCCTGCCCGGAATCGTCATTGATCGTTTTGGCGATATTCTGGTGCTGCAGCTCAACAACGATGGACTGGAACACTATCGCGAACCGCTGCTGGCGGCGCTGGTTGCTCTCCTGCAGCCGAGTGGCATTCTGTTGCGGGCTGACAGTCGCAGCCGGCGCGAGCAGGGCCTGGCCACGGACAGCGCAGTGCTCTACGGCGACGTGCCACAGCAGGTGCCGTTGCAGGAGAATGGCGTGCACTTTCTCGCGCCGGTTTACACCGGCCAGAAGACCGGGTGGTTTTACGACCACCGCATGTCGCGGGCGCGCCTCGCGGCGTGGGTCAAAGGCAACAGCGTGCTGGACGTGTACAGCTATATCGGCGGCTGGGGAGTTCAGGCGGCGGCGTTTGGCGCGACACAGGTGTGCTGCGTGGACAGTTCGGCCCAGGCCCTGGAGGGCGTAGAGGCCAATGCCCGCCTGAATCAACTGGATACACGCGTCACCACACGCCGCGGCTCCGCGCCTGAGCTCATGGAGGCCATGCACGCACAGGGCAACCGCTTTGACGTGGTGATTCTCGACCCACCAGCGTTTATCCAGCGCAAGAAGGATTTGAAGAAAGGCATTGCCGCCTACCGCCGCATCAACGAACTGGGCTTGCAGTTATTACATCCCGGTGGGCTGCTCGTCTCCGCCTCCTGTTCCATGCACCTGTCGCGCGCGGAGCTGATTGCCGCCATGCAACAGGCCGCGGTGCGCACGAGTTGCCAGATTCGCATAGTGGAGCAGGGCGCACAGGGGCCGGATCATCCCATTCATCCGGCGATTCCCGAGACCGAGTATTTGAAGGCGGTGTTTGCTCGGAAGTTGTAGCGTGTCCTGTGGCGACTATTAGGACTTGCGGCCCGGCGACTTGAAGATAAAAAAATCAGGTAAGAGAGATCAGCGCAGCGAAATCACCGGCCAGCCACGCGCCAGAGCCCGGGCGTGCAAGGTATCATCCGGATCAACGGCCACCGGATGGTCCACCAGCTCCAGCAGCGGCAGGTCATTGTGCGAATCGCTGTAAAACCAGGAATCTTCGAGACCAATCCCACGACCCTCCAGCCAGTCATGCAAGCGGGTAACCTTGCCCGCCTGGTAAGACGGGACACCGCTGGGCTCTCCGGTGTACAAACCGCCCACGATTTCCGCTTCGCAGGCTATGAGGTTCTCTACCCCCAGTACAGCTGCAATGGGCGCGGTGATGAAGCGATTGGTGGCGGTAATGATCAGCAGTTCGTGCCCGCGGCGGCGGTGGTCGGCAATGAGAGCAGCAGCCCTTGGCAGCATGATGGAATTGATCTTGCTGTCCATGAACGCCTGGTGCCAGGCGCGCAATTGGGCGGGTGAGTGCCCTTTCAACGTGCCCAGGGCGAGGCGCAGGTAAGCGTCAATATCGAGATCGCCCGCCTGGTAGTCGGCGTAAAACTGAGCACTGCGCTGGGCGAAATCCGCGCTGTCCACCAGCTGCTGTTCGCACACGAATTGTCCCCACAAGTGGTCGCTGTCGCCCCCGATCAGGGTATTGTCCAGGTCGAAAATCGCCAGTGTCACTGCCTGTGCCCCAAAAAAACCGGTGGCCAGCATAGCCGCAGTGTCAGCTATAGTAAATTTCTCAGGACCGGCGATTTGTGGAACAATGACATTCTCTAATAATAGGTGGTCTTCAAACGTGATTGATTCAGACGGTTTCCGGCCGAATGTGGGGATAATGCTGGCCAATGACCAGGGCCAGCTGTTGTGGGCGCGCCGGGTCGGCGGTCACGATGCCTGGCAATTCCCCCAGGGCGGCATCAGCGCAGACGAGTCTCCGGAACAGGCGCTGTACCGCGAGTTGCACGAGGAAGTGGGTCTGTCGCATGACGCGGTGGAAGTATTGGGCTCCACCAAGGGCTGGCTGCGCTATCGCCTGCCCCGGCGGTTCATTCGCGAAGGGCAAAAGCCGTTGTGTATCGGGCAGAAACAGAAATGGTTTTTGCTGCGCCTGCTGGAGGCTGACGCGGCGGTGCAGCTGCACTTGAATGACAAGCCCGAGTTCGATCACTGGCAGTGGGTCAGTTACTGGTACCCGCTGAATCAGGTGATCTCCTTCAAGCGCGAGGTGTACCGCAGGGCAATGAAAGAGCTGGCTCTGCCCCTGGGCCGCCACACCGATAAGCTCGGGAGTTGGTAAACACCCCTATGCTCGAAACCCTGCGCCACATTGTTCAGGAGGTCAACGCGGCCGGAGGGTTGAATGAGGCCCTGCAGATTATCGTGCGTCGGGTGCGTGACGCCATGCATACGCAGGTGTGCAGTGTCTACATGCGCGACCCCGCCAGCGGGCGCTTCGTGTTTCGAGCGACGCAGGGACTCAACCAGGAGTTGGTGGGCCTGGCCAGCCTCGCTGCCGGGGATGGTCTGGTCGGTCTGGTGGCGGAGCGGGGCGAGCCGGTCAATCTGGAGGAGGCCGAAGACCACCCCAGCTTTCGCTTCCTGCCCGGCATTGGCGAGGAACATTTTCACGCATTTTTGGGAGTGCCCATCATCCACCAGCGGGGTGTGCTGGGTGTGCTGGTGGTGCAACAGGTGGAGCGGCGGCGTTTCGATGAGAGCGACGAGGCGTTCCTGGTGACGCTGTCCGCGCAGCTCGCCGGCGTTATCGCCCACGCCCAGGTGACCGGTGTGCTCGATGCGCAGGTGCTGACCGGTGCCACTCCCGCCAAGATCAGCGGTGTGCCCGGTGCCCCGGGGATTGCGATAGGCACTGCGGTGGTGGTGTCACCGGGCGCGGATCTTTACGCCGTGCCGGCGCGCGAGGCGCAGGACAGACGCAAGGAAGTGCGCGCTTTTCGAGAGGCACTGCACAGCGTACAAAAGGACATAAAGCTGGTCGCAAAAAATCTGGGCGCGGAATTGAGTCCCGAGGATCATGCGCTGTTTGATGTTTATCTCAGCATCCTGGATGACTCCACCATCGGTAAAGAGGTGGTCGGTCGGATCAAGGCCGGGCAGTGGGCGCAGGGTGCGCTGAGCCAGGTGATGATTGAGCACATTCGCCACTTTGAACGAATGGAGCACAGTTACCTGAAAGAGCGTGCTGTGGATGTTAAGGATCTGGGTACGCGAGTACTTGCTTACTTACAGGCGGCGAACCAGGAAGTGCGCGTGTACCCCAACCAGACCATTCTGGTGGGTGAGGAGTTGACAGCGACATCGCTGGGCGAGATCCCGCGCGAGAAGCTCGTGGGTCTGATCTCCGTGCGCGGCTCGGGCCACTCCCATGTTGCCATTCTCGCCCGGGCCATGGGGGTGCCCACGGTCATGGGCGCGGTTGACCTGCCCTATGCCAGGTTGCAGGACCGCGAGCTCATCATCGACGGTTACAACGGCACGGTGCACATCAATCCCCGGCCCGAGATCAAGCAGCGTTTCCAGCAGGTACTGGATGATGACAAGGCGCTGTCGCGGGATCTGGAATCCTTGCGCGACGAGCCGTGCATAACACTGGACGGCCAGCGCATGCCGCTGTGGGTCAACACGGGATTGATGGTGGATGTCACCCGCTCGCTGGAGCAGGGCGCGGAGGGCGTCGGGCTGTACCGTACGGAGGTGCCGTTTCTGCTCAGGGACCGCTTTCCCAGCGAAGAGGAGCAACGGCAGATCTATCGCGAGCAGCTGGAGGCCTTTGCCCCAAAACCCGTGACCATGCGGACCCTGGATATCGGCGGCGACAAGGCACTGCCATATTTTCCCATTGAGGAAGACAACCCCTTTCTGGGCTGGCGGGGCATTCGTGTGACGCTGGACCACCCGGAGATATTCCTGGCCCAGATCCGGGCCATGCTCAAGGCCAACGAGGGTCTGGGTAATCTGCGTATCATGTTGCCCATGGTGTGCAATGTTTCTGAGCTGGATGAGGCGCTGGAGTTAATCCACCGCAGCCACCGCAAACTCCTGCAGGACGGGTTAACCGGCGCACTGCCGCCTATCGGGGTCATGGTGGAGGTGCCGGCGGCGGTCTACCAGGCCCGGGCCATGGCCCGACGGGTCGATTTCCTGTCGGTCGGCAGTAACGATCTGACCCAGTATCTGCTGGCAGTGGACCGCAACAATGCCCGTGTAGCGAGGCTCTATGACCCCCTGCATCCGGCGGTGTTACAGGCGTTGAAGGATGTTGCGGCGGTGAGTCGGTCTGAGGACGTCCCGATTGGCATTTGCGGCGAGTTGGCCGGCGATCCAGGCGGTGCCGTGCTGTTGCTGGCGATGGGTTACAACGTGCTGTCGATGAACGCAACCAGTCTGCCCAAGGTCAAGAAAGCCCTGCGCAATCTTCGACTCAGTGAGGCGTGCGCGTTACTCGAGGAAGTGATGGCGATGGATTGTGGCCGTGATATTGGGCGCCGCCTGGACCGGTTTCTCACCGCGCACGGGATGGAAAAATTTATTCACAGCCCGGTGGAGTAGCAAGTCTCCACCAATTGTGCATCGCCACGCGCTGGATGATAATACGGTTTTTCCATTCCGGTTACTCCTGCGGGCTGACACAGGCCAACCCTTTCAACGGCTACTCACTGACGTGCAATCATGCTGCCTTATCCTGAAATAGACCCGGTGGCCCTGGCCCTGGGGCCGCTAAAGATCCACTGGTACGGACTGACCTACCTGGCGGGCCTCGCCTTCGCCTGGTGGCTGGCGGCACGCCGCACCCGGCGGCCCTGGTCTGTGGTGCGCCGGGAGCAGGTTGATGACCTCATCTTCTACGCCGCCCTTGGTGTCGTCCTCGGCGGCAGGATTGGTTACGTCGTGTTTTACGGCGGTGAAAAACTGGCACAGGATCCCGCCTGGTTGTTGCGGGTGTGGCAGGGGGGGATGTCATTCCATGGCGGCTTTCTGGGCGTACTGTTTGCCATGTACCTGTTTGCCCGGCGCCAGCACATTGTGTTTGGCGCCCTGATGGACTTTGTCGCGCCGCTGGTGCCGGTGGGCCTGGCGCTCGGCAGGTTAGGGAATTTTATCGGCCAGGAGTTGTGGGGACGACCCAGTGATGTGCCCTGGGCCATGGTGTTTCCGCGTGACCCACTGCAACTGGCCCGACATCCGTCACAGCTGTACCAGTTTGCGCTGGAGGGCATGCTATTGTTTGCGATTATGCTGTGGTTTTCGTCCCGGGAGCGACCCATCTGGTCAGTTGCCGGCGTATTTGCCCTCGGTTATGGTTGCCTGCGTTTTATCGCAGAGTTCTTTCGCGAACCCGACCAGCAAATTGGTTTCCAGGCGCTGGGCTGGATGACCCGGGGGCAGCTGCTGTCGCTGCCCATGATCGCGCTGGGTTTATACCTGATCGCATCGGCTTATCGCAAGGTGACACCGCAGGCCAGAGGAACACACATTAAATGAAGCAATATCTCGAGCTGTTGCAGGATATCCTCGACCACGGTGTACGCAAGGCCGATCGCACCGGCACCGGCACCGTGTCTGTGTTCGGGCGGCAGTTCCGTCACAACCTGGCAGACGGGTTTCCCTTACTGACCACCAAAAAGCTGCATTTTAAAAGCATTGCCAACGAACTTCTGTGGTTTCTCAGTGGTGACACCAACACACGCTGGTTGCGGGACAACGGCGTGTCTATCTGGGACGAGTGGGCCACCGAGGAGGGCGAGCTGGGCCCGATCTACGGTGCCCAGTGGACCGCCTGGCCCACGCGCGATGGTGGCACGATCAACCAGATCGATTACGTCATCGATTGCCTGCGCAATAATCCGGACAGCCGCCGCATATTGTTTCACGCCTGGAACGTGGAGTTCCTGCCCGACGAGCGCATGACCCCGCAGGACAATGTCAGGGCGGGGCGCATGGCCCTGCCGCCCTGCCATCTGCTGTACCAGTTTTATGTTGCCGAGGGACGGCTTTCCTCCCAGCTGATGATTCGTTCCAGCGACTCCTTTCTGGGCCTGCCCTATAACACGGCCAGCCTGGCGCTATTGACCCTGATGCTGGCCCAGCAATGTGATCTGGAGCCAGGAGAAATCATCATTTGTACCGGTGACTCCCATATCTACACCAATCACCTGGAGCAGGTACAGCAGCAGTTGCGTCGCGTGCCGCGGCCCCTGCCACGCCTCAATATCCTGCGCCGACCCGGCAGCATCTATGAGTATCGCTTCGAAGATTTCGAATTGCTGGATTACAGCCCCCACGCCCATATTGCCGCTCCGGTAGCGGTGTGAGCACAGGGTGTGCGGCATGATCAGCCTGGCGCTTATTGTTGCCGTCGCTGAAAACGGTGTGATCGGCAGAAAAAATGCACTGCCCTGGCGCCTGCCCGAGGACATGCGCTATTTCAAGCGCGTCACAATGGGCAAGCCCATCATCATGGGCCGTAAAACCTTTGAGTCAATCGGCAAGCCCCTGCCGGGGCGTACCAATATTGTGATCACGCGCAATCCGGCGTTCCAGACCGAAGGGGTTAATGTGGTGTCCTCCCTGGCTGCGGCGCTGGAACTGGCGACGCACATTGCCCAGCGTGATGGTGCGGAAGAGGCGGTGGTGATAGGTGGAGCGGAGATCTACCAGGTGGCCCTGCCCCAAGCCGACCGCCTCTACCTTACCGAGGTTCATGCCGTGGTCGAGGGCGATGCTGTGTTGCCGGAAATTGACTGGAGCCAGTGGCGGGAGGTCGGTCGGGAGCGTCATGCCGCACAACCTTTTGATTACAGCTTTGTCCGCTATGAGCGCGTAAATGATTAGCGGTGAGGGCGGTATTAGGTGGGATTGTTACCTTGAAATGCCTCTGTCATATAATGTGTAACTTAAATACCCATATAGGTCGAAAGCCGTAAATGTCTGAGCGTGCGCATTGAAAACCCGTTCCACATGGTTTAGATTTGCCCGCTCGGTCTGCCGACACCCGATTTTCCCCTGTTTAGCACAAGGAACTCGGGTCTGTTTTTAGCTTTGAATCACTCGGTTGCAGGTTAGCTTGAAGCGCCCGTTTGAATGCTGCGAAACGCAATCCCCAGGACAATGCATCGATAAAGAATCGTAGGCATGCGGGGCTGATGGTCGTCGGTGGATTTGTAGACTAATAAGTTTTAATTCCGTGCATCGTCGATGCATCGAGAGCAAAGGATAGATCTGATACACAATGCGACGAAACAATCGACTTTTTAATCTTTGCGGTGTTAGCATCCGTGTCGCCGGGGGCCTCAGCCATCGGTTCGCGGCACGCGTTGCGCGCTGCAATTTTCTCAGTACCCGCGCAGGGTCGTGGATCTCGTTGACTAGGAGGCGCTTTTTGTCATGATCCCATTTAACTTTCGGATAGTGAAAACTATTTTATTATCGTTAGCCGCGGCGTTACCTCTCGGATTATCGATGCAGGCGTCGGCACAGACTATCGAAGGTGCCACAACGGCCCAGGTCGGTGTTGACAAGGCCGCCGCAGCGTCGCAGGAGCGGATCAACCAGACTCTCGACAAGACGCAGGATGCGGCCAGCAAGTATGCGCAGTCGCTGGCCGAAGCCGAGAGCATGGAGAAATACAACAAGCAGCTAGGTGATCAGGTCAAGGAGCAGGAAGAGCAGGTTGTATCGATCGAGCAGCAATTGCTCGATATCGAAACGACCAACCGTGAAGTGCAGCCTCTGATGCAGAAAATGGTCGACACGCTACAGCAGTTTGTAGCCTTGGACGTGCCGTTCTTGCTGGAAGAACGCACTGATCGCGTGGCGTCCCTGCAGACGCTGATGACGCAGGCCGATGTTGCTATCTCCGAGAAGTACCGTCGCATCATCGAGTCCTACCAGATCGAGCTCGAATATGGGCGCACGCTTGAAGCCTATGAAGGCCTTCTCGGCGAAGGCGCTGATGCGCGCACTGTTGATTTCGTCCGTTTGGGTCGTGTTTCCCTGATGTACCAGACGCTCGATGGGTTAGAAACCGGGTACTGGAATGCCGAGGAAAAGAAGTGGACAGTTGACAACAGCTATGCCCATGCCGTGTCCGAAGCGCGTCGTGTGGCCAAAAAAGATGGCGCGCCCGATCTGTTGACGGTGCCGGTGCCGGCTCCCCAGGAGGTGCGGTCGTGAGCAATTTGCGTAAACTCATTTTAAGCACGACATTGCTTGTGCTGCCGGTAATGGCTCCGGTTACATTTGCCGCTGCGTCGCTGGATGATTTGCTGGAATCAGTGCGTACGGTCCGCGCGCAGGAAGAACAGTCTTATAAGGAGCGAGCCACCGCGTTTAATGCAGCACCGGCTGATCAGCAAGAGAAAATGCTGCAGGAAGCGCAGGCCAAGCGTGATGGGCTGGAACAACTTTCGAATACTCTGTCGGATCAATTCTCCAACAACGAACTGACAATCAACGTGCGCAAAAAAGAGCTGCGTGAGAAGGCAGCTTTACTGGGTCTGGCAGAGATTTTTGGCGTTTCCAAACAGGTAGCGGGAGATGCGGCCACCATATTGCGGCAGTCTTTGATCTCTACCCAGTTCCCCGCCAAAGCCGGTGAGCAGGGCCGAGACGAATTCCTGCGCGCTTACTCGGCTGCGCAAGGCACACCGACACCGGCCGAATTGGAGCGGGTATGGTTCGAGATTCAACGCGAAATGACCGCCAGCGGAGCAGTCGCCAAATACAAGAGTACGGTGGTGCAACCGGGTGGCGAGGCGGTAGAGGCCGAAGTGATCCGTATTGGTCCGTTTACGGCGACTTCTGATGGTAAATTCCTGGATTACGTGCCAAGCCTGAAAGCACTGAACGTATACCCGCGACAGCCCCCGGAAGAATTCCTGGCCTATGTTGACCGGCTGCAGTCAGCCGATGGCGGATACGTCCAGGCCGTAGTCGACTCGGCGCGCGGTGTATTGCTTTCCCTGTACGTGGACCGCCCGAGCTGGGGTCAGCGTATTGAGCTCGGTGAAGAGATTGGCTATATCATTCTCGTAATCGGTGCGTTGGGCGTGCTGGCATTTTTGGTGCAGCTTGTGTACCTGGTCGGGGTACGTATGGGGGTTAACCGGCAGCTCAAAAATCTTGAAAAACCAACGGCGGATAACGCGCTTGGACGTGTGCTGCTGGCCTTTAAAGGCGACCCAAACCTGATCGAACAGGATGCCGATATTGCCGAACTTCGTATCTCAGAAGCGGTGTTGCGCGAAGTGCCGAAACTCGAGCGTTTTCAGGCCTTCCTGCGTCTGGGGGTAGCTGCAGGTCCGCTGCTGGGTCTGGTCGGAACCGTGCTTGGTATGATCCTGACTTTCCAGAGCATCACCGAGTCGGGTTCCAGTGATCCGAAACTGATGGCGGATGGGATTGGCCAGGCCATGATCGCGACGGTGCTGGGCTTGGGGATTGCGATCCCGCTATTGTTTGCCAATGCATTGCTGACCTCTATCTCCAAAGGCTTGTCGCAGACTCTGGACGAACAGGCGGTAGGCATGCTGGCTGAAAGCATCGAGAAGCAGCGCCGTGCTTGATCAGCTCCCCTTGATCAGAGGCGTTCTCCAACTCGTCGATGACGGAGGCCCTTTCGTCGGCTTGATTTTCGCTGCCGGCATTTTGATGTGGACGATTATTGCCGAGCGGTATTGGTTTTTTCGGCGCGTACTCCCTCAACAGTCTAAAGAGCTGCAGCAAAAGTGGGATGCGCGCTCGGAGCACACCTCCTGGTGTGCCCGGCAAATTCGCCAGGCGATGATTTCCAAATTGAATGTAGCCATGAGTGCTGGAATGCCGGTTATGCAGGTGTTGGTACCAATGTCACCCCTGCTCGGATTGATTGGTACCGTCGCCGGTATGCTTGAAGTATTCGATTCAATGGCGCTGCGCGGTAATGCCGATGCGCGCAGTATGGCCAGTGGAGTATCACAGGCAATGATCTGCACCATGACGGGCCTCGCTGTCAGTATCACGGGTTTGTACCCGGTCCATTACTTTCGGACACGAACAGCGCGGGAAACCGAGCTTTTAGCTGACAGGTTCGAATTATAGCCATGCGTAATCGACGCCGTTCAGCAAGTGATCATGAGTCCTCCCATGGCATAGACCTGGCGCCCATGCTGGATTTCGTTATCAACCTGCTTATTTTCTTTATCATCACTGCGGTGTTTGTCAAAGAAGCCGGGCTGACTGTAAACCGGCCAACAAGTTTTGAGCAACAAGACAAAAACGACAAAGAAAGTATCCAGATTCAAGTGCTGAATAACGGTGAAATATGGATCGATAGTCGCGTTGTTGACGTGCGCGCGGTGCGTGCCAACGTCGAACGGCTTAGCGCGGTGAGTCCTGATAGCGGCGTGCTGATTCTCGCCGACGAGCAAGCGTCTACCGGAACCGTGGTTGAAGTCGTGGACCAGGTGCATCTGGGTGGTATCTACAACATCACGTTCAGCACGTTGAACTGACGGGCTTTGGCACGAGGATTCGAGCATGCGAGCATCAAAGCATACGCCAGAGCAGGAAGACCACGGCATTGATCTGGCACCTATGCTGGACTTCACCATCAATTTGCTGATCTTCTTTATTATTACCACGTCATTCGTCAAGGAAGCGGGGATCACGGTATTCAAGCCTGAGGCATCAACCGCAGAGCATCGTGATTCGGGCAACCTGTTGGTGGCTGTCAGGGAAAATGGTGAAATCTGGATGGATCGACGGCCTGTTGATATTCGCGAACTTCGGGCCCTGATTGAACGACTACATATTGAACGTCCCGATGACACCGTGGTCATCATCGCCGACAAGGCATCACGTGCCGGGATCGTGGCCAAGGTGATGGATGAAGTGCGTTTGGGTGGAATTAAGGAAGTTGCTATCGCTGCCGATCCTGGCGCGGCGGGCAGTTAACCGGTACGAAGGAGAGAAGCGACAGTGATTCTTCGTTATTCCATCGGGTTGGCCTTCGGCACAGCATTTATGCTGGTGCTGTTCTGGGTCATGTGGAGTCTGATCAGCGTTCCGGTGGATGTGGCTGAGATGCGGCAGGCGACTCGCGTTGAGTTTACCCGGATGCGGCAGGACACCGAGGCGCAGAAAAAGCAGCAGGAAAAACCGCAGCCGGACAAGCCGCCACCAGTTCCTGAAGTGCCGCAGATGGATTTTGCCAAGGGCAGCGTGGAAAATAATGTAGCGCAGCTGACTCCCACGGTTGATGCGTCGAGCGCTATGTCAAAGATGAAGATGACGGCAGGTTCGGACCGCGATATTATTCCGTTGGTGCGCATTAATCCTGAATATCCACCGCGTGCCTTGAGTCGTGGTATTCAGGGCTGGGTTATTGTCCAGTTCACGATTTCCGCGACCGGTACAGTCAAGGATCAAAAAGTCGTTGATTCCTCGAACAACATTTTTGACGACGCCGCGTTGAAAGCGATTGCACGCTGGCGTTATAACCCCAAAGTCGAAGAAGGTGTTGCGGTTGAACGCAAGGGCGTGCAAACCAAACTCGTCTTCCAGTTGGAGAACTAGGGCATGCGATTTGTAAAGGTATTCGCAATCCTGCTGCTTACAGCGGTGATCGTGCCGTCTTACGCGGCGAAGAAGGAAGACGAAAAGAAGCCGCCTGCCAACTCCATCGATGCCGCGACGGGTAAAATCCTGACAGAGGCGATTGAAGCGCTCAATGCCGAGAACTACAGCGCGGCCACACAGGCTATTGCGAAATTAAAGTTGGACGGCCTGAGCCCGTATGAGCGCAGCCGCGTCGAGCAGATACTCGCTACTATCGATCATTCCCAGGAAAAATATGCCTCGGCGCGAACCCATCTTTTGGCCGCGATTACGGCCGGCGGTTTGAACGACGAAGAGATTTCCCAGACCAAGTACCAGATTGCCCAGCTCTTTTTGGCAGAGGAGAAGTGGAAGGAAGGCGCCGCTGCCCTGGAGGATTGGTTCGCAACCGCAACAAAGCCAAATTCAGCCGCGTATTACCTGCTTGCGGTAGCGTATTACCAGCAGGAGCTGTTTGATCGGGCGTTGGCGCCGGCGCAAAAAGCCGTTGATCTCGCTGAAAAGCCGCAGGAGAGCTGGATCCAGCTTGTGCTGGCCTTGCATCTGCAGGAGGAACATTGGAAAGAAGCTGTGCCGCTGTTGAAACGGCTGATTAATATGGCGCCGGACAAGAAAACCTATTGGCAGCAGTTGTCCTCGGTTTACGGACAGCTAGGGCAGTATTCTGAGGCTCTCGCCATCATGCAATTGGCGCACGGCGCCGGGCTGCTGACTAGCGACAGCGATGTAAAACGGCTCGCCGACCTGCTGTTGTTCAACGATATACCTTATCGTTGCGCTCAGGTTCTGGAGGAGGGCATAGCCAAGAATATTCTTAAGCCCGATTCGAAACTGTATGAGAAGCAGGCCAATTGCTGGATCGCGGCGCGCGAATTCAAGAAGTCAATTGAACCGCTTTCCCGCGCTGCAGAATCATCAGGCAATGGAGATTTGTACGTGCGCTTGGGCGAAGTGCAGGTGCAGCGGAGCGATTGGGACGGTGCTTCTGCGGCGCTTGGAAAGGGTCTCAAAAAGGGTGGATTGAAGAATACTGGCAATGCCCAGCTGATGTTAGGTATTGCGCTATACAACCAGAAAAAACTGACTGAAGCGGAAGCGTGGTTTGAGAAGGCCAAGTCGTCCGAGAAATCGCGCAAGACGGCTGAAGGGTATCTACAGCTGATTCAGGCGCAGGCGAGTTGATCGCAAAAGGATAGTACCGAGCATGTGGCGATTAGCATCAAATAAGACACAGTTCCGAGCCATGGTATTTTGGGGGTTGGGAGCGGTGTTGTTGACGAGCACGGCTTTTGTTGACGCTCAGGAGAAAAGTGCTGGAGAGCGTTATGCGAAAATCCTGGCGGACTCCGAAAGTCTGGCACGGTACAACGAGCAATTGACTAAACAGCTTGACTCGCAGCAGGAGCAAGTCGCACATATAGAAAAACAATTGACGGAAATTGATGCTACGGCCGCCCAGGTTCCCTCATTGATCCAGAAGATGTTTGAATCCCTGGAAACATTTTTGGCCAACGATCTCCCGTTTCTGGATCCCACACAGGCAGGCCCGGATTCGCGGCAGGAACGCATGGTGCGCATACGCAATCTGATGGCCAATGCTGGCGCATCGACTGCGGATGAAAGCCTGTCTAATGCAGATG
>Ga0163144_10005414_pt1 | contig 28327 bp, 8 predicted proteins | sample OliLak19BULKMAT1_FD_123175 | JGI IMG/M metagenome (GOLD analysis project Ga0163144, IMG submission 123175) | Freshwater microbial mat bacterial communities from Lake Vanda, McMurdo Dry Valleys, Antarctica - Oligotrophic Lake LV.19.BULKMAT1 | ecosystem: Environmental > Aquatic > Freshwater > Lake... | reverse complement strand
GCTCGAGCGGGCCGCGTGCCCCCACCTCGGCGCGCTCGCCGCCGAGGCCAGCCTCGGCCGGTACGTCCCGATCGCCCCCGGCATCACCCCCGGCAGCGGGCCCGGCCACTTCTCGATCTTCGGGTACGACCCCGTGGCGCTCGACGTCGGCCGCGGCGTCCTCGAGACCCTCGGGCTCGGCATCGACGTGGCGCCCGGCGACGTGACGGCGCGCGCGAATTTCGCGACCACGGGGCCCGACGGTCGCCTGACGGACCGCCGCGCCGGCCGCATCGCGACGGACGAGGCCGCGCCGCTCGCGCGCGCGCTCAACGCCGCGATCCCCCGACTCGAGGACGTCTGCGTCGAGATCCATCCCGGCTTGCAGCACCGCTTCGCGCTGGTCCTGCGCGGGCCCGGCCTGTCGGACGCCGTGTCCGACACCGACCCGCAGGCGGAGGGCGTGCCGCCGCTCGAGCCGACGGCGGCGACCGCGGCCGCCGCCAAGGCCGCGCGCGTGACGGCGGCGTTCCTCGCGAAGGCGCACGCGTTCCTGCGGGGCCAGACGAAGGCGAACACGGTGCTGCTGCGCGGCTTCTCCGGCCGGCCCTCGATGCCGACGCTGCGCGACCGCGCGCGGCTCACGCCGCTGGCCATCGCGGCGTATCCGGCCTACCTCGGCGTCGCACGCCTGCTGGGCATGGACGTCGCCCCGGGCGTCTCGCCGAAGAGCACCGTCGCCGACGAGGTGACGGCGCTCGAGCGCGCGTGGGCCGGGCCCCACGACTTCTTCTTCCTGCACGTCAAGGGCACCGACTCCGCGGGCGAGGACGGCGACGAGGACCGCAAGGCCCGGGTGATCGAGGAGTTCGACCGCGAGCTGCCGCGCATCCGCGCGCTGCAGCCCGACGTGATCCTGATCACGGGCGACCACAGCACGCCGGGTCCCATGAAGGCGCACTCGTTCCACGCGGTGCCGTTCCTCCTGGCGGGCCCGTGGGTCGAGCCCGACGAGCAGACGCGATTCGACGAACGTGCCTGCGCGGCCGGACGCTTCGGCGGCTGGTTCCCGGCGCTCTCGCTCTTCCCCATGGCGATGGCCTGCGCGGGCAAGCTCGCCAAGTACGGCGCCTGACGCGAGGCCCGCCCCGTGCCCTCCATCCCGGTGACGCCGCCGCGCTCTCGCGTCCCCGGGGACGTCGCGTGCGCCCTCGTCGCCTCCTTGTGGGTGCTCGCCTTCGCGCCCCGTGCCGAGGTGCTCGCGGTGGCGCCCGGCGTCGTCGGGATGCTGGCGCTCCTCGAGCGCGCGCGGACGACGCGGCGTGCGGTGCTGTACGTGCTGCTCTTCGGCGCCCTGGCCATCGGGTTCGGTTACCGGTGGCTCGCTGACACGGTGCGGGTCTTCGGCGAGCTCGACGTCCGGGTCGGGGGCGCGGCGGGGTTCGTGTCGTGGCTCGTCCTCGCGGCGTACGGGATGTGGTCCACCGTCCACCTCGTGGTGTTCGCGGTGCTCTACCGTCGGATGCTCGGCGCCGACCGGCGGCCGCACCCGCTGGCGACCGCCGCGCTCTTCGTCGCGTGCGAGGTGCTGCCCGTGCGCTTCCTCGCGTGGCAGGCGGGCTACGGCGCCGTGGAGTCGGCCCCCCTCCGCCAGCTGGCCGAGTGGGGCGGCGTGCCGCTGGTCTCGTTCGCGCTCCTCTGCTTCGCCGTGCCTCTGCACGAGGGGCTCCGGTGGGTCGTGGCGCGCGACGACGGTCCCCGCCCGCGCGCCGGCGCGTCCCTCGTCGCGCTGGCGGTGGGGCTCGTGCTCTTCGGCGCGGGGTGGGTGCGGCTCGCCGTCGTGAGCGACGAGGACCGGGCCGCGACCGAGACGGTGCGCGTCGGGCTCGTCCAGGCGAACGTCGGCAGCACGGCGAAGCGCGCGGCCGAGCGGGGAGACCGGGGCGCCGAGGGCCGCGCCGCGTACGAGCGCGGGACGCGGGCGGCGGTCGCCGCCGGTGCGGAACTGATCGTGTGGCCCGAGACGGCGCTCGTCGAGGGCGCGCGGGTCTGGGACGCGACGCAGCGCCGCCTGCTCCCGAAGGCGGTCGTCGACGCGCACCTCGCGCGCCTCGGCTACGGCTTCCTCGCGGAACTCGGCGCCGACCGGACGCTCCTGCTCGGGGGCTACGCCGACGAGGAGCGCGACGGCGCGCCCGTGCGCTTCAACGTCGCACTGCTGCGCGAGCCCGGCGGGACGTCGTGGGGCGTGTACCGCAAGGTGAAGCTGATGCCGTTCGGCGAGCGGATCCCGGGCCAGGACGCGATGCCCGCGCTGCGGGGGCTCCTGCCGCAGTCCGTCCCGATGTCGGCGGGGGAGCGCGACCAGCCGCCGCTCCGATGGCGCGCGCGCGACCTGACGGTGTGCGCGTTCGTCTGCTACGAGTCCATCGTGCCAAGCCTCGTCGCGAGCCTCGCGGGCGACCGCCGCCCCGATCTCCTCGTGAACCTGACGAACGACTCGTGGTACGGCGACACCTGGGAACCCCACCAGCACCTCGCCTTCTCGCGTTTCCGGGCCGTGGAGCACCGCGCCCCGATGTTGCGCGCGACGAACACCGGCATCAGCGCGATCGTGAGCTCGACGGGCGAGGTGACCGAGCGGCTCGGGTGGGGGCGCGAGGGCGTCGTCGTGGGCGACGTGCCACGGGTCCGTCGCGCGCGCACGCTCTACGCGTCCACCGCGTCGATGCAGCCGTGGGGCTGGTGGGCCGCGGCGATCCTGCTCGTCGCATGGCGCCGCCGGCGCGTCTGAGCGCCTGGGAAGGAATCGAAGCTTCCGTCACAGACCGTGAACATCCGTCACAACGGCGAAGCGCGGACCCGCACGGGCCGCACGCCGAGCGGGTTGCCGGGGGGCTGGGCCCGCCGGAAGCCGAGCGAAGCCGACGTCTTCAGAAGGTCTGACCCCTCCGACGGCCCGCGGGAGGGTCGGCCGGCGACCCGCGCGCGCCGGGCCTCGCGTCTGGGGACGACGGGCGCTGCGTCGCCCGCGCACCCCGCGACGTCGACTACGGCCCAAGGACGGGCAAGGACGGGGGCGTGCCAGGACCCGGAACGAAGAAGGGCCGGCGACCTTGGCGGTCGCCGGCCCTCGGGGACGGTGCGGTCGGGGGTCCTAGAAGTTGAAGGACACGCCGAAGAAGAGCGAGTGGACCACCAGTTGGTCCGTCGCCTGACGGGCCTGCACGGCGCCGCTGTTGCTCTGGCTGAAGTCGAACGCGTCCTCGCCACGCTGGACGTTGTCGAGGAACAACAGGTTGTAGCTGGCGCCGAGCGCGAGGCAGCGCGAGAGGTGCCACTTCAGGCCGATCTCGAAGTCGAGGCCGAAGACGAATTCGTCGTCGTCGACGGAAGCCGAGTGGAAGCCGCCGGCGAACACGTCGAGGTCGGTCACGTCGATCTGGCGGTCCACGCTGCCGAACATCGCCTTCAGCGAGCCGTAGAACTCCATGGAGTCACTGATGTCCGCGTGCGCCGCCAGCATCGCCTGGGCGCCGATGAAGTCGTTCTGCACCTCCGCGCGGACGAAGCCGTTGTTCACCGGGAACGCGCCGGGGCCCGTCGTCACGAAGTCGGCCTGGGCGTCCTCGTCGAACGAGATGTAGCGGACGCCGATGCCCGCGTCCCAGCGCCAGTGGCCCGAGCACTTGAGCTCCGTCCACCAGTTGAACTCGAAGCTGAAGAGCTCGGCTTCGCTCTGGAACGACGCGTTCACGGGGCGCGAGATGTCGCCGAGGCCGTCGTCCCCGGGGCGGGCCGCGAAGAAGCCGGCGTCCGTGTCGCTCGCGTCGGGGTTGCCGTAGTAGGTCCCGCGGAACTCGACGCGGCTCTCGCACTCGAAGCGGTACGACACCGACAGGCGGGCGCCGAACGTCCCCTCGTAGTCGACGCCGTCCCACGCGAGTTGGTTGCCCGGCACGAAGAGCGTCTCGCCGAGGATGCCGTCCGGGTTCGAGATCGAGGACATCGCGCCCTCGATCGTCACGTCCCAATTGCCGTAGCGGTTGCCGCAGTCGTCGAGCCGGCAGCCGCAGGCGTCCCGCTTCTGGAAGCAGGGTTGGGGGCCGCAGGGCGCACACGAGCCGCACGAGGGCGTGCCGCACGGCGCGGCGGCATAGGGCGCGGCGGCGTAGGGGGCGGCGGCGTAGGGGGCGGGCGCCGGCGGGTAGCCATAGGGCGCCGGCGCGTAGCCGGAGGGGGCCGGCGCGGGGTAGAAGTAGTAGGTCGGGGCGGGCGCGGCCGACGGGGGGGCCTGCTCGATCACGCGCCGGCGCTCGTCGAACGTGGGCGCGGGCGGCGGCGCCGGCGGGACGGGCAGAGCCGCCGGAGCCAGCGGCAGCGGCGCCGGAGCGACGGGCACCGCCTGGGGCGCCATTTCGGGCGGCGTCGGCGGGGGGACCGGCGCGTCCTCGGCGAATGCCGGAGATCCGAGCAGGGCCGAGCCGAGCAGGGCCAAGGTACCGAGAACGACGAACACGGGGAGACCTCGCATGCAATACCTCCACCCGATCGCGCGGCGATGCACGATCGAACCCAACCGAGACCGGGAGCCTACCGGGCCGATCGAACAGGGTCAATCACGACCACCCCGGTTCTCCGGTTCATCGGATCGTGCCGACCACCTCCGCACGGGCCGTCTCCCCCGCCTTCAGTTCGACGTCGACGGGCGGACCCGCCAGATCGGGGCTGACGACCTCGACGCGGTGGGGGCCGCTCCCGAACCCGCCGAGCGTGACGGCTTCCTCGCCCACGAGGACGACCGTGCTCGCGATCCCCGAGACGACGACGCGCTCGACACGCGCCGTGCCGCTCGGGTCGTCGAGGACCTGCGGGAACGTGGCCTTGCCGCCTGACAGGACACGAACGAGCCCGCGCCGGCCCTTCGTCCCGGTCAGGCGCAGGGTGAGGCGGGCCTCCGGCGTCGCCCGCGCGACCGCCCCGACGGTGGTGCCGGCGACGGCGACGACGTCGGCGACCGCCGGCCCGGAGCCCGGCACCCAGGCCCGCAGCCGGTACGGGGCTGCGGGGAGCCCGTCGATCGTCGCCGCCTCGCGGCGGTCGGAGGTCACGCTGAAGCCGGGGACGGCGCCGCCGTCGGTGCGCTCGATCGTGAGTGGGAGGTCGGCGTCGAACGGGATCGCGGCCCCGTCGTCGCGTTCGAGCCGGAGCGACACGGTCGCGGCGCCGGGATCGCGGACGAGGGTCACGTCGAACGTCCGATCTTCACCGTCGGGCGACGCCGCGGCCCATTCGTCGGCGTGGGGCAGGTAGCCTGGGGCCATGACGCGCACGGAAATCGGGGTCCCTCCGGCGTCGAGCGGCAGCTCGAGCGGGCCGAGACCTCCGCTGGCCGGGGCGGGTCGTCCGACGTCCGGGCCCCCCGTCGCGAGGACGTCCTGGCCGCTGCGGACCCCGGACGTCCATAGGACCTGCGCACGCTCCACGGACCGCCCGTCGCTCGCCCGCAGTCGCACCCACGCGATCAACGCCGGCGTGAGCTCGATCTGCAGGTCGCGCGCGGCCCCGGGGTCGATGCGGACGGTCCGACGGACGTGTCGGGGGTGGGTGACCGTCAGCGAGCCGGGGAACTTCGGGTCGACGACGACGCGGAACCGACCGCCGCGGTCCGTGCGCGGAACGGCAGCCGTCGCGACGTCGGCGCGGTCCGTGGCCGCCCCGGCACCCGCCCCGGCGCCGGTCGGCGCATACACGACCGTCGCGTCCTCGAGTGCGGCCCCGCCGCGCGTTCCCACCCGTCCGGTGATCGCGAGGCCCGCGCGAAGTTCGACGACGACGTCGGTCCGTGAGCCGTCGATGGCGAGCGACGTCGGGAGCCCGTCGGGGGGCTGAATCCGGAGGGTCGTGGGGGGGCCAGGGTCGAGGGCGACGCGGAACGTCCCGTCCGCCGCGGTGTGGGCGACGTGGAGGCCGCGCAGCTCGGAACCCTCGGTGGAACCAAGGTTTTCGGCCGATCGCTCCGGCGCGATAAAGAGCGCCGCGCCCGGGACGGCCGCGCGGGTCGTGGCGTCCACGACGCGGCCGGACACGATCCACCGGTGCGGACCCGTGGTCCCTGGAACGCCGGACCCGCCGGACGGAACGGCCTCGGGACTGGTCGTCGCGGGGCGGGTGGACGGAGCGACGTCGAGGGCCGCCGGGCCTTGCGTCCCGGGGCCGGCCGACGTCGGCCCGTCCCCGTCGATCGGCACGGCGCCCTGGTCGCCCGGGACGAGGAGCGCCACCGCGCCGGCCACGGCGACGACGAGGCCCACAGAGAGAAGGACGACAAGGGGACGCACGGCGACGCTCCGGGCCCATCCTGCCACGGCGCGGCCCGCGGCGGCGCGTCCACCCCTGGACCCGGCTTGAATCGGCCCGACCTCGTCCGTATAGTCCGCGCCGGGTTGCTGGGCCGCGATGGCGGTGGAGGTCCTTCATGGGTCGCTTTGCACACACGTTGGCTGCTGTTCTGTCGGTCCTCGGGGCTTCGGCCCTGACGGCGTGCGGAGGCAGCGGAGGCGGGGACGGGTTCTCCCAGGGCGCTGGCAGCGGCCAGATCGTCCTGACCTCGATCACGCCGAACCCGATGCAGGGCTGCGGCCCGCACGCCTTTACGATCACGGGCCAGAACTTCGAGACGGTGTCGGGCACGACCGCGACGATCACGTTCCGCGCGATCGCCCCGGCTGGCGTCTACCCGTTCGGCGGCGGCGCGTCGGACCGTGCGTCGGTCACCGCGAGCGTCACGAGCGACACGACGATCACCGGCTTCACGCCGCCCGTCGTCATCTGCGGCGTCGCCGCGGTGACGTTCGAGGTCGACGTGATGCTCGAGAGCGGCGTCTTTGCGACGTCCACCGGCGTCTTCATCGGCGTGATCAACGCGCCGACCATCGCGTCCATCACGCCGAATCCGATCCCGGCCGCGCTGCCCACGCCGTTCACCGTGACCGGCACCGGCTTCGGACCGGTCGGCGGCACCGCCATCGTGCGCTTCACGGGCGACAACGGCGCGCTGCTCTGGAAGGACGGCACGAAGAACTTCGCCGACGTCATCGGCACGGTCGTCGACGCGCAGACGATCACCGGCATCACGCCCATCGCGACGGTCTGCGACGTCGCGCTCGTCGGCGCCAGCGTCCAGGTCTTCTTCCCCGACGGCTGCTGCACGCTCCCGACGGGCGCGGGCTTCGTCCAGTTCGCGGCGCCGACGTTGACGACCCTCTCGCTCAACCCGGTGCCCGCCGCCGTCCAGCAGAATGGCTGGGTCATCAACGGCACCAACTTCGGTCCCGCCGGCACGCAGGCGGAGGTCCGCTTCATCGCCGACGCCGCCTTCCCCCTGTTCGGCGACGGCACGCAGCAGACGATCTCGATCCCGGCGGTCGTCGGCGGCGTGGGCCCGGCCCAGACGCTGACGCTGACGACCCCCCTCGCCGCGGTGTGCGGCATCGCCGCGCGATCGGCCGCGATCCGCGTGATCTCGCCCTTCGGTTCGTCGTGCGTGCAGTCGGCGGCCGGTTTTGTCACCTTCCAGGCGCCGACGATCGTCGGCGCGCAGGCGGCCATCCCCGGCGCGATCCCCACGGCGATCACGATCGCGGGCACCAACTTCGGTCCCGCGGGCGCGCCCGTGATCGTGCGGTTCGTCGCCTCCGGCGGCGCGTCGATCTTCGACGACGGCACCTCGGCCACCGAGGACGTCCCCGGGGTCGTCGGCGGCACGCCGAACAGCGTCAACGTCACGACGCCGCTCGTCACGGCGTGCACCGCCCCGGTGAACGCCACCGTGCGCGTCTTCGCCCCCGCGGGTGGCGCGTGTGTGGACGGCCCGGCGAACTACCTGACGTTCAACGCGCCGGCCATCACGTCCATGGCGCCGGCCGTCTCGAACGCCTACCCGACGGCCCCGAACACCACGTTCACGATCACCAGCGCGACCCCCACCTACGGCCCGGTCGGCTCGCCCGTCGAGGTCCGGTTCACGTCCACGAACGGCCTGAACATCTTCACGAACGGCAGCACCTCGTCGGTCGCGGTCCTCGGCAACGTGGCCTCGTCCACGACGATCACCGGCACGCTGCCGACGGCGAGCCTGTGCGGCGTCGCCAGCGAGACGGTCGACGTCCGCATCACCCTGCAGAACGGCTCGTGCCAGGCGTCGGCCGCGCTGCTGACGTACAACGCGCCGACGATCACGACGCTGAACAACGCCGCGGCGCCCCTCGTCGTCCCGTCCAGCAACCCGGTCGCCATCACGATCCAGGGCACGGGCTTCGCGCCGTTGAACGGCGTCGTCCAGGTCTACTTCACCTCCGACGCGGCCGGCCCGCCGCTCTTCGGCGACGGCACGCTGCGCGTGAGTCCGGCCCAGCCCGGCCAGGTGAACGCCACCGGGACCCAGGTCACGGTCGTCCCGCCGCACGCGACGGTCTCCCCGAACACGCCGACGCGCAGCGCGTCGATCCAGATCGTCCTGCCGAACGGGGCCTGCGCCGTCTCGGTGCCCGTCGCCCTCACGTACACGGCGCCGACGGTGACGGCGCTCGCGCCGACGGGCGGCACGCTCTTCTCGGCCACCCAGACCGGCTTCACGCTCACCGGCACCAACTTCGGGCCCGTCGGCTCCGAGGTCGCCGTCCGCTTCAGCGCGACGTCCGGCACGCCGTTCGGCAACGGCACGCAGAGCTCGTTCGAGGTCCCCGCGACCGTGACGAACGCCACGACGATCACGGGCAACGCGTCGCCGCTGGCCGCCCTCTGCGGCAGCCCGGCGGTCGCGGTCCTCGCGGGCACGGCCCGCGTGATCTTCCAGGACGGCAGCCAGTCGTCGAACACGGCCGCCTTCACCTACGTCGCCCCGGCGATCACCTCGGTCACCGCGGTCGGCTTCGGCCCGACGCCGGTGCCCTTCACGATCGTTGGGACCGGCTTCGCCCCGGTCGGCACGATCGCCCAGGTGACGTTCGCAGCGCAGGGCGGCACGCCGATCTTCGGCAACGGCTCGCAGGTCGAGACGACCGTCACCGGCGTCGTGACGGCGCTGAACACCGTCACCGGCGTCACGCCGTCGGCCATCGTCTGCGGCGCCACGCCGCCGGCGGTCGATGTCCGCGTGACGTTCTACGGCGGTTCGTGCGCGACGTCGGTCGGCGCCCTCACCCCGGCCGCCCCGACGATGACCTCGATCGTCCCGAGCAGCGTCCCCGCGACGATCCAGACCGCCGTGACCGTCAACGGCACGGGCTTCGGCACGGTCGGCTCGCTCGCCCAGGTGGTCCTCTCGATCTCCGGCGCGCCCCCGACCTCGACGCCGTTCATGAACGCGTCGTCGTCGGAGATCACGGTGACCGGCACCGTCGGCGTCGGCGGGACGTCGATCTCGTTCTTCTCGCCGCTCGCCTCGACCTGCACGACGAACGTCGTCGCCGACGTCCGGGTGCGCCTGAGCAACGGCGCGTGCTCGCTCGTGACGCCGAACGGCCTGACCTTCGTCGCGCCCACGGTGACGACCAACAACCTGGCCCCGGCCACGATCCTCTCGCTCACGCCGGGCGCCCCGAACCCGTACACGATCACCGGGACGAACTTCGCGCCGATCGGCGCGCAGGTGCTCGTGCGCTACACCGCGACGACGCCGATCTTCGGCAACGGCACCAGCACGCAGATCGACGTCGCCGGCACGGTGACGACGAACACGACGATCACGACGGCGCTGCCGATCGGCCGCGTCTGCGCCGCGACCACGGCCCAGGCCCGAGTGGTGTTCCCGAACGGCGCCTGCGCGGACTCGCCCGCGGCCTTCGTGACCTGGGCGGCCCCGACGGTCACGACGCTGTCGGTGACGAACGGCCCGGCGTTCAACCCCGGCACGACCAACCTCACCGGCACGAACTTCCCGCCGGCCGGCACGCCGGTCGTCCTGCACTGGTCGGCCGCGACGCCGATCTTCGCGGGCGGCACGTCCACGACGTTCGAGCAGTTCACGACGGTCACGACGGGCGGGGCGGCGGGCGCGATCAACAACATCGCCGTCCCGGTCGCCACGACCTGCGCGACGGTCGCCGCCGCCCTGTCGGTCGAGTTCGGCAACCCGAACGCGAGCGGTTGCGTCCTCGCGGCCCCGGCGTTCACGTACAACGCGCCGACCGCGACGGTCGCCGCGCCGACGACGGTCGACGCCGTCGCCCCGGTCGCGACGAACCTGACGGTCGTCAACTTCCCCCCGAACGCGGTCGTCACGGTCCGCTTCGTGGCAGCCACGGGCACGCCGTTCGGGGGCGGCACGTCCGCCGCCGCCGAAACCGTCGGCACGGTGAACGGGACGGGCACGGCGATCGCGATCGCCAACACGCCGGGCGCCACCCTGTGCGGCGACAACGCGACCGCGACCGCGACGGTCTCGGTGGTGCTCGCCAACGGGTGCGTGGTCACGGCGGCCGGTTCGCTGACCTACACCGGTCCGGTGGTGACCGCGGTCACCGCGCCGAACAACAGCGTCGCCGCGATGACCGCGGCGGGCACCGTCGCGACGGCGACGGGCACGAACTTCGGTGGGCTGACGGCGGGCAGCGTCGTGACGGTCCGGCTCACGTCGGCCGCCCCGATCTTCGCGGACGGGACGGCGAACACGATCGACCTCGCGGGCACCGTGAACGCCGGCAACAGCGTGCAGTTCCAACTCCCGGCCGCGACGATCTGCGGCGTCGCGTCGGCGACGGCCGATCTCCGGGTCTTCTTCCTCGGCGGTTCGTGCGACGTCCTCGCCAGTGCGATCACGTTCAACGCGCCCCAGGTCAGCGCGACCCCCTCGACGGCCTTCGCGCCCCAGAACCTCGGTTACGCGGGCGTGCCGTTCACGATCACCGGCCTCGGCGGCGTCAACGCCTTCGGGCCCGTCGGTGCAACGGTGAGCGTCCGGTTCTCGGTCGCGGCGGTCACGCCGTTCCAGGGCGGTACGTCGGCCTTCGCCGTGGTCCCCGGGACCATCGCGAGCGCCACGTCGATCACCGGCACGGCCCCCGCGGTGACCGACCTCGCCAACACGATCCCGACGGTCAGCGTCCGCGCCGAGTTCGAGGACGGGTCGTGCACGAACACGACGACCACCTCGTACTTCCGCACGGCGTCGCGCCTGTCGGTGTCCGGCGGCGGCAACCTGCACGTCCTCGACAAGGCGGGCGGCGGCGCCCCGGTGCCGGTCGCGGGCTCGCCGTTCGCCACGGCGGGTGCGATCGGCTCGGCCTTCGACGCGCTGCTCAACCGCGTCTACACGACGACCGGCGCCACCAACACGGTCCGGTTCGTCGACCTCGCCGCGGGCACGGTCGCGGGCACGCCGGTCCCGGCCCTCTCGGCCACGTCGATCTCGGTCGCGGGCACGCCGACGGGCATCGCCATCGACACGAAGAACCACCGCGCGTGGACGGCGAACGTCTCCAACAACACGGTGGCGGTGATCGACCTGTTCACCAACCAGGTGATCCGTACGTTCTCCGCGTCGGTCCCGGCCGGTGGCGCGTTGACGGGCCGGATCGTCTGGGACTCGGGCAACGACCGCATGCTGGTGCCGGTCGTCGTCCCCGGCGCGGGCGCCGATCAGATCGACATCTACGACGCGACGCTGTCGGGTTCCGTCGGCACGGTCTTCGTGGTCCCGAACCTCGGCGTCGGCGGCAACGCCGTGAGCACGCTCGACTGGACCGGCGGGCTCGCGGTCGACCCGAACCAGGGACTCGCCTACCTGACGTTCAACGACGCCGACGCCGGCGACGTGGATGCGATCCAGGCGCTCGAACTGCCGCAGTTGACCGTCGTGAACAACGTGGCGAACCTTGTGGCCGGCACCAACCCGACGGCCGTCGTCAACGTCGACCCCTCGACGGGTCGCCTGTTCGTCTACATGGCGGGCCTCGCGGCGGTCCAGGCGTTCGACAACGACACGCTCGCGAACATCGGCCCGAACCTCGCCGTGGCGGCCGCGCCGACGGATCTCGCGATCTGCTCGACGCTCAACCGCGGCTACCTCGTGCTGAGCAACGGCACGGTGCAGGCGTTCAACACCACGACGAATGCGAACAGCGGTGCCGCGGTGGCCACGGGCGGCGGCGTGAACGGCGCGACGACCTCGCCGTAACGCGGCGTCCGGTCCTCGAGGTTCCTTCCGCGGGTGGCGGGGCGCACAGCCTCGCCGCCCCTGCTCGTTCAGGCCGGCGCTCGTTCAGGCCCCGCTCGTTCAGGCCCCGCTCGTTCAGGCCCCGCTCGTTCAGGGCGCGCTCGTTCAGGGCGCGCTGATTCGGGGAGGTCCGTGTCGCGGGACGCGAGGCCCCGGGTTCGCTCGCCGGCGACGGCGAGGCGGGGCCGAGCGTCGGTCGGGCCTCGCGTCCTGCGCGTCGGGTTGCGCGTCGGGGCTCGGTCGCCCGTCGCCCGTTGTGCGGGTTGCGGGTTGCGGGTTGCGGGTTGCCGGTTGCCGGTCGTCGGCGTCTCGCGTCTGGCGTCTCGCGCGGCGCTACTTCAGCTCGAGTTCCGCGCGCTTCACGACGATGCGCTGACGGGGACGGCCGTCTTCGGCGCCAAGTTGCTCGAGCGCCTTCAGCACGTCCTCGCCCTCGATGAGCTCGCCGAACACCGTGGACTGGGTGTCTAGGCGCGGGTCGGGCGCGAGGAGGATGCGGAACTTGCTGTCGTCCGTGGAGCCGCCGATGCCGGTGCTCGCGAGGAGCCCGCGGCGGGCGTGGGCGTTCTGCCCTTCGTCGCCTCGTTCGGGTTCGAGCGCGAAGCCCGGCGAGCCGAGGCCGTCCCCGATGGGGCAGCCGCCCTCGACCGTCTTCCCGGGAAGCACCTTGTAGAGGACGGTTCCGTCGTAGAAGCCCAGCAACGACAGGTACATCGTGTTCGCGACGTGTTTCGGCGCCTTGGCGGGCCAGAGGCGGAACCGCAACACGCCGACGTCGGTCTCGAGCACCCAGGCGTAGGTCTTCGTCGCGTCGAACGCGGCGGCCGGTTTCTGGGGCAGCCGCATGGGCACGCCCCCGGAGCGCCAGTCGGGTTTGGACGTGTCGAGCCGGCCTTGGGCCCGGGCGGCCACGATCTTCCGCTGCAACTCAGCGATCACGGGGTCGGCCGCGGGTTGCTCGCGGTCGACGTACGCGCGCCGGTCGCCTGCAGGCGCCGTCACGGGGGCCGGCGGGGTCGGCGCCCCCGGCTTCGGGGCGTCGTCGCCGCACGCCGCGAGGCTCGCGAGGGCGGCGAGGAGGGCGGCGACCGACGGGCGGTGGCGGGGGTGCATCGGGGGCGGCTCCGGGGCGGTACGGCGGGTGAGCGTATCACCGCGGGGACGTCGCTCCCGTGCGTGCGGACACCGGCGATGCCGCTTGAGGATGCACCCTCGGCACGGGTACAGTTCGCCGCCTTCATCGACGGTGTCTGTGGGAGGGAACCCCATGCGGGCGCTCATGCGTACGTGGTTTGCGGTCCTGGCCGTCGCGTTCACGACCGCCGGTTGCGGCGGTAGCGGCGGCGGCGGGGGGGGGGGTGGCGGCGGCGGCGGCAGCCCCGGCAGCGGCGCCATCGCGATCACCGGGACGACGCCGGCAGCCCTCGTCGGGTGCGCGCCGACGCCCCTGACGATCACCGGCACCGGCTTCAATGCGCTCGGGGGGACCACCGCCCGCGTCGTGTTCCATGCGCAGGGCGGCGCCACGCCGTTCGCGGGCGGCTCGTCGGACACGGCGTCGGCGACGGCGCTGGTCACGAGTCCGACGACGATGATCGTCACCGTGCCGCCGGTGGTGGTCTGCGGCGGGCCGGCGCTGACGGTCACCTTCGACCTCCTGCTCGAGAGCGGCGTCGCCGCGTCGGGATCGGGCGCGGTCTCGTTCACCGTCGCGGGACCGTCGTTGGCGTCGATCTCGACGCCCGCCGTCCCGGCGGCGATCGCCACGCCGTTCGTCCTGACGGGGGCCGGGTTTGGCCCCGCGGGCGGACCGGTCACGATCCGTCTCACCGCCGACGGCGGCGCGCTGCTCTTCAAGGACGGCACGAAGCCGTTCGCCGACGTCCTGGGCGTCGTCGCGAGCCCCACGACGGTCACCGGCGTCACGCCGCTCGCGACGGTCTGCGGCCCCGCGACAGCCGGCTGCTCGGTGCGGCTGCAGTTCCCCGACGGCTGCTGCACGCCGAGCTCGGCGAACGGCTTCCTCACGTTCGTGGCGCCGACGCTCGCGGGTTTCTCGACGACCACGCTCCGCGCGGCGGTGAGTGACGCGGCGTTCGCGCTGAACGGCACGGGCTTCGGCACCGACGGCGCCGTCGCGCAGGTCCGGTTCGTGGCCGACGGCGGCTTCGCGCTGTTCGCCGACGGCACCTCGCCGACCGTGGTCGTGCCCGGCACGGTCTCCGGGGGCGGCACGGTGGTGACGTGCGCGTCGCCGCTGGCCGCCGTCTGCGGCGTCGCGCAGCGCACCGCGTCCGTCCAGGTCGTCGCGCCCTACGGATCGTCGTGCGTCGCGAGCGCGCCCGGCGCCCTCGCGTTCACGGCCCCCACGATCACCGGCGCGGCGGTGGGCAGCCCTTCCCCCGGCTCCGTCCCGACCTTGATCGACGTGACCGGCGCCGACTTCGGTCCGGCGGGCGCCCCGACGTTCGTCCGGTTCGTCGCCGACGGCGGCGCGCTGATCTTCGAGGACGGCACCGCCGCGACGATCGACGTGCCGGCCGTCGTCTTCAGCGCGACCGTCGTGCGCCTGACGACCCCGCTCGTCACCGTCTGCGGCGCCGCGAACCGCACCGCGGGGCTGCGCGTCTTCTCGCCGTACGGCGGCGCGTGCGTCGACACCGGCGCGGCCTACGTCCAGTTCGACGGCCCGACCCTCGCGGTGAACGGCTTCGCGCCGAACCCCGTCGTCGCCACGAACGCCGCGGCGTTCACGTTGACGGGCGCCAACTTCGGCCCCGTGGGGTCCGCCGTCGCGGTGCGCTTCGTCGCCGACGCCGGGACGCCGTTCGGCAACGGCGGCCTCGCGGAGGTGTCGGTGGTCGGCACGGTCCAGAGCGCGACCCAGATCACCGGCATCGCGCCCACCGTGGCTGCGTGCGGGCCCGCCACGTCGGCCGCCGTCGTCGTCACGCTCTCGGACGGCTCGTGTGTCGCGTCCCCCGTCGGCTACGTCTCGTGGAGCGGGCCGACGATCACGTCGCCGTCCGTGGGCGCGCCCGCCGCCCTGCTGGCGTCGGCGCCGCCGGCGTCTCTCACGATCAACGGCACCGGGTTCGCTCCGGTCGGGGGCGTGGCCCGCGTCGTGTTCGTCTCCGATCCCGCCGGCCCGGCGCTCTTCGGCGACGGGACGCTGTTCGAGAGCTCGGCCGTCGTCGGCACGATCACCTCGACGACCGCCATCACCGTGCGGCCCCCGCACGCGACGGTCTGCGGCGCGGCGTCGCGGCTCGCGTCCCTCCGGGTGGAGTTCGCCAACGGCTCGTGCGGCGCGACCGCGGCGCAGTCCGTCCGGTACGACGGGCCGTCGATCCTCTCCATCTCGGCCGTGCCCCCGGGCCCGTTCCTCGGCGGGACGCCGACCCCGTTCCAGCTTTCCGGCGCCGGCTTCGGCCCCGTCGGGTCGGAGGCCCTCGTCCGCTTCCGCGCGACGACCGGCGCCCCGTTCGCCAACGGCACCGCCGCCGAGTTCGACGTGGCGGGCGTCGTCACCAGCGCGTCCACGATCACCGGCACGACGCCGCTCGTCGCCCTCTGTGGCGTCGCGAGCGTGACCGCGGCGTTCCGCGTGACGCTCCAGGACGGCTCCTGCGCCGACTCTGCGGCCGCCGCGATCACGTGGACCGGCCCGACCGTCACCAACGTCGGTGGCGTGACTCCCTTCGGTGTCCCCGCGGCCGTCCCGACGCTCGTCACGATCAACGGCACCGGCTTCGGTCCCGTCGGCTCGTCCATCGACGTCACGTTCGTGAGCGATCCCGCCGGCCCCGCGATCTTCGGCGACGGCACGCTGCGGGAGAGCAGCGTCGTGCAGGGCACCATCGCGTCCACGACGCAGATCACGGTGCGCACGCCGCACGCCACCGTCTGCGAGGCGACCTCGCGGCTCGCGTCGGTCCGCATCGCCCTCCCGGGCGGCGCGTGCGCCACGGCGCCGGCCGGCGCGATCCGCTTCGACGTGCCCACCCTCACGAGCATGGTCGCGGTCCCGGCCGGGCCCTTCGTCGGGTCGGTCGCCACCGGCTTCCAGGTGAACGGGACCAACCTGGGCTCGGTGACGTCGTCGCCGGCCACCGTCCGCTTCCTCGCGGCGACGGGAACGCCCTTCGCCGCCGGCACGTCGTCCTTCTTCGACGTGCCTGGCGTCGTCAACGCCGCCGGCACGCAGATTACCGGCACGACGCCCCTGGTGGCGATGTGCGGCGTCGCCGCCGTCACGGGGACGGTCCGCGTGACCCTGCAGGACGGCACCTGCGTCGATGCCGGCGCCGGGTTCTTCACCTTCACCGGCCCGACCGTCACGAACGTCAACGGCGCGGCCCCGGCCGTGGTCCCGTCCTCGAGCCCCGCGCCGATCACGGTGAACGGCACCGGCTTCGGGCCCGTCGGCGGCTTCGCCGACGTCGTCTTCGTCTCCGACCCGGCGCCCCAGCCGCCCTTGTTCGCCGACGGCACGCAGCGCGAGAGCGCGCCGGTCCTCGGCGTCATCACGTCGGCGACGACGATCAGCGTGACCCCGCCGAACGTCACGGTCAGCAACGCCGGTTCGCGTTTCGCGTCGGTCCGCGTGCGCCTGCCCGGCGGCTCGTGCGCCACCTCCGCCGCGCAGGCGATCCGCTTCGACGCGCCGACGATCACCAGCCTCGTCGCGACGCCGGGCCCGACGCTCGACGCGGCGGTCCCGACCGGCTTCACGATCAACGGTAGCGACTTCGGCCCCGGCGGCAGCGAGGCGCTCGTCCGCTTCACAGCCGACGGCACGGCCACGCCGTTCGGGAACGGCTCGCTGCGGGAACTCACCGTTGCCGGCACCGTGAACCCCACCGGCACGCAGATCACCGGCACCACGCCGCTCCTCGCCCTCTGCCCGACGGCGTCGCAGGGGGTCGCCGTGCGCGTGATGCTGCAGGACGGGACGTCGATCCAGACGGCCGCGGGGTTCGCGACCTTCTTGGCGCCCACCGTCACCGGGTTCGCGCCGGCCACGTTCGACGCCGCGGCGCCTGCGCCGTCCACGTTCACGGTCACCGGCACGGGCTTCGGGCCCGTGGGCTCGTTCGTCAACGTCCGCTTCGCCGCGGCCGGCGGTGCCCGCCCGTTCGGCGGCGGCACACTGGCCGACGTCCTGGTGCTCGGTCAGGTCGTCTCCTCGACCTCGGTGACCGGCATCCTGCCGCTCGCGACGGTCTGCGGCGTCCCGAGCGTCACCACGACGGTGACCGTGAACCTCACCGGCGGCGCCTGCGCGAGCACCGGGGTCGGTGCGGTCACGATGAACGGCCCGACGTTCGCCGTCGCGACGCCCCTCGCGCCGACCAACGTCGGCAGCACGACGTCGAGCGCCTTCACGATCAACGGCACGGGCTTCGGGCCCGTGGGCCAGCCGGCGTTCGTGACGTTCACCGCGCTCGCCGGCTCGCCCTTCGGCAACGGGACCCTGGTCGAGACGACCGTGACGGCCACGATCGCGTCCTCGACGCAGCTCACCGGCTTCACGCCCCTCGCGGCGGTCTGCACCGGGACGGCCACCGCGCGGGTCTCGGTCCGACTCCCCAACGGCTCGTGCACGCCGCTCGTCGGCGCACCCGTCCTGACGTTCACCGGGCCGACGGTCACCGGCACGAGCCCGGCCGCGGTCGTCACGGCCGGCCTCACGCCGGTCACCTTCACGCTCACCGGGACCGGGTTCGCCCCGACCGGCCCGGTCACGGTGCGGTTCGCCGCTTCCGACCCGATCTTCGGGGACGCGACCGACCTCTTCGCCGACGTCGTGGGCACCGTCGTGAACGCGACGACGATCACCGTCCAGACGCCCCTGGCCCGCGTCTGCACGCCGGCCAACAGCGCGACGGCCACGGCCCGCGTGATCTTCGCCAACGGCTCGTGCGCGGACGCGCCCGGCGCCGTCGTGACGTTCAGCGGGCCCGCGGCCGCGAGCGTCACGGGCCTGCCGCCCATCCCGGCCCTCAACCCCGGGCCCGTGACGATCAACGGCACGAGCTACCCGCCGGTCGGCACGCCGGTCGAGGTCGTGTTCACCGCGGTCAACGGGACCCCGTTCGCGACCGGCACCGACCGCGAGGCCCGCGTCGTCGGCTTCGTCAACCCGCTCGGCCAGGTCACCGTGACCCCGCCGCTCGCCGACGTCTGCCCGCCGCTCCCGACGATCGCGGCGACGGTGGCGCTCAACTTCGGCTCCAGCCGTTGCCTCACGCCGGTCCCGGGCACGGTGACCTACCGCGCCCCGGTCTTCACGCCGCTCGCCGTCGTGACGCCGGCCAACCAGCCGACGACGTTCAACATCGTCGGCATCGACTTCCCGGTGGTCGGCACCGTCGTGACGGTCGGGTTCAGCGACAACGCGAACCCGGGCACCGCGTTCGACAACGCCTCCCAGAAGCGCACGACCGTCGCGGGCGTCGTCTCGGCGCTCAACACCGTCACCGTCCCGAATCCGCCGCGGCCCGCGGCGTGCCCGACCGACGTTGTCTCGTCGGTGGACGTGACCTTCGGCAACTTCTCGTGCGACTACCCGGTCGGCGGGACGGTGACGTTCCTCGCGCCGACGATCACGGCGATCTCGGACGCCGTGATCGAGACGCTGACGCCGGCCGCCCTGACGATCACCGGCACGAACTTCGGGCCCACGGGGGTCCAGGTGCTCGTGCGCTGGCAGTCGGCCGACCTGATCTTCGCCGACGGCAACCAGGCCGCGATCGACCTCCCCGGCACCGTCACGTCGAACACGACGATCACGACCGTGGCGCCGCTCGCCCGCATCTGCCCGAACACGACGAGCACCGCCACGATCCGGGTGGTCTTCCCGCAGGGCTCCTGCGCCGACTCGCCGAACCCGTTCGTGACGTTCCCCGGGCCGACGTTCGCGGCCAACACGCCCAGCGTGGCCGCCCTCAACCCGGGGTCGCTGACGATCACCGGGGCCAGCTTCCCGCCGGTCGGGACGCCGGTGTCGGTGCGCCTCGTCGTCACCGGGGCCCCGGCGAACCCGCGGATCTTCGGCTCCGGCACGGACGTCGAGACGTTCGCGTACGGCCTCGTGGGGCCGGCGAACAGCGCGACGGTCTCGCTGCCCGCGGGCTCCCTCTGCCCGCCCGACGCCGCCGTCGCGGTGGACGCGCGGGTCACGTTCGGCAACGGCTCGTGCCCCGAGGCCACCGCCGCCACCGTCACCTTCAACGCCCCGACGATCACGACGATCGGCGCGGTCCTCCGCGACGCCACCGAGCCGGCGGTCCTCACGATCAACGGCACGAACTTCCCGCCGGTCAACACCCAGGTGGTGGTGCGCTTCACCGCGGGGGCGGCGTCGCCGCAGCTCTTCGGCAACGCGGGCCTCACGCAGGCGGTGGTCGGCACGGTGACGGCGGCGACGTCGATCACGGTGCGCCCGCCGGCCGCCGCGGTCTGTGAGCTCACGACGGCGACGTCCACCCTGGACGTGAACTTCGGGAACGACCCCTGCTACTACGCGGTCCCCGGCTCGTTCACCTATCAGGGGCCGGCGATCACCGCGGTGGCGCCGAGCACGATCACGGCGCTCACCCCGGCGGCGGTGACGCTGACCGGACTGCGGTTCGGCCCGACGGTGCCCGCGAACACGCAGGTGACGGTGCGCTGGACGTCGGCCGACCCGATCTTCGGAGACGGCACGCTCACGTCGGTGGACCTGCCCGGCACGATCGTGTCGAGCACGTCGATCACGACCGTCGCGCCGATCGCCCGCGTCTGCGCGGGCGCCGCGAGCACGGCGTCGGTCCGCGTGATCTTCCCCATGGGCGCCTGCGCGACCACCGGCTTCGGCGCCGGCGGCGGGGGCTTTACGTTCCAGGGCCCGGGGGTCACCGCGCTCGCCGCGACGGTGGACGCGCTGAACCCCGGCGCGGTCACGATCACGGGGACGACGTTCCCGCCCGTCGGCACGCCGATCTCGGTGACGCTGACCGCGCCGGCGGGCCAGCGTCCGTTTGCGGGCGGCACCCAGAACCAGGCGACGATCGTGTCGCAGGTGAGCCCGGCTGACACGGTCGCCGTGACGCTCCCGATCGGGGACGTCCCGCCGGTCTCCATGGTCATGAGCGTCGGCCTCGACATCGGCAACAGCACGTGCCCGAGCGCCGCCGCCGGCACGGTCACGTACCTGGCGCCGGTGGTCGCGACGATCGGGGCGCCGCTGCTCCGGGACGCGACGGCGCCGGCCGCGCTGGCGGTCGCGGGGACGAGCTTCCCGGCCGCCGGTGCGACGGCCGAGGTGCGGTTCACCTCGACGCTGCCAATCTTCGGCGGCACGTCGACGACCCAGACCGTCGTCGGGACGGTCACGGGCGCGGGCACGCTGTCGGTGACGCCGCCGGCCGCCGCGGTCTGCGAGTTCGCCACTGCCGACGCGACCCTCGCGGTCCGCTTCCTCGGCAACTCGCTCTTCTACGCGGTGCCCGGCACGCTGCGGTACCAGGCCCCCTCGGTCTCGTCCATCGCCCCGGCCGCGGTGAACGCCATGACGCCGCAGGCGCTGACGATCACGGGCGTGCGCTTCGGCCCCACGGTGGCGCCCACGACCCAGGTGACGGTGCGCTGGTCGTCGGCCGACCCGATCTTCGGGGACGGCACGCTGACCTCCGTGGACCTCCCCGGGACGATCACGGCGGCCACGACGATCACGACGACGTCGCCGCTGGCGCGCGTGTGCGCCGGCAGCACGTCGTCGGCGACGTTCCGCCTGATCTTCGCCTCGGGCGCGTGCGCCGAGTCCGGCGCGACGACCGTCAGCTTCGTCGGGCCCAGCGTGGTCGCGGCCCTCGCGGCCAGCGTGAACGCGATGAACCCCGGCACCGTGACCGTGACGCTGAACAACGCGCCGCCGGTCGGCACGCCCGTCGGCGTCACGCTGACGGCCGCGGGCGGGGCCCGGATCTTCGCCGCGGGCACGCAAGCCCAGGCCCAGGCCACCGCCTCGGTCGGCGCGGGCGGGGTCGTCTCGATCCCGTTGCCGATCGCCGACCTCTGCACGGCGGGTTCGACGAACGCCGTCGCCATGGGCCTCGACATCGGCAACTCGACCTGCCCGTCCACGTCGGCGGGCACCGTGACGTACAACGCGCCGACGTTCACGGCGATCGGCGCCGTCACGACCGCGGCGCGGGCGACGCCCGCGCCGCTCGCGATCACCGGCACGAACCTCCCGGCCGACGGGTCGCCGGTCGAGGTCCGGTTCCTCGCCGCAGGCGGCGCGACGCCGTTCGCGAACGGGACGCAGGCCCAGGCGCAGGTGACGGGCGTCGTGAGCGGCGGTGGGACGACGATCTCGATCGTCCCGCCCGTCGGGACGGTCTGCGGCAGCAACGTCGCGACCTCGGTCGAGGTGGTGCTGCGTGGCGGGCCGTGCGCGTACGCGGTGGGTGGCTCGTTCACGCACATCGCGCCGACGCTGGCCTCCCTGGCGCCGACGACGGTGGACGCCCTGGCGCCGGTGGGGATCACGCTCACGGGCGCGAACCTCCCGCCGAACGCGACGGTGACGGTCCGCTTCGTGACGACCGCGGGCACGATCTTCGAGGCGGGCACGTCCGCTCAGGCCGAGACGACCGGCGTCGTGAACGCCGGCGGCACGTCCGTCACGGTCGCGGCGGTGCCGGGGGCGACCTCGTGTCAAGTGGCGCCGACGGTGTCGGCGACGGTCACGGTGATCCTCGCCGACGGTTGCGTCGTGCTCCCGACGACGAACACGTTGACCTACACGCTGCCCACGGTCACGACGATGACCCCGAACACGCTGCGGGCCCGGTTCACCAACGGCCTGGCGTTGATCAACGGGACGGGCTTCTCGGGCCTCGCGGTCAACACGCCGGTCGGCGTGCGGTTCTCGTCGAACGGGAACATCTTCGCCGGCGGCACGTCGAGCATCTTCGAGACCACGGGCCTCGTGCTCGGCGGCTCCACGGTCTCGACCGAGGTGCCCGACGCCACGATCTGCGGCACGGCCTCGGTGCAGGCGTCGGTCCTGGTCTTCTTCCCGGACGGCACGTGCGCCGGCAACACGAACGTCCTCACGTACACCGCGCCGCAGGTGGCCGGGGCGGGCGTCACGGGCTTCCGGCCCCAGAACCTCGCCTACGACGGCCAGACGCCGTTCACGTTCCTCGCCGCCGCGGGCAACAACGACTTCAGCAACCTGATCGGCCAGTCCGTGCAAGTCGAGTTCTCCGTCGCGCTGGGCACGCCCTTCCGCGGCGGCACCTCGGCCTTCGACGTCGTGCCGGGGACGGTCGCGTCGGCCACGACGGTGACCGGCTCCGCGCCGACGATCGTCGCCGCCGGGAACACGGTGCCGAACGTGAGCGTCCGCGTCCGTTTCGAGGACGGGACCTGCACCGACCTCGGCACGACGTCGTACTTCCGCGCGGACAACCTCCTCGCCGTGTCGGGCGCCGGCGGGCTGACGCTGATCGCGACGTCCGCCGCGAACCCGTACGGCACCGCGGCGAACGCGATCGTCGCCGGCACGCCCATCGCCGGCGCCGCCGCGCCCCCGGGCGGCGTCGTGGTCCTCCCGTCGATGAACCGCGCGTACGCGGTCAACGGCGGGCTCCTCCAGATCGTGGACCTCGGCGGGCCCGCTGCCACCGCGGCGGCCGGCGCGCCGACCCTCGGCGCCCCGTCGATCCTCGGCGCGATCACGCTGCCCGCCGCGGGCGGCGGCGTCACGGTGGACCGGGCGACGAACCGCGTGTTCGTCGGCGCCGGCGGCAACGTCGTCGTCGTGGACGGGCGCAGCGGCGTCGTGCTCCGCACGATCGCCGTGGGCTTCGGCTACGCGGGCGGCCCGCTCGGCGTGGTGGACGGTCTCCGGACCGTGCTGGCGTCCGGCGGCGGCAACCTTATCCGCATCGACGCCGACGATCTCGTGGTGCTCGGCGCGGTGCCGGTGCCGAACTTCGGCGTCACCGCGCCGTGGACCGGTGGGTTCGCGGTGGACGCGGCGTCCGAACGCGTCGTCCTGACCTACAACGACCCGGTGATCATCTTCCCCGACTACGTCCGCGCCGTGGACGCCACGGACCTGACGACCACGTTGTGGGCGTTGCCGCTCGCCCCGACCACGGACCCGACGGGGGCCATTGCGATCGACGCGACGTCGAACCGCGTGGGTTTCTTCCAGGCGGGCCTGTTGTTCAACACGATCGGCCTGGTGACGCTCGACACGGGTGCGCCGCAGGCGCCGTCGGCGGTGCCCGGCGTCGCCGCGATCGTCGGCCCGGGCTCGACGAACGACCGGATGTACGCGCTGAGCGTGGCCAACAACAACGTCACCGTGCTCACCCCGAGCAACGGCGGCGTGATCGTCGCCATCGGTGTCGCGGGCGCGGCGAACGGATTCACGACGTCCCCGTAGGCGGAAGTCGTGTCCTGTGGTGTCCCCGTCGGGCCCGGTCGTGCGCGCGGCCGGGCCCGCGGTCCTTGGGTAGGATCCCTTCGATGGTGCCCCCGCCCCCGTCCCCCCGCTCTCGGTCGCGCGCCGGCCCGGCGCTCGTCGCCGTCGCGGTGCTCGGCGGCGGGGCCTACGCGGCCTGGCGGTGGCTCGCGCCCTCGGACGGGTCCTCCCATGACGTCGTCGACGTGTCCGAGGGGGCGGGGCCCGCCGAGCTCACGGGCCGGCAGGGCGACGTCGTCGTCGAGATCGATCCGTACGGGACGCCGCCGATGTCGGCCGACGAGCTCCGCGCGGGCCTTGCGTCGCGGCTGTCGGTGCGCCGCCTCGCCGTCCTGAAGGACGTCGTGGCGCGTGGGGCGGCCGACCGCGAGGCGCTCCCGGCGATCGAAGCGCAGCTCACCGATCCCGACGCGGTCGTCGCGCTCTGGGCGAAGGGCGCGTGGACGCGGGTCACCGGCGACCGACGCTACGTGCTCGCGCTCGCGCAGGCCGCCGTGGACGCCCCCGCCTTCGCCGACCCCGGCGCGATTCTTCGCGCGGTGGACCCCGCAGGCGCCGAGCCGTTGATGGCGGCCCTCGCCGCCGTGGCGAGCCATCGCGCCGCCGGGGGCGACGTGCCCGAGGGGCTCGAGGACGCCGTCGCGCGTCTCGCCCGCGACCCGGCGGACGGTCGAAGTGCGATCGTCGCGCGGTTCGCCGCGGCGACGGGGGCGTCCGTCGCGGCGTGGTTGCCCGTCGTCCGCGCGCTCGGTCCGGTCCCGATGCCGATCGTCGCCGACGTCGTCGCGCGCCTCGGTGCGGCCGGCGAGCCCGAGCGCTCGGTGCTGCTCCTCTTCCTCGCCGAGCGGCGCACCGACCTCTCGGCCGCGGGTCGCCCCCTCGCCGACCTCGTCGCCGCCAAGCTCGACGGGGCGCCCACGATCGAAATGGCGCGATGGTGGGCCGTCGCGTCGAAACTCCCGGCGCTCGACGGCCCGCTCGTGGAGGTCCTGCTCCGCCGCGCGCGCAGCGGCAACCCCGTCGAGGCGCAGCGGGTGTTCGACGTCTTCGGTCGGGTCGGCGCGGGCGCGCGGTCGCAGGCGCCCGCGCTCCTCGAGGTGGTGCGCAGCCTGCCCGAGGACGGTCAGGTGGGGGCGGCCTCGGCGCTCGCGACGCTCGGCGGACCCGACGTGGTCGCGTGGGCCGCCGAGCGGCTGGCGACGGCGCCGGCGCACGAGCGTGCGCGCTGGCTCGACGCGTTGCGTCCGAGCGACGACACGACGGCCCTCGTGGACCCGACGCGCCATCTCGTCCGCGGGAGCGACGCGGCCCTCGCGGCCCTCGCGGCCGCGGCCCTCGTGCGGTGGGTCGGGGGCGCGGGGCCGACCGGCGCCGAAGCGGCTGCGGAGGCCGTGGCCGACGCGAGGCCCACGGTGCGGCAGGCGGCGCTCGCGGCGCTCGGCGACGCGCCGGCGTGGCCGCCGGCGGTCGTCGACGCCGTCGTGCAGGCGGCCGACGACGCCGATCCCGACGTCGCGGCGGCCGCGGCCCGGGCCGTGGCGGGCGCCTGGCGCCTCGGTGCGACCGGGGCCGCGCTCGTGCCGGTGCTCGTCCGGATCACCGCGGCGACGTCGGACCGGACGGCGGACGCCGGGGCCGACGCGCGGGCGCGGGCCTTGCGTTCGCTCGCGTCGATCGCGCCCACCGACGCGCGGGCGCGGGCGGCCTTCGTCGCGGCGGCGAACGATCCGGCCGCGGACGAGGCGACGCGCCAGGCCGCGGTCTACGGGCTGTCGCGCGTGGGCACGCCGAGCGCCGAGGAGCGTGCGGCGCTCCGCGCCCGCGCGGCCGACCCGGCCACGACGGCCCTCGTCGCGGCGACGTTGCGGCGGCCCGGCTGGCGCGATCCCGCTACTTCGGCGTCACCGACCCGGTGACGGGGAGCTCGACGAGTTCCTCGCCCTCGACCTCGGTGCGCAGCTCGACCACGTCCTCGATCGGCCCGGGCTTCGTGTCGGCCGGGAGCTCGAGCTTCAGGTTGTGTTCGCCCGCGAACGTGGGGTCGGCGGTCACCTCGACCTTCACCGCCCCGCCCCGCGCCTTCGCGGTGACCTTGCCCAGCTTGATCGTCGCGTCGAAGGGGCGGACGTGGAGCACGAGCTTCGCGCCCTCGCCTTCCTTCACGACGCCGAACGAGGGCTTGAGCAGCGCGATGTTCACCTTCGCGGAGATCGCCCCGCCGATCAGCGCCTGGACCTTGGGCGACCGCTCGTCGTCGGTGCGGATCACGGCGGTGCCGCTGACCATCCCCACGGGGGGCGGCTCCGCGAACGACATCGTGACCTTCCAGCCCTTCCACGGCGCGGCCTCGTACGGCTCCACCGTGAACTTCGGCTGCACGCTCGCCGGCGTCCCCGTGCCCGGGGTCATGGCCGGGTCGACCCCGAGGATCTTGAACGGCTTCCCGACGCCTTCCTTCCACTTCACCTCGATGGTGGCGGTCGGCTTCGTCCCGACCAGCACCATGTTGAAGAAGAAGTTCTGCGGCTGGAGGATCACGCCGTCGGAGATGTCCACCTTCAGCTGGATCGGGACCTCGGCCGCGCCCGGGTCGTCGGAGCGCACGCGCAGCGACTTGGCCATCGGGCCCACGAACCGGTAGGTCTCGAACGTCACCGTGAGCGTCGCCGTCTCGCCCGGGGGCACCTCGGTCCGCGACAGTTTTGCCACGACGCAGCTGCACTCGCCGCGCGCCATCGGGTGCAGGGGCGCGTCGCCGGTGTTCGTGATCGTGAACGTTGTGTCGTGTTTCTCCTGCTGCCGCACGACGCCGTAGTCGTGGGCGACCCGATCGAGCTTCATCTGGGGGCCGACGGCGGGCGTGGGGGCCGGGCCCGGCGTCGGGGCGGGGGCCGGCGCGGGCTGGGGAGGCCGCGGCGGCGGCGGGACGTCGGCGCGCACGACGCGCGCACCGACGAGGAGGACCGTCGTCGCGACGAGGAGGAGGCAGGCGCGGTGCATGGCGCTGATCCTACGTCGTCGTCCGGCGCGTTCACTTCCGCGCGACGGTGATCTCGACGTCCTTCGTTTCGCCCTCAGCGAGGTCCACCGGGGTGGGGGGGACCGAGACGTCCGGGCCCACGCCCTCTACGGTGTAGCGGCCCGCCGCGAGGCCCGTGAGGACGATGCCCGTGGCGCCCGACGACGACGTCTGCTCGTCGCCCGTCTCCTCGCTCTGCGGCGTGCCGTCCGGCCCGACCGTCTCCACGAACGGCCAGACGACGTCCGCCCCCTGGACGAGGCGGAACTTCACGAGGAGCGGCTCGGTCGCGAAGAACCGGACCTGGAGCCGCGCCGTCGGGGACAGCATCGCGCGACCCTCGGTTTCGCCTGCCGCGCGCACGTCGAGGTCGACCGTCGCGGGCGCCCAGCGCGGGCTGCGGACGACGAACCGCCACGGCCCGCCCTCGAGGGCCGGGAACTCCACGGCCTCCTTCGCGTAGAGGATCACCCCAGCCGGCACGGTCTTGCCGTCGCGTCGCCCGAGCACGACCGTGCACTTCTCGTCGGCGAACGACAGCACGCGGTGCTCGCGATCCTCGACGGCGATGCGCGCGCGCCCGAGGGTCGGGTCGCGGCGCAGCGGCACGTCGAGCGTCGTCGCGCCGCCCGCGGCGGGAACCTCGACGGGCTCCGACGTCCAGGGCTCGAAGCCGATGGCCTTTACGACGAACGTGGCCGTGGGCCGACCCGCGGGGACCTTCAACGGTTCGAAGACGAACGCGCCCGCGGGCGCCGACGCGTCGGCGGGCCCCGCCTCCTCCTCCGCGGGCCCCCCCGCGGTCCCCGGACCGCCGAAGCGGGCCTCCGCCTCGGCCGGTCGGAGGATCGCGATCTCCCCGGGGCCGCCGCCCGCGAGGCGCCACTCGACGGTGGGCGACTCCGGCGTCGTGCGGTCGTCCGTCGTCAAGCGGAACGTCACCGCGAACGCCGGCCGCATCACCACGCGCAGGTTCACGGTGCCCGCGGCCACCGCGGGGCGGGCCTCGTCGAAGTACGCGCGATGGCGGAACGCGAGGTCGAACGCCTCGGGGAGCAGGCCCTCCACGACGAACGCGCCCTCGGCGTCGCTCGTGGTCGCCTCGACGCGGCCCGGCGTTTCCGGCAGTCCGCGCGGCGGTCGCGCGCCCACCTCGACGCCGGCGACGGGCGCGCCCGTCGGCGACACGACGACGCCCCGGATGGAGGCGCCCTTGCGCAGCCGGACGGTCGTCGTCGTGTTCACGGCCACGGCGCACGCCGTCGCGACGAGGTAGCCCTTTCGTCGCACGACGAGGTCGGCGGTCGGCCCGTCCCACGCCAGGCCGAACCGCCCCGCGTCGTCGGTCGCGGCCTTGCCGACGGACCGGCCCGGCCCGCGTCGCGGATCCGGGGCCGCGACGGCGAAGCCCCACTCGAAGACCGCCGCCGGCACCGCGGCCGGGCACGGCGTCGTCGCGGACGAGACGACGACGACGGCGCCCGGGACCGGTGCCCCCGACAGGTCGTCAACCACCGTGCCCTCGACGTGAGGCCCGTCCGTCGCCGGGGCGTCCGTCGCCGCGCCGGGGTCGGCCGGCCGGTCGGCGTCGCCGGGCGCCCGGGGACGGGCCGCGCCGCCGGCG